>ERZ773158.25-NODE-25-length-169376-cov-37.910938_pt1 | contig 169376 bp, 133 predicted proteins | sample MGYA00511918_ERZ773158 | MGnify/ENA primary metagenome ERZ773158 (study PRJEB29015, sample SAMEA2737876) | human gut metagenome | biome: human gut; feature: human-associated habitat; material: faeces | place: China | collected 2012 ...
AGCTCCAGGGCCAGATTGCAAGTGCTAAAATCCCGTTATCCAGACTGATAAGTCCGCAACTCTACTGGATAATGTCCGGCAGTGACTTTACGCTGGATATTAATAATCCCAAAGAACCGAAAGTGTTATGTGTGGGCAACAATCCCGACAGAATTTCAATCTATGGGGCAGCATTGGGGCTTTATAATTCGAGAATCGTTAAACTGATAAATAAGAAGAAGCAACTCAAAAGTTGTGTGATTATTGACGAGTTACCCACGATTTTCTTTAAAGGTTTGGACAATCTGATTGCCACGGCACGAAGCAACAAGGTGGCGGTTGTATTGGGCTTTCAGGACTTCAGCCAGTTGAAACGTGACTACGGTGACAAGGAGGCCGCCGTTATCATGTCAACTGTGGGCAATGTATTCAGTGGTCAGGTAGTAGGTGAAACGGCCAAAACATTGTCGGAAAGGTTCGGGAAAATCCTGCAAAAGCGGGAGTCTATGAGTATCAACCGTAACGATACGTCCACTTCCTTCAGCACCCAACTGGACAGCCTGATACCTGCCAGTAAAATCAGTACACTCTCACAAGGTATGTTTGTAGGTGCCGTAACGGACAATTTCGGAGAAACGATAGACCAAAAAATTTTCCATGCGCAGATAGTGGTGGATAATGATGCGGTACAGAAGGAAACAGCCACCTATCAGCCCATCCCTGAAATCAGCAGTTTTCTGGACGAGAACGGCAACGATATAATGGAACAGCAGATACAAGCCAACTACCGGCAAATCAAACAGGATATTGTGGAACTTGTGGAGAACGAACTAATCCGCATAGAGAATGATCCGGAACTCAAACACCTGTTAGGTGGTGATGGAGGCGCACAGGCACAAACATAGCCGTTTACAGTATTTATCATAACATATTGTGGCAAATTGGAGAGTGAACAGCCTCCAATTGCCACATGGATTATGTTACCTACATAGCAAATTATATGTATTATAGTTTATGTTCTACAATAGAATATTTACAATCTCTATTATTGAATGCAGGATATGTGCCTTCGAGTATAGTCACGATCCTATCATTTATTATTGAATTTTCAATAGCTCCAGATTGAAATGAAACTTTATTTCGATACGATTTATCTATCTTCATTTCGACTATTTGATCAGCATCACATACAACTGCTAAATTAGGATTATGAGTTACAATAATTATCTGACGCTTTTGCTTTGCTTCTTTTATAAAATGAACTAAATAATTGTATACACTTTCATTATCTAAATTTTCTTCTGGCTGATCTATTATTAATGGTTTATCATCCATATCTATAAACAAATAAAACAACAACAGTAAAGCTCCACGTTCACCTGGAGAAAGTGCAGGTAACTGCTTATCCCCCATCATTAATTGAAAAGATGGCTGTATATAATCTAATTGATAAATATAATCATATAATTCCTGTTTTGTATGTCCTTTCTTTAACTGAGACTCAATATCTCGTTCTTGGTTGTTCATATTATCCCTTACATCTGAAAGTAAAAGAGTATTTATATTATTCGTAAAATGCAAAATAGCCGAGCTATCATTGAAATCCACATGATCAATTTCATCATTTAAGCGATTAAATCCTTGCTCTTTTCCATTGAAAGAACCTGCACTTGATTGAGATACAATATCGAAAAAGCGAGATGAAAAATCCCGAACAATAAACGATGCACTAAATTGAATAGGATAGTCTCTCATTTTATCCTTAAATCTTTCAACAAAGTCTAAAACAGGTGCATACAATTTATTATAAGTCGACAGTGTAATTTTCTTTAAATCGACTAATTCTTGGACTAAATTATTGCGCATTTCTTGTGCGTTTTTCAATTCTTGTTCAAGATTATTGTTGATATAATGCTGTATTTTTTTGTAGTAATTTATAGTATCTTCAGTCTGGTCATCACCGAGAATATCGTTACACCTTTTATTCCATTTTTCAATTTCAGATAAATATTTTTGATACATCCGTTCAGGACCATTCAATTCATTCTCTTTAGCTTTTTTCTCTTCTTCCTTTTTCTTTTTTTTGTCATACAAATTATCATCACCATCTAAAGATTCCACTATTTCACTTCTTTGTTTAGTAAGACTTTTAATTTTATCCTCAATAAGATTTAGTCTAAAATCAACTTTAACTACTTCATTTATATCTAAGTTATATTTCAATAAGAAAGACTTATGTTCTTCCATTTTTTGAGAAATATTACTTTGCATAAGTACTAAACTCTGTTTTATCTGAGAAAGATTCTGTATATCTGTATTTAGTTCTGTTCTTTTTGCAATATATTCATCTATTCTCTGCTGTATACTTGTAACTTCTCTTGATATATTCTCAATACTCTTGATGACAGATTGCTTTTGTTCATTGACATTTTCATCATCTATAGGCTTTTTAACTTCTTCTGGCTTCTGAGATTGAACAACAACCAACTCTTCCTCTTTATTCTTTAATAAATTTTCAATTGTATTCTTAAATTCTGCGGTTTTCTTTTTTTCAAGCTCTATTATTTCTAAATTTTGTTTTTCTATTTTGTTTTTAATTACACGTTCTGCATTTGAATTTTCAGAAGATAAATACTGTATAATTTCATCAAGGGTATTTTTCCCATATCTATCTGTCAATGGAGTATGCTGAAATATAATTTTCTTTATTTCATCTTCAAATTGTTTATCATCTTCTGTAACACATAAAGATTCTAAAAAACTCTGAGGGATATATTTTACTCTTTCAACATTTGTTTTATCACAAGAGCTATCTAATGTTATCCAATCAGAACAACTATTATCAGCCCATACTATTTGTGCCTGAATTTGCTTAGAACGATCATAAGGCTTAGGGGAACGAAATTTATATTTATTTAAAAATGAAAATTCATCATTATGGGTATTTGCACAAAGACTTATAATATCAGTAATTGCACTTTTACCACTACCTTTATTCCCAATAATAGCGACAAGTCCAGGATTCAATTCTATTTCAATATTATCATACCAGATTTCATTCATTGTCGCATTTGCTGTTCTTTTTATCTTTATTTGTTTTATAAATTTAAGGGGATTACTTTCTACTCGTTCTAATATTTCCGGATTATTAAAATTAACTCTCTCTGGTTCATTTAATATCTGCTTTAATCCATTGAAGTTTTTTTCAGCCTTTACCCAACATGAGCCTAAACCTATAACTGATTTTTCATGAGCATCTGAAGCGGTTATTGAAGGTTTACAAAACTCTGATTTATAAAACTCTTTTCCATCTTTTTCATTTCTTATTTCACAAATATCAATATATCCACCTTTGAATAATTCATCTTTAACTGGACCTAATGAATCATAAATAGAAACATTCTTTTTACTTGTTCCATCATGTTTCATTTCTTCATCAATACTATTAGATTTAGAACCTGCATGTACAGTTACAATACCTCCATATTGATGAATCAAATTTGCAGCAGTTTTAAAATCAACCTGTACTAAGAAAATACCTTTCTTAAAATAATACTCATCAGATTTATCTTTAGTACCATCAGCCTCTTTTCCTTTTTGAATAATCATTGATTCAGAGAGTCCTAAAGGATTGAGAATGTTTTCTGTCAAAAATTTGCCATCTAAATCAATATCGTTATAGTTGTCAGGAAAAAGCCCTATCATATGGACAGATTTTTGCCCATATTCTGTCCGGAATTCAATTCCTGACAAAACTATTATATCATTTAATTTTGCAAGTTCTTTTATTTTATCTATATTTTTAACAGTATGATGATCCGTCAAAGCGATAACAGAGAGTTTTTCTTCTTTAGCTTTATCTATAATTTCCTGACAATTCATTTTTCCATCAGATGCATCGGAATGTATATGCAAATCCCATTTATTCCAAATTGAGCCTATGTCTTTCATCGTTTTATATATTTAAGTTACACAAACTTATAAAATACTGAGAGTTAAACATTATCTTTGGCAAAGATAAGATTAAAGAAGTAATAAAATCAGTATTTCTCTTGTTTTATTTATAGAACTCATTTGCTGTATATACTTTATATCTCAATGAATGAAATTAGCTATATCAATTAGGAGATATACGTGTCAACCTATTCAGCCATTTCCCGTCAAACACCGCCATCCATACCCCACATCGGTAAAAATGTAATAACCTATCAATTAAACCTCTACATTCGCATCGACGGGCTAAGGTTTACCCGATATTGATTAATTATTGTATCACTTAAATTATTAATTTTATGGCTAAGAAAAAACAAGAGCAACAAGAGCAGAGTCAGGACGAGCATGTAATGGCAGTCCTTGACAAGAGAACGAACAAGACCGCAGTCATCTCCAAGATGAACGAACAGGACGGCAGCATCGAAGTCGTACCGCCGGACAAAAAGAACAACAACAGTTTTCTCAAACTGGACCGTACCACACCTCTGGAACTGTTCTTCACGAATTTCAAGAACCAGTACCAAAATCCTACAAGCTTCAGTTTCTTCCTTGTACCACTTGCCGTTTTGGACAAGACACTGAACGCGGTCATCCAGATTCGGAAAGGGGAAGACCCCGGACCGGACGGCAAGAAACTGGTAGAAAACAGCGAACTCAACGACGAGGGACGTATCGCCAAACTGGCCCGGCGGTATAAGTTTGATGAGCACCAACTGCCGTGGAAAGATCTGAACGCACTCGGTCTTGACAAGGAGACTCTGTTCAACAACCATTGCATGGGAGAACTTCTCAAAGGAAGAATCACTTCCACCGCACTGCCCATCAGCAAGGAGATAAACGGAGAAAAGAAAGATTTGGGCGAGGCCTGTTTCATGTGTGTGAAAGGTGCGGACGGCAAAGTGGAACTCAAGACACTCACCCGTCTGGACAAGCCCCAATATGATTTGCCGGTCTATAAAGGCGTATTCACGGATGAAGAGAAGGACAAACTGGCCGAAACGGGTACGTTGGGAGGAATCAAGGAAATGAAGGACACGCTTACAGGAAATGTATGCAAATGCTATGTCAGTTTCCACGAGTCCACCAACCGCATCATCACCATGCCCGTGGATGCCATCAAAATCCCGGACTACATTTATGGGAAGAGACTGGACGACAAGCAGAAGCAGATACTCGCTTCAGGTGGCGAAGTCCCCATCAATGACATACAGCGCAAGAACGACACCATGCTTTCCGGTGTGGCCTATGTTGATCCGACCATAAGGGACATCGCATTCAAACAGTCCGACAAGCAGCTGAAGGTCAGCGATACGATTTTAGGAGCCAAGATAACCCCCGAACAGAAAAAGATACTGGAGAATCACGGCATGGTATTCATTGAGAACATGCGCAATCCCAAGACCAGACAGCTGTTCTCGGATGATGTGCGTTTCAGCAACAAGAGCAACAACCTGCTCATAGGACGCAATGCCCGTGAATACAAGCCGGCGGTTGAAACCCCAAAAAACAACAGGAAACAAGAAACAAAGCAGACGGCCCGCCATGTCGTATCTCCCAGACCGCAGGCCAGAAAGAACAGCCTCTCGTTCTCGTAATCCGGCAGCAGGCGGAACGTTTACCGAATCCATATACCCGGTTTCCTCTCAGGTTACCGGGTATGTCACAAATTATTTCCCCATTCAAAATCCAATGACAACAGATGATGATTACACAACATGACAACAACGGAGAACTGTCCTGCTTCAAGTCAGCTCTCCTTTTTTATTTGAGAGAAAGCCATCCGCACATGGCCGATGACAAGGGATTCATCCGGGAGCGGGCGGACAGTGCCGCAGAGGCTTACGAACATGCCATACGTGACGGCCTATCCGTCAGGCAGGCTTTGGAACAGGCTGACGCCGTTCTCTATCAGGACTTGCGCTTTTCCCGGTTCGATACGGTTTTCGAAGTTGTATCGGAGTGGTTTCCCGAAGTACGGCCCGAAAGACGGACGGATTTCTGCCTGAAGGTATTGTCACCCGCAAAGGCGGTATTCGGCAAATATTCCATAGACGACAGGTTTGAATCATCTCCGGCCTGTCATACACTTACCGTTGAACTTACAGGTTTCATACAATCTTATATAGAACAATATGGCGTATAACAGACGACAACATCTGGCGGACAACATAGCCGCACTTGAACTGATATTCATGCGTCCGGAGTTCTGTCTTACGGAACAGGGACGCAAGGTCTTGAACGGTTATTCGGGTTTCGGAGGACTGAAGTGCATCCTGAATCCGGCGGAGAAAGATACGGACATAGAAAAATGAAGGTCGGACAAAGAACTGTTTCCCCAGGTCCGGCTGCTGCATGAACTTCTGCGTGAGTATTCCAAAGACGAGAAAGAATACAAGTCATACGTCCAAAGTCTTAAGAATTCCGTTCTTACAGCCTTTTACACACCCGAACCGGTGGTAACGGCCATGCAGGAAGCCCTGCTGATACCGGAAATCCGCCCGGAACGTTTTCTTGACCCTTCCGCCGGAACGGGCATGTTCATCAGCACTCTGAAAGATGTCCCCGAAATCCATTGTTTCGAGAAGGACAGGCTGACGGGAAGGATACTCTCATCCCTCTATCCGAAAAGCAAGGTGAACATAGAGGGTTTCCAGTCCATACAGCCTTATTATAACGGCTACTTCGATGTTGTTTCTTCCAATATCCCGTTTGGGAATACCAGGATTTATGACCGGGACTTTGACCGGAGTGACGACCCGGTGCGCAAATCCTCACTCGCTGCCGTACACAACTATTTCTTTCTCAAAGGCATGGATACGCTGCGTGAAGGCGGGATACTGGCCTATATCACGACTTCGGGCATCATGGACTCGCTACAGAACCGTCCCGTCAGGGAGTGGCTGGTAAATCATGCCAATCTCGTTTCTACCATCCGTCTGCCGGACAATCTGTTTACCGATGCGGGTACGGAAGTAGGCAGCGACCTGATCGTGTTGCAGAAGAATACCCGAAAGTCGGAACTGACCGAAAAAGAGCGGAACTTTATCGAGACCCGCATCATATCCGACAGTATCCATATAAACAACAGCTATGCCGGTTTGGACCACATCGTCCATACTTCCGTATCCATGGGTAAAAACATGTACGGACAACCGGCCATGAATTTTACCCATGAAGGGAGTATCGGAGCCATTGCCGAACATCTCAGGCAGTTATTGGCACAAGATGTGGGGAACCATCTTGACCGGAAACTTTATGAAGAAAACCTGTCCCGTTCCACCGTTTCCACTGCCCTGAAAACCGGACCGGAAGTCGCACCGGAAACAACAGCAGTGGAGCACCAGCAGGAGATACAGGAAGAAAGTCTCTTGTCAACCAAGCCTTATGAACCCATGCTTAATCTGTTTGCCGCCTATGCGGACGAGGAGGAAGCGGAGGTGCAGATGATGGAAAACCGACCATCACCGGGCCGGACAGCGTCGGCATCCCGCAAAAGAAAAGGAAACGAACCGGAAATGTTCAATCTGTTTTCGCAAGAGAACATGTATGATGAAGCCGTCTCACAAGAAGAAATGACCGGGGAACAGGCGGCAGCGGAAGCGAAATGGCAGGAACGCAGACTACGGTTCGAGGAAGAACGGAAAAAAGAAACGGAACCACGTCCGTTTACCGGAGAAATACGCCCCGAATACAAGAACGGCTCTCTCGTGAAAGCCGGTGAGCAATACGGATATTTGCAGGGATTGGGTACTCCCGAAGTACAGTTCCATCCGCTCAGGCTGACTGTCACACAACAATACCGGGCCACCTACTATATCCCGCTCCGTGAAGCCTACCACAATCTCTACAATGCGGAAGCCGAAACGGAAACCGAACAGCCGGAACTAAGGGAGGAACTGAACCGGCAGTATGACCGTTTCCACCGCATGTTCAGGGAGCTGAACGGAAAGGACAACGCCAAGTTCCTGCTGTTGGATGCAGGAGGACGGGAAATGCTCTCATTGGAGCGTTCCGTCGACGGGAAGATACAGAAGGCGGACATATTCACCGTGCCCGTATCGTTCAACGCCAACGAGGTGACACATGTGGATACACCGCAGGAAGCCCTTGCGGCATCCCTGAACAAGTTCGGCGAGGTCAATCTGGAATATATGGAGAATCTCAGCGACATCGGCAGGCAGGAACTGCTCGAACAGCTGGAAGAGCGCATCTTCTACAATCCCATGATGAAGAGCCATGAAATCAAGGACCGTTTCATAGCGGGCAATGTGATCGCCAAAGCAGAATGGATAGAGAACCATCTGAGAGACTATCCCGATGACGGAGCGAGCAGAAAATCATTGGAGGCCCTTCGGAAAGCCATACCGGAGCCCATAAGTTTCGAACAGCTTGACTTCAACCTGGGGGAACGGTGGATACCCATGTCCGTATATGAGGAATTCGCCGGATACCTCTTCGAGACAAAGGCCCATATCCACTATACGGAATCCATCGACGAATTCAGCGTGAGCTTCGAGAGCACCAACGCGAACATCACCGACAGATATTATGTGAAAGGGGAAAAGAGAGGCTATTACGGAAACGACCTGCTGAAACATGCGCTGCACAACACCGTACCCGACATAACCAAGACCGTACAGGACAAGGAGGGCAATGACATTAAGGTACGGGATGCGGAGGCCATACAGCTTGCCGACACCAAAATCAACGAGATACGTTCCGCCTTCACCGGCTGGCTGAATGAACAGCTGCCCGAATTCAAGCAGAACCTTGCGGACATGTACAACCGCAAGTTCAACTGCTATGTACGTCCCGATTACGACGGTTCCCTGCAAAGCTTCCCGTTCCTTGACCTGAAAGGGCTGGGCATACCGTCCCTGTACGATAGCCAGAAAAATGCCGTATGGATGCTGAAGATGAACGGAGGCGGGATAATCGACCATCAGGTAGGTACGGGCAAAACCCTTATCATGTGTATAGCCGCCTTTGAGATGAAACGTCTCGGACTGGCGAACAAGCCGATGATTATCGGACTCAAAAGCAATGTGCATGACATAGCCGACACGTTCAAGAGGGCCTATCCGAATGCCAGAGTGCTGTATCCGGGCAAGGAGGACTTTACGCCAGAGAAGCGTGTCGGAATATTCCATGACATCAAAAATAATAACTGGGACTGTATCATCCTGACACACGACCAGTTCGGGAAAATACCCCAGTCCCCCGAAATACAGCAGAAAATATATACGCAGGAAATAGACAGCATCGAAGAGAATCTCGCCGTATTCGAGCAGCAGGGCAATGAAGTGACCGGCTGGATAAAAAAGGGGCTGGAAAAAAGAAAGGAAAACCTTGAGGCCAAACTTGAAAAGCTGGAACAGGATATAAAGGACCGGACGGATGATGTTACAGATTTCAGACAGATGGGCATCGACCACCTCTTCGTTGACGAATCGCACAATTTCAAGAACCTGATGTTCAACACACGCCATGCAAGAGTTTCCGGTCTGGGCAATCCCGAAGGAAGCATGAAGGCCATGAACATGCTTTTCGCCATCCGTACCATACAGGAGCGTACGGGCAGGGATTTGGGGGCCACTTTCTTGTCCGGTACGACCATCTCCAACAGCCTGACAGAACTCTATCTCCTTTTCAAATATCTCCGTCCGAAGGAAATGGAACGGCAGGGGATTACCTGCTTTGACGGCTGGGCCGCAGTCTATGCGAAGAAAAGCACGGACTTTGAATTTTCAGTGACCAACCAGGTGGTGCAGAAAGAGCGTTTCCGCTATTTTATCAAGGTGCCGGAACTCGCCAATTTCTATGCGGAAATAACCGATTACAAGACCGCTGAAGACGTGGGGGCTGACAGACCGGAACTCAACGAGCAACTCTATCACATACCGCCCACTCCCCAGCAGGAGGTTTTCATTCAAAAACTGATAAAGTTCGCCGAAACCGGGGATGCGACCTACATAGACAGGGAGCCTCTGTCCGAAGCGGAGGAGAAGGCACAGATGCTGATCGCCACCAACTACTCGAACAAGATGTCGCTTGACATGCGGCTGATAGACCAACAGTACGGTGACAGTCCGGGAAACAAGGCGTCCCATTGCGCGGCCAAGATTGCGGAGTATTACTACAAATATCTTGACCAGAAAGGTACACAGTTCATTTTTTCAGACTTGAGTACCTATAAACCCGACCAGTGGAACATCTACAGTGAGATAAGGCGCAAACTCGTGGAAGACCATAATATCCCGGAAAAGCAGATAAAGTTCATTCAGGAGGCGAACAGCGACAACGCACGCAAGGAACTGTTCAAGGATATGAATTCCGGGCGCATCCGTTTCCTTTTCGGCTCCACACAGAAACTGGGAACGGGTGTCAACGCACAGGAACGGGCCGTGGCCATCCATCATCTGGACATACCCTGAAGGCCGTCCGATCTGGAGCAGCGCAACGGACGCGCGGTGAGAAAAGGCAATATCATCGCCAAGCAGTACGCCGGCAACAAGGTGGACTGCTATATCTATGCGGTGGAGAAGTCACTGGACAGCTACAAGTTCAACCTGCTGCAAAACAAGCAGGTGTTCATCAACCAGCTCAAAAGCCGCAATCTGGCCGCCCGTACCATTGACGAGGGGGCGATTGACGAAAACGGAGGCGGCAGTTTCAGCGAATACGTGGCCATCCTTTCAGGCAACGACGACCTGCTGGAAAAGGCCAAGCTGGACAAGAAACTGGCGGTCCTCGAAAGCGAGAGGCAGGCATTCCACCGTAACAAGGGAAACGCGAAAGGCAAGCTGAATGAAAGGACTTCGGGAATAGAAAAAAACAATGCCTTTATCGGGCGTTTCACCAGGGACTGGGAATATTTCAACAAGGTGGCCCCCGCAGATGCGAAAACCGGACTCCGTCCCAATCCCCTGAAACTGGACGGTGTGGATTCGGACAACGTGGAGATACTCGGCAACCGGCTTGCCGCAATCAACCGGAATGCCCGGACGGAGGATGACTATATGAAAATCGGGACCCTGTTCGATTTCCGCATCCTTGTCCGTACCGAAAGGACCTGTGAGGGGGACATGCAGGCTTTGCAGAACAAGTTCATGGTCGAGGGGCTGGACGGTATCAAATATACCTACAACAACGGTTATATTGCCAAAGACCCGAAACTGGCCGTCATGAACTTCATCAATGCGCTGGAACGCATTCCCGCCATGATAGAGAAACGGGAGCAGGAAAACGCGGAGCTGTCGAAGGACATCCCGGTCCTTCAGGAGATTGTGGCGGCTTCATGGCCCAAGGATGCGGAAATCAAGCGGCTGAATGAGGAACTTGCCACGCTGAACCGGAAAATACAGCTTACCATAAAACCGGCAGGCGGGCATGAAAGCGGAACGGATGACGGAACGGAAATGAAAGGACAGAAAGCGACAGGCGAAAGTGACGATACACCGGACCTGCCACGGAAGGCAAGGCATGTACCCCCAATGGAAATTGCCGCCCCGTCAAACGGACTGAAAAAAATATCCTAAGTTTGCCGTAAAGAGCCGCTTTTCAGGAAATGACAAAGGTATGGCCGGCACCCGGATAAATCCGGTCTGCCGGCCATACTCTTATCTGTAATGGGAAGAAGGGCACTCCGTCATTCCTCTTCCTCAAAGGAAAGGCTTTCCACCTGTATGTTAATAACCTTCCAGTCAATGGAATCCTTCAGATTGATTATATCCACAATCGAATAATGCCTGGTCCCGTTCTCCTCTTCCGCAAAACGCAGCCGTCCGCTCAAACGCTGCTTCTCAATCTCTGCCGGATCGAGGTTTATCAGCTCACAAACCTCATCGGGCAGCATGGAGAGTTCTACACAGTTATCCTCACAGATATGTTGCAGCACGGCCAACATGTTGAGGGACTTCTTGTAACTTCTCACGAGTGCGGCGAACGAGCCGCTTTCAACCTTAATCATCTTTCTCATAACCTTTTATTTTTAGAGTGTTCTTCTTTTTCCAGCAGCATGGCACGCAGCACGTCCGAACGGCGGTAGTAAATCTTCCCCTTGTCACGGTGGAAAGGCAACGAACCGTCATTGCGGCGTCTTAGAAGTGTCCTGTCGGACATTTTGGTAAGCAGGCGCACGCCTTTTGAATCCAGTATCTCGCTGTCGGGCAAGTTATGTATGGCAGGAGCCAGTAAGTTTTCAATGTTGGTTACTTTGGCGAGTATGGTACTGAGCATGTGGGTCATCTGCCCACCAGGTGCAGTTCTTCTGTTATTCATAATGACCTTGTTTTTATTGTTTACGATGCAATATTACGGAGATATTATAAGGCCGTTGGTTACTCAACCGTTGAGCAACCGCCAAAAAAAGACAGGAAACGACAAGTCGGGACAAAAAAATAGCCGGGAGTCACTGTTCCCGGCTATTTTACGACAAGCAAGCATCAATAGGTACACATTGTACTATTAACGCTTTAAAAATCAGAATTATACAAAAAAAATAAACAAGAAAATATTTTGTTATATTCCAAATTTTGCCTATTTTTGTATGTGAGTTATTTGAAACTATGCAAAGCAGTGTAACCCAAAGCAGGACTTCCATATCCAAATCGTTGCCTGCATCTTTTATACTCTCTATATTCATCTTATCTTCAGAGAGTTATATCGAAATATTTTGTTTTTTAGTTATAACATATTTCAATAAATCAAAGTTCAAAAATATTTGCTAAGATTCACGCAAGACAAGTTTCAGAGATAATTTTTCCCAATTAATATCTTTTCCTATTTGATTATAATAACTAAATCCATCAATATAATTAGACAAAACGATAACATCTTCTATATTTTTAGAATGAAGATAACGACATGTACCCTCATATAAATCTTTCAAATTTCCATAACTTACACTACTATATAAATCCGATGTTTTACTAATACTTATAGACTGAATTTGACTACCATCTGCTTTTTTACCCTCCATTTTACAAATATAGCACTTCGATTCAGAAAGTTCATACTCATCAACTTTACGATACAAAAACAAATGCTCTTCAAGTCTTATGTAGTAAATATATTCCCACTTAGAACTTCCCTTGATAATTAATTTAAGAATATCATTACGTTCTAAAATCATTCTCACATTACTATCAAAATTCAATATATGAGCATCACATAAAAAATCACTAAGAGCTTTATCTACTTTCTCCAATTCAACTTTATAAACAGGAGCATTTGGAACATAATGGGATAAAGGATGAAGAAGAGGTGCCAATAAACCTAATAATTCCGTAAGGCTTTCAATAATACTGGTTAAGTTATAAACATACTTTGGCATCATTTGGCAAAATCGCAAAGCTTTAATAATAATCAATCCTATCTTATATTTAGCCAAATCTTCATAATTTTCATCTTTCATTATGACTTTTGGAAAATACTTTGGCAATTGTTCTTCCAATGTTTTACGATAATAATTGGCAGCAGCAGGATAATCAGGACAACTTGTATCATATAGAAATCGTCGTGCACGTTCCAGCATTCCCTCATCACTAATAATAATTGGTTTCATGATTACTCTACCATCTGGAAGTAGTTCTTTTCCTGCAAACATCTCTATAAACTTCCAATTAAAGCCAGTATTAGCAGACAAAACCCCACGGGCCATATTGTACCAACCACGATCATAAGTTGAAAGAATAATCTGATAATCTTCAAACTCTGTTTGAAGAATCTTTAAAATCGGCAAACGATTCCCCATATCCAATCCTATAAAAATATCATCCAAAAATAATAGCTTATATTCAATAGCTTGTGGATTATTTTTGATTGAAGCCAAATAGATACAAGTAGAAATTGCAGATAGGCGAGCCTCATTAAGAACTTGATTATAATCATCTATCATTACACCATTTTTGAAAACATCAAGTTTTAAGACCGCCCGAATTTTAGCAATAGACACACTATTCTTATCATCCAATTTAATAGGTTGTAATGTATAATTCAAGTTAACCCCCAATTCATTAAAATATATCGTCAGAAACCTATTCAGTTGTACAAACAGACCATCCAGTGCTCTTTTAAAATTATTCTCAAAAGTGCGTAGTTTATTAGGAATTTGATCATATTTCTTTCCACGGCGAATCTTCAGTCCCCTCGTAAACCCATAAAAATTATCTAGTTCTTCACGTAAGGTTAAGGGAGTACGTGAAGTAATAGAGGTTATCTCACTCAATAAATCCAAAAATAAATCAAACAAATTATCACCACTTTTTTTATTAAAATACACATTCAAAAGATTAGTGTAATCAAGAAATCCTTTTGTTCGAGCAGTTGACTTAACAAAAGGAGCAAATGTAGATTCAATCATTGCGGTACTGCTATATGCAGCACTTTCCTCTTGAGACGAATTTAATACATCAACATCCTTAAAGAGCAATTTAACAAAACCGTCCTTTGATCCTGTATGAACATTTGCCTGAAACTTGGTTTTCTCTCTCCCAATACTTTGTTCAAAAAAGAAATCCAAACTCTTATACAAAGATGATTTACCACTTCCATTTTCCCCATAAATAAGCAAATTCTCACCTTTATCAAGTTTTATTGTGGTAGGATAAAAATAAGCCTTAAAATTGAAAATATTTATTTCAACAATCCTTTTCATAATTCTCAAATTCCATAAATCATATTTTCTACATCAATGGCTTTAAGCATATTCGCCAATATTGGAGAATTTGAATCATTACACTTCACATAAATATCCTCTAAAGCTTTATACCGTTGATCATTCTTAGGCAATTTTTCTAACAATAGAACATTTTCTATCATACGGATATTATATTTCTCAAATTCATCTGATAAATATAGTTGTTCCACCATAACATCAATCATTCTATAAAAGAAATTACACATATTAAAAGAGCCAATGCTTTCAGATATATAGTCATATACCTTAACAAATATTTCTTGTTCAGATATTGTAAGATAAGGGATTTCAAAATCAGCAAATTTACTCATCAACAATCCTTTTTCACCATAAGTTTTATATTTGAAATATCGGCTCATTAGTATCGTTGAAATATATTTAAGATGAAAACCATGACGTACTTTATATATTCCTACAAAATTCTTATTTTCTAATTTGTGCAGCCCATCTAAATAAACCACATAGGGTTTATCTATATCTGTCACTAAATCTATATAAATTTGAGATTTTGGTTCATTTATTTTATAATCAGCTATTTGCTTTATACTTACGAAAGGAGTGGAACTTTCATATACAACCAGTTTTTTACGGAAAACTTTAATACGCTCCTTAAATTCATCTAAATTAGTACCATCAGACATCAGTCCAACAATACTAGAAACTTCTTTACTAGCCCACAATAAGTTTTGTTCAATCACAGTCTTCGAAATCCCTCGAAGAATAAGCCATAAAATATAAAAGTTTTGTAATGTACGCCGTCCATTAGCTCCCTTTATCATGTAATCAAGATTACTATTTAATTCTTCCGAATTCATCGAACAAATACAACTTAAATTAGAAATAAAATTGAAATCAAGCAAATTGGCAACTCTAATAAAAAGTTGATGATTTATATCATTATTATCATCACCTTCAAGCACTTTTGTTATCTCATACTTCCCTTTCATTCTACAGCTAATCTTTCCTCCATTTACATATAAATCAATCGTTTTAGCAGGCCAAAGTCCACTCTCATCAAGTCCATTTTTAGCCTCCATATAATTAAAATAGGCCAAAGTAGTAACAAGATTCTCATTCTCCATTCGAGAGTTATTTTTTCTTATATAAAACCATTTAGAATTCTTATTATAAATTAATTTTATAGTTTCTATTATGTTCCTAGAAACAAAAGAATTCCACATTTCAAATGTATCTTTCTTGATTGGATAAGGCTTATTATTTAATCGAACAAAAAGATCAATAGGATCAAACTCTGGATTAATTTTCTCATTTATTTCTATAACCCATAAATCTGTACTCATTAATTTACGTTGCTCAAGCGAATTTAAGTCTTCAAAACGTTTCCCATCAAACTCTTTCAGAATTCCATGTTTTAATTGTAATTTAAATCTATCCTTTTTTGAGATGCAATCTTTTCCATTTTCATCTTTATAAGGTTTTCCTATAAAACCAATAATAGAAAGTAAACGTTGTTGTCCATCTACAACTTCACTCAATCCATCTTTGTGTTTAAAAACAAACACAGGGGGCAATTTTATTCCTAACAACAAACTTTCAATTATAGCAGATGCCTTTTTTTTATCAATTACTTCATCGCGTTGATAAGGAGGTCTTAGTAAGAATTTTTGTCGTTCCATCTGACGGCAAATATCTCCTATTTCAAAAGAAGTTGGTTCAGGCTTATTGATTCTCAAATCTTCAAATGTTAGATTTTCTGGAGATGTAATAATATTAAGTTTATCCTTTCTAGCTTTAAATTGATTCGAACTACATAAATACATATTAAAATCCATATCCAATATTCTCTCAAAAAATATTGCAGTAGTTTCATATCGTTTATTCACCTCATTAGCAAATGAACTTCTTACAGTTTGATAATTTTTAATATTGTCCTCAATATAGTCAATTAAATGTTCAACAACAAAATTATTCATTTTCTTTAAATCTCCATATTCCAAATCTATAATGGATAACGCCCAATACAAACACTCTGAAACCAATCTATTTGTTTGCACATTTCTTTTTCTTAAAGCCCGAACAACTTCATCTACTTTATTTACAATTCTAATAAAAGAAGAATATACAACCCCTGAGTCTACAGTATTCGATAAATACTCAAAGAAAGTAGAAACAATATCTTGTTTACTAATAGCATAATATTTAATCGGAATATTACGCAGAACTAATAATTCTCTAATTTTTCTCATCAATTTCTCAATATCCGGATTCTCAAACCCGAATAAATCATTGACCAAATCAAATGTACGTTTATCTTCAGCAAAATGCTCTTTAAAACATGTTACAATATCATCAGAATAATAAATAGCCTTATCGATTTGTTGTTGATTTAACGGTGTAATACCCGAATTATATCGTTGAAAAATTTCACGTTTCACCTGTTCTTCTTCCTCACAACTATGCTCACTAGAAAGAAAGCCAAACTCAATCACACGTATTTTTGTATCTAGAAATAAATCTTGATAATCAACAGTAAGATTATTATATCCCTTTCCAGCCAACTCCTTTACGCTACTAAGTTTACGCAAAGCAGACTTTCGCAAATTCATTTTACCTGCCATAAAACGCGTAATTGTTTCGTAACGTTGACGTCCATCTATTACTTCATATTCTTCATCATTGACAAAGAAAATAAGAGGAGGAATCTCTGTACCAAGAAAAATACTTTCTATGAAATAAGTAGCCTTTTCTTCATCCCAAACATAATTACGCTGATAATATGGATGATAGTTGGTATGTTCTACTCTTTCTTTATTCATAAAAAGAGCATCGATAGATTTTACTTTCGACTCAATTTTAATTTTATGCTCAAATATTTCCTTCAAATCCATATGGCTAAAAATTATTAGTATAAAAATAGATACTGACTTGTAATACAATTACATCACTCTATCACACTTATTGCAAAGATAGTTATTATATCGCATAAATAAAGATTAATTAGCTATTTTATCATAATGCTATTTCCAAAAATCAAAAAGTAACACGCTCACTATATGAAGATTCGAAATTTACAATAAAATATACTGATACATTTTAGTAGATTTCTCAAATCACTCATTACACCTTACTTAATCGTTTATATTGCAACTATTACAAAACTCTCCTTTCTGACAGATTAACAGTCCAGTAACAGGCAAGAAGATATAAAAATTATATCCTAGTATTTGTATTAATACAATATATATTATACAGAATTCTTTTCTAAATAGAGAAATGAAAATCCATCTTTATCTGTGACATCTCACGTATCACTGTACGGTCCAGCACACGCGCATAATGACGGGTCATCTGAACATTGGTATGCCCCAGCATTTTAGCAACGCTCTCTATCGAAACACCATTGGCCAGGGCAAAAGTGGCAAAAGTATGACGCGCCACATGGGTGGTCAATGTTTTTTTTATGCCACAAATATCAGCCAGCTCCTTAAGATAGGCGTTCATTTTTTGATTACAAAGCACCGGAAAAAGCACACCATGTTTCCTGCAATATTCATTGGTGGAATACTTCTCCAATATTTTTAACGGAACTTCCATCAATGGGATGTTACACATGATTTTGGTCTTCTGCCTTCCCTTGCGTATCCATCTGACACCGTTCGAGTCCTCCACGATATGCTCCTTTCCCAATCCGTGAATATCCGAGAAGGCCAGACCGGTGAAGCAACAGAACACAAAAATATCCCGTACCTGACCCAGCCTCGGAATATCAATCTCCTTTGAAATCAGTTTTCGGATTTCCGAATCTTCCAAGAAGTCCGGCTCCACCTTATCCAACGAGAACCTGATTTCCAAAAACGGATCATTCTTCATCCATCCCTTGGCCAAAGCGATACGGATAATCTTCTTGAAGTTCTTCAGATACTTGGTGGCTGTATTATGACAACACTTTTTCGAGGTCTTAAGCCAAAACTCGTAATCCTCAACAAACTGGCGGGAAACTTCATCCAAAAGAATATCTTTCTTATGATATGTCTCCCAGACAAAATCCTGAGTATGCTTCAAGGATGTCTCATAACGCTGCACGGTTGCAGGCGCCATGTCCGTACCGGACAATCGGGCGCATTTATCATTATGTTCACGGAAAACCTCAAACAGGGTACGCTGTACGGGAGCATCCTTTCCCCAAAAACGGTCCAGGACACTGCCGGCAGAAACTGCTACACCTTCTATTTCCAGTTCACGCTGAATTTTCATTATCCTCAAACGGATAGAATCAAGATACAGATTCAGTTCCTTGTACTCACGCTTCTTTTCCAAAGCCTTTCCTTTTGCCGCACTCCAAAACTCCGGAAGAATTGTTTTCTTCACTGAAGCATCAACCCGGACTCCATTCACTGTAATTCTCATCATTATCGGAGCCTCACCGTTCCGATTCAATTTCGTCCTACGAATGTAGAACAATAGACAAAATGTTGTTCTTTCCATCTTACTTGTTTTTTAATCACAAAACTAAAATTCCAAGAGCAACAAGTCAAGAAGCAAAACACTGATAAACAATGAATTATTTACTTAATAGGTGTACCAGACATTGAAGGCAATCAGGTACACCGAATAGTACACCGAAAGAATGCTTTGATATGCTTATTTTTGCTATGCACCAAAAACAAAAAATCCCTGTAAAGTATTAATTTACAGGGATTTTCTTTGTTTTGCAATTCTTTCCAGCGGAGAGACAGGTTTCTGAACTTGTCAGCCTATTCTCTCTGTATATCAGCGTTATAACATCAAGGTAAAGAACAAATGTAGCAAAATTGTAGCACATTTCTGAAGGCTTTTTGAAACCCTTTTGAATGCCTATGCCATCATTTTATCACGGTTCAAAGATACTAAAAAACGAACACATTGCCAAATGCTTTATAATAAATATTTTCAGCCACTCCACTGCTACACTTTTTAGTGCAAGGTGCGAGCCTATTTATATATATATAGGCTTGCACCTTGCACTAACGGAGACTGTGTGTGGCATTGCACCAATGACTACATTCACAAACAACATCTTACTACCAAAAACTTATATCAGTCATTTCCCGGTTATGGCGAATCATTTGGAACCATACAATACCTGTATTATTCGGAAGGCTTTGCCAAAGAAATCATGTAGATGTTTGTGAAAAGGCTTTCTTGAGACATTTATGCTTTTCAAAATATAGTTTATACAGGCCTTACCTATTGACTATCTCCTATTCGGAAATAGTTGAAGGTAAATTAGTGCCATTAGCTCCTATAGTGATGCTAATGGCACTTTTTGACGCCAATTCACTACTGTTCCTGTTGATTTTATGTCTCTTATATTATTTCCCTGAATTTTTTGTTGAACTTGCTTCTACGGAAATATTTTGTGCCCAAGAGACAAGAATTTGCTTGTTTGGGAAAGATAATTGCCGCTTAGAAGCTACTAACTTTATTTTTATGGAAAATATAGGAACAATGCTAAGAAAGCAACGTGAATTGAAAGGTTTTTCACAAGAGTATGTAGCTGGTTTAGTGGGCGTTAGTACCTCTGTAATTTCAAAGATTGAGACCGGTAAAACCAAGGCAAGATTTGATGTAATCAGCAACATTTGCAAGGCTTTGGATATGAATTGGTACGATTTACTTTCCCCAGAGGAAAGACGCAGTAAAGAAGACTGCCGGATCAACCTCAATATCAACGTTTCCAGCCCGCAACAACTGAAAGAATACCTTGACATATTGGGAAAAGACAACCTGCAAATCAAGAATCTAAAGAACAAATAGTATGGAAGTGATAACGATAGACAGCATTGCTTTTCAGAAACTGGTTGAACAGCTCAACCGGATTGAAAGCTACGTGGAGCGCACAACAGAGTTGTATCGTGATATAGACGATGCCTTGGAAATAAGCACCAAAGACCTGATGACCATCTTCTGTATCTCAGAATCTACGCTGTACAGATGGCGGAAAGGAGGTTCCATCAGTTTCAGATATACCGAAACCGGTGGCGTACGTTTTTCATACAGTTCCCTGTTCATGGCAATAAAGTGTTTCCGCATAAAGATTCCGGGTATGGCGAAGGAGGAAGCACTCAAACGACTGTCTGATTATAAAGACGGGATTCTTCTGAACAAATGCACAACTGAAACTAAATGATAGACAAGGAAGATATACTGGAACGCACAGGCCGCGGGCTTGCCGTGTTCAAACATTACATCAACTTTCCGGTGCGACCCGGAAAAAATTTCAGGAATCCGCTCTACGAAGACCGGATTGCTTCATGCAATATCTATTATGACCGGCATGCCCAAGTGTTCAAGATGAAGGATTTCGGAAATAACGAATATTCGGGTGACTGCTTCTGGTTCGTCGGCATGCTTTACGGATTGGACGTGAAAAGAGACTTTGTCGCTATCATCAACCGTATTGTATCGGACCTGAACATCACCATAGTCCACACAGGAAACAACGATATGCCTGCTCGTAAAAAGGCAGTTGAAAAACGTATCATTATGAATGAGAATGACAATCCAATAAGAAAGGACTACCATACAGAGGTTAAACCCTTTTCAGTTGCTGAACTTGCATACTGGCAGCAATATGGAATCAAGCCGGATACTTTAGAAAGATACAATGTACATTCCTTAAAGTCATTTGAGGGCTATAACCGTTCCAATAAAATGTATAAAATCAGTTCATCTGCAACAGAACCCATGTTTGCTTACATGGGCATTGGATTTACCAAGGTATACCGGCCTCGAAATCAGAATATGCGGTTCTTTTATGGAGGAGAGATGCCTGAGGTGTACTGTTTCGGTCTGGAACAGCTACCCAACAAGGGGGACATGGTCTTTATCACCGGAGGAGAAAAGGATGTAATGTCACTTGCCTCCAAAGGATTCAATGCCGTTTGTTTCAACAGTGAAACGGCCGCCATACCCACTTCACTGATTGAGATGTTTGACCGTAAGTTCCGTCATATTGTCTTTCTGTACGATATGGACGATACAGGCCGGAACGAATCTGCCAGACGCATGGATGAATTGTCCTCGTTTCATGTACTCAGAATGGAACTGCCTATATCCGGAGCAAAGGGAGACAAGGATATTTCCGATTACTTTGCTTCCGGAAAAAGTGCAGCGGACTTTCAGGTACTGATTACCTCCATGCTGGAGAAGCTTTACTCACAAACTATGATGCTTTTAAAATCTTGCGAAATGGACTACAACAATCCTCCCGAATCTTCCAAAACAGTGGTTTCCGTCAACGGAGTACCGCTTGGGACCTACGACAACCTTCTATGTATAACAGGTGGTGAAGGTACCGGAAAAAGCAATTTCGTATCAGCCCTGATTGCAGGTACACTTGCTGACGACACACAAAACATCGACACGCTTGGCTTTGAAGTTTCACCAAACTACTCTGATAAGGCCGTGTTGCACTATGATACCGAGCAGTCTGAGTTTCAGTTATTCAAGAATCTGAGCAAGACAATCAAACGTATCGGATTACCTGCACCACCGGATTTTTACCATACGTTCTATCTGGCCCCTATGTCAAGAAAGGAGCGTATCAGCATGATCCGTGACAGCATGGATTTGTATTACCACCGGCACGGAGGAATCCACCTCGTTGTACTGGATGGCATTGCAGACCTTATCCGTTCGGCCAATGATGAAGCGGAAAGCATTGCCATTGTGGATGAAGTGTACCGCCTGGCCGGAATCTACAAAACCTGCATCATCTGTGTGCTGCATTTTGTGCCCAACGGAATAAAACTGCGCGGGCACATCGGCTCGGAGCTGCAGAGAAAAGCGGCAGCCATCCTCTCTATTGAGAAGGATGAGAATCCTGCCTATTCCGTAGTCAAGGCAATCAAAGTCCGTGACGGCAGTCCGTTGGATGTACCCATGCTGCTTTTCACATGGGACAAACAGAAGGACATGCACGTATCTGCCGGTGAAAAGCCGGCCGAAGACAAGGAGAAACGGAAAAAAGAAGAGTTGCAGGGCATCATAAAAGAAATCTTCCGAAGCCGGAAGAAAATCACGTACACTGAACTCGTAACCGAACTGATGCAGGCGATGGACATCAAGGAAAGGACAGCCAAAAGCTACATCAGCTACATGAAAACGAACGGTATGCTGAATCAGGACAGTTCGAACAACTACCAGCCTTGATGCTTCCGCTATTGGGAATAGTCAATCTAACAATTTAATGCTTATGAGAGAAATGAAACCTACATGCGACCCGAACGGGGTCTATTCCGTCAAACGTGTATGCGCCGAGCTGGGCATAAGCTACAAGACACTCCGGAAATACAGGGAAAGCGGCTATATCAAACCGCTGAATCCGGGCAATGTCTATCGGCCTAAGTATTCCGGACAATCCATCATTGATTGCTGGCATGTCCTATGCACCCTCTGAAACAACCGGCAGACTTGGACTCCCACCACACCAGTCCAAGTCTGTTTTCAGAAAAAAGACACAAAGCGAAATTCTATCTTTGGTTTTCAGATAAGGATTCCGCTTTGTGTCATCTATAAATAACCCGTGAGCAGACTCATGGGTCTTCATCTAAAACAATCCCGTCATGTATGCAGGCAAACAGAAAATATCCTTGTCTTTTCTTACATCTTTTGTGTAGAGAAGATACCTTTGCAGGATTCTTGAAGAAAATTTCTCCTGGAAAACATCAAGCGACTTATGGGACTTGTATCCGGAGGACTTCACTTCAATAGGACATATCTTATCTTTGCGGGAAAGCAGGAAATCCACCTCATAGTTACGGACAGTCTTGTTTCCGTCTTCGTCCTTGACTATTTCTTCCTGGAAAGTATAGTAGAATAATTCATTGCCGGCACTCTTGAGCATCTGGGCTATCGCATTTTCATATACATACCCCAGATCCACAGCAAGCTTATCCGAAAGAAGTTTCTGGTATATCACATTTCCTGTATAATCGCGATCCATAAAAGCGAGTGTAACGAACAGTCCTGTATCGGCAAGGAACAACTTGAAACAATCATAATCGGCATGAAGGGAAAAACCTACACTGGGGTCATTTGCATGATAGGAAAAGTTTACCGTCATCGAATCCGCCATATCCATCAGCAACTCACCCAGTCTGGAGGCAGTTGCATTCTCAATCACGCTTCCCACCTGATAACGCTTCGAATTTCGGGAGAGTTCTGCAGGTATTGAAGTAAACAAGCGTGAAGCACGTCCTGTCGGGTCTATTTTACGGAAATCATCAATATAGAGTTCGAGAATATTACGCTTTACCGCATCTATGGCTGAAAAATCATTCGATTCCAAATAAGCATTTACGGCCTGCGGCATACCACCTATAAGCATGTAAAGACGAAAATTACGCATAAGGTCACGATTGACAGCATCACCCAATGATTTTAAGTTTTGGTATGAGTATCTAATCAAATCGTAGGTTTGGGATTTATTGACAGCCCATAAAAACTCTTCGAAATCCAACGGGTACATAGAGATACGTGTTTCTTCACTCGGAATCACGATTCCTTTCACATTCTTTTTAATGGAAAGAAGTGACCCTGTTTCAATATAGTCATACCTCCGGTCCTTAACCAAGTGCTTGATGGCTTGTCGGGCCGGTGGATACAGTTGCACTTCATCGAAAATGATAACCGATTTTCGTTCATGCAATGAAACATTGAATAGTGACTGAATCCGCAGAAAAAAGTAATCCAAATCTGAAATATGGGAGAACAATTCTTTGACTGCTGCATCAGCTATTGAAAAATCGATGTTGATATAGGAGTCATACTCTCTACGGGCGAACTCCTCAGCAATGGTTGATTTTCCGATTCGACGTGCACCTTTTATCAAAAGTGCAGTCTGTCCATCACTTTCCTGCTTCCATTGGAGCATTCTTTCATAAATTTTGCGTTTGAATATTTTTTCGGACATATACTGAGAGTTTATTTGATTACAAAAATACACAATATATCGAAATCAGCAAAATGTTTTCGGCGGTTTTTGTCGAAATCAGCAAAATGTTTTTAGCAGTTTTTGTCGGAATCAGCAAAATATTTGGCATTAAAAGAGATTGACGACAGTCATCCCCCTCTTCCGAGCCTCACGGCAAGTATAATAAGTCCCTCCTTTCTGTTTTCCGTCATAATAGGCAATCACATAGTTTGAATGCTGCAGCATGAAGTCATTTCGTCTGAGCAGACATCCTTTATAATAGGTATCACTCAACACAATCACCTTGTCTGCCTTGACAAGTATATGGTCATATCGTTGCTGTTCTGCCAAGTCCCAACGGCTGCTTTGTCCTCTGAACGGCACAACAGCTATCAGTTGCAGATAAGGAAGGCGAGCTTTGAGGGAAAGAACTTCCTCCGCTGCGAGCATGTCGAAACCCAAAGCCATCCCACAGATACATTGGTACTTTCCTTCCTTGTAAGCAAGAGAAACGGCCTTTCTGAGCCGTTCTCTCACCTTATCTTTCTGTTCGGGTGCAATATTCCGATGCCCTGTAAAGGCTATGGAAGCCTCCTTTATCGTAAATCTTTGTTTCATTGTCTGTTTACTTTATAGTGAGTTTTAGCCAGGAAGATGCCCCCGATAACATGTGCGCCCAAATTCTCCAACTGGTCAGCATAGGTAGCCCATGTGATGCCGCGAGTGATAACATCATCAAATGTCACTACGGATTTTCCACTGAACCAATCTTCATCAAAATCGATGATATGCACTTTGCGGATTTCCTTTTCTATCTTTCGGTTTTCATGAATGGCAAGCCGTACGCCGATTACCCTTACATGCTCATAGCCGTTGATAGCTCCGGTCAGTTCACAAACCCTTTCACAAAAAGCCTTGTAACGAAGTTCGTTCTTTGGACTTGTGGATGCCGGAACTTGAACGAAAACAATATTCCTGCAGGATTCACCGTATTGTTCCTGCATGTTTGCTGCGGTCATTTGCGCTACCGCTTCAAAGCTTCTTCCGTCTTTGAAATCGTACACCATCTGTCTGTCGGCAATTTCCTTTTCACCGACGTTGCGAATACGCTTGGGAAAATACTTGCAGAACCATGTCTGAGGTTTTGCCAACTGCTTCTTGAGGTTATTGTCAATCTGTGCCATACGCTCTGATTTTTTCCCTTCTGTTTTGCTGTTTTTCAGCTTGTCCGAAGGGATATTTTTTGCTTTTATCAGAGTGCTGGCAGCCCAATAAGGCAAATTCAGGGCAGAAAATACGCTCAACTTGTTTGAGGAAGATTTTCTGCAAGGGATTTGACGTTTGGTGATGACAGCAATACCTTTGCAAAAAAATATCCTCGCAGGCAGAGATGATAAAATAGAACTGTCACCGTCTATACCAATCCTGTTTCTGAACTTATACATCCCATAAACAGAAATCGCAAGTCATTCCCATATAAATCATTCAGGAAAGACCGAACTCACCTTGGCAACAAGTAATGAGTAATACAAAGTCTTTCAAAACATCACAATATCCCTCATTATCAAAGATTTTACCTATTGCAAGAATGGACCTGCATGAGTAACTTTACACCCAAAAGAATACTTATGAACTATATACAGCAAATACAAACGATTGTGATACTCCCGGAAAAAAGATATTCTGTGAAGGAAGCCTGTATCTTCCTCGGCATCCACCGGTGTACCATCTATGACTACATCAGACATGAGGAACGTCCGCTTCCTTTTATCCGGATCCATACCGATAAAAGAGGCATCGTATTTCAGGGAAGCGACTTGCTTGCCTATAAAGCGGCAGGTCTCCCCAAGAAAGGGCGCAAATTCAAAGACAGTACATCTCGGTAGAAGGCTGTCTTTGAATAGTAGCAGGATGTGGGGGTCAGTTCCATTGGTTCCAGGGCAAGCCTATCAGCAATGACTTTCCGTCAGCTTCCCTCAGTTCGCAAGCCAGCAGCCACGCATCAGTCCGGATGGCATCCATATCGTTTACCGCCTGCTGATACCGGGAAGGAGCCATAGCACCTGACTGAATCATCCATTCCCCGGCACAAGTCTCAGGATCAATGGCATCCACAAAGGATTCAATCTCCTTGATAAGGTTCTCCAACTTTCTATCTTTCATTTCAGCGGTGAAGGAAAACGGAACACCGCTCAAGGTTTTCCGATGGAAGTCAAAGAAAAGACTGCCATCTACATACTTTACAGAAACAGTCCAGCCAAGCAAGGCTGCAATGCTGAATACATTTTTATTTCTCATAAGACATAAAGCTACATACAGACCTGCCAAGTCCGTGATGGATATGGCAGGTCACTTTCTTGTTACAAATCATACGTTCAATAACCCATTCTTGCAAGGAACTCCTGCAAACGGCTGTCACGCAACTTTTTCAGTGGCACCGGATGGAAGTTTTCCTGCTGCCTTACTTGCAGCTTGCCGAAGCCTTGTTTGGTCAAATCCAACTCAATGTCCGAAAGTTCATTCAAGGAAATGTAGCCGTACTCGTCCTCCATCAGTCCGATGACGATACCGAAGAGGATAGTGTCGTTTCCTTCTTTTTCACCTTCAAGAATGAACCACCGCACACCACCGAGCGCAAAGATGGCACGGCAAATAGCGTCCTTTCCCTTGCCGTCCTGAGAATAGAGAGGAAAGCCTTTCAAGGCTTCCTCCAACTGCGTTGTCATAAGTCTGCACATATCAATCCAAAATTATTTCGTCTTTATAAACATCTATTTCTGCACCACTGCTGAACTGAACCACAAAACCATGTTCAGAGAGGGCTACGATAGTTCCTCGGTGGTAGCCTCGCCAAGGGGTTATCAACTCGCATTGTCTGCCATATTCGGGAAAATCATATTCGTCCATAGTCCTGTCATTTAGAGGTTGGAAATTCGGGGTCAAAAATCAAGTCACACTCAATGAGCCGTTGATAGGCTTCTGCAGAAAGCCGTGATGCCCACTCATTGCGGTCATCGTATCTTCCCTGCTGATAGTTGTGTGCCAGCTGCTTCATGAAGCCGAGGAACACCTTGAACATCTGCTGTTGCAGGTAGCGGTGAGCTTTGGTCAGTTCCCTGCCAGTCTGGTCAGGTGAACACATACTGCCATTTACAAAGTTGGCGAACTCTTGTGCAAAAGCCTTGTCACGTTCGGAGATGGTAGCTCCGGATAATTCGGGATAATCCATAGTTAAAACAATTTAGATGGTTGCGATTCCGATTCTTCTCCCTCTTGTGAAGCCCTTTAGAGCTTCTTGGTCGGGAAAACCGTTTTTTCGTGCAGTTCCTCACTGCGGACAACAGGGAGAAAAAGGCAAGTGTGAGGTCCGAGGACTTTACGGAATACCCAATTTGGCACAAATTGCGGAAGGCTGCCGGAAAGTCCTCAGTCCGAAAGCGTCAGCGGCACTTGACGTTTCTCCCGTCCGCAGTACCTTTGCACGTATAAAACGAGTTGGACCAAGAAGCTCCAACGGTTTTCAAGACTTTCCCGACTAGGATTCCAAGGGAAAGAATTAGTTCTAACAGGTCATCTCAAATATATTCCTCAGAAAGTCCGCGTAACCCAGCATCCCGACCGTCTTGAAGATGCACATCCCCGAAAACCGTTGCCGTTGTGAGAACCTACAAAGTGAAGCGAAGTGGAGCCTTGCAGGTTCTCTCTATGGCAACGGATTGGAGTTCCATTCGCAGCCAAAGCCACTCAGCCGAGCTTTGCTTGGTGTTGCAGACACGGAGCAAACCGGATGGCGCATCCTCCCCAAAAGGTCGTCACTTCCGGCATTGTATGAAATACGAATAGTCGGAAGTGGCGGCCAACATCTGTGAGCTTACTGCATAAACCATTCGATGGCTCTACTTCCGCAAGCGTCAGCCTGCGTTCGGTAGAGCCATCGAGCAAGTCATCATTTGTAGATATGTTTTCCAACCTCATTGACACTGTGAGAAACAGCTGAGTGGAGCGAAGTGAAACCCTGCTGCTTCTCTCTGTGGCAATGAACTGGAACTCCCATCAGTAGTAATAGCCTGTCAGCCGGGCTTTGCTTGGTGTCACCGACACGGAGCAAACCGGATGGCATATCCTTCCCAAAAGGCCGTCACTTCCGGCATCGCATAAAATACGATAAGTCGGAAGTGGCGACCAGCATCTGTGAGCTAACTGCCTAAACCATTTGATGGCTCTACTTCCGCAAGCGTCAGCCTGCGTTCGGTAGAGCCATCGAGCATGTCATCATTTGTAGATATGCTTTCCAACCTCATTGACACTGTGAGAAACAACTGAGTGGAGCGAAACGAAACCCTGTTACTTCTCTCTGTGGCAATGGACTGAATCTTCCATTTGTAGCAAAAGCCTATCAGCCGAGTTTTGCTTGGTGTCACTGACACGGAGCAAACCGGATGGATTTTTCGCTGTACAAAACTCCTCTCATCTCCATAAAGGTTCTTGTTCCCAATTATAAGGAAAACCTAGCAGACGAGTGTTTACTGAAGGGTATTTTATCAAAAGTTGTTTGAAATCAACAACAAAGGTATTGTCTGGGATAATAGAATTGAGCCAATATACCAGATAGCATAATTGTGGATAAAGAGTCTGTTCTCGAAAAGAAAAATCTGTAATCCATTTATTAGGCATACGCTCCGGCATTTTAGGCTTTACAGGAAAGACTCGGTTTGACAATCTTGAATGATGGGCACAGCAGTTACGAAGCACGGCAAGACACTCCAACCAGCTTCGCAAGAATTTGTGATGATTCAAGCCGAACTCTCTCGCTACGGCATGTTTAGCGGTAGCATCCGAAAAGTTAGAATAAAGTTTGGATAGTGTACCCATTGAAATAACTTCCAACGTTTTCCATACAGGGGGAAGATCAGGTTCACTGTATCTACGAAAATGCTCTGTTATGAAGTCATCATGAGAACGCGATACTTCCTTACGGATGACAGCCAGATTTGTAGCAAAACGAGCGTCATTAAGTGCAAAAGTTTCATCCATAAACCAAAATGCACCAAAACCAGGGGAAAAATGCTTGATTATTTTTGTCCTGACCGAAACTTCTATTGTTTGAATAGCAGTAAACAGCAATGCTCGAAGTTGCTTATCAAAAGAATACAGCTTCACTATATCTGAGAAACAACTGCCTTCCCTAAATTGATGTGTAAAATGATCTATTTCAAAGTGTTTCCAATAGCCAGCAAGACGGAAATAACTGATGGTATCAAGAACATCAATTGCTTGCTCTATATCATCAATAAGCAAACCTCTTTCTTGGAGAATTTCAATTTGCTGTTCAGTGGTTATGGCTTGATTTGTATATCTGACTCCCATAAATAAAAAATGTCCCGCTGGGTACGCTAATCTTACGGGAAGCGGGCGGGATTTGTTGTTGCAAAGATAACATATTTATTTTAAACTACCAAGGCTTTATTTATATTGTATCTTGTTTCCTGCAAATAGCCCCAATTTTTAGCACAAAAGCATTATCTGGCAGGTCGGACGAATATAAATAATTTATAGACCTCAATTCCCAAATAACGCAGCAGTCCTGTCATTGCTGTCTGGCACTTGCAATGACAGAACTACTGCAGAAGTTCTTACTTTCTCTTTGGCAGGCGTATTTTTCGGTTGTCTGTTTCCCATTTATCCACATAGTTGTTCAATGCTTCGGAGATAACGTCCTTCAATAAGGCACCTTCCACAAGAGAAATGTACTTCACCTTTTGAAGTAAATCCGGATCTACGATGAAGGTGGCTCGGATTTCCTGGGGTTTCTTGGCACTTTTGGCTGATTCGCCTTTCTTGGGGCGACCCACATTCTCCCTGCGTTTGGCTTCCAGTTTGGACTTCATCTGCTCAGTAGCAGCCATTTCGGTTGTTTCTTTCTTAGAAGATGCTTTTGCTTGTGCAGCCTTTGGATTTTCCTGCTTATCATCTTGAACTGCAAGCTGTTCAGTTTGTTCTTCGGTTTGTTCAACAGCTTGTTCCTTAGGCTGTTCCTGCACCGATTCTGCTTGATTGGCTTCACCCATGAAGCCATCCATCAATAAGGATAAATTCTTCTTACTCATATTATGTATTTTATTACTTGTTTACTTACTGATTAACTTACTATGTTACCAATAACTTTTGTGATTAGTCATATAGTAAGATAGTTTACCTATTTTCCTCACGACTGATTATCTCATCTACCAGTGCTTGATAATCTGCTGCGCCGTTGCTTTTCGGTTCGTACTCAAAGATGGTCTGACCAGACAGCGGCATTTCGGCTATGGATATATTCTCGCGGATTTTCGTCTGAAAAACCTTCTCTCCATATCGTTTTTCCACCATGGAAATCACTTCCCTGTTCAACTTCCGGTTATTGAACCTGGTGAAGAAAACACCGCCTAATTCCAATGTCGGGTTCACTCGGCGCTTCACTTCCCGGACTATATCGTCCAGCATGGTCAAGCCTTTCAAGGGCAAGGCTTCAGCGGTAAGCGGTATATAGAGTTTGTCCGCTGCCACCAGTGCATTGGTTGTCACGATACCGAGTGAGGGCGAGCAGTCCATCAGAATGTAATCATACTTCTCCTTCTGTTCATCAAGACAGGATTTGAGAATGCCCTCCCTTGCCATCATGGTAGCCATGTCTATTTCGGCTCTTGCCAGGTCCAGTGATGCTGGAACAAGGTCCAGGTTTTCACGGATGGGTACGATAGGCAGCGGTTGGTCTTTGACCAGCGTATCATAGATACTTGTTTCCGGGTCTTCGTTCTGCGTCAGCGTGAACGTGAGGTTCTGCTGTGCATCCAGGTCAATGAGCAACACACGTCTTCCTTGCAGTGCGAGTGCTGCACCTATACATGCGGTAGAAGTAGTTTTGCCGACTCCACCTTTCTGATTGCCGATGGCTATTGTTATATTTTTTACTACCATTTTTATAGGTTTACTATATTACTTTACTACTATATTATTATACTACAAATATACTATATTATTTTATTATTACATAATTAGTTTACCTATATTTTATTAAAAACAATACGCTATTTATATGTTGTATATCATATATTTATATCGTTTTTTCAAAGGGAATAAAATATGGATTTACCCACTTAACTTCAATGCGTAATTAAACATATTATCATGTGAATTCTATTATATAACAAATAGATATTTGCATTAGATTTCATTTTAATATAATCAACTATTTCTACTATCCAAAATATAAAAACTCCGACCCACACCTCACGGCGGAAGTCGGAGCGGAACATATATAAGGAATTTACGCTGTCTGTTTGGCTGCGAGTATCTGATGGGCATGGGCATTGACCAGCCGGACAATCCGGTCATGGTGCGGAGTATTCGTATTGCACAAACCTCGGCTTTGTATCACTTTCCCCTCGGTCAGTGAGAATTCAATCGTTTCGATGGGATTCCCCTCCTTGTCATGAGCCGATAGTATCAAGCTGTCCGCCTTGGCATAGTATTCGCATTGGAAGACACAATGATGCAGGGCATTTCCCTCGGCTTGGAAGGCTTCCAACGTATCAAGTACCGAAATCACCAGGTCTTTGTCGGTGATGGTGATACCGAAGTAGCGTGACTTCTCCTTGTAGAACTCGGCTTCCTTCCGTTTGGCTCGCTGCATCTGCTCCTGGCTTCTGCGTTTCTGCTCCATTTGGTTGTGTCGGTTCATCCAATAGTCATGCTCGGCTCTGAGGTTCTGCGGACAGATATACTTAGGGTTGCAGATGTCCTTGCCACACTGCTCCAGCAAACGGATGGTGTCTGCCCACAACCCCATGTCCGAGGGGCGGTAATGATGCCGGGTGGCTACCTTATACGACTGCCAGCATCGGTCAAGCTCCAAAGGTCGGTGTACAAAGTAAGACACGGCATGTAAATCTTTTGACTTGAGGATGGTTTCCATCCGGCTGTCTGTCAGCACGGCTTTCATCAGTTTCATCGGGTGGCAGTCGGGCAGCTTGCCTTTCATGCCGTTGCGTTTTAGTTCGGGTAGCAGCCGATAGTGCGGATAAACATAGGTGTCTGCAATGAGCCAATGGACTTCGGTCGGTCGCTTCAAGGTGATTTCGGATGCCCAATCAAAGCAGTCCACATAATAACCCAATGTCCTTGCTCTTGCCGTTACAGCCAACTTGCCTTCGGCATTGAGCCACAGACGGCATGCCTCCCAGTAGTCTACCTCCATAGGCATTCCTTTGCGGAAGGTCGTTTCCAAGCGGAAGACCCGTTGCACCTGCAAATGGTCTATTACTTCGAGGGAAGAAAAATAATAGGCTTCCTTGAGGGTGCGTTTGAGAGTGTCTTTTATCTGTAAGCGAGTACCGCAATGAGGGCAGCATACCGACTTGCCTTTTCCCTCATAGTCGAAGTGCCTGCCACAATCGCCACAGGTACACTTGTGTGCGGAAGTACGGAAGCAGACATGTCCTGCCACTTTCCGCACTGCCCATGTGAGCACTTTGGGGCTTAGGACGGTCAACTTCTCATTGGAAGCTGCCACCTGTTTTTCTATTTTCGTTCTTGCCTTCATAGTTCCATGCCTTGAAAGAGTGAGAGTTCTTGAATGGGTTTGGGTTGCGGTTTGGCTGCCTTGGGTCGGCTGTTGCGTTGCTGCAATTTCCGCATTTCCTCCTCCTGGTATCGTTTGAGTGCAATGGCTCGTTGTTCTGCCTTCTCCTCCTCGGTCAGCTCAATGTGATGATTCACTACCACATTGCAGTTCATCGGCTTGCCGATTTCCAAATTGGGTTCATCTATCGCATGGACAGCCATGGCATAAACCTCCATGTCACTGAAACCGCAGCAGCCGGATTGCTGTACGGCATGGAAGATATAGTTGACCACATCGTCAATGGTGCGTGTGGTGGTTTCATACTTGGCACGGAAGAGTTCATCTTCCTTGGCTCGGTTATCAAGATAGTTTTGGATGACTTCCTTGAAATGGTCAGTTCCTTTCATATGTTCCTATGTTTAAGCGTAAAAGATTTGATTATTCTAATGCTCTCGGCAATCAACCTACCATTACGTGGCAGTCCACCACTTCGGCAGGAAGTCCGAAAGCCGGATAGTGTGAGAAGTAAGGGAAACATTCTCCCTCTTGTTCCGTTGCGGTAGTGATACCCATGACCTTGTTCTCCGTATACCATTGGTCAATCAGAGCGATTTCTTCATCCGTCAGTCCGGTTGCATCTGAGTTGAACAGATAGCAGAGTGCCCATGTCGGGATGGCTTCAATGAGTGTATCCATAGCGTTTTCTTTTTAAGTTCGTTACTCCGTGAATTAGATGGGAAGCAGTTCCAGCAGTTTCTTTAGTGGAATGGAGTTGATGTCCGACTTGAGGAAGTGAACTATCCATTCCGGCTCTTCAAAAAGTGGGTGCATGGGTACCACACTGAAATCGTCCCCATTGGAATAGCAGTCGATTTGTGCAAAGTTGGCGCCGTCCTTGCGGATGTGAGCATAGAAAGGAGGCATACCGCAAAAGCATTTGCGGAGACTCTCTCTGTCCCACTGCAGGGTGAGTTCGTAAACACTGCCCTTGTAGAGCATCTTTTCTTTTCGGTCTTTAAGTTTGTATGCCATAGCTGAACTAATTTTTTCCCTTTGGTTTGAAGCCTTTCGGCTTCTCACTCCCGGGTGATTTTTACGATACCTCTTCTCACGAAGGGTGAAAGGGACAGAAGGCAAATGTGGCAAGGGGAAAGCAGACGGAATACCCAATTTGGCACAAATTGTGGAAGGCTGCCGGCTGCTTTCCTTGCAGCCAAGCAAAGCGCCATTTGCTGCCGTACCGACCCTTCGTTTCTTTGTATCGGAAAATCCATCGGGAGTGGAAATGCCTGACTAAGGAAAGAATCCGCCAGCTGTTAAAGATGAATGTTTAACTTTTAATCTATCCGAAAACTCACTATCTTTGCAGACCCTGAAAATAAATGTTCAGAAAGGCACGATATAAAACAGATTTTATTACCTTACACAAATGAAAGATCAGATACGCTTATTGAGAGATTGCTTCCACAACGAGATTCCGGCAGTTGTATTCCAGGGGAATGACAGCTGTGCCGGAGAGATACTGGAAGCCGCCAAAAAGATTTATCAGAAACACGGCTGCAGTCAGGAGTTCCTTTACGACTGGCAAATGCTCATCAACGAAGTGAAGGCTTACCAGCAAGAGAGTCCGGAACAGGTACAGCTTCCCCAGCTGACCCATACCGAAGCAGAACTGATTCGGGAAGAAATGAGACAGAAAGGCATGGTTTACTGATGCAACAAAAAAGTCCTGATGCGCATGGATGAATGGCATCAGGACCTCTTGTTTTTTCATTGCCTATGAATGGCAACCACGTAAAGTCTTTGATTTTATCTTTTCGAAGCCGCCAACGACAATTTCCTGAACTGCTTCAGCAGCGGTTCCATTTCAAGTGAGACACAGCGGGCACGTTGGCCGGCTGCCTTGTTTCCTTTTTCTGCTTGAAGGGCTGCATCCTTTTGGAATGCCTCCATCTTCATTTGGAGTTGTTCGAGTAATTCATTCATAATCTTTACATTTAGAGGTTACATTACCTAATAGATACTTATCACAGGTCTGAACTTATGCGCCTGGTCCTTCGGGGTTTCCTGAATGGTTCCCGACTGCATCGAGAAGAGCCAGGCCTTGCTGTCCCTTTGTCCCTCCACTTCGGTGGAAGTCCACAGCCAGCAGTCACCGGGCTGCAGACTGATGGGTAATCCACCGACCGCTTCAATCCGTTGGTTGACTAGTCCAATTTGCTGATAGAGGTAAGTGAGCTGCTTCACCGAAGGGATGTAGGCGGACTGGCCATAGCGCCACATGTCGAAGACATAAACGGCTAAGGGAGATTTCACTTCCTCGTGGCGGTACATGGCATGGGTGTTCTCGTTACCGTCTTCCTTCTCCAATGAAGCTGACGTTTCCTGTTCGACACCCAGACTGTCGGCAAAGGCTGCCGATGCGACGTCCCGGATGGAAACGGCATAGCCCAAAGCTTTGATCTCCGGATTCCGGTTCACATGATAGACAATAGCCACCGGCTCTTTCCTGGAGGAACTGAACTTTTCTTTGGACAGCACGCTGCCATCCGAGCAGACTACATCACCAACCTGGAGGGAAGAAGCGATAGACCTGTCTCCTTCATGGTTACATTCTTCGCAGGAGGTAAATAACATGGTTCCTCCTGTGAGTATAGCGCACAGTAAATGTTTCAAATTTCTCAGTTTCATAGCAGCGGTATTTCAAATGATTTGACTACAATTTCCGCCTCCTTATCGAGGATGAACCAGTATTCAGAGTGATACGGTTTTCCTTTTAAGGTCTTGGCTTCAAAATCTATCTTGACCTTCCATCCGTTGAACGGCTTCTTTTCTTTGGCTTTTTGCGGATTTGCTCCCTCCAGTTCTCCATAAGCTATCAAAGCCCGGAGGTTGGTCATGGCATCCAGCTGACGGGTGACCTGATCACTCATTGCGGTATCGTCCTTGTCGAGGTTCTGGAAGTAGTCCGTTTCCTCCATCAACTTGTGGCCGTACTGCATCAAGTGCATGGAAAGGGCAGCCTTTTCATGTTGATTGACATATTCCTTGCCGAATACCGAATCTGCCTTGCTGATTCCCTTGATTTGGATGGACTCCGGATTATCAACGGTTGCTTTCAAGGCTCTCTCTGCGATTTCCACCGCCCGTTTCTCGGGTCGGCCGGAACAGCTGGCGAAGTAAAACAGTCCGCCCCAAAAACTGACGGCGGTTATCAGCATGATAATCATTTTCATTCCCGGTTTCATATCTTCACGATTTGGAGTTTGTCGGGAGAAAGACCGAGACGCTTGCGGTAGATGGTGCCGTCATCACGGTACATCTCCAGTTCGTTGGAGGTGATTTCTTTTTCACAGATTTCCTTGGCTTCTGTCAGACTCAGCTGGTGGCCGCCAATGTTGCGCCAGATGGCAAAGTTGCACGGCGCCTGCTGGTTGCTGTAATTGGAGCAGTTGAAGGCTCTCGTACCCACCCGAATATCGCCGCCACAATGCGGGCATTTGCCGATGACAGACTGCATGTTGATGGCACCGTTGTCTGCCAGTTCCAGCACGGAAGGGAAAGTCTTTCCCTCCTTGGAAGCGAAGCCGTCCAACAGGATGAAGCGGTGCTCCAACAGTTCGGTGATTTCTTCGTCACTCATCTTGCGGTTGCCGATAATGCCGTTGATATTCAGCACACAGGTAGGCTGTTCGGCGATGTTGTTCTCACAGCGGTAGCCCTTGCAGGTCTTTACCACGCTGCCGCCACACAAGGGACAACGACCGATTATTTTCTTTTCCATACGCTTTTGTTTTTGGATGATTTGTTTACTATATGATTCTGTTACTTATTGCATTGATTACTTTCTTATTTCCTTACTTGATTACTATGTGATTAGTAAATTAGTTTACTTGTTTACCTATTTACCATTTCAGACTGTAGCCCTGGTTCCAGTCCGAGATGATACCGCCGATGATGTTCTTGCCGGACATCACGTTGGCCCATCCTTCGGGATCAAGCGAAAACCAGAGGTCATTCCATGAGAGCGTGCGTACCTGCCAGGCCAGGATAAACAGGTTGGTGTTGATGGCTTCCAGCCGGCTTACCACCTCGTTGGCGATGTAGTAGCGTTCCGAAGCGTTCAGCAGGTTCACCTTGTACTTCTCGTTCTTTCCGTCATCTCCTGTCACGTCATACTTGCCCGAAGTCACCAGCTGTTTCATGAAGGGAAAGAGTGCCGTCATCTGTGTGGCAGCATCCGTCAGTTCATCCGATACCATGGCCGCAATAACGGTTCCCTTCAGATTGCCGCCCACTGATTTGAGGAGCAGGCTGCAGTTCTGCGGGATTTCCTTGGCCACCAGTTCCCCGGCACGCTTAATCTGGTAAAGGTTCTGCATGGCACCCTGCGCATTCGAGAGGTAGTCCAGCATCTTGTCTTCCACATGGTGAATCCGCTCCAGCGAAGCGGTAACAGCCACTTCCGCCGCAATGATTTTCTCCTGCGTCTTTTTGCGGTCCTTGTGGATCTTCTTCAAGGCTGCGGTCTGACCCAGTACGGCAGAAGTCAGCGCCGGGTCAGTCTGTTGGGCAAAGAGCGGAGTTTTACCTATCAATAAGCCAACAGCAGCGATTAACAAGGAGCGTTTCCATCGTCTTGCATTCATACGTTTATAATTTAGGGCCTGCATTTCTGCGTTCGGCCAGGTTATTGATTTGGTCCTGTTTAGTCGGATGCAGCCGCACCTCCATCGGTTTGTTGAGCAGACAGTCGTTCCAGTCCTTGAAAGCCTTGGGAGGAAGCCATTGTCCCATATCGTATCTGACCGACAGGTGTTCCTTGACCTGCACCTGAAAGGGACGCTCCGGATCAAGCCGGAAGGAACGTCCGTTCGCTTCCACTTCCAGACTGTCACGGGTTCGGTTGATTTTCATGGGGATGTTCTCTACCAGCGCCATCATGCGCAAGCCGTAGATACGACCGGGCAGGTCATTGTCGAAACAGTCAAACGGGCGGGCTTCGGGAAAGCGGTTCAGCACCTGCCGGATTTGTCCGTCAGAGAACGTGCCGCCCAGTGATACCAGGGCAATTTCATTGGTCAGCTGCTTCCGGTTCCATTGGTAAAACGCCAAGGCATCGAAAGCCGACTCACAGAAGAAGACACTCTTCACCACATTCGGATAGCCACCTGACAAGTCAGCCACCCATGCGGAAGAGGAAGAATCACTTCCGGCCGCCTTGGATTTGTAACCGCCGTACCCCCGCAGTTCGTAGCCCCGGACCTGATTGTTCTCTCCGTTGGTATAAGGGAAGCCGATATTGTAGCCGTCAAAGTTCTCGTTCTTCCTGTCGCGGATGAGTCGGATGAACGGAGCAAAGGTGCGTACCGTTTCATCAGACAATCCCCTTTGTTGGAAGATGGCCGGAATCTTATCGGGATTTATCGGCTTCACCTCATACCTGGAGCTGTCGAAGGTGGCGTGATACCTGACTGACTGCACATACTCCCGGTCATCGCGGTATTCAGGCTCAGGCATATTGGCAAAGCGGGACAGCACCTTGGCTATCTTCTGCCATTCATCCTTGCCCGACACGTTGAAGGCATTCAGGTTCTCCCGGATGAGTGTGACCACATCCCCCTTGGAACCGTCACGGCGGAAGAACCGCTGGGAAGCCTTGTCCTGGGGATGGCAGATCACAAGCACATCCCGCTTTTCCTTGCCGTCCCCCAACACCAGCTCCATGTAGCGGCCCACACCGGCCCTTCGGTCCAGGCGGTACCCGAGCGCATAGGCTACATCGTCGATGCCTACCTTGGCTTTGAGGTCCTGGAAGTTTACCTTGTAATCAGTCATGGTTCATGGAATTGAAGGTTCTACATAAAATCAGATGCTTAACTTGGCACCCACGGCCTGCGTGCGTTTGAGATTGGCTATCTCCGGCTCGAAGGTCTTGTGCGCCGTCATGTTCAGGAAGGCTGCCTTGTCCTTGTAGTCCGTCAGTTGGAAGTAGGTCTTCGCCGTATCTTTCGATACCTTCTTCAACCCCAGTTCCACACCATCGTAGGAAGCACGGATGGCATAATCCCCGTTGCGCGTCTTCACGATGGCCGCATTCTTGAACGGCACTTCTTCGCCTTCACCCAACGGGGCAAACGGGTCGTTCTTCGTCAGGTAGGGCTGCTCGTTCAGTGCCAGCCGCTGCTTGTCCACCTGGTCCAGAATGAGGTCCGAAGCCTTGTTCACGTCCGCCATGACGGAAACGATGAACTTCGGTTCCTGCTTCAGCACCCCAATCCAGGAATCCAGATAGGCTGCAGAGTTGTCCGTTATCTTGGAATCGAAGCCCATGGAGTGGCTGATCATGGCGGCGGTCAGTTCGGCTACCAGTTCCTCCTTGGCGTATTTCGGGTCTCCAAAGCGTCCGCCCATCTCGCGGTTGAGCCGTTCAGGTGTCATGGTGGAGTGTGACATCTCATGCAGCATGGTGGAATAGAACTCCATGCCGCCCCTGTAGACTTCCTCGGGGGTATCGCCGATGTTGAACTGCTCCTTCATGGGTAGCACCACGATGTCCTGGGCCGGTGAATAGAAGGCTCCGTCCACCCGTTTGTCTGCCTGTATGGGACAGAGCCAGCCTTGCGTCTCAATCATCCGGTCGAGGGCGGCATGGACATACATGCCTTCCTTATCCCGAAGCTCGGGCACCTTGAACTTCTCCATGAGTTTCTGCACCCGTTCGGGCTGTACCTCTGCCAGATTGGTCTGGTCGATGTTGTACACGGGGAAAGCCTTGAAGAAGGGAATGACGTCCATGCCTTTCTTCTCCTCCTTGCTCATGGCCTTATACTCATCCGAACTGACCTTGTGGCCGTTCTTATCCTTGACCAGCACGTCCCAATAGACCACGGGGAAGGCTTTTTCACCTTTCAGTACATGGGCCTTGAGGTTGTGCGCCTGCTTGAAGGTGAGGTACACCGGCAGGCGGTAGCCCTGGGCAGCGGTCTGCAACTGGAGGAAGAAGGAGTTTGAACCCGAATAGTTGCGGCCTCCCACGTTCTGCGGGAGACCTGCAAATCCGGATGCACCGCCAATCCAGCCTTTCTTCCAGTCGGAAGCCTTCATCTGTTCCATGCGGGCAATCATCATTTCGGCAAAGCGGTCGATGGCTACCTGTCCGGCATTGCCGGATGTGTTAGTTCCATACGCCATAGCTTTCGTCATCCATTACCTGACGGTCCATCTGGTCGATGTCCGTCTGTTCGACATAAAATTCAGCGGATTCATCCGAAGGATCCGTGCCGTGGGTCTGGCACCATTCCAGATAGTCCTCTGCATTATCACCATCCATCACAAAGCGGAGGAAACCGATTTTACCCTCTTGAAGGAGTTCCACCAACTCCTCGTGTGTCTTTTTCGCTGTCATATTCGTTTACTTTTAGAATTTCAGTTTGATTGATTGTTCTCTTGATTTTGTTACATTTTCATGGAAGCCGACTTCTCCAGCTTGTTGGTCACGGCTGAAAGCATCCCCGTGATTTCCGTATTGAGGTACTTGGCCGCAATCTGTTCCCGGGTGGCTGTCTTTGCCTTGAAGAGCGAGTAGCCGTCATCGAAGGAGAGTTCATGCTTGCTGGTCTTGCCCTTGTCGCCCAGGTCCATCGACACCTTCCATTTGTTGTCGGAGTGGTCCTTGGCCACACGGACTCCCTTGGGGTCCACTCCTTCGGGAAGCTGGTACTTCTCGTAGGCTGACTGCAGATGCAGTCGTTCCCCGAAGTTCTTTTCTACCAGCTGGGCAGGAGTCGTCACCCGGTCGAAGTAGGCATTCAAGTCCTCACGGGAAGCCACTGCCGACATCTTGGTGTCACCCATCTGCACATAGAACTTATACTTGCCGTAATCCGGTCGCTGCTCGTCCTTTTCCTTATAGACATTGAACTTGTCGATGGTGATAGCTCCATCCGGACCGGACAACTGCTTCGGCATTTGGAACGCTTCTTCCGATACCTTCGGCATCAGCTTGGTCGGATAATATTTCTCCATCAGCTGGGGCACCGTCATTTCCTTCTTCTGGTATGCGGCCAAATCCGCTGCGTCCATCTTCTGCGGTTTCAGCTGTACGCCGTCCATTTTGGCGGTAAAGTACCAGTCTGCCGGATTGGTGGTGCTCTGGAAGGCATGGCCGTGGCTGACTTTCTCGCCGTTGGCGGTAATCATCTGCGGTTCGCGTGGTTTGCGTTCCTGCTTGGCTTCCGCTTTCTGCTCGGCCTGTTGTTCACTCTTGACTTCGGCTTTGGCTTCCGTCTTCATTTCCTTGGCAGGCTTCTCCTCAACTGCACTTTTCACAGTCTTGGTAGGCTCTTCCTGCACAGCCTGTTCTTTCTTCTTTTTCGCCATAGTATTCTTGTTAGAGATGTTCGTTTCTTTCAAATCTTCCCCGGTCTTTTCCCTGGGCTTCTTCATCAGTTCCGGCCGGTCTATCGCCTCGCAGATGGCGACCCGCTGACCAGAGCGAATCAGCTTGGGCAGATGCTTGTCCAGTTCATGACGGGGAAAGGTCAGGAGTTTGATGGGGTCTTTCTCTAAAGGAAGAATCTTGTCTGATACCTTCAGCGCCAGTATCACCGATGCCTTGAGTGCATCCTCCTTATACATTTCGTAGAAATCTCCTTTACGGAAAAGCAGCACCGCATCGGGATGTTTCTTCTTCAATTCGTTGAACTGCCGGACAAAGCCGACATCCTTCTCTGCATTTTTCTTGACCATAGGGAAAAGGATTTAAAGTTTGAGACCTTTGGATTGTTCAGCTTTCGGTGCACGAAACTTCAAGGCTCTTTCCTGCGACTGCTTGTCCACCACCTGCTTGTATTCCCAGCGGTTCTTGTCCGTCATCACCAGTCCCAGGAACTCGGGATGCTGTTCGTCGTAGCGGAGTTTCTGCTGTCGTTCCCACTCTTTCATGTCGCCCTGGATGACCTTGAAGCCCTGGGGCTCTTTCAAATCCACACCGACCGAAACCTCCTCACCGCCTACGTTTAACTCAATAGGTTTTCCCTCGCGTACCTGCTGCTTCTGCTGCATACCCAGTTCGATGTCGTTGACTTTCTCCATGTCCTTGAGTTTCTGTTCCAGTTGAACATCCGTCACACGACGATGGATAACGGATTTGGTTTCGGGATCGAGTTGCAGATACTGCTGGGTCTTCTCACCGTTGACTTCCACAGCTTTCTGAATTACCTCACCTTTACCCAACCGCTCCGCTTCCTGCTCGGATAAGCGCAATACCGGACTGCGCTCCTTTTCAAGCACGGCACGTACCGGGTAAGCCATGAGTGCCGGGTTGCCGTATTTATCCGATACCAACTGGAGTTTCAGGGGAAGCGTGATGATGTCTCCGTTACGGGCACTGATGGACACCTGCAAGAGCGGTGTGACCTCACCGGAAGCCAGTTTTTCCTTCACTTCCTGAGGGAGGCTGTCGACCTTTTCCCGGTCAATGCCCAGGACTGCCAGTTTCTCGTAGGGCAGCCTTTCAGAATGATTGATGTTGTGCATTTTCGTATTGTTTAAGTAAAACGATATATTTGCGGTCGGAACCGCCTTGAACACCCGCAAAAGTATTGGCAACCCTATAATCGAAAAGAAATGCACAACATCATTCTGACCGCCGTGTTACTGATTCTTGGTTCCGCTTCAGCATCGGCACAGTTCTATACGATTACAAAAGAGAAGGAAATCCGTCCGGAAAAGAAGCAAAAAGTAGCTCCTGATATCTTACAGAGGGGTTTGGTCGCTTTTGAGTCTTGCAAAAAGGCAGAAAAGGACTCATTTGCCCCAGAGGTGCCTGTGAAACCACTTTCGGAGCTATATGCCCGAAAAGTTTACGCAAGGGTGTCCCACGAAAAAGCGTCTGATAAGGGAATTGAAGGAACTGGGTTTTGTGGGAGAAATGCGCTTCCTGCACTCACTATTCCCAATCTCTATCAGGAAATCATCCGCAACGGCATTCGGCATCCGAAGATTGTATTGGCACAGGCCATACTGGAAACAGGCTGGTTCCGTTCACCGCTCTGCCGAAACCGGCATAACCTGTTTGGCCTTACCAATCCCAAAAACGGAAAGTACTATGAGTTCAACCATTGGACGGAAAGTGTCCGGGCTTACTATACCAAAGTGCAGTATCGGTATAGTCAAAAAAAACAGATAAACTCCAGCGATGTAGATTATCTGAAATGGCTACAGCAAATAGGTTATGCAGAAGATATAAAGTATGTACACAAAATTATTAGTTTGTTAAAATTGCTGCAATTATCAATTATAATATCGTAATGGGAATCATTGTTGATGAGTAAAAATATAACTTTGTCCAAACATTATTTTAATAAAATCTGTGTAAAAACCAACATATAAATTGTATTTATGATACAAAATAAAGATTTATCCATTTATACATCGAACAGTTCCTGCCAGATATTCTCCACAAAGGAGCTTGACAGTCATACGGTAGATAAAGAAATGCACAGGCATTCCTATTATCAGATACTGGTTTTGAAAAAGGGCGAGATAAGGCATTTCCTCGACTATTCACTCCAGGAAAGCAGGGCTCCGTACCTTTCGGTTGTTTTCCCGAATCAGGTCCATCAGATAGAACTCAGTCCGGATGCGGAATTGAGTCTGATTGCTTTTGACAGTTCGGTCTTCTGTGCAGCCATCATAGCCAACGAGTTGCAGGATTACAATATAGACCTGCAGGCTCGTATCAATCACATTCATCTAGAAGACATCTGTGAGTGGACTTTTATCCAGCAGCTGTTGGGACAGATTCAGCATTTATCCTGTGACTTGAATGCGGTAAAGAAAATGGAGGTGAAGTTCCTGATCAAACTTCTTTTGCTGAAGTCCATCGAAATAGCCCCTTGCTATTATCCATTGGGTAAATCGGACAGTGACGTTCAGTTCTATGTACGTTTTCGCGAATTGTTGAACAAGAACTTCCATCTGCAGTATAAGGTGCAGGATTATGCGGCAGAACTCGGCATTTCCACTAAGACTCTCAATGCCCTGTGCCGCAGATATACCGGTAAGAATCCGCTGGAAATCATCCACGAGAAGTTGGGGCTGGAATTGAAACGATCCATTCTGGAGGATGGACTGCTATTGAAAGAACTGGCTTTCAAGTTCGGTTTCTCTTCCCAGTCCGCCTTAAACAAGTTCATTGAAAAGGAATTCGGCTGCAGTCCGCAGAACTGGAAGGAAAAGCTGAAGAAGGGGCTGCAAGGTCTGTAGGGTTTGACGTCCATCCATTGCGGCTTAGGCTTTTTCTGTATTCTTCCCAAAATTATAAATCAGCGGATTTTATTTATAACTTCCCTTGAAATGGTTTGGCCTAACTTTGCACTGTCAATCAAAAACAACTGAAATTATGGTAAAATTGTATGGTGCAGGGACTTTGTATCACGGTCCCAAAAGTATTGAAAGTCTGAAGACTATTACTGGAACAAGAGCGGTTATTGTAACCGGTCACTCTTCAACCAGAGAAAACGGAAGCCTGCAGCGTGTATGCGACATGCTTCAGGAAAAGGGATGGGTTTGCGATGTGTTTTCCGGAGTGGAACCGGATCCTTCCATTGATACGGTGCGAAAAGGCGCTGCCTTCATGCAGGAAAAGCAGCCGGACTGGATCATCGGACTGGGCGGTACATCATCCATCGATGCAGCCAAGGCCATGTGGGTGCTTTACGAACATCCCGAACTCCCGTTCGAAACCATGATCAAGCCGTTTGCCATTCCGGCTCTGAGAAACAAGGCCCGGTTTGTGGCGATTCCCACCACGAGCGGTACCGGAACGGAAACCACTTCACTGGCTGTGATTACAGACCGCTTAAAAGGTGTAAAGTATCCGATTGCATCTCATGAATTGCAGCCGGACCTGGCTATTGTAGACGGAGACCTGTGCCAGTCTATGCCGGCTGATGTTACGGCTAATACAGGTATGGATGCTCTCACACACTGCATCGAAGCCTATGTGTCGAATGTGGAAGACAATTATGCCGATGCTTTCGCCAAAGGAGGCATTCAATTGATTTTTGCCAATCTGAAGAATGCGGTCGAGAACCCCGACAATTTGGCATACCGCCAGAACATGCATGATGCTTCAGCTCTGGCCGGTTACGCTTTCACCAACTCGTGGTTGGGTATCGTTCACTCTATGGCCCACCAGATGGGAGCCATCTTCGGCATTCCTCACGGCCGCGCCAATGCATTGGCTTTGCCCAATGTGATGCGTTACAATGCAAAGGCAACAGACCGTTTTGACGATTTGGCCAAACTGATGGGTCTTTCTTCCGCCTGCGAGTTTATCAAGGCTGTAGAAAACCTGAAGAAGGATATTCATGTCCCGGCATCCATCAAGGAGTACGGAATTGCCAGAGAAGACTGGATGAAGGAAGTTCACCGCATGGCAGAAAACGCCCATCTGGACGTATGCACTTCCTTCAATCCCAGACCTGCAACCGTAGAGGATCTGGAGAAGCTCTACATCGCTTTGTATGAAGGAGAGTCTGTAGATTTTTAAGTTTGTTTTTCTTTCCGTCAGTCGGCAGCCATGTCAACTGACGGAATTTTATGTTTGACAATCAATGAGTCCATCCATCGAATACCTATACGCACCGGGCTGTGCCTTGATGTGCTATAAACCCGAACTGGCCAAGAGGCTGAAAGATTGGGTAGAAAGACTGTACGGTCCTGTCATCTTACATACGGCCTGTTGTTTGAACAAAAAGGAGAGCATGAGTGGATCATGCATCCTGACCCCCTGTGTTACGTGCTACCAGCAATACAAGAAACTCTGTCCGAATGCCGAACCTGTTTTTTTGCTGGAGAAACTTCTGGAGACAGACGTTTTTCCCTTTCCTGACTATCACGGAATAGAGATGAGTATTCAGGACACATGTTCTGCAAGGCTCGATCCAAAAGTCCTGTCGGTTGTCCGTCGGCTGCTTGAACGGATGAATATCCGTCTGTCAGAACCGCAGCGAAGCGGAAATCATTCGAAATGTTGCGGGCAGAAATTCTACGGGAAACTGCCTGTGGAAGAGGTGGAATCCCTCATGGCCAAACGGGCTGGCGAGATGCCTTGTGAAGAGGTGGTGGTGTATTGTGCTTCCTGCATCACCAGCATGAGTGTAGGTGGCAAGCGCCCGCGTTACCTGCTTGATCTGCTGTTTGGAGAAGAAACCGACCTCTTTATGCTGGGGGCTGAGACCTGGAACAGTAAATTGGCCTCATTCAGAATACGAAATACCAAACAGCAAACCTCACGGTGATTCTTTATCTCATATTCCTCTATATTTATGGTAAGTGAAAGAAAAATGTTTTTTGGAAAGGCCCTGTCTTCCTTTTTGTTAGTGTTATGCACCATGCCATTGGGCCATGCCCTGATGATTCTCATGGAGCATTATCTTCCTGCTGGCATGCTCCATTATGCCGCTTTTGCAATGGGAGCATTAGGCGCTGCTATGGTCGTTGTCGGAGTGTTTGCGTCAGGGGATACCAGGCAGACACTATGGGGATTCCTCGGCGGACTTCTCTTCTGGACCGGCTGGGTTGAATTCCTTTTTATGTATTTTGCCGATCGTTTCGGTACGCAGGCTGAGCTGGATCCGCTAACCGGAGAGGTAGTCACTCGGCCTGAATACCTTATTTTGCCGGCCTCTTTCGGCTTTTGGATGATGGTGATGCTGATGTATATTTTCAGTACTCGAAACGGATGCAACTTCATCAACTGGTGTCAGCGTCTGCTGTTCAAGGGAAGGAAGAATGAAATCGCTGCCCGTCCGATGACACGCCATACAAGTATCGTTACTTTTATGGAGCTGATGATGATCCTGTGGGCGTCCTATCTGTTGCTGATGTTTTGCTACGACGATGTATTCCTGGGAGAAAATCATCCCGTGACATTGCTGGTTGGTCTGGGCTGTATGATTGGCTCTTTCTTTATCTTTGCCAAGCAACTGCATATTCCGGTTTGGGGAGCAAATATACGGATGGCCATTCCGGCTGTCATCCTGTTTTGGACTCCTGTAGAGATACTGGGAAGGATGAACCTGTTTGAAGAAATCTGGACCGCTCCGTTGGAGCACAAGACCGAGATGTTTCTCATATTTTCTGTTTTTACTGCCTTGGCCATCTATCTTTTTAAACGTTCCAATAAATAGGATTACGCAAAAAAACTGACGAGCCGTATCGAACCGGTTAGGGTATCGATACGGCTCGTCTCATATGAATGGAGCGGAATCGTTTTCATTCATATGGGCAGAGGTCAGATGCTATACAGCCATGTCTTTGCTTCCTTTGATGTTTTCTTCTCTTCCAGCGAGCATCGCATTACCGAATGTAATTACCCCTACACGGCCGATGTACATCAGAATGATCAGAACCGCCTTGCTTCCCAAGGTGATGTCCGAGAGGATCCCGGATGTCAATCCGGCAGTGGCCAAGGCGGAAACGGCTTCAAAGGATATTTTCAGAAAATCCGCACTGTCCGGCTCAAACAGTCCTATCAGATAAATACCCACAAACAGGATGAAGGTATAAAACAAAACGGTAGTCAGGGCCGAAGCAATGCGGTAATGCGGTATGATATTTCCTCGCAGAGAAACCTCTTTCCGCATTTCCAGGGCGTTTTTTGTATAGGCATACAAGGCTGAAATTGTGGTGGATTTCAGACCTCCGCCGGTGCCGGACGGAGAAGCTCCGATATACATGGTGATTGTCAGGATCAGCAGTGAAATGGGTACCATCTGACTGACATCAACGGTATTGTATCCTACTGTGGTCATGGCTGAAACGGATTGGAAAAGTGCAGCCATCCACCTGTCTCCTACAGGCATGGCCTGAAAGGAATCTTCACAAAAAAACAGGTGTACGGTTCCCCACAAAGCCAGCATTCCTGTGATGGTTACAATGACCTTGGATGTAAAGGATATTCTGTAGTCTTTCCGGGTCATCCATCTGCTTATGTCCGTCATCATGATAAAACCCATGGCTCCGGCTATACATAATACCATGATGACCACATTTACATATACGTCCGACTGGAACTGCATCAGGTTGTCCGTATAGATACTGAATCCGGCTGTACAGAAAGCTGACACTGAGTGAAACACAGCCGACCATACAGGTTGTGACACCCCCGTTGCAAGAAAATAAGGGCACAGTAACGCAAATCCGGCCAACTCGAAAAGGAAGGTGTATTTTACAATGTTCTTCAGCATGATTTCTGAATCCAGTGTGTCTGGAAAAGAAAATTGAGTCTGAAACAACCGGGCCTTGGCTGTCCCGAACCGCCCGGTCAGTTTGAGCATGATGAATGAAGAAAGGGTCATATACCCCAATCCTCCCATTTGTATCAGGGCTAAAATCACCAGTTGCCCGAAAAAGGTGTACTGTGTGGCAATGTCAACTGTGGTCAGTCCAGTAGTAGAAACAGCGCTGACCACCGTAAACAGGTGGTCAATGAAGGATATATCGCCTTTCGTGGAGATAGGCATCAGAAGCAGCAGAGTCCCTAATAAAGAATAGCCTGCATATACGGCCATAATCTGTCTCTGTGGCAAGTCTGATTTTACTCCGAAACAGATCAGCTGCTCCAGAGAGGTTTTCATCAGTCTGCGTTTGGCGTTTTTCCAAAGACGGACATGCCATTTGTTCGATTGATTTTCCATGAGTTATTTCTCCTTCTTCAATAGCATTTGTGTCTTTTCCTTAGCCAAAGCCTGCATATCTACAGCGACATCGTCTTCATCCACGATTTCAACACCGGTCATTGTTTCAATGATGTCTTCCATCGAAACGACTCCCCGCAGACTTCCATATTCATCAATAATGACAGATATGTGTTCACGCGTTTCCAGCATCTTCTCCCAAATCTGATAGACTGACTCTTCTTCGCGGAACGACAGAACCGGTCTGGTCAGATCGGCAAGCTTAGTGTCGAACTTGTCATCAGACAAGGCCTTGAGCACTGCATCTTTCAGAACATATCCGGTGATGTGTTCCTTTTCATTCTCATATACAGGAATACGCGAAAAGTTCCATTCCTGTTGGCGGTAAAACTCCTGGACAGTCATTTTTTGGTCGGCAGATTCCACAACGACAGACGGAGTCATGACTTCTCTGGCTTTTACCCCATACAGATGGATGCAGCTTTTGATGATCTTGCTTTCAGACTCTTGAAAGATACCTTCTGTTGTACCTACATCCACCATGGCAGAAACTTCTTCACGGCTCATGGTTGCTTGCTGGTTCTTTGGAGTAAAGACTTTGGTAATCAGTTCCGAAAGTAAAACCAGCGGATAGGTTATGAATATAAGTATTCGGATAACTTTTGTAGAAGGCATGGCCAATGATCGCCAATAAGACGCACCGATGGTCTTCGGGATAATTTCCGAAAGTACCAGAATAAGCAGTGTAAGAATAGCAGATATAATACCGAAATATTCTTCACCGAAAAGCTTGATTGATTCAGCTCCTACACCGGCAGACCCGATGGTGTGAGCCACAGTGTTGAGGGAAAGAATAGCCCCTACCGGACGGTCTACATTATTTTTATATTGTTTCATCAATGCGGCTGTCTTGTTGCCTTGACTTTCCTTCATTTTAATGAAGGACATAGGGGTAGACAGGAGAACTGCTTCCAATACGGAGCATAAAAAGGAAAGTGCCAAAGCACCTAAGAAATATAATATGATTAATCCCATTAATTTTGAAATATTCGTTAATAATAAGTTGTCTATTTTTTTGAGATAAGACACTTATTAAATTCGAAGATTTCTGAAACAGAGGTAATAGGGAACATTACCTCTATGAATATCAGATGTTAAATCAGTTAAACAATATGGTAGATTGTGTTTTTGTAAAAGTGTTTTTTTTGAACTAAACCCATTGATGCCACTTGCATTCTTTCTGTACTTATTTCCTTTAGACGAACATCTCTTTTGAAAGTACTGATTCTGCCAACATATTATTTTATAATCGATACTTGCAACATCAACATCTGAATAGTATTCATTAGGTGCATAAAATTCTACAGGAATCTCTTTAATTGAACTTCCTGTTTTATTTATGGATTTTTCCAGAGTTGTGATTAAAGTTGAAAGTATCGCAACGAGGAAAAAAATGAGTGGGTTTCGTATCATTTGCAATGCAAATATACAAATTAAAACGAGAGGAAGTATTCTTCTTCAAACAAATATTGAATAAAATATCAACTAGTAGATTCTTTTATTAATAATAGCTAATAACAAGAATATGCATCGGATAAAACGCATAGAACCCATACTTCGCCACCTTGCCATGTATGAAGCCCCGTGTTCCATCGTAACAGGCAATCACCAGACATGCCAGCAAAGCGCCGACTATCCCATAGTGCATCATCAGCGGAAAGGCACAGAATAGCTGTGCCTTTCTACCGGAGGGAAAAGAAGGATTGCTGACATTCCCCAACAGATAGAACACCACCATCATCAGAATCCCCCGCCACTCATAGTCCACACCCGACCAAGTGGCGAAACAAGCAATAGAAAGGATGACAACCCCACAAAGGATGTCCTCCTTTTTTAATGCTTTTATCGCAGCCAGTGCCATTACACCCAATGCCAGGGTGAAGAGCACATTGTGCGTCCCGTCTGCGCCATTCAGCAAGTACCACGGCACCTCACTGACTACGGCAAATCCGAGTAGCTGCAAGAAGTACTTCATCCGGTTTCGGGTATGCCGGAAGCCCTCTGCAATGAGAAAAGCAAACACCGGAAAGGCGATGCGCCCGAAGCAGCGCATGACCTCGTAAAGAAGTGTGCCGTGTTCCATTAAGTAGTAGGCACAGTGGTCTGTCACCATTGAAACAAGGGCGATGACCTTCAGTTTGCTACCACTCAATGAAGGTAATAAGATTGAATGTTCAGATGCAGATTGTAAGGATGCCATATACAAATCATTTACGCCATACCCAGCAGTTCCTTGACCATTTTCTCCACTTCATCGTTCACCCGTTTGAAGTTGCGGTTCAGCATGATTTCCTTCTCGCGGTCGTTCTTGAACTCGTAGATTTTCGGCAGCGGCACATAGTGGTCCTCTTCGTCCTTAATCTTCTTCATGTCGAAGTGCGTCTTGCAGAAGTACTTCGTGGTCTTGAACTCCTCCGACTGCTCGATGTCGAAATGGTTCAGCATCCGCTCGTCCGTAGCCGTGAAGTCACGGGCAGCCTGACCCGCCAGCCAACCGGTCGCCATATCCGCAATCTTGGCGGCAGGCACCAGATAGTCCATCTTCTCGGAGATGGTGGTCGATACCTTGTTGTCGTTGATGGAAATGGACCGGGAAGTCTGCTTCGCCTTGCCGAACACATCGTTCTGTGCCCATTCCAGGGTTTCCTTGTTACGGGCAGCACCCATGAAGATGTTACCGCAGGTCGTAATAATCTTCTGCATCCCCACCTTGCCGTAGTCTGCCTCCAGCTGCGGCAACTCCTGAAATCCCAGGGTCACCGCCACCTTGTTGGAGCGGGCCGTACCAATCAAGCGGTCTATCTTGTGGAAGTAGAGTGTAGGCAGCTCATCTACAATGATGCTCACCGGAATGTTTCCTTTGGAATTGACTCGGGTAATCAGTCTGTTCAGCACCAGTGCATTCAATGAACCGATGACCTGTTCCTTCTCCGGGTCATTGGCAATCACCAGATAACTTGGATTGGACCTGTCCGAAATCTTCAAGTCGAAGTCATCCCCCGTAAACACCCAGTAGGCTTCCGGAGATACCAGTCGGGCAGCATTGACACGCAGTGTACCCACCATACCTTCCAGCTGGTCATTCGCTTTATTGTCATAGGCACTCTTGAAGGGAGCCATAAGGGAAGCAATCTTGTCGTCCTGCATCAGAATGTTGAACACCTGGTCGTAGGGTCTTCCAAGGAAAGAGAGTACATGAGGCATGTCCGAATACTCCCCAGTGATGGTGTCCGGTTCTACCTCCTTGCCATTTTCATCCTCATACCAGCACCGCTCAATCTTCACCAGTTTCCCTGTCCGGTCTTTGTAGGAAAAGCCGTTCAAGTCCACGAACATCCGGTCTTCATCCGTTGACACATCGTTGCCCTTCTCATCCACGAAGTCCAGGATGACATTGTTCTTGGCATCTATTGCCTGATAATCGTCCCAGTTGCGTATCACCAGCTCGAATTTATTTCCCTCCGGTAGCTCCTTTTTGGAGTTGGTCTGCTCCTTGGACTTTGTCTGTTCCTCGGATTCAGTTTGTTGCTGTGATTCAGACTGTTCCTTGGAAGCATCCACAGACTGCTGTTCTTGTGATTGACCAGCTATAGTTTCTTCCTTGGGTACTTCCGGTTCTTTCGCCAACGAAATATAACGTTTCAGCTTCTTGCCGTTCTTGAATCCGACCGGATGAAAATTGACAAAGAAGTAGATGATGGCCGCCAGAAAGTTCTCTGCCGAATTGGTAAAGAATGCTTCCGAACCGCCTTTCTTTTCACCGCCTCCTTTGTTCAGGGAAGCCAGCAAGGTAGCAGCCGTTTCAGAAGCTGCCGACAGGTCAGGAATGTATTTGCGCTGAATCGGATTGATACGATTGGAGTATTCCACATCGGTGAAGTTCACGATTCTAAATCCGCAGTTTACAGGCAGTTTTTTCAGCTTCATATTCTTGCAATACTGATAGAATAGCGTCTTGGCCAGCGTCGGAAACTTAAAGTCATATACCATCATAGAGAAACCTTTGGCAACGTGCTGACGGATAAAGGGATCGATAATACCGAAGGACTTACCCGAACCCGGTGTACCCAGTACAATCGTCCCACGGAAGGGATTGATGATGTTGATCCAGCCCTTGTGCATCTTCTGTTTCCAGTAGTAAATCATCGGGATGTTCACAGAATAGTCATTGGCTACCAAATCCTCCGACTGCTGGAACGATTCATTCTCGAAGTTGAAGCGGTCTTCACCCACCTTGTAGTTGTAATACTTGGCGATGCCGTCCAGTCCCTGATGCACCAGCATGGTACCTACGACCGAGCAGAGCGCATAGAGGATGCGGTTGGCCGGAAAGCCGAACCAGCTCATACCGATATTCATGCCGTGAAAGATAAAGCACATCCCGACCAACGTCAATCCAGCCAGCACCGGATAGATGACCATCGTCTTCACGTTGAACTTCAATGCTTTTTGGGCTTTGGTTCCGATACAGACTACACAGATACAGATTAGCTCTGCCACCTTGCAGCCTGATACGGAATTGAACACCTTAAATCTACCCAACAGGTCCAGGATAAACTGCGTGACACGGTTATCCGCCGTGATGGGAAGATTCATCACAATCTCGATGATGAGAAAGATGTAGATGCAACTGCGGAAGTAGTTGTACATCTGTTGCTGTTCCCGGGTTTCTTCGAATGCCATAAGCCATCAGATTGAGTGAATACTAAAAAGGAATCTTTACACCCAGTAAGAGTCCGTTGCGAAAGGTATCTCCATGCAAGAAGTTGACGTTGTTCTTCTGGATCAGCGAAAACTCCCAACCGTTCTGAAAGACATAGCTGTATTCAAAGCCGGCTTCCACACCGAGGAAGAACTTCTTCTGAGTGGCTCCGAACTGAGGACCGAAACGGAAGCGCAACATGCCGTTCTTGTAGCGTGCCAATCGCTGCTTATAGACCAATCCGCCATCCCAGTAGTAACCCTTCCAGAATCGGCAGCAGGTGGGTTCCTGCCAATGATTTCCCACTTCGCCGTAGATTTCCACGGCATTGCCATAGCTCAACGGATGTTCGTAACCTATCATCGCGTTCAAGGTATTCGGGAACAGGAAACCGGCATTCAGCGTGAGTTTCTTGTCCTGTGCGGATGCCGAAAGAACGGCAAACGCACAACAGATGATCATTAAAATCTTCTTCATATCGGGTAGGTTTTAACGGTAAATGTAATAGTATGGATAGCACGAGGAATTCTTCAGAATGTCCGAATCAAAGCCATCAGCATTGAGGATGTCTTCGTATTCAATGGTGAGCGCAATGACACGGCCACTGATTTGGTTCTCTGAGATTTCCAGACGGAGCACCTTCTCGTCGGGGAAGGTCAGCTTCTCAATCACCAGCACATTGCGGTAATTCTTCTTGAACTTCTTGACCGGATTCAACGAATAAACCGGTGTCAGTTCAATGGTCTGCGAGTTGGTGGCTTTCGTCTCTTTCTTGTCCGTCAGCTTCACGCGAAGTTCCTCAATGTCATAGGCAATCTTCGTCTTGTTCTGTAAGGAATAATCAATAAAGAAGTAGTCACCGATGGTATAGATGTTGTTGACGATGGCCTTCATGCCGTGGGCATTCGACACCACCTGATTGTACTTGCGCTTGCTGCCATACACCGCCCACGCATAGCGCACCATTTCGGCCTTGGGCATCGATACCTCGGGGTTGATATAGGACTGGGTATCGCTGTAAGCTACTTCAAAGATGGAGGCTGCCATGCTGGGATAATGGGTATAAACCACATCATACTGAGCGATATGGCGCTCTCCAATTAGGGTAATGGTGCCCAAGAGTTCATTCTCACTGAACGCTGTTTTTACAGAATCTTGTTCCAGATAAGGCTTGATGCGTACCATGTTGTCGGCACACTGGTTGCCCATAATCTTTGTTGTGGAGATGTCCACCAGCTTGATGTTTTCGGGCATGACGATGTGGGTAGTGACCTCACTGTTCACATAGATCTTCTCCTTGGCAGCAGCCTGTACGACCATACCGAGAAGACCGAAGAAGAGTAAAAATAATTTTGCTTTCATATTGGGTAATTTTTATGATTTACTGATTGGTTGAATTGCTTACTTTATTATTTGTAATCTTGCTTACTCTATTACTTGTAACCTTACTTACTTTGTGATTAGTAATATAGTTTACCTATTTTCATTCTTGACCTTTCACCTTGCTTCCTCCGAGTTAATCAGATACACAATCGTGTTGTATTTGATTTTAGCCTTGTTCTTACGGATATTGGATGAAATAGCTGAAGAAGCTGAGTTATAGACGTTTTGCAAGGCCTGCAGTGCCAGGGCTTCACCCGAGATACCAGAGCCATAGCCATCTTCCGATTCAAAACTGATGTTCTGTTGCACGGCACTGGAACTGGCATCCTTTACAAATTCACGGAAGGAAGATTCCGGTACATAGAACCCTTCCATACCGTCATTGTCGAACACAGAAAGTTTCACGTTAATGAACTTATCACCGACCAGAATGCTGGTAATGGTAGCCTTCACACGCTGCTGTCCAAAGCCTGTCACTGTTCCATAGAGGTAGGTACCTTTCTTCAACTTGGTATTGCTGACAGTAACGTCATCCAAAAGTTTGAAGCGCAAACGAGTACCTTCCTTTGCCTTGGTGGTCCGGTCTATCATAGCGCGGATCAGCTTGGCTTCAGCTACATCATCAGGAGAAGTCACTGTATGGAACTTCTCCGCATTGGTATCACCGGACTTGATGACAAGTTTGGGGCGATTGCGTTCCTTTTTGGCCTGACGGACCCTAGCAATGGAATCCCTACGTTGCTTCTCTGCTCGTTCATCTGCGTCAAAGCGACCGATACCCAAACCGCTTTCAATGGCCTTCTGACGTTCGTAACTCCTGCGTTGGATTTCCTCCAGGTCACGGGCGAAGTCATCCTGTGAAGTATAGCCTTCGGTAGTAGTAGATGTACCTGTTCTGCTTCCATTACCTGACCTATTTCCAGAAGAAGCATTGTCCCCGTATGCAAAGGAGTTGATGTGTCTTCTGGATTCGGCCAACGACCTCTCCAGTTCCTCCATTTCTTGCTGCTGATGGATGCGTTCCGCTTCCGCTGCATCCAGTTTGTTGAGTTCGTCTTCGCTGTAGCCGTGCTCCAATTCTTCGGCTTTCTTCTGTTCTTCTCCGATGGCACCGATAGCGGTGAAGGCATCTTCGTCCCCGAAACGGCGCGACATCTCATACATCTTGTCTCCGGCTTCCTCCGCATTGGCTTGCGGCAGTTGCGTATTGATGCGGTCGGTGGCAACCGTCTGTTTAGCATCTTCTCCGCCCCCGAACGTCTGCATCACGAAATACACCAGGGCACACAGGGGAATGAACACCACCAGTGGGAAGATGTACTTGGGCTGTTTGAAATTGATTTTTCTAATCATGGATGGTCATTGTTTTGAAGTGATTTAACGATGGATTCCAGCCGATTGTAACTTTGTACGATATGGATGGAATCCTGATGGCTTTTACGCGGTATCGCAATGAGTGAGTCCAGTTCCTCCCGCAGCTGTTGTCCCTCTTGGGTCAACTCCGTCAGCGTGGAACGGTGTATGCTCTTGTTCGCCTGAATGGTGCGGAACCCAGCAAACACGGGTTCCAACTGGGCAATACTGCTGACATCCGGCTCACGTTTGTCTGACAAGGTCATGCTGTCAATAGCCACAGTACTTGCCAGCAGAAAAAACAGCGAACCGGTGACATAGGCAAAGGTGCGTCTGGGATGCTTCCTTGCCCAGATGTTGGCCAGACGGATGCGTCCTGCCAGGCGGTATCTGGTGCCGACGGCTCCCAACTTGGGTTGCAGCCAGGAGCGTATCAGGTGATGCGTCTTGAGCCTGCTTTCCTGAAGTGTCTTTCTGAATGATTTCATGGGGTACTTATTCTCTAAATGTTAGTAATCTAAATCCTTGTTCTCCAGTGTCCTCCAGTTCGTAATCATCAATCCGTGCGGATTGTTCCGGGTACGGGGGACTGATTCGATGTAGCCTGTAGTGACCATGGAGCGTTTCAGGTCCCTGGTTCGGCGCTTGATGAGCTGCGTTCCGTAGTAGGTAAATTTCCGTTCATGTTCGTCGAACTGAATGGAGTCACACATGATGGTACACACCGCTGAAGAAGAGATGATATCAGAGTAAAATCCGTTCTCATCCAATGCCTGCTTCTGCTTGAGGGCCGTACCGTCTGCCATGTACATTGCCTTGCCGACCGTCCACTTGATGTAGTCGTTATCTGGAGGCAGGTTAAAGAAATACTGATGGAAGAGCTGGATATGTGCCTTGGCTTCCATCGTGAAGTTCGCTTCCAGCTGGGCACGCTGTGCCAGGAAGGGAATGTCACCGTCCAGTATGTAAATCTGCTCGCGTTCTTTCGTCACGAGCGAGATGCAGCACCAGACGGTGAACCCGCAGATGAGGGTGCAACCACCTATCGTGGCCAGCACCGTCATCAGGGCGAGTTTCGTTTTCTGTGCTAAGGATTCTATAAGCATAGGGAATGGTTTGAGTGATTACTTCTTGTTGTTGCTGTCCTTGGATTTGCTCGGTCTGACCAGAGAAGCGGCACCGCTGGCTGCAGAGCCGACCACACTTCCTGCCATACCTCCTGCCATCGCCGTCATGCCCATCACGGTACTGCCGGCTGCTGAACCTGCACCGGAGCTGACACCGCCCGGAATCAGCCACGAAGCCACTTCGGGCACAAAGCGGATGATATAGGCACCCACCAGCATCCCCATGGCATACATGCAGTTGGAACCGATGCCCTGCAGTCCCAGTGCGCCAATCTGTTCCCAGGAGTTTACCGAACCGTGAAGAAGATGGTTGTAAGCTATGAGGTCCTGCTGCAGGTTATAGAGCAGGATGAAGTCGATGTAGTAGATGCACATATAGGTGACGAAGCCCCACAGCGAGAGGGAAAGGAACTTTGACATCCACTGGCTCCAGGCCGAATTCCAGGGCGGAGCCAGGGACAGGGCGAACATGATGGGACAGAAAATCATCAGGATGGCCATGAAGATGCGCTGCGCCACCAAAATGCCGTAGTAGGACATCTGGAATATCAGTTCCCCCACAAAACGGATGACATCGTTGATCCATTCGCTCATCTTGGTTTCAGCCGCCACCGCTGCCCGCTGGGCATAGTTGTTGATGGTGTTGCCCAGATTCTCCACGTTGTAGATGAGCTTGTCCCACCAGGCAGCATCCTGTCCGATGGCGGCTACCTGCTGGGCGGTGGATATGGAGTCCTGCACCTCCCGCAGGCGGTCGAGGTATTCACTCTGTTTCTGCGCCACCTTCAACTCGAAAGCGGCCACTTCCTTGTTCTTGGCTTTTGCCATGGCCTTGGTAGCGGTTTCCAGTCCTTTGCCGGGAACCTGCAGGGCCTGACAGATCCACGAGGAAGAAGAGATACAGATGGAGATGCCGATGATGCGAAGGAGTTTCATCACGTCCATGCCGCGCCGTCCGAGCATCATCATCCAGCATTCATAGGAGCCTACACAGAGCGCCAGCAACAGGCCGAGGATGCGTGCCAGTCCGATGGCATCACCCAGCACCGCCACATTGGGAAAGGTTTCCATGGCGACCAGCAGTTTGTCCAGACTCTCGTCAATGGCAGGCAATCCGATGGTTAATGGTACTAACAGTAGATTCATAATCTGTTACATTTATCTTTGTTATTACTTCTTTAATACTATTCATTATGTAATCATTTATCAATAATGTGTGGAAGCCACCGCACAGAGGTTGGCGGTCCGTTTGACCAGTTCCTCCATCTTCTGCCGGGCTTCCTCGTAAGCCTTCTGCCGCTTGGCATTCTCCAGTCCGTAGCCGACTCCCATCTTGTGGATGTAGGCGATGTCGGCACAGAGGATTTCATTCTGACGGCTCAGTTCGTCCACCTGATACTGGAGCTTGCCCTTGCTTTTCTGCATGCAGTAGAGCAGTCCGTCGGTGATGCAGTCCTGCATCCGGTTGAACTCGTCCTTGTAGGAAGGAAACATCAGATCCACGTTGCGGTCTGCCTCGCGGAGCAGTTCCTCCTGATAGAGTCCTTCCATCTTCTGGCGCTCTTCCTCCACCTTCTTAATTTTCTGTCGCTGGGTCTCTTCCGCTGTTACCCGGGTGGGCATGATGCGTTTCACGTTGGACTTGTGCTCCTTGAAGCGCACCCGGAAGCCGGATTGGAATCCTGCCCACTTCCAGTACATTTCCGCACCCGAGTATTTCTTGTGCAGCAGGAAGTAGTACCAGTCCGGTGCGAAATCCCAGGGGCCGTTCTCCATGGACTGCCACTGCCGGGCCTTTTCCTTGTCCTTGGTTGGACGCTGGGCATGTCCGCTGTAGGGACACCCCATCAGCATCAGTGCGATGATGCCTGTGATGATTGCTTTAGCTGACATATCCTTTGTTCCATTGATTGATGACACGATTTGCTATCTCGTCCTTCACGTTGGAGTTGAGTATTTCCCAGATGTAGTCGGGCTTCCAGCCGCAGTCGGTAATAAGAAAGCAGTAGAGGTTCGCATTGTCCACGATGTAACGGGCCTTGTCGATGGTGGCTTTGAGCGTCATCACCAGGTTCAGCTTCTCGTCCATGGAAGCCTTCATCAGGTTGATGCCCGAAGCGGCCACGGAAGCGTAGAGCTTGTAGCAGTGCTTCACTTCCCGGGCTATCGCCACGTTGGCATCGGCATAGTACCATCCCACAAAGGGCTTCTTCTTGACATGCTTGAAAGTATTGGAGGTAAAGTCCTTGTACTCCTTCACCAGCATGTAGAGCGAGTTGGCGGTGGAGGAAATGGCTCCGGCCAGAACCAGGTAGGAATGGGCATTGCTCATCTTGGTGTTCAGCGTAGTCCGCACCTCGTTGAACTTGTTGGCGCCTTTCGTCACCAGCGACTGTTCTCCGAAGCTGGTGGCCACTCTGCCCAATGCCTGGTCTTCGTCCTTCTTGATGCACTTGTGCAGGGCTATCAGCGCTTCAATGGTCGGCAGGTCCTTGGGGATGACCACAGCGGTAGCCGTACCCGGTAACATCAGGGACAGTACCAGGCAGGCTGCGCCCAATTTCTTTTTCCAGTGTTCCATAGCTTTTTCATCTTTTAGTTAGCAGCCACCAGTCCGTTCCAGTCCGATACGAGTCCGTCCACCTGGTTGCGCATGGTCATCACGTTGGCCCATCCCTCGGGGTCGATGGCAAAGCAGAGGTCATTCAGCGTGGCATACTGTGCCATGAGCATCATGCCGTCCACCTTGTAGCGGATCTCATTCAGGTTGGTGTAGATGGAATTGGCCAGTGACATCCGTTCGTAGCGGTCGAGCATGTTGTAGCCGTCGCTCTTCTTCTCGGCAGTGCCTTCTCCCTTGAGCGGATTGGGAATCCTCGCATTGTTCACGATGTTTACGAAGTTGCCCACCAGCTGCTGTGTTTCCATCACCAGCCCTCCGAGTTCCGTCAGGCAGTAGAGCTGGTTGGTGAACTTCGCCTTGCTGACCGTCTTTATCAGTTCCGGCACATTCCGGATGATGTCGAAGGCACAGCTGCCGATTTCCTTGTAGTACAGGCTCTCCGTACCGAAACCGGAGATGTTCTGCATCGACAGTTTGTAGAGTTCCTTCATCGTGGCCATGCTGACCGAATAGAGTTCCACCTTCTGCTGTTTGGCGGCGATGGTGTCCAGCCGGGCATTGTGCTGTTCCTCGATGAGTTTCTGGGCGGCAAGGTTGGAGGACACGATTTTGATGCAGTTCTTGTCCACAACAACCCGCCATCCGGCATACATTTGCGTTGAAGCGGCAATCATCAGTACCGCCATCAACAGGAATCTTAACTTGACCATAATGACATGACTTTTTGATGTTGATTGACTTTTCTGGCAAATTCCAGGTATTTATGCCCGCCGTCACGTTTGCGGTCTGCCTCGATATGCGTGATGGCTTCCTGCATGGTTCCGTAGTGGGCCAGATAGAGTTTCAGGGCTTCCTTTTCCGTGCGTTCGGTAGTGTAAGCCCAGTAGCATTCCGGTGCTTCTTCCACACCGTATACATCCGAGTTTTGTCCCCGGCATATCCACACCTCCTTGAAGTAGCTGCGACCTTCCCGGTTATTCAGGGCATTGATGGTAAATATCTGCTGCCGCTGGATGGGGGTCAGTCCCAGGATGGCGGCAATGTCCTCGTAGCGGTCCTTGAACTTGGTCTGGTCGAGCAGTATTTTCACATCGGAATTGTTGATGATGGCTTCCTTCACGATGGGCGAATCTATCACGTCATTCAACTCTTGGGTAACGACACCTGCTATGCCATGGAACTTTCTGACTGTTTTGTACAAATATTTTATGTATTCCGCCATGGTGGGCGAAGCAATCGCCTTCCATGCTTCCTCGATGATGAGTGCCTTGCGTCCTTTCTTGATGCGCATCTTCTGCAGGAACACGTCCATGATGATGAGTACCACAATCGGAAACAGCACGGGGTCATCTTTAATCTTGTCAATCTCGAAGACGATGAACTGCTCATCAAAGAGGTTCACGTCCAGGTCGGAGTTCAGGGTCATCTCCAGTTCGCCTCCCCGGTAGAACTGCTTCAAGATGGCAGCGAAGTCGCGGATGTTGAACTGAATCTTCTCCTGTGCCACGATTTGCGGAATGCGTTCCAGTGCAAACTCATAGTAGGAGTTGAAGGACAATTCCCGGACTTTCAGTCTGCGTTTCTGTTCCTCGATGTGGTCTATCTGCTTGTCTATCTTGATAAGCATGGAGTTGTTGTAGAGTTCCTTCTTGTAGTTCTCGATAATCTGCAGGGCACGTTCCTTTTCCCCTTTGCTGGCAGCTTCATCCTGGGCAAGGGCATAGAGCGAACGGCACTGGCGGAGCAACTTGAGTCGCCGGGCTTCTGCCGGAAGCATGAGTGCCCTGCTTTCCGCCTGCTTGTCCTTTTCGGCTTCTCTGATTTGGGCATCAATGTCTTCCATGCTGTGGGAGAACTTGTCATAGTCTTCTTCCATCTTGGAAGCGACCAACAGCTTTTGTCTCAACCCTTCACGTTCCTTATCGGTGAACTTGGTAAAGGGATGGAAATAGGCTTCGTAGTATTCCACGATGGTCTGGTTGATGAGCATGTCCTCAATCTTGCTTGGAAAGTCATTGCCTTTGAAGATGAGAAAGATGAGTGACTTGAGGAAATTCTTCTTTTCCCCGAAGTTCAAGTCATATTCCTCTTTCGTTACCTTGAAGGGATTCATGGAAATAGGCTTCTCCTTCGAGTAAGAAATATAGGTTCCCTTGTAGTAACCACAGATACCTTCATAGGAATCACCCGTATCAACCATGACCACATCTGTTTTTTGCTCCAGCAGCTGTCTGACCACGCTGTTCATGTGGAAGCTCTTGCCACTGCCACTTGGTCCAATGCAGAAGAAGTTGGCATTGTCCGTCATCTTCACTTTGCCCTCTTTTCCTGTGATGTCAATACATACCGGCAGCCCTTGGCGATCGGTGTAGTAAGTGGTCAGCGGAGTATCTTCCGAACCTTTCAGATGTTCCTTGAAGAAGAAGCACAAAGCTGCATCAGATAAAGTAAGGAACAGGTCATAGTCCGGATTGAAGGCATAGCCGTTGCCGGGGAAGCTGTCGGTAAACAATTCCAACTGGTTGTAGGCGGTACGGGACGGCATAATACCACACTCATACAGTTTGGTTTCCAGATAGGAAGTGACCGGAGTGACCTTGTCTGCCGGGCAGCTTACCAGGATGTTGAAGTTGCAATAGACCAGCTGCGTGCTGTCCACCGCCAGGCGGTCCAGCACTTCCTCAATGTCCTCCTTGGCAATCTTGTTGCTCGGGTCGGGCATGGAGCCGTGACGTTTGGCCTTTGCTTGGAGTTTTCTCAGCAATTTTCGTTGGTTCGGTATCTGTACCACCTGGTTGAACACCACGCAATCGGCATGGGGCACACTTGTCAAAAATGAAAAGAGGTCCGTGGCGATGCCGTAACCGTTGATGTTCATCTGTGTGTAGGGCTTCACCAGCGAAGGCAGGTTAATCTCGTCTATATCCACCAGCGGATAGGAACGGACTACCCGGTCGCCGATTTTCAGATATTCGTCTGATGCCTTGAAGTTGGTCATCGAGAACGGACCATGCCGGAACTGGAAGGCCATGAAGCGGTGGCAATACTCGTTCACCTCTTCCTTGGTCAACTTCCGATGCTTGATATTCTTCTCCTTGAGAATGTCGCTCACTTTGGAAACCTTGGAATGGAAGTCCAGCCATCTCTTCGGGTCGTACTGAACGAACTGGCTGTGCTGTGCCTCCTGCGTGAGGATAAGGTAGGTACGTATCTCCGTAAATTCTCTTCCCTCAAAGTAACGGAAGTAGCTTTTGGTCAGGAACTCTGCATCCTCCGGCACCTCATGGTGGTAGGACTGCTTGCAGAGCACGTCCTGTTTTTGCAGGGCATAACCCTCGCCGAGCGTCTGTACCACATTGGAGAGCACATCCTGAAAGAGCATGTACTGCTCCGCATCGGTACAAAGCTGCTGCACGGGATTGATTATCTCGAAAATAACCGACGGTTCCCCCTTGGCTGAAAAAAGGACGACATTGCCGTCCGTTTCCTCCAGCTGCGCATAAAGGCCGTCAAATATTCTTTTCTTGGTACGTGCCATAATCATTCATTTTGTTTTACGAGTTACGTCTCAGATTCTTGTAAACATAGATACCCTTTGCCCGCCGTTTGTTGTGGAGACCGCCACGCTGCTTGACGTAAATGGTGACCAATCCGACCACTGCCATCACCAGCATGGCGATGAACCCGGCAAGCTTTCCCAAAGCGATGGAGAAACCGATAAAACCCACGAATGATACACCGATGGCCGCTGCTGCCAAAGTCAGGAAACGACCGCGTATGCCCATGAACTCCAGCGGTTTCTGCAAGCCTTTGAAAACGGGATAACCCTCCTGATTCATCGTCATAATTCTGGATAGAATGTTGACAGATTGGATTACTTAAAGAAGAGCGGAAGAGCCTCAGAAAGAGCGATAAATGCAATACATCCGCCAATGGTCAGCATGATAGTTTTCTTGACATCCTGGTCGCCGTTCTGCATCTTAAAATAAACGTTAAAAGCTCCTACTAAAACTATAACGGCTGCAATCGCTTTCATCAAGTTTGACACCGGAGTCTGGTAGGAACTCACTTCCTGGGTGGCTTTGGTAAAGCCTGCGGCTCCCTTGCTGCCTGCCATCGCTTCACCGACCGATACCGTAAGGGCAAAGATGAACATGAGGCATTTCTGTACCACACTGCAGGCCATAAGGCGGTTGACTGCTTTTTCAGAAGAACGCTGGATAGAGCGGAAGATGCTTTCGTTTCCGCATACGAGTTGATTGAGTTGTTTCATTGTATATTTCTTTGATAATGGATTTCATCGCCAAAGGAACAGAGGTCGCCAAAGAAACAGAGGTCATTCAAGTATCAGAGGTCGCTAAAGGAACGGTGGACTTTCGTCCAAGTAGTATCGGGTGTATTACCCGGCATATCGCATGCTTTCGCAGTGATAGATAATGGTACCCAGGTCACATTCACCGGTTTCGGCCAACTGGTCGATGGCTTTGAAGATGTCATCCACCAGGATGCCGTCTGTCAAGATGGGTTCCCGGTAGCTCGGTGAGAAGTTGGATCCGGTAGAAGTTCCAGCTTCCGATGGGGCTGCTTCGGCATCCGCATGGGTAGTGTCTTCAATTTCATCTTTATCAGCAGCTTCGGAAGAAGATATTTCTTCTTTATTATCAGGCTCAGCAGTTTGAGTCTGTGATACTGTTTCAGAGGAAGGATTCTCTGCCGGAACAGGAATATCTGATTGTTCGGTAGCTGTTGATGCTTCCGGATTGGAAACATCTTCACCACTTTCAGAAGAAGCATTCTCATTCGGTTGCTCATCAGATGTTGTCTGCTGTTTATCCGTGTTGGAATCATTTTCATTCCCTGCTTCTTCCTGCTTCTTTTCCTCTTCCTTCTTCTTATCGTCCCGGATCACCTGCTGGGGCTGGAAGGAACGGGCTTCATCCGTGATGTCTATTTCCTCTTCGGATTGATTCTCCTGCGCTGCTGCCTCGGCTGCCTTCAGATGCTGGATGTCCATGAATATCAGAAAGCCGTAGTAGCCTATCAAGACCACAAAGAGGATTAAGATTACTTGTCCGTAGGTCATAGCTGTAGTTATAGGATGTTTGACAATACAATGGTTTCCTCTGACGGATAAGGCAGGAAGCGGAAGCCCAGTTTGGCTCCTCTCAACTCTGATTCCTGAATCCGGTGAAGGTCATCCGTATAATAAAGGATACCGTATTCCTCTCCGGCAATGTAGCCTTTGGACTTGAGCCATGAACGGAGTCTTACCCGTGCCCGGTTGGACACAACCTTGATGCGGGTGATGGGACTCAGCCCGAAGATAACCCTGCGTCTTTCCCTCCGCATAATATCAGAATGGATTCGTGAAAGCACCTTAAAATCCTCCAACGCAGTACGCTTCAATCCCATTCTAACAGCAATGCGCCGGGCATATTCCCGTGAAATTCCCAATTCCTTGCCTATCTCAGCATAAGACCGGTGAGTAAAATGATTGCGTACATAATCTGCATGCTCCATCCAACGGCTTTTGACCGCTTTCTTCAGCCCCAAGCTGCGGGCCTTTTCTTTTACAGCACGTTCGCACATACCCAAAACCTCTGCGGTTCTCGGGGTTGTTTCTATGGGATAGAGCTGGATAAGAACCGCAATCTTCTGCTCTGTCCAATTAGTCCTTTTCTTTCTCATAATCTTTTTGATTGAAATTTGTAAACAATGATTTCTTTTCTCTGCGAAACGGCACAAGCTGTAGAAGGTAAATATCAAAGAATGTACGGACAATGGCATTGACCATATCCGAACGGCTGCGGTTATGGATGTTGCAGTCATCCAGCGAGTCTGCCAGATCCCGGTCCAGCCTGCATACCAGTCGTTCGCTTTTGACATTACTTTCATCGGAGATTTCCAAATTTTTCAGAAATCCTGTCCAATAATCTTCCACCTCCTTTGAGGGAGAAAGATGGATAGGTTCTCCGTCAGTTTCCGTTTTCTTCTCACTTGTACCATTCGTCCGATCCTGGAGGCCGGATGATTTTTCCAACATTTCGGGCAACTTGTGCGTCAGGATAATGTCAGAATCATTGATGCCTTGTGTCAAGTCACCAATTTCCGGAATGTCTTTTTTCATGCGCTATGTTATTTGATGGTTACTGATAAATTTAATCTCGTCATTCATATTCCGATTCTTCCTTATCGGTTGTATCAGCAGACAGACCTCCTGCTTCGCGTTCTTCTTCATTTCCATCTTCATCCATGGCAATATGTGTAACACCTTCTTCCCGATTTTTTTTCTTGCCTATTTTCGGATTAAGATTATCCGTCAGTTGTATTCCGGTAAGCTTTGCCTCCCTCACTGGAGTTACCTTGCCGAAAATGCTGAAATAGATCTTGTCGAAAACATTGCCAACATAACGAATCTGCATATCCAGTGCAGCCACTGTACTGAACCGCTCCATATCAGCCCGCCTCGGTATTTTCCCGGTTACATAACCGTAATTAGAAAAAGTTTCCCGTGTGTTGTCCCAAAGTATCAGTTCTGAGCGCTTTCCTACGCGGTTGTCATTGAGGTTGGGAATGATGAAGAGCTGTGCATTCATACGGTCTCCAACTACCTGACGAAGTCTGTCAAGAAAAAGCAGAAAACTGGCTGTGGAAGGAACGGTCACCAGATCATAGTGGAAAGGAACAACGATAATATCTGAATTGACAAACATGGGGACCAGACCTTCCGCTTTCAAGCTTCCCGGTGAATCCATAAGCACCACATCAATCTCCGGATCATTATGCAACTTTTCAATCAGGGAGGTCATGGCCGTCTTGTCATCCGGTTCATAAGCCCATACTTCGTAAGGAACCTGTTCCTCTCCATATTTTTTAAGGTCTGTCTTACGGCACTTCATAATCGAGTGCTGGAAATCACAGTCGATTACTACCAGACGGACACCTTTCGTCACCAAGTAATTGGCAAAGGTCACACAAAGAGTTGTCTTTCCGACTCCTCCTTTCTGGTTGGCAAAGGTTACTATGACGGGGGTCTGTATCATGTCGTTTTTACTTGAATTAAATTTGCAAGCAAAAATATGTGCAGAGACATTGAAAACCTAAATGCACAACATCAATGTGCTTGAGATTGCAGAAACATGGGTAAATAAGTCGGATGAACCTGAGTTTTTCAATCTATATGCCCGAATTGGTTGCAGTAGGCAGTCCCATGAAAGTCTTTCAAAATAATAGTGGACCCCATTGGTTGTCCGGTTACGGATTATAGCCATATCCTGTTTCACAAAGAGCCGTTTATCTGCATGATCAAAACAATGTTACTTTCCCGTAAGCAAGTGTTTCCTTCTTCCGCAAAGGACCAGAAGTTCCTTACATCTTTAATGAACGTCCATCATCCACCTCATCGTAGTCGGTCTTTTTCCCTACTTCCCATTCGCGGTTGGCGCTGTGACTGCCGATACCTTCTTTCCGTAGCTTGCCCAGTCCTTGATGGGACTTCCGCTGCAAACTCTTGATTGGATTGAGCGTCTTCTTCTTGGACTTCTTAAACGGCACACCCTGGCGCTTCTGCTTTTTGGATTTCTTCTTCACCCGTTCCACATCGAAGCCTTCTTCATTCAGGTTGATGAGAATATGTTCCTTGAAGTTGATGGCATAGTAGGTATCATCGACCTGACGGATGATGAAGCCTTCCTGATACATGGCGCTGCGGGGGGACTTCACTTCGGGATCACTGAAGATTTCATGCAGACGGCCGACGGAATCGGCATACTTGGGAGGACGTTCCGTGGAGATGTCCACCAGGTCTGGCCGGTCCACCTTGAATACCTTGCACAGCATTTCCACTTCGGCTTCGTTCTGCGGACGGAACTTCTCGATGAAGCTGATGCGGTTGTTCCGGTCAATAGCCTTGGCTATGAAAGGCGGCAAGGGTCTGCTTTGGCCATCGTAGTAGATGACGCCTTTCTTTATATAGGCACGCTGTTTCTTGAGTTTCTGGAAGATTTCTCCCTGAGTGGTCTTGGGATTGAGGGTCAGCAGCTGGTCTATGAATGCTTCTATCCGGTCAAAGCGTTGTTCGGGAGTAGCAAAGTCCAGCAGTTCTTCTACGGCAAGGACTCTGGCCCCATGAATGACCGTCTTGTTGGCATGGTCTATCAACATATAGCCATAGGGTTTGTCTTTCTTTCCGAAGAAGACCACATCCACTCCGAAGTTCTTCTTCATTTCCTTCTGTAGTTCCTCTTTGTTAGCGCATACGTCCCGGTATTTTTTCAGATAGGCTCTCAGCTGTCGGTTGCGTGACTTGTCTTGATAACCTTTCTTGAACAGGGCTTCAATCTCTGTCAGGGGGAGTTTCTTTTGGATTCGGCCGCCTTGCTTGACGAAGACGTTTCCGTCTTTCTGGAAGACTTCATAGCCCATGGTTCCCATCACGGCCTTGAACTGGGCAAAGGAGGAGAAGCTGTACTGCTTGGCAGCCTCTATGTCCTTGTCTGTTTTCTGCTGCCGGTCCATACCGAGTATCTTGTCAATGACCGCCTGCGAGCGTCTACGTTCATGGTCATGCTGTATCTTGCGACCGTCGGGCGCCACTCTCGAAGTCACAATGTGCAAGTGAGTGTTGTCTGTATCGTGATGGGCATAGATGAGCCAGGGTTGTCCGGGCTCGGCATACCCCATTTCCTGCAGATATTGGTGCGCGAAATCAAGTAACTGCTGTTCCGACATTTCATGGCCTTTGCAGGAAATGGCTACATGGAACTGCGGTTTCTGAATCCGGCTGTTCTGGGAACTGTAGAACTGGAGAAATTGCACCAGCTGTTTGGCGGTCGGATGTTCCGAGGCTTCCAGTCCACCGAAGTTCTGCATCTCCAGCAGGGGGGCCACTCCTTTATAGACCTTGTGTTCGTTGTAACCGACTGCATGGAAGTCTGCGCTTCCGGGAAGTATGGTTGCTATCATAATTTATCTATTTGTTTGCTGATTCATGAAATTTGGGGTTGCGGACCAGACAGATTAAAAATCCCGGTCGCTTGTAAAACCGGATACAGGTTAGTCTATTCATCACACCCAAATACAAAATATCCGTTTACCTTTACTTAATCAGCCGTGTTCTGTTGTTCAAAGTTTCCAAGTCATCCTTTATCCTTTTCAAGATGTTCTGTACATCCTGAATCGAAGGGAGCAAGACTTCATTCACATAACCGGGTGACAGCAGTCCGGCAACCGCCAGTTCGTTGACCCGTCTGACCGACTGATTCAGGTTGCTGCCAGCCCAGGACAGTTCGTTCTGGAACTTTCGGTAAAATGCACACAAATCCTGCATCATCTCAATCTGTTGTTTGACATCCACATGGGTAAATTCTTCAACTGCTTTGCGGATATAATTGCTCACGGACTGGTAGGGAACGGCTTTTTCCTTCAGATTCAGCAATTCATCGGAGGTAAGCCGTAACTGAAATACTTTGGTACGCTGGTTTTTCATATGCCTTGACTTTAGTTGTTCGGATTCCCGGACACCTCTTTCGCGAAGCGAAACAGCGATGCACATCGCTCCGCTGCACGGCAGTCGGCAAGTTACCCTTGTGAGGACAAAACTTGTTTTGTAATGACAAGGGTACAACTTGCTTGGCTCCATATGCAACGCAGTTCGATGTCTTCCGGGATGATTTCAGACCCAAATTACCGCAAAATTTTGCGAAGCGCAAAAATGCACAACATCTTTCTGAGAGAAAATCTTCTGTCAAATTCACCTGTGTATCAAGCATTCTGGGACTTGCATTCAAAGGTTTTCCAAGTTCCTGTTCATTGACTCCTTGTTCATCCATATCATGGTGAAATGTTCACGAAGCATGAAGTAGAAACTGACAGTTGTTCATGTGGCTATAGAAACAAGGTTTGAAGTTTAGCTGTCGGAGGCATGCCAGTTACATGGCTGTATCATCCTGCGCTTGTTTGATTGGTGTTGCACAGTTTTCATAATGAGTGAAACAAGAGACAGAGGAACAACAAATCTGTAAACAGAAGAATGTGCAATCATATTGCCATGTGACCATTAACTGAAAGACAATAGGATATATAGCTATGGCATCAGTCTTTATTCAACCTATGTTTATTTGCTTATCATCCAAATAGCCATGATAGCACAAGGAAAAGAGCATTCAGCAATGAAAATCTGTAAACATGCGTTCTGTGATAGAAGGAGAAAAAGAACAATGGTACCAGCTATTATGGAACTGAACCCAAAGGGAAAAGAAGAATAAGGTGTAATCGTATTGTAAAACCTACACATTCTGGACATTCAAAACTTCGGGCATATCAGCATGGTATTCAAAGTTGCAGGATGACAATGCTTGACAAGCACCGAGTTCATGGTCATAAAATGCAGAAAATGAGGTTGAAAGAACATGTATTTACACGAATAAAATACAGATAATTTCTTGCGTATCTCATTGATTTTTAGTATATTTGATAATAACAATCTACCTCGGCAGGGATTTTTTATAACTAAAAACAGATGACCATGTTTGAAGTGTTACTCCTTATATATATGTTGCCGGTCTGCATTCTTATCGGTTTGCTGATACGGTTGGCACTTTGGCTTATTCGCGTAATGCTGCGGTTGGCATTATGGCTAGTAAAGAAAACTTTCGTCTTGATATGGAAGCTGGTGACGCTTGCGTTTGTGCTGGTTATTTCCGGCAATCTGTTCCGGCAGCATTCGGACGGATAAAAGTGGGATGAGGAAAGGTACAATATGGAAAAAGCCGTATCTTCCTGTTGGAATGATACGGCTTGGTAAAGGTGTAACGGGTCTTTTCCCTCGAAGTAAGGATTGAACTGAAGCAAGTCGGTTAATTGATAAAACAGTTTTTGAAGCCATCAAACTTGTCGGCGACTTGCATCATATCCTGCTCAATTTTCTTGTTGGTGATACGCGCATAGATTTGTGTTGTTTTAATGTTGGTATGTCCCAGCATCTTTGAAACGGACTCAATGGGAACACCCTTGCTGAGCAACATTGTTGCAAACGTATGACGTGCAAGGTGGTAGCTGAGACGTTTCTTGATTCCACAAAGGTCAGCAATCTCTTTGAGATAAGCATTGATCTTTTGATTTGACAGGACTGGAAGCAGCCTGTTGTCTTTAGTCTTTCCTTTATACTTGTCAAGAATCATTTGAGGTATCTCCAACAAAGGGATATTACTCTGCACATTGGTCTTCTGACGGTTGATGATAATCCACGGACGGTTATCAAGGGTGATGATATTTTCCTGAGTCAGGTGAGCCACGTCGATGTAGGCAAGCCCACAGAAACAGGAAAAGATAAAAACGTCCCTTACCATTTCAAGCCGAGGTATCTCAAAATCTTTCTGCATGATGCGCTGTATTTCTTCATCCGTAAGAAAACCCCGATCCACCGGTTCCAGGTGAAAGTGGTGGTTCAAGAAAGGGTCGTGCGTCATCACGCCGCACTTCTGGGCAAAGATGACCACGGTCTTGAAGAATTTGAGCGTCTTGGTAGCCGAATTTGACTTCAGGGAAACTACGGTCTTCAGGTATATTTCAAAATCATGGATAATCAGATGCGTCAGTTCACCCGGCATGAGATCCTTTCTGCCGTATTTGGCATGGAGGAAATTCACAAAATGGCTTCGGGCTGCCGAATATTTGTGATACAAGGCTATGCTTTTACCTGCACCAACCTGTGCTTTGATGTCCTCCAGATACTTGTCGTAGAACTCGACAAACGTAGTCTTGACCTTGTTCTTGCCTAAAAAGATACTCTTGATTTTGTCAAGGGTCAGGTCTTCGTCAAATTCATGCTTCTTGAAAATCATCTGCAGCGAATTTGAGATGTTGTCCAACTGGGCATTCAGATTCAAGGATTCGCTTCCACGCCCCTTTACCCGGTTGGTGGAATTGTTCCATAGCTTCTTGTCAATGTAGATACCGGAAGAACCGACATTCAGCATTTCACCATTCAGGAAAATCCGGATCATCAAGGGAGACTTTCCCTGCTTGTTTTCGTAGTTTGAACGTACATAGTACGACACTTTAAAAATCATTCTCATAACGACTCAAATTTAATGTAGCACCATGGCTACAAAGTTCTACATAATCAGTTATGAATCAATGATTTTATAGGCTTCAAAATGGGCTTCATTTTTCGGTCACTGCTACATTTTTTTGAGGGGTCTTCAAAGTGTAGCAGTAAATGTAGCAAATAATGACCGAACTTTGAAGGCTAAACCCTACATTCAGGCCTTCACCTTGTTGGGGCGCAAAAATAAAAAAGCACCGTAATCAGCTGATATACGGTGCTTTGAATGACTTTTTGAAGGCTTTTGTGAAGTCCTTCGTTTTTGATTCAGCGGAGAGACAGGGATTCGAACCCCGGGTACCTCGCGGTACAACGGTTTTCAAGACCGCCGCAATCGACCACTCTGCCACCTCTCCAAAACTTCCTTTCAGAAGTGCTTTTTGTTGAAAGCGTTGCAAAGGTACGACTTTATTTTAAATATGCAAGACTTTTGAACAAGAAAAATTAAAGGTTTTATTATATTTGCACTCTCAACCGAAAAAAAGCATATGAAACTAAAATGTCTTTTCTTACTGTTACTTTTGGGAATATCCTTTTGTGTACATGCACAAAAGCGCCCCGTCATCCTTGAGAAACAGTTGGAGATCATTAGGAAAGAACCTGATAACGGGGATGCATTAAAGTTTCTATGCCAATACTATTTAAATAAAGGAGATTATTCCAAAACCATCACTTACGCCGAGATTATGAAAAACGTAGCGGACAAGACTAAAAATCCTCTACTCCAACTCTATTCATATATCTACCAAGCACAAGCACAAATGATGAGCGGACGGGAAAAAATAGCCAAAAAAAACTTGAACCTTTCTCTTGAACTAGCAACCAAACTGAATAATGACTCCACCCTTTGTTCCGTCTATGGTAGTCTCGGACTCTACTCTGCAAATATTGAAACCGATTATTACCGTGCCATACGATGGCTTTATAAAGGTATCCAATTGGCACAACAAAATAATTTCCAACAACAATACGCTTTGCTTTTAGGCAATTTAGCAAACATCTATTACCTCAAAAAAGATACAGCCGGTATCAAATACGCATTAGAATGTTATGAATTAGGACACAGTATGCGTAATCCATACATCATTTATTCCGGTGCAGTAAATTCTGCCTATATGTATTTTTTAATGAAACAGAATGAGGAAGCAATGAAATATATACATGAAGCCGAAACATTGATGCTGGAAAATGATTTCTACGACCAAGCCCATACCTACAATCTCTTTGGCAATATATTATATGATATGGGTGAATATGCCCAGGCCTTGGAATATTACAAAAAAGCCATGAAGGACAAACAGGCGGCACAAACTTCCTCTATTGTCTATGCCCATTTGGGATATGCACGTATACTAATGCAGCAAAACAAACAACTAGAAGCTATTTTATTGTTAAAACAAGGAATAGCTATTTCTTATGCACGCGTCAACGCCATCCATCGCAATGAACTATACGAAAATCTGTCCACCTGCTATGAGCAATTGCACCAATATCATGACGCACTGAAATATTATAAAATATTCCGTTTGGAAAACGACAGTCTTTTCAACAAGGACAAAGAAAGAGATTTAAGTGAAATGCGATTCAAATACGACTCTGAGCGGCAGGAAAATTTAATAAAACAAAGCAAGCTGGATGTAATGCAGAAAGAACAGCGTATACAACAACAGACATTTATTCTTATTATCATTGTGATTGTTCTAGGATTGCTTTATTACCTCTACCACCGTAAAAACAAACTTTATTTAAGTATAGTCAAGCAAAATCAAGAAGCAATCAAAAGAGAAACGGAACTGAATCGCCGTATAAAAGAATTGGAAACCAATGCCCCCTCCATGGTTTCTACTTCCGAAAAATATGCTTCCTCCTCACTCACCGACGAGAAAAGTTTAGAACTTTTCCGTACATTAGAGCGTATTATGAGAGAAGAAAAAATTTACAAAGACAATTTTATAACAAAAGACAAAGTAGCAGAAATATTAGGAACTAACCGTACTTATCTATCACGTATCATCAATGAACAATCCAAACTATCCTTCACTCATTATGTAAACCGTTTCCGTATTGAAGAAGCTATCCGTCTATTATCCGACCCCAATAACGAAACTCCGCTGAAAGCCATTTCTACAGAGCTGGGATTTAACTCCATTTCCACCTTTTATAACCTTTTCCAATCCTCAGTGGGAATGACTCCCTCCCAATATAGGAACAAAGTTATGGAACTTCAAAAAGAGCAATAGGTTATCTTTTTGCTCTTTTTTTTATTCTGAAAACAGCAATTGCCGATATTAATATAGGTATAAAGAGGCATATCTAAGATATTATCCCTTACTTTGCGGTATGAACATTAATCCAAATTTAAATAATACGTAATGAAAAAGAAGTTTTTTTTAAGTTGCCTCTTAATCGTTATGGCATTGCTTCCGGCAGTTGCCCAGATTCAAGATCCGGTACAATTCAAAACCGAGTTAAAGACGATTTCCGATACGGAAGCACAAATAGTATTCACTGGTAAGATTGATGCCGGATGGCACGTTTATTCCACTGATCTTCCTTCGGGAGGTCCTATCTCCGCTACTTTCAACGTAGACAAGATAGAAGGAGTAGAATTAGTAGGAAAGCTCACTCCACAAGGTAAAGAAATTGAAAACTTCGACAAGGTGTTTGAAATGAAATTACGTTACTTTGAGAACACTGCCATTTTCATTCAGAAACTAAAAATAACGGGCGCTACCTATATGATAGAAGGTTATATGGAATTCGGTGCCTGCAACGATGAAAACTGTCTGCCTCCTACTGAAGTTTCTTTCTCTTTCTCCGGAAAAGGAGTTGCCGCTGCCACTACAAGCAAGACTACTGAACCCGCAAAAACAGAAACAGCCATAACGGAAGTTCCTGTAGCGGAAACAGCTACTGCAACTACCGCAACAGATAGTGCTACAACTGCCGCCCTGATCGGCAATGACACTGCTGTCCAAGATTATTGGACTCCGGTTATCCAAGAGTTGAACGCATTTGGCGAAACGACATCACAACAAGACCGTTCATGGATTTACATCTTCTTTGCCGGGTTTATCGGTGGATTACTTGCCTTATTTACGCCCTGTGTATGGCCTATCATCCCAATGACGGTAAGTTTCTTTTTAAAACGTAGCAAAGACAAAAAGAAAGGAATCCGTGATGCATGGACATATGGTGCTTCTATCGTAGTGATCTATGTATTATTAGGTCTTGCCATAACCTTGATATTCGGTGCCAGTGCCTTGAATGCACTTTCCACAAATGCTATTTTTAACATATTCTTCTGCTTGATGCTAATTGTGTTTGCAGCCTCTTTCTTTGGAGCATTCGAACTTACTCTTCCTTCAAAATGGAGCAATGCAGTAGACAGTAAAGCGGAACAGACCAGTGGTTTGTTAAGTATCTTCCTGATGGCATTCACCCTATCTTTGGTTTCATTCTCATGCACAGGTCCTATCATCGGCTTTTTGTTGGTAGAAGTTTCCACTACAGGTAGTGTAGTTGCCCCTGCTATCGGCATGTTAGGTTTTGCTCTTGCATTAGCGTTGCCATTCACACTGTTTGCCATGTTCCCGTCTTGGCTGAAATCCATGCCTAAATCCGGTGGTTGGATGAATGTAATTAAAGTAGTATTAGGTTTCCTTGAGCTCGCATTTGCTTTGAAATTCCTGTCGGTTGCTGACTTGGCTTATGGATGGGGAATTCTAGACCGTGAAACATTCCTTGCTTTGTGGATTGTGATTTTCGCTTTGCTAGGCTTCTATTTGCTGGGTAAGATCAAATTCCCTCACGATGATGATGATGATAAAGTAGGTGTTGCCCGTTTTTTTATGGCTCTTATCTCACTTGCATTTGCTGTATATATGGTACCGGGCTTATGGGGTGCTCCTTTGAAAGCTGTCAGCGCATTTGCTCCTCCCATGAATACACAAGACTTCAACTTATACACCAATGAAGTACATGCGCAGTTTGATGACTACGATGCCGGTATGGAATATGCAAAACGTACCGGAAAACCGGTAATGCTTGACTTTACAGGTTACGGATGTGTAAATTGCCGTAAAATGGAAGCTGCTGTATGGACTGATCCGAAAGTAAACAAGTTGATGACTGAGGACTATGTACTGATTACATTGTTCGTTGATAACAAAACTCCATTGCCCGAACACATCAAAGTGATGGAGAACGGTAAGGAACGTACACTACGCACGATCGGTGATAAATGGAGTTACCTGCAACGCTCTAAATTCGGTGCCAATGCACAACCTTTCTATGTATTGATTGACAATGAGGGAAAACCATTGAATAAATCATATTCATATGATGAGGATATAGACAAATATGTTGATTTCCTCCAGACCGGATTACAAAACTATAAAAAATAACCAAAGTGTGTCAAAAGTCGAAGGAGTGTCAAAACTAAATAAACCTATCATTTTATTCATTCAGAATATTCTTTAATGAAAAATATTCTGAAAATCAACAAAAAGGAAAAGACAAACGAAACGATAGTTTTATTCGAGTTTTGACACACTTTCAAAAAGATTTTTGCAAGACCCCTTAATAATTATCTACTATGATCGCCAAACCAGAAAGAGAGCAAATCATTGCCCTTATAAATCGCGAGGTCGTTCCGGCTATCGGGTGCACAGAACCCATAGCCGTAGCCCTTTGTGTAGCAAAAGCAACAGAAACACTAGGTAAAAGACCTGAAAGGATTAAAGCTTTACTCAGCGCCAATATTCTTAAGAACGCCATGGGAGTAGGCATCCCGGGAACAGGAATGATTGGGCTACCTATCGCTATCGCCTTAGGGGCATTAATCGGAAAATCCGAATATCAATTGGAAGTCTTAAAAGACAGCACTCCTGACGCCGTAGCAGAGGGTAAAAAACTAATTGACTCACAAGCTATCTCTATCGGGCTGAAAGAGAATATAGAAGAAAAGTTATATATCGAAATTATCTGTGAAGCTGATGGTGATACAGCGACGGCCATTATTGCTTGCGGGCATACCAATTTTATATATGTGGCCCTAAACAACCAAGTTTTACTAAACAAACAAACTACCTCCACCTGCAATGAGGATGCAAAAGAGCCGGAGTTGAACTTGCGGAAAGTGTACGATTTTGCCACCACCACACCATTGGATGAAATTCGTTTTATTCTTGAGACCAAACGTTTGAATAAAGCAGCGGCAGAACGTTCTTTCAAAGGAAACTACGGTCACGAATTAGGCAAGATTCTGAAAAGCAGCAAAAGCGAAGAACAAATATTGGGAAGTAATACATTTACCCACATCCTTTCTTATACCTCGGCAGCTTGCGATGCACGTATGGCGGGAGCTATGATTCCTGTCATGAGCAATTCAGGAAGTGGGAACCAAGGAATTACAGCTACTTTACCGGTAGTAGTCTATGCCGAAGATAACCATAAATCAGAAGAAGAATTGATCCGCGCACTGACACTTAGCCACCTGACAGCGATTTACATCAAACAAAGCTTGGGACGTCTGTCTGCACTATGCGGCTGTGTAGTGGCTGCAACAGGTTCCAGCTGTGGTATCACTTATTTGATGGGAGGCACTTACGAGCAAATCACTTTTGCCGTACAGAATATGATCGCTAACCTGACAGGTATGATTTGTGACGGAGCCAAGCCCAGTTGTGCTCTGAAATTAAGCAGCGGTGTTTCTACTGCTGTATTTTCAGCTATATTAGCGATGGAACATAAATGTGTATCTTCTGTAGAAGGTATCATTGACAATGATGTGGACCGCAGCATCCGCAACCTGACCAGAATTGGTTCACAAGGCATGAATGAAACCGATAAACTAGTATTGGATATTATGACCCACAAACAATGTGATTAAATATATATAAAGATAAGAGAGTTAAAAACGAATCAGACACGGCATTTTATACAATCCGTGTCTGATTTTATTTCTCACTCCACCAACATGTCTTTATATTGGGTATGCCGGGTAAAAAACATTTTTGCAAAAGAACAAGTAGGACGTATTTTAAGCCCTACAACCGAAGCATATCTCACAGCGGCCTCGGTCAAAGCCTGAGCTATTCCCTGCCCTTCCAACTGTGGGGGAACTATGGTATGAAGGATATCCAAAACTCCGTTCTTTTCATCATATTGCAAATAGGCGATTTGTCCCGATTCAAATACTTCGAAACGGTCTACTTTCTCGTCATGTATAACTGTATGTTCCATTCTATATTGGTTTTAATGTATGACTATTACTAATAAAAACAATAATAAAATGGAATTGTTTTTACTCATAGATGAAATCTGTTACAGAACGTATGTCTGTTGACGAAACTCCGATACACACTTTAAATGACACTATAAAATATTGAGAACTATCTGCCTTGTCTATATTGAAAAGCCGAAGGTAGTATACCAAATTCTTCCTTAAAATACCGACTGAAATATTTCGGATTATTAAAGCCCACCTGATAGGCTATTTCCGAAATATTCTGTTGACTTCCACGGAGTAATTGGGCAGCCCGCTGTAAACGAATTATACGAATAAACTCGATAGGAGTCTTACCGGTAATAGCCAATAACTTTTTATATAAATGAACGCGGCTCATCCCTAATTCCTTGCTTAACTCTTCTACAGACAAATCACTGCGTGCAATATTGTCTTCTACATATTTCACAGCATGATTTATCAGTTTTTCATCCATCGAAGTTATGGCAGTCCCACTAGGTTTGAAATCAATATAAGCATGATTCCAAACCGTTTTCAACTTCTGTTCACTTTTTTCTTCAGGAACAGCAGTCACCATTTCCGGCAACTCCTCCGGTGGAATAATATGAGTTATCATCTCATTATCCTCACCCTCAATCAATTGAATCACCGTTGCTCTTTGTGGAGCAACGGCTGAGATTGTTTCTATGTTTTTTTCTTCTGCAATTTCTTCCGTATTACCAGATTCTAATCTTCGGATATCCTCCTCCAGTCCTTCTATTGTTATTATATGGTTTGGTTCTTCTTCCGATTCCTCCCCGGCATTAGACGCCATATAAAACTCCGGAATCTGAAGTGTGGAAATGTCTTCTACCGGCTTATCTGTAACTTGCACCTGTTCTATCTTCGTCGGTTTACTCTCGGAACGCTTTACCGGGATATGGATAACAAAAACACAACCGACAGGAGTATTATCCATTACGTTCACCGTGCCATCGTGAAGTGTGACAAAATCACGTACAATACTCAGACCACCTCCGCCATCTGAGATATTCATATCCGGATTATCCACTTGATAAAAACGTTCGAAAATGCGTTCTCTGTTTTCTTCTTTAATGCCGACACCTGTATCAGCCACTCTGATTTCCAGCATTTCCCGAGAATCCTGTCCTTCTACTAAACCGACAGACACATCAACTCGTCCACCATTGCAAGTAAATTTTAAAGCATTGGAAAGCAGATTCATCATCACTTCCCTCATTTTATCCCCATCAAACAACATATTCAACGAAGGAACTGCTGAATGAAAAATGAGAGAAATATCTTTCTTTTCAGACAAAGAGATAAAAGAATCACAAATCGTATGAATACAAGAGATGATATCATCATCAGACAGACTTAAATAATATCCATTCACATCAATTTTCCTAAAATCCAACAACTGATTTACAAGATTCAACAACCTTAATGCATTGCGTTGCACTATATTCAATTTATCCATCAGAGCAGCATCCGATTGATATTCCTTCATCAGCGTTTCCAACGGTGAGATAATAAGAGTGAGCGGAGTACGTAATTCGTGGCCGACATGAGTGAAGAACTTCAATTTCATATCTGCCTTCTCCTGATTCCTCTCTATTTCTTGCTTTATTTGCTGTTTTTTAAATTTATCCCGTTCTCCACGCAGAATCCAATAGCGTCCCAATATCAATACAGCAACCAACAAAAGGCTATAAACAACATATGCCCAAACGGAACGCCAAAAAGGAGGATAGATAACAATTTTCAATGAAGCTTCTTCATCTCCACCATATCCGTCACTGTTGACTGCTTTCACCTTCAGCATATAAGTTCCGGGAGCTAGATTAGTATAAGTCACTTTGCCAAAGGCAGTAGTCATCCAACCCTCATTGAAACCTTCCAGTTTATAAGCATACTCCGTTTTTTCCGGCAAAATATAGTTATCAGAAGCAAATTGTACACTGAACATATTCTGTTCATAACTCAATTTTATCTGATCTACCTTGTTCAACGCCTTATCCAAAATCACCCTGCCTTCATATTCCTCACCCACCCCTACTTCTTCATTGAACAAGAACAAACGGGTAAACATCACGCTGGGACGTTTTTTATTGTATTTTATATCATCCGGACGGAAGCGGTTAATACCATACAGCCCTCCCATAAGAATTTCTCCAGAAGACATTTTTTTAATGGAACGCAGGTTGAACCCACTATTTTGCAAACCATTTTTGTCATCATAAACACAACTATGAAAAATATAGCGCCCTGTTTTTAAATCTACTGCCGGTATGACATTAGTTATTCCACGTGCTGTAGTCACCCATATATTTTCATTACCATCTTCTACTATTCCAGAAATGATAGGGCTGGAAACTCCTTGCTCCACTCCTAATATAATCAGTTCATCTGTTTTGGGATTATAAACATTCAGCCCCTCACATGTACCAATCCATATCAATCCACGGCTATCCTCATACACCTGACTTATATTCTGATCTGAAAAATATTCCTTACCAGATTTAGTACCTTCCAGATTAACCACTTTTTTAGTTTCAATATCCAATTCCGAAAGTCCCTGAGCGGTACCAATCCACAAAGAGCCCTCTTTTCCCATACACAAAGAGGAAACATAATCGGATATCAAGCCGGCCGAAGTTGTATTATAAGTGGTGAACAAACCCGTCTTGGGATTCAAACTCTGCACTCCCCCACCCAATGTACCTATCCATATAATCCCCTGCTTATCTTCAGCCAAAGCCAATACATTATTATGAGCCAAAGAATTTTGCCGTTCCGGTATGTTTTTTTTATAATGAATAATACGACCGTTATCATAACAAATCAAGCCTCCCCCAAAAGTACCAATCCAAAGTTTCCCATCACCGGCTTTCAAAATGCAAACAATAGCATCAGTAGTGAGTTTATCCGTACCTTTCTGTGGAAAAGCAGCCCGGTTGCCAGTCACGGAATTCCAATATATGATACCGACATCGTTGGTACCCAGCCACACATACCCCTCTTTGTCTTCTTCAATGCAACTAATATCTCCTATATACTCTGCACCAAATTTAAAAGCACACTCATTAAAATAGGAAATTCCTTTTTTATAAGTCCCCACCCACATAGTTTCACTGGAATCCTCGTATAGAACCATTACTGTATTATTTTGCAAACTACGTTCATCACCTGCCTTGTTCCGCAACTGCCTCACTTCCCCTGTCTTCTTATCCAATATATCAATGCCATCCTGATCTGTTCCTATCCATATACGCCCTTGCTTATCCTGTGATACAGCACGGACCATGTTATGAGACCGACGCTTGATAATATTTGTCAGCCAAGACAGCCACTTTTCCTGTTCCGGATTATAAACCCATATTCCAAGCGGACTGTACATCCATATATCATTATCACGATCTACAAACAGAGTGAAAATTCCCTGCTTGTCAGTTCCCAATTCCCCAACCAAATCATCCTGCTGCCATTTAATCTCATTTGTCCGAGTATCCAAACAAACAAGTCTTCCGGTATTATATACCAACAAGATTCCCTTGCTACATTCTACAATGTCCGTAATATCACCTTCTGGCAACTGATGAGTATCAAACAAAAGCGGATACAGTAATTGAGATTCCGGAATGTACAAATAACAGCCTTTTCCTTTTATATAAAACCACATATTTTTATTATGGTCTATATATACTAATGCTGGAGTTCCGTCAATACCGACTTCACATAGCCATGCATGCACCTCCCTATCAAATGTTTCTGATTCCGAGTTGTAAATGACATAACCCACACCGGTAAGAATCCATAAATTTCCTTTATAATCTTCTTGTATGCTTTTGATATAATTATCAGGTAAAGAAGCCGGATCAGCATTATTACTACGAAACAAAGTCATCTGGCACCCGTCATACCGATTTAAACCGGAAGCTGTGGCAAACCACATAAAACCTTCGGAATCTTTAAATATATCAAGGACTTGATTGTTTGACAGACCATCTTTCACCTCCAAATGTTTAAACATAAATTCACTTGCATGCATCAGACTAGAAAAGCATAATAATGTAATGATCAAACATTTTTTTCTTATTCCCATAGATTTTAAAGGCTAATTATTTTTATTCCACTGCAAATGAAGCAAAAAGCTTGATAACAGACAAACTAATATCGGCTTTTTTATCATTCGATACCCACAATATGTTTCATTTTTCCTATTTTTGCAATTGAAATGAAAGCATTAACGGATACACAATACATACGACAGCTTGTCTCGGAGGGAGAACACTGTCATCAGGATTTCAAATTCGAGATTTCGGACGCACGCAAAATAGCCCGTAGCCTTTCCGCATTCGCCAATACCGAGGGCGGCAGGCTGTTAATAGGAGTAAAGGACAATGGCAAAATAGCAGGAGTCCGCTCTGACGAAGAAATATATATGATAGAAGCAGCAGCAACCATGTATTGCAAGCCCAAAGTAGAACTGGAAACGCAGACTTACAAGGTAGAAGGAAAGACTGTATTGGAAATACGTATTAACGAAACGGTTTCTAAACCTGTATATGCCCTAGATGAAACGAATAAGCCATGGGCCTATATCCGCATCAAAGACGAAAACATACTGGCCACTCCCGTCCATCTAAAGATGTGGCAACACAGCAAGAAACCTGAAGGAGCACTTGTAACATTTACCGAAAGAGAGCAACGGTTACTGGATGTCTTGAAAGAAAAACTTTCATTAAATCAATGTTGCAAACTTTGCAGGTTAAACCACAAGACAACTTGTGAACTATTAGCAGACTTTATCCGTTTTGGTCTAGTGGAACTTGTTTTCCATGGACATAAGTTCTATTTTAAATTAAACAAGGAATAAGTAAAATGGATATACTGACCCTATTAATCAGCAGAGTGAATGATGTGCTTTGGACTTATATTTTGATCATCATGCTGTTAGGATGTGCATTTTGGTTTACTTTTAAAACAAATTTCGTACAATTCCGCATGATAAGAGAAATGATACGTCTATTAGGTGATTCTACAGGCAAGACAGAAGGTCGCGAACACCATATTTCCTCTTTTCAAGCTTTTGCCGTTTCCATAGCTAGCCGCGTAGGAACAGGCAATTTGGCAGGAGTCGCCACCGCCATTACTTTGGGTGGTCCGGGTGCAGTTTTCTGGATGTGGGTAATTGCTCTTTTGGGGGCCAGCAGCGCTTTTATTGAGTCCACATTGGCCCAATTATATAAAGTACACGGACATAATTCTTTCGTTGGCGGGCCAGCTTATTACATGAAAAAAGGATTAAAACAGCCGTGGATGGGAGTTTTGTTTGCCTTTTTGCTTATCTTTACTTTTGGATTTGCTTTTAATTCAGTACAAAGCAATACCATTTGTGCCGCTTTCGAAGAAGCATTCAATATTCCTCCCAGCCTAATGGGAGTGATACTGACCTCGCTCACATTAATTATCATCTTCGGAGGCATTCAGCGTATTGCTAAAGTAAGTAGCATTATTGTTCCTGTCATGGCATTGGGATACATCTTTTTATCCCTTTTCATCGTAATTGTAAATGCAAAGCATTTGCCAGAAGTTATTGAATTGATTATAGCGAATGCCTTTGGCTGGGAACAGGCATTAAGCGGAGGTATAGGCATGGCATTAATGCAAGGAATCAAACGTGGATTATTCAGCAATGAGGCCGGTATGGGTTCCGCACCCAATGTAGCGGCAAGTGCCGATGTTACCCATCCTGTAAAACAAGGATTAATTCAGACATTGGGAGTTTTTACCGATACACTTGTCATATGTACTTGCACTGCTTTCATCATTCTTTTCAGCGGAGTGGCCTCCACAAAAGAAGCCAATGGAATAAAACTTACTCAAATGGCACTGAATAATGAAATAGGCAACATCGGAACTATTTATGTGGCGGTGGCAATTCTGTTTTTCGCCTATAGCAGCATTTTGGGAAATTATTATTACGGTGAAGCCAATGTACGTTACATAACTCATCGGAAATGGGCTATCCCCATTTATCGTATAGCAGTGGGAGGAATGGTTATGTTTGGGGCATTGGCCAGTCTGGAACTGGCATGGAGCCTGGCCGATATGGCAATGGGATTTATGACTATCTGTAACTTGATAGCCATTACTTTACTAGGGAAATATGCATTCCGTCTATTGGAAGACTATCGAATTCAGAAACGTAACGGGGTCAAAAATCCAGTTTTCACCAAAGACAGAATGAAAGATATTGAAAATGATTTGGAATGCTGGTAACACAAAGCAATCCCCCCGGCATCAACCATTCAATAAAAATGATAAATAGTAAAACAAAAGGATTTTAATCAAAAATGTTTCAGTTTTTATCGCTATCTTTGCAGACAGGAAAACAATATAATTTAAGAACACAATGAGCATATTTTCAAAATTATTTGGTAAAAAACAGACAGAAGGAGAAGAAACAAGCCGCATAGGTGGTATGGAAGACTTCATGACACTAATCCGTGTATATTATCAGTCTGTAATGGCCTGCAACATAGGTATCACAAATATTAATTTTTTGCCAGACATGGCAGTTTTCAAACGCACCCTTAAAATACCGACCCAAAACAACAAGTTGGGAATTGCTGAGAAGTCACGCTGCAAAAAGATGTTAGTAGAACTTTATGGTCTAAGTGATGATTTCTTTAAAGAAATTGACGGTTCTATAAAAAAGAATTGCAAGAATGTAAATGATGTCAAGACTTATCTTTTTATGTTCCAAGGATTCAGCAATGACTTGATGATGCTGATAGGTAATTTGATGCAATGGAAATTCCGTATGCCCAGCGTAATGAAAAAAATGTTACGTAACATGACCGAGAAAACAATTCATGATATCATGACCAAGACCGACTGGAAAGACGAAAGCGTACACAAGACCTGTGTTGCCATCCGTAAATACAAACAAGCCTTAGGATATTCTGAAAACTGGATGACGGAATATGTGTATAACATTGTATTACTGGCTAAAAAAGAACCAAAGCCAAAAGAATAATCATTAAAGATTTTATGAAATCCTTATTAAATATAGAAGAACATCCATTAGAGCCTTTTTTACCGGTTAACGCCAAACTACTGATGTTAGGCAGTTTTCCCCCACAAAAGAAACGATGGAGCATGGAATTCTTTTATCCCAATCTGCAAAATGATATGTGGCGTATTTTTGGAATAATATTTTTCCAAAACAAAGACCACTTTCTGAATCCTGACAAAAAGGTATTTGACAAGGAACGTATTATTGATCTTTTGAACAAAAAAGGCATCGCACTTTATGATACCGCTTCAGCTGTTCGCCGTTTACAGGACAATGCCTCAGACAAATTTCTGGAAGTTGTAGAACAGACAGATATCAGTTTGCTACTGAAGCAGATTCCAATGTGCAAGGCCATTGTAACCACAGGACAAAAAGCAACGGATATTATTCGTGAACAAATAAAGGTAAAAGAACCCGTTGTAGGAACCAGTGAACCTTTCGAATTCGAAGACCGGACAATGCGATTATACAGAATGCCTTCGTCCAGCCGTGCCTACCCGTTGCCCATTGAAAAAAAATCAGCAATATACCAGGTCATGTTCAATGAGTTAGGCCTATTAAACGAATAATGAACAATATTTTTTCATAAATAGGTTTGTATATTCCAAATATTACACTACCTTTGCAGCCGCAAACACGGGAGTAGCTCAGTTGGTAGAGCACCGGTCTCCAAAACCGGGTGTCGGGAGTTCGAGCCTCTCCTCCCGTGCAAAAAAGATTATTCAATGCCACGCCATTGGATAATCTTTTTTTATATCTTCTACTTTCTTAAGGAATTTGCAAAAGTTTATGAGTTTGTAGGCTCAACCGCCACTCTGGATGTTGCAAAATGTAAGCAATCACTTCTTCTGTATTAGCACAAGAACAAGGCTGCAAAAAATAATGACTGGCAGACAAATCCAAATAAGCAGAAACATCTTGTCCCACATAAACCACTTTCACCTCATCTATACGATCTAGATTTATTTTCGCCCCTTCTTTAGGGGAACAAGTAACCCAATCTATATTTTCAGGCAGCAGACAAGTGCCGTTTGTCTCAATACAAACATACTTCCCTTCATGATGCAATGCATCAACTAACTTTTCATCAATCCACAATCCTGGCTCACCACCAGTCAGTATTACTATCTGGGTCGAATATTTTGCCACTTCCATCACAATATCCTCATCACTCATCAATGTACCTTCTTCATGCTGAGTATCGCAAAAAGGACATCTCAAATTGCATCCGGAAAAACGTACAAAAACGGCAGGTATTCCAGTATGATACCCCTCCCCCTGTAAGCTGTAAAATATTTCATTAATCCTTCTCATAGATAACGGTATTTCCTTCTGACTCGCGAACTTCAACCTTGAAACAAGTGGGAATTTGCTCACATACCCAGCGTGCAATATTTTCAGCTGTAGGATTAAAAGAAACAACCTCATTCAAATTCCGGTGATCCAAACGCCCCATCACCGTTTCCTTGATATGCGTGAAATCCACCACCATACCATCCTCGTTCAAAACCTCGGAACGACAATAAACGGTAATAATCCAATTGTGACCGTGCAAATTCTCACATTTACTTCTATACGACAGCTTCAAGCTATGGGAAGCTGAAATTTCCATTCGTTTAATTACTGTATACATAGCATTTAATTATAATAAGAAAGAACTCACACCTAATGTCACCTCGGTGCTACAGGACGCAAAGATACACCATAAAAAAGAATAATATAAAAAGGACACTGTATTTTTTTGTTTTTTGGTCTATATTTGCACCTATGAAAATACTATATACCATTGTAGGAACAACCTCACTCATACTAGGCATTATCGGCATATTTCTTCCTTTACTGCCTACCACCCCCTTTTTATTACTGACAGCCGCCATGTATTTCCGCAGTTCACCACGCTGGTATCATTGGCTCATCCAACAAAAATATTTAGGAAGCTACATCCGCAATTTCCGCGAGCATAAAGCAATACCTTTACATGCCAAAATCATTTCCGTATCATTAATATGGATTACCCTAAGCTATTGCGCCATCTGGACACTACCCTACATTTGGGCAAGAATCCTGTTTCTGATTATTGCAATCGGTACTACCTGGCACATCTTGTCCTATAAAACATTAAAACGATAGACAATCCTCAACAGACATATGTAATAGTAAAAAGATCATATTCGAACAGCACGGGAAAAACAGCTAATAAAGACGTTAAAAAAGTTTTTTAAACGACAAACGATAAATTTAGGACGAAATATTTTCGTGTTTGCTTCCAATCCTTTATATTTGTGTACAATTTTGGTATAAAATGACTGAAGAAGACAAAAAGCTATTAAATACTTTCGAGGCAAGACTGAGGCATTTTATGTATTTGCATGATGAATTGAAACATGAAAATGCACAGTTAAAGCAACTTCTCACTGAAAAAAACGAGGAGGTAAGACGATTGGAAAATAGCCGGAAAGAATTAGAAGTAAGGTATACCAATTTGAAAATGGCGAGGACAATCAGTATTCATGATAAAGACATCAATGATACAAAACAACGGTTGTCAAGGCTTGTGCGTGAGGTCGACAAATGCATCGCTTTATTAAACGAATAAAAAAAGTTGGACAATAAAACGATAGTATTATGGACGATATGATGAAGATACATCTACTGATTGACAACGAACGATACCCGATGACCATCCGTCGTGAAGATGAACAGTTATACAGGGACGCTGCCAAACAGATTGACAATAAACTAAACAAATACCGTAGTTATTACCCTGATTTCAGCCCCGCAAGGCATTGGGCAATGGCTGCGCTGGAGTTAGCTTTTGAAAATATTTCTATGAAAGACAGGAATAATACTGCACCTTATCAGGAAAAATTGAAGGAGCTGACCAAAGAGATAGAAAAACAAATCAGTAACAGAGAGTAATCGTTTAGAATTGAAGATATTCACGCACAGCTATACTGTTAAGAGAAGGGTTCTTAACAGATAGATTGTGCGTTTTTTATTTATATATAAATTAATAACAATGATAACAACGGTAATAATAGCAATTGTGTGTTTCGCTGTAGGTGGTGGACTATCATACATGCTTTTCAGATATGGCCTGAAATCTAAGTATGACATCATCATCAAAGAGGCACAGACGGAAGCTGAAGTAATTAAAAAGAACAAGCTTTTGGAAGTAAAAGAAAAATTCCTGAACAAAAAAGCTGATCTGGAAAAAGAAGTCGCCCTACGTAACCAAAAGATTCAGCAAGCCGAAAATAAATTAAAACAACGCGAACTGATGTTGAACCAAAAACAGGAAGAGGTTCAACGCAAACGTACAGAAGCGGAAGCTATCAAAGAAAATCTAGAAGCTCAAATTGTCATCATAGACAAGAAAAAGGATGAACTGGATAAATTACAAATGCAAGAACGTGAAAAACTGGAAGCTCTTTCCGGTCTTTCTGCTGAGGAGGCCAAAGAACGCCTGATTGAATCTTTGAAAGAAGAAGCGAAAACACAGGCTGCTTCCTATATTAACGACATTATGGACGACGCCAAATTAACAGCTAATAAAGAAGCTAAACGTATCGTTATCCAGTCTATCCAACGAGTAGCCACAGAAACTGCTATCGAAAACTCTGTAACCGTATTCCATATTGAATCGGACGAAATAAAGGGACGCATCATCGGCCGTGAAGGGCGTAATATCCGGGCTTTAGAAGCAGCAACCGGTGTCGAAATCGTTGTAGATGACACACCCGAGGCTATTGTACTTTCAGCGTTTGACCCTGTACGCCGCGAAATTGCCCGCTTAGCATTACACCAACTGGTTACAGATGGACGTATCCACCCGGCACGCATTGAAGAAGTGGTAGCTAAAGTACGCAAACAGGTAGAAGAAGAAATTATTGAAACCGGTAAACGTACCACTATTGATTTAGGTATTCATGGCCTGCACCCTGAATTGATCCGTATTATCGGTAAGATGAAATATCGGTCCTCATACGGTCAGAACCTTCTACAACATGCTCGTGAAACAGCCAATCTTTGCGCTGTGATGGCTTCTGAACTAGGTTTGAATCCTAAAAAAGCAAAACGTGCTGGATTACTGCATGATATAGGTAAAGTACCTGATGAAGAACCGGAATTGCCGCACGCATTGTTAGGCATGAAGATAGCCGAAAAATATAAAGAGAAACCAGACATATGTAATGCTATCGGTGCTCACCATGACGAAACTGAAATGACTAGCCTGCTGGCTCCCATCGTACAGGTATGTGATGCCATTTCAGGCGCACGTCCAGGCGCTCGCCGTGAAATCGTAGAAGCTTATATCAAGCGTTTGAACGATCTAGAACAATTAGCCATGTCTTATCCAGGGGTAACAAAAACCTATGCTATCCAAGCTGGCCGCGAATTACGTGTGATTGTAGGTGCCGACAAGATTGACGACAAACAGACTGAAAGTTTATCCGGTGAAATTGCGAAAAAGATTCAAGACGAAATGACTTATCCGGGACAAGTGAAGATTACAGTCATCCGCGAAACACGTGCGGTAAGTTTCGCCAAATAAAAATCAGAAACAAAAAACTCAACTATAATCCCTCTTTTTCTTTAGAAGAAAGAGGGATTTTTCATTTTGTATTCCCACATTTTATCCACAGTCTGGACAAACTCAAGAAAAAAAATAAATTTCTAATTGCCAAGCAGTAAATCATCTAATCCTTCATTTAAATTATGTAGAACATAAAACAAGATCAAACTATGAGACTTAACAGTATGCTAGCCACAGTGCTTATTTTCCTTTGCTCTTTAGTAATTTCATCGTGCAGCAATGATGAACTTGCTCCCATCTCCTTAAAAAATAGAGAAACAGCAAATATAAAATTAAACTATCCTAATAATCAGACATACTCTTTTCCTTTGCAAGGGGGAGACGGGAATTATGAAATAAGCTGCGATAAACCGGAAATTATAGAAACCAAAATGATTTCTTCTTGCGACATATCCATAAAAGCATTAGCATTAGGTGAAGCGATTATTACTGTAAGAGATCAATCTGGAAACACACTTGACATTCATGTAATAGTAGACTATTACACCGATAATTACATTGTAAGCAAACAGGATATACTTCTTACAGGAGACTTAAAAGACTCTGAAAAACAAACAATTAAAGAAAAAGCATTAGCTACAATACCAGTAAAGACAGGAGGAGGATACAAATTTATCTACACGGATGCAGAAATTGCAAGAGGCAAAGTACTGGTTTTTCAAGAAAAGTTTGGAGACAAGGCTATAGAAGGTAGTTTTGAAAGAAAATCCAATGAAATAGAAAATGAGCAATGGGGTACAAGACATATCATCTCATTTGATCTAACTCTTCCAGAACAACCCAAAAGAACATTTATAATCTCTGAATATATACCTTCTTCCAGGACTTCCCCCATAGTCCTCATGGCTTTTTTTGAGGATTTAAAAAAGACATTCACTATAGATTATCCGACCGTCGAGCAAGTTTATACCGAGCAAGTATTAACTGTACCGTCACATTTATATTATTAATATATTATCTTTCTTTCCAAAAGGAAAGAGCATTCATTCTTGTTATATGCGGTAGAACCTCATCTACCCCATATAACAAGAATGATTCCCCATTCCTCCAATATCCCCATGTATAAAAAACATTCTTTTGGCCAAAAGTTTATTTTTGAAGTATTCGTTTTTCTTCGAACATTTTTTTTGCACAGGCATACCCTTCCTCATATAAATCGGTCAGTTTCTTTATATCTGTTTCAATACGGTCCACTTCCATCGGCTTTTCAGGACGAATTACCACAATCCTGCCCTTGTCTTCCAATTGCTCTACCAAATCAAGCTGTTCGTTGTAAATACGACAACGTTTACTTAAAACCACGCGCAAACGAGGGTATTTTTTATAGATAAAATGAGGAATTTTCATATCCTTTCCTTTTTTGCGATATCCCCGATTACGGGTAAGTACCACTACATTTTTATCAAATCCTTGTTCAATAGCACGCAACACAGGAATAGAATCCACAATTCCCCCATCCAGCATCGGCTCACCATCTACATAAGCTATAGGACAAACATAAGGAAGACTGCTGGACGCCTTAGCTATGGCAATAATACGTCGAGGATCATGTTTCTCTTCCAAATAACACGCCCTACCTGTAATGCAATTAGTAGTCACCATTTCAAAACGAGCAGGATTTTCAGCATATGTTTTATAATCATAAGGAAGAATTTCCTTAGGAAAATGTTCATAAAGCAATTCCTGATCAAGAATACTGTGCTTACGCCATAAATGCTTTATGCCGATATAATGATATTTCTCCAATAAATCAATATTACTAAACTTAGCTCTACCACGCTGGCGAGACATATATGAAAGACCATTGCACGCTCCGGCAGAAACTCCTACCCCATACGGAAACCAAACCTTCTTATCCATCATATAGTCTAATACCCCGCAGGTAAAAACTCCGCGCATACCTCCGCCTTCCAGTACCAGCCCTGTTTTATCATCTATTTTCATAATCAATGTTGAGGAACAAATCTATCCTTGAAAGAGTTCACTGCAAAGTTAACCTTTTCAAAGTATTTAGCCGTATCTTTTATATTTATTAAATAATTGCATTCCATCATAAATATCAATCAAATTCTCCTAGCAGTATAAATTACTGAATGGCAACTTATCAAGGAAAAATAAGAGAAACCTGTGAAATTAGAAAAGCAAGATTGACAAATGATAAAAATAAAGCCGAAATCGATTAAAAAATCAAATAAGCAAATAGTACTTTTAAGATTATAATTATTACATTTGCAACACAGTTCAATAAATTTTCAATTAAAATAAAGTTAGCCATGTTTGATTCCGCAACTTATCAAAGACGCCGTCAGGCACTTAGAAACAAAGTGCAAAACGGTATTATCCTTATACTAGGTAATAATGAAGCTCCGGCAAACTATCCGGATAACACATATAAATTCCGTCAGGACAGTTCATTCCTCTACTTCTTCGGTCATTCTCACCCCGGATATGCAGGTGTAATAGATATAGAAGCAGGAGAGGATTATTTCTTCGGAAATGATGTAGATATGGACGACATTATCTGGATGGGGCCCCAACCCAGTGTGAAAGAGTTGGCTGCACAAGTAGGTATTCAGAAAAGTTTTCCCTTTCCCCAGCTAAAAGAGGTGGTAGGAAAAGCTATCGCGCAAGGTAGAAAAGTACATTTCCTTCCTCCCTACCGATTCGATAATATGATGCTCTTGGAAGACTTAACCGGTATCCGTGCCGCTATAGTAAAGAAATACGCTTCTGTAGAATTGATAAAAGCTGTAGTTGATTTACGTTCTGTAAAAGAAGCTTGCGAAATAGCAGAAATCGATTTGGCATGTAATATCGGTTATGAAATGCACACAGCCGCTATGCGTCTATGTAAACCTGGAATAAAGGAACAATATATCGCCGGAGTACTGGATGGCATCGCCGCTTCTTATGGAAGCATGACTTCATTTGCCACTATCCTGACCCAACATGGGGAAACATTACATAATCATGACCATAGCCATATATTAGAACCAGGACGCATGATGCTGACAGATGCCGGAGCTGAAAGAGTGACAAATTATTGTTCTGACCATACCCGTACCGTACCTGTGGGAGGCAAATTTGAAGGACGGCAAAAAGATGTGTATAATATTGTATTGGCTTGCCATGATAAAGCATTGGAAATTACTCGTCCAGGTATAACCTATATGTCTGTACACTTAGAAGTCTGCAAAGTGCTGGTTCAAGGATTAAAAGACCTGGGGCTCATGAAGGGCAATGTGGAAGAAGCTGTTGCCGCTGGTGCACACGCTTTATTCCTGCCCCATGGATTAGGTCATATGATGGGATTGGATGTACATGACATGGAAGACCTGGGACAAATTTACGTAGGATATGACGATGAAATCCGTCCTTCTTCCCAGTTCGGGCTAGCCTCCCTGCGCATGGGACGTCGCTTACAGGAAGGCTTTGTGATTACCGATGAACCGGGCTGCTATTTTATTCCAGCATTGATTGACAAATGGAAAGCTGAGAAAATGCATACAGACTTCCTGAACTTTGATGCCATTGAAAAATTCAAAGATTTTGGAGGCATCCGCCTGGAAGACGATATTCTGATTACTTCGGAAGGCTCCCGTTTCACTGGCGAGAAACGCATCCCTATCACTATCGAAGAAGTAGAAACTATCATGAATGAGTAACATAACAAACAAAACTATTATTTCTAAAATGAAAAGATTTACATTATTAGCAGCATTAGGTTTATGCAGTATAAGCCTCTTTGCACAAGATGCACAAAAAGAAGAGCCAAAGGAAGAAGGGTTTGTATTCACTACAGTAAAAGAACTGCCTATTACTTCTGTCAAGAACCAAAGCCGTGCCGGTACTTGCTGGTGCTATTCCAGTATGGCTTTTCTAGAATCAGAATTACTTCGTATGGGAAAAGGAGAATACGACTTTTCTGAAATGTACATCGTACACCAAACTTATTTGGATCGAGCCGATGCCGCCGTACGTACTCACGGAGATGTATCTTTTTCCCAAGGAGGATCATTCTATGACGTTATCTATGGAATGAAAAAATTTGGTCTGGTACCCGAAGAAGTTATGCGTCCGGGAGTCATGTATGGTGATACATTAAGTAACCATACAGAACTTACAGCCGTATCGGATGCTGTAGTAGCAGCAATAGCCAAAGGAAAATTACGCAAACTCCAGACAGATAATAACCATAATCCATTATGGAAAAAGGCCATTGCCGCTATTCATGATATCTATTTAGGTAAATGCCCTGAAAAATTCACTTATAAAGGAAAAGAATACACTCCCCATTCATTCTTCGAATCAACAGGATTGAATCCAAATGATTACATTTCATTGACCTCGTACACCCACCATCCGTTCTACGAACCATTTGTTCTTGAAATTCAAGACAACTGGCGTTGGGGGCAATCATACAACCTTCCCATTGATGAATTCATGCAGGTTTTTGATAATGCCATTAATAACGGCTATCCAATCGCATGGGGATCTGATGTCAGTGAACAAGGCTTTACACGTGACGGCGTAGCTGTTATGCCCGATACGGAAAAAGTACAAGAACTAAGTGGATCAGACATGGCTCATTGGTTGAAAATGAAACCGGAAGAAAAGAAACTGAACACCAAACCACAACCTCAGAAATGGTGTACACAAGAAGAACGCCAGGAAGCTTATGACAATTGGGAAACAACCGATGATCATGGTATGTTGATTTACGGTATAGCTAAGGATCAAGAAGGAAACGACTATTATATGGTAAAGAATTCTTGGGGAAAAGCCGGAAAATACGATGGCTTATGGTATGCCTCTAAAGCATTCGTCCGTTACAAAACCATGAATATCGTAGTCAATAAAAATGCACTGCCTAAAGAAATTGCTAAAAAATTAGGTATCAAATAATCCGCTACTATACAATACTTTACCGCTAATTCCATAAAATATATATGGAATTAGCGGTTTTTTTATTTGTTTTTTCCTAACTTTACGGATTGATTGGGTAAGTATAACCAGAAAATGGTATTATCCCGTCTCCGAGAGCAGAAAAAAGAAAAAACAATATATAAAATGAATCACAAATGGAATTATCAACCTCCAAGCCAAGAACAGACAGAAGCAGCTAAAGCATTAGCCAAAGAAACAGGGATCAGCCCGATTCTTTGTAAGTTGTTGCTGGAAAGAGGTATAACCTCAGCAGCAGAGGCTAAAAGATTTTTCCGCCCCCAGCTTAACGAGCTACACGACCCATTCCTGATGAAGGATATGAGCATTGCTGTAGAACGGCTTAATCAAGCTATGGGCAGGAAAGAACGTATCATGGTTTATGGAGATTATGATGTAGACGGTACAACAGCTGTAGCATTGGTATACAAATTTCTCCAGCAGTTCTATTCGAACATTGACTACTATATTCCCGACCGATATAATGAGGGCTACGGAGTATCAGTAAAAGGAGTGGATTATGCCTGTGAAACAGGTGTAAAACTCATTATTGTGTTAGATTGCGGTATTAAAGCCGTAGAGGAAATTGCTTATGCAAAAGAAAAAGGTATCGATTTCATCATCTGTGACCACCATGTGCCTGATGATATATTGCCACCAGCCGTAGCTATTCTGAATGCCAAACGGGCTGACAATACATATCCTTACGATCATCTTTCGGGATGTGGTGTAGGCTTCAAGTTCATGCAGGCTTTCGCTTTGAATAATGGCATTGAATTTCATCAACTAACTCCTTTATTAGATTTGGTTGCTGTCAGTGTAGCATCAGACATCGTACCTATCATGGGAGAAAACCGAGTGCTGACACACCACGGCTTAAAACAGTTGAATTCCAATCCCAGTGTAGGTCTGAAAGCTATTATCGATGTATGCGGATTATCAGAAAAAGAAATTACCGTAGGTGATATCGTATTCAAGATAGGTCCGCGCATCAACGCATCCGGACGTATACAGAACGGAAAAGAGGCGGTGGAACTGCTCATAGAAAAGGACTTCTCGGCAGCATTGGAGAAAGCCAACCAAATCAACCAATACAATGAAACCCGTAAAGATCTGGATAAGACCATGACCGAAGAGGCCAATCAAATTGTAGACCACTTGGAAGGACTAGCAGACCGGCGTTCCATTGTCATCTATAATGAAGCGTGGCATAAAGGTGTTATCGGTATCGTAGCCTCACGCCTTACAGAGATTTATTACCGCCCGGCAGTTGTATTAACCCGTACAGATAATCTGGCAACTGGTTCCGCCCGTTCCGTATCAGGTTTCGATGTCTACAAAGCTATCGAACATTGTCGTGACTTGTTGGAAAACTTTGGAGGACACACTTATGCTGCAGGACTATCCATGAAAGTGGAAAATGTGGAAGAATTCACCCGTCGTTTTGAAACCTATGTCACAGAACATATTTTGCCGGAACAGACCAGTGCTGTAATTGATATTGATGCAGAAATTGACTTCCGGGATATCACTCCGAAGTTCCATGCCGACCTGAAAAAGTTCAATCCCTTCGGACCGGACAACCACAAACCAATCTTTTGTACACATAATGTATATGATTATGGAACCAGCAAAGTAGTAGGGCGTGATCAAGAACACATCAAGTTGGAATTGGTAGACAATAAATCAAACAATGTGATGAATGGCATCGCTTTCGGACAAAGTTCACAAGCACGCTATATCAAGACCAAACGTTCTTTTGATATTTGTTATACCATTGAAGAGAATACGCACAAACGTGGTGAAGTACAATTGCAAATAGAAGATATAAAACCCAGTGAGGAATAATGATAAAGATTTATCTTTGAAATATGTCAAAACTTTAATGACGTTATCAGACACTTATCAGAATAATAAGATGATAAGTCATTGGAGTTTTGACATAATTTTCTTATTTCCCTTCCAATGACCTATAAAGAAATTCTAAAACAATATTGGGGATATGATGACTTTCGGGGCATACAGAAAGAAATCATTGAAAGTATAGGCAACGGTCACGACACGCTAGGATTGATGCCTACCGGTGGCGGCAAATCCATTACCTTCCAAGTACCAGCTTTAGCACAACCCGGATTATGTTTGGTTATTACACCTCTTATTGCCCTGATGAAGGACCAAGTACGCAATTTACGCGACCGAGGTATCAAAGCTTTGGCAGTTTATTCAGGCATGACACGCGAAGAGATCATTGTTGCATTGGAAAACTGTATCTTCGGCGACTATAAATTCCTTTATATTTCTCCGGAAAGGCTGGATACTGAAATATTCCGTAGCAAACTACGGAACATGAAGGTAAGCATGATCACGGTAGATGAGTCACACTGTATCTCTCAATGGGGATATGATTTCCGCCCTGCTTATCTGAAAATTGCAGAAATTCGCGAACTCCTTCCCGACATACCTGTATTGGCACTGACAGCAACTGCCACTCCGGAAGTAGTAACAGATATTCAAACAAAGCTAAACTTTAAAAAAGACAGTCAGGTTTTCCGAATGAGTTTCGAAAGAAAAAACTTGGCTTACATTGTACGTCCTACAGAAAATAAACAGGAAGAGCTATTACATATTTTAAATAGTGTGCCCGGCTGCGCCATTGTCTATACCCGCAACCGGAAACGTACACGTGAAATTGCCGAACTACTGGTCAATAACGGCATAACTGCCACTTTCTATCATGCCGGTTTGAATAATGATGTAAAAGATCAACGTCAAAAAAGCTGGCTCACCGGAGAAAGCCGTACTATGGTAGCAACCAACGCCTTCGGAATGGGTATCGACAAACCAGATGTACGTATCGTTATCCACATAGATATGCCTGATTCTCCTGAAGCCTATTTTCAAGAAGCCGGACGAGCAGGGCGCGACGGGCAGAAAGCATATGCTGTCCTGCTATACGCCCAAAGTGATAAAACCACCCTCAACAAACGTATCAGTGATACATTTCCCGACAAGGATTATATCCGAAAAGTGTACGAAGATATCAACTACTATTTTCAAATGGCCATGGGAGACGGTATGGGTTGCACCTTTGCTTTTAACTTGGATGAATTCTGTCGTAACTTCAAACATTTCCCCGTACAAGCCGACAGCGCTTTAAAGATTCTGACCCGTGCCGGATATTTAGAATATACAGACGAGCAAGATAATGCTTCACGTATTCTTTTCACGATGAAACGCGACGAACTCTATAAACTACACGAGAATGATACAGATACAGAGAAACTGATAAACATCATCTTGCGTTCTTATACAGGACTATTTACTGATTATGCCTATATTAACGAAGATTCCTTAGTAATCCGCTCCGGATTAACCCGCCAACGAATCTATGAAATTCTACTGGCGCTGACTCGTAGACATATCATACATTACATTCCACGGAAAAAGACACCTTATATTATATATACCCGTGAACGGCAAGAAAAGAATCGCCTTGCCCTAACTCGGGAAATATACGAAGACCGGAAAAAAAGCTATACCACCCGAATCAAGGCTATGATAGAATATGCCACAGCCGATGATAAATGTCGTAGCCGAATGCTACTCAGATATTTCGGAGAAAAGAACGAGCACAACTGCGGACAATGTGATGTATGTCTTAACAACCATCATTCAGGAATAAAACAGGGAGAATTTCAAGAATTGGAACAACAAATCAAACAGCTATTGCAGGCAGGTGCCATGCCTGCTTCAGAACTACTGAACCAATTGAATAGCAATCGTGAAAAAGCGGAAAAGGTACTCTCCTACCTACTTTCCGAAGAAATAATACAATTAAAAGATGGAATTCTTTCTGTATAAATCGTATCTTTGCCATTGATTTATTAACCTTTTACCCCAACAGAACATGAAAAAAATGCATTTGGCAATCATTTGTCTTTTTACCGGTTGTACTATCTTTGCCCAAAACATAGAAGTACAGCCCATCCCTCAACAAGTTTCCAAACAAGACGGACAAATCAATTTACCTGAAACTTACCAACTCTTGGGAGAAACTGAAGCCAATCCATATGCCGTACAAGAATTAAAAGATTTATTAGGTGGAAAACACCCGGCCAATACCGGTTTGCGCATTTATATAGGAGAAAAAGGAGACAAGTCCATCCGCAAGTTTACTCGTCAGATCCCCAACCAAAAGGAAGGTTATTATCTATCCATCAATAATAAGGAAATAATTCTGGCAGGAAACGATGAACGTGGAACCTACTATGCCTTGCAAACCTTAAAACAATTGCTCAAAGATAACCAATTACCGGTAATAGAGATACAAGACTATCCGGCCATACGCTACCGTGGTGTCGTAGAAGGATTTTACGGGACCCCCTGGAGCCATAATGCCCGTCTTCGCCAACTTCAATTTTATGGTGAAAACAAAATGAACACCTATATATACGGCCCTAAAGATGACCCTTACCATAGTTCTCCCAACTGGCGTCTGCCTTACCCCGAAAAAGAAGCAAAACAATTACAGGAATTAGTAAAAGTAGCTCAAGAAAACGAAGTCGATTTTGTTTGGGCTATCCATCCGGGACAAGACATCAAATGGAATAAAGAAGACCGTGAATTATTATTGGCAAAATTTGAAAAGATGTATCATCTCGGTGTCCGTTCTTTTGCCGTCTTCTTTGATGATATTTCAGGAGAAGGTACCAACCCTGTGAAACAAGCAGAACTGCTGAATTACATAGATGAACATTTTGTAAAAGTAAAACCGGATGTAACTCCCCTTATCATGTGTCCTACAGAATACAATAAAAGTTGGTCCGACCCTGCTAAAGGATATCTTACTACTTTAGGAGACAAACTGAATCCATCCATACAAATTATGTGGACAGGAGACCGGGTTATTTCCGATATTACCCAAGATGGTATTCAATGGATAAACGAACGGATTAAACGTCCGGCATATATATGGTGGAACTTTCCTGTTTCCGATTACGTTAGAGATCATCTGCTCATGGGACCAGTATATGGAAACGATACTCAAATAGCCAATCAGATGTCTGGCTTTGTAACTAATCCGATGGAACATGCCGAGGCTTCTAAAATAGCCATTTATAGTGTAGCCTCATACGCTTGGAATCCAACAAAATATAACAGTGAAAAAACTTGGAAAGACGCTATTATGAACATTTTGCCCGATGCTGCCACTGAACTGGAATTCTTTGCCGCCCATAATTCGGACTTGGGCCCCAACGGACATAAATATCGCCGAGAGGAATCTGTAAATCTCCAACCCACAGCGCAGAGCTTTACTGAAAGTTACATAAAAAATAAAACTTACACTGAAAAAGACTTCTCTATTCTACAAGAAACCTTCAGCCAGATGGTTGAATCAAGTGATATTTTAGTCGCCCATGCTGATAAAAATCCGATTATAGTAGAAATCATGCCTTGGCTTTATCAGTTCAAACTATTGGGTGAAACCGGAAATGAAGTACTGGCAATGGTCAAAGCATACGACAAAAATGACCAATCTTTATTTATGCGTAAATACAAACACGTGAAAGCCTTGCAACAACAAATGTTTCAAATTGACCAGACATACAACCAAAACCCTTACCAGCCGGGTATAAAGACAGCAGGAAGAGTAATCAAGCCATTGATTGATCAAACTTTCGCCACCGTCACGCAATGCTATAACCAAAAATATAGCACACTGCTGAATGCTGAAACCGACTATATGCCGCATAAACTAATAAGCGATATCAGTCAGATAAAGAACTTACCTTTACAGGTAAAGATAAACCGCATTCAGATTTCTCCGGCGCTGGAAGTTATCAGATGGCCCGGTAATGGTTCATTGACTATCGAACTGGATCAAGTTTATCCCGGAGAAAATATAGAGATAGATTTCGGGAAACCGGAAATCGAAACTTGGGGAAGTCTTGAGATATCTGCAAATGGAAAAGACTGGAGTAAAGTACACTTTACACAAGAAAACAACCGACTGACTGCCAGTTTACAACAGAAACCAATAAAGGCAGTACGTTTTACCAACATGCAGCATCAGGAACAAGAAATTTACCTCAGACGATTTATTATAACAATAGACAAATAAAACAACTATAAATTATGGGCTTATTTAAATCCTTATTCGGCGGAAACAACACCCCCGAAACCGAAAAAGAGAAAAATGATAAAAAGAACTTCGAGATTTTAAAATACGACGGCATCCGCGCCCAACGTATGGGTAAACTACCTTATGCCATTAAATGTTTTGAAGAAGCAGTTGCCATCAACGATGAATTGGAAACACTCAGCCTGCTAGCCACTGCTTATACACAGGCAAACCGACTAGATGATGCCCGTATCACACTAGACCGCATGGCTACAAAAGATCCTGAACAAGTAAACACCTTCCTTTCACTAGCTGGCATCTGCTATATGCAGGAAGATTACGAAAATATGAAGGATGCCTGCCAAAAAGCTTTGGTTTTAGATAATAAGACCCCCCTATCTTTCTATTTGACAGCAAAAGCAGCTATCGGCATGAAAGATGATATCACCGCCATCGCTATGCTGACTAAAGCTATCGTATTAAAAGAAGATTATACCGAAGCATACCAGCTACGCGCTGAAGTACTTTGGAAAATGAAACAAGCAAAAGATGCTGCCGAAGATATACAAAAGTTGCTCAGCCTCAATCCCGACGACGAACAAGCCTTGCTTTTGAAAGGAGAAATTCTAGCCGCCACCAATGAACCGGAACAAGCACAAGAATGTTTTAATCAAGTATTGTCACTCAATCCGTTCAATGAAAAGGCCTATATCCTGTCAGGAGAACTATATCTGGTAAACAAAGATTTTGACAAAGCATTGGCTGTATATGATGAAGCCATTGAAATCAATCCCAACTTTGCCAAAGCATATCATGAACGAGGACGTATCAAATTACTTAAAGGAGACAAAGACGGATCTGTGGAAGATATGAAGAAAGCAATAGAACTGGCTCCTGAAAATGAAATGAATATTAGCGGTCAATACAATAATTATGAAAACATGACTAAGAATGTTCCGTTTTAAAAGCGGAACATTTCAATTCGTTTTATTGTTTATTTATATACAAAATAAGCAAAAAACACATGAGCGTAAAAGAACAGTATTGGAAATATTCCCTTATCACCATTATACTGGGATTAGGACTTATTTTATTTATAAAAATGTCTCCTTTCATAGGAGGTATTTTAGGAGCATGCACCATTTACATCATGGTAAGAAAACAAATGTTTTATCTTACCCAAGAAAAACATTTCAAAAAAAGTATTACAGCCATTTTACTCTTGATAGAAGCCATCATGTGCTTTCTTGTACCTTTATCATTGGCTGTATGGTTACTGATCAATAAATTACAGACGGTAAACGTAGATACGACAGGTTTTATCCATACGGTAACCAATCTTGCCGATTGGCTTCATACCAAGACGGGATATGACTTACTAAGCGCAGAAAACATTTCATCCATAGCCTCAATTCTTCCTGCCATCGGACAGTTTCTGATGGGAAGTATCAGTAGCTTTGCCGTTAATGCTTTCGTATTGGTCTTTATTCTCTACTTCATGCTGATTGGCGGAATTCAAATGGAAAAATACATCTATGAGTTACTTCCCTTCAGCGATACAAACAAAAAAAATGTACTGAAAGAAATTAATATGATTGTCAGGAGTAATGCAATAGGTATTCCCTTACTGGCAGTCATTCAAGGAGGAATAGCTACATTAGGCTACTATTTGTTTGATGTACCCAGCGCGCTATTGTTTGGCTTCCTGACCTGCTTTGCCACCGTCATTCCTATTGTAGGAACAGCATTGGTATGGTTCCCGCTAGCCGCCTATCTTGCTCTTTCAGGAGATTGGACACATGCCGTCGGACTACTTCTTTATTGTGGATTAATTGTAACAAACATTGACAATCTAATTCGTTTTATTCTGCAAAAGAAGATGGCAGACACCCATCCACTCATCACCATTTTTGGAGTGGTCATCGGACTTTCCTTATTCGGATTCATGGGTGTCATATTCGGACCGTTATTGTTATCCATCTTCATTTTATGCGTGAATATCTTTAAGACGCAATACTTAAAATAATCACTTTATATATAGTTGATAAGCATCCGCCAGTTGTTTCATCGCCTTTTCAATGATACAACGCGGACTTGCCACGTTTAAACGCATAAAGCCAATGCCTTCCTTACCAAACATTTCCCCGTCATTCAATGCCAAATGCGCTTTATCTACAAAGAATTCATTCAAATCTTTCTGGCTCAACTCCAGTTCACGGCAATCCAACCAAACTAAATAAGAAGCCTCCGGACGAATGGCCTTGATTTTAGGTGCATGTTTTTTCAAAAATTCGTCGACAAAATCTATATTTCCTTGTATATACGCCAAACATTGGTCAAGCCATTCCGTACCATGACTATAAGCAGCCTCAACAGAAAGAAAAGCAAAGACATGTCCCATATCCAACTCACCGGCATCCATATAGATACGGAAGCGTTTACGCAAATCTTCATTAAAAATAAGAGCATGTGAGGCAGATAGTCCCGGCATATTAAAAGCCTTGCTAGGAGACATAAAAGTAACGGAGTTCATTCGAGCCTTTTCACTGACAGTAGCAAAAGGACGATGCGTATGAGGAGGTAAAGTCAAATCCGCATGAATTTCATCCGAGAAGACCAATACTTTCTCATCATAACAGATATCAGCTATCGCTCGTAACTCTGCTTCAGTCCACACAACGCCACCCGGATTATGAGGATTACATAAAATAAAGAGCTTACAACCTTTAATTTGTTCACGAAAAGCATCCAAATCCATACGGTACATCCCGTTCTCCCATCTCAACGGATTTATGACCAAAGTACGCTCATTACGAGTCGTAACCCATGCAAAAGGATGATAAACAGGAGGTTGAATCATTACCTTATCCCCTTTCTGAGTAAAACAATTCATAGCCATACCGATGCCCGGTACAATGCCGGGAACAAAATTTATCACTTCCTTGGTCACGATCAAATCATAACGCTGTTTTACCCAGTTTATAATCGCATTATAATAGCTATCTGGTTTGCCGGTATACCCTAAAACTTCATTTTCGCAACGTTTACGAATAGCATCTGTTACAAAAGGAGCTGTGGCAAAATCCATATCAGCCACCCATAAAGGAATCAAATCCGTACGTCCCCAAATATGTTTCAGCCCTTCTACTTTCTCAGCAGACGTACCGCTGCGATCTATCACTTTATCAAAATTGTATTTCATTGTTTCTATTTTTAGGAATTGTCGCCCAAATATAGGAAATTTCTACATTGGGCGACATTAATATTCCCTTATTTTTTCAAGGCTTCAATTACCTGAGGCATCATTGTCCAAACAAAATTTTCACTTTGTGCTGTATAAAAATTACCATCAACAACCGATCTCTCATCAGTAGCCATCCCTTTACTTACAGCTGGTTTCGCCAAAGGATGCACAGCTAATCTCTTTCCCTCTGTAATTCCAGCAAAATCAAACAGCAGGCCTGCAGCACAATGACCTATCAGGATCTTTCCCTTCCCGGCAAATGCCTTCAAGACCGACATCAAGTCCACATTATAAGGTTTATCCGCATTTTGAGCAAATACAGGAACCGCATCCCCACAGGCAAAAACCAAAGCATCAAAATCATCTTCATGCCCTATAAGATTTGCAATCACATCATCGGCCACCAATTCAATGCCCGAGTTTGTTTTAATTTCCTTTGTTTCCGCCACTGCATACACCTTATAGGATATACCATTTTCAAAAAACGCTTCCAAATACTGGAACAAACCGAATCCGTTCACCGGATTTACCGCTAAAACAGCTACTTTCTTTGCCATAATCTTAACTTATTATAAGTGAAACAATAAATTTATCTAGTAAAACAATAGTTACCTTGAGTAAGTTTATTACTTTTGTGATGCAAATGTAAGTATCCTTTTTCCCAAAAACAAGAAGGCACCTGTAGATAAGGAACTTACATAGAGGTAACCATTGTTGAACGGCAAGCAAATAGAGAATATTAAAAAATGAAAAATTTTCATCCGGATAATAATTGCCCTGTACGGAATGTATTGTGCAGGCTTGGTGATAAATGGTCTATGCTGGTTCTTATCACATTAAATGCTAACGGAACCATGCGATTCTGCGACATTCATAAAACAATAGCCGATATCTCACAACGTATGCTGACTGTAACTCTGCGCACACTGGAAACTGACGGACTAGTGAGCCGGAAGGTGTATGCCGAAGTTCCGCCGCGAGTAGAATATGAACTGACAGAAAGAGGGAAAAGCTTAATACCACATATAGAAGGATTAGTAGATTGGGCTTTACAACAGATGCCGGGAATTATGGAAAGCAGGAGCCAAACAGGCACAGCCTAAAAAAAAATTGAAAAAAAGCTTCTTATTTATTTGTTTTTGCTAGAAATATATTACTTTTGCAGCGTATTCAATAACAATAAGAACAAAATGAAAGCATTATACAATACATACTTTTTCTTCTTTTATTACTTTTACTTTAGCAACAAAGTGAAGCGGGAATTTGTATGTGTACGTTAAACAATGATTAAAACAATGCGATAATAACAACGAAATCCCGCTTCCGGCAGAAGCGGGATTTTTTTATAATATATATACGAATGAAAAAGATAGCAATACAAGGTGTACCGGGCTCGTATCACGACATTGCCGCCCACAAGTTCTTCCCCGGAGAAGAGATCGAACTAATCTGCTGTTCCACGTTCGAAGAAGTCTTTGCGAACATAAAGCAGGATAGCAATGTAATTGGTATGCTCGCTATCGAGAACACCATTGCAGGCAGTTTGCTGCACAACTATGAGTTACTGCGCGAAAGCGGCATGACCATTGTCGGCGAACACAAACTACGCATCAAACACAGCTTCATGTGCTTGCCGGACGACAATTGGGAAACACTGACAGAAGTCAACTCCCACCCCGTTGCCTTGGCACAATGCCGTGAATTCCTGATACAACATCCCAAACTGAAAATAGTAGAAACGGAAGATACGGCAGGAAGTGCGGAAGCCATCAAACGGGAAAATCTGAAAGGACACGCCGCTATCTGCTCCAGATACGCCGCCGATTTGTACGGAATGAAAGTATTGGAAGAAGGCATCGAAACAAACAAACACAACTTCACGCGTTTCCTTGTAGTGGCCGACCCATGGAAAGCCGATGACTTACGTGAACGTTCGAAAGTAAACAAGGCCAATATCGTCTTCTCCCTCCCCCACAACGAAGGAAGCCTGTCGCAAGTGCTCTCTATCTTTTCTTTCTATAAAATAAATCTGACCAAGATTCAATCATTACCGATTATAGGCCGCGAATGGGAATATCTGTTCTATGTAGACGTAATTTTCAATGATTATTTAAGATACAAGCAGTCTATCGACGCCGTTTCACCATTGACAAAAGAACTTAAAATATTAGGAGAATATGCAGAAGGAACATCAACCATATAATATTCAGCCGGCAGACCGTCTGGCGAATGTTAGCGAATACTACTTCAGCCGTAAACTGAAAGAAGTGGCACAAATGAATGCCGAAGGTAAAAATGTAATCAGTTTGGGTATCGGAAGCCCTGACATGCCTCCTTCGGAAGAAACCGTCAATGTGTTGTGCGAACAGGCAAAGCGTCCTGATGCGCACGGATACCAACCTACTGTCGGCATTCTTGAATTGCGCAAAGCCATGGCCGACTGGTACAAGCGTTGGTATCATGTAGAGCTTGATCCGGCAACCGAAATCCAGCCGCTCATCGGTTCCAAAGAAGGTATCCTGCATGTGACGCTGGCATTGGTCAATCCGGGTGATCAGGTATTGGTTCCCAATCCGGGGTATCCTACCTACACCTCTTTAAATAAAATATTGGGCAGTGAGATTGTGAACTACAACCTGCGCGAAGACAATCATTGGCAACCCGATTTTGATGAACTGGAGAAGATGGACTTGAGCCGCGTCAAGATTATGTGGACCAACTATCCCAATATGCCGACCGGAGCGAACGCCACGATGGAACTGTATGAAAAGCTGGTAAACTTTGCACGCCGCCATAATATTGTGATTGTAAACGACAACCCATACAGCTTTATCCTGAACAAGAAACCACTGAGTATTCTTAATGTGCCCGGAGCCAAAGAATGCTGCATCGAGTTCAACTCTATGAGCAAGAGCCACAACATGCCCGGCTGGCGTGTGGGAATGCTCGCCACCAATGCGCAGTTTATACAATGGATATTGAAAATAAAGAGTAATATTGACTCAGGAACTTTCCGCCCCATGCAACTGGCCGCCGCACAAGCTTACAACAACAGTGTGGAATGGCACGAAGAAGCGAACGTCAATGTATATAGCCGTCGCCGCCAACTGGCAGAAGAGATTATGAAAGTACTCGGTTGTAGCTTTGACCCTAATCAGGTAGGTATGTTCCTTTGGGGACGCATTCCCGAATCTTACAATGATGTAGAAGAACTGACCGAAAAAGTTTTGCACGAAGCACGTGTGTTCATTACTCCGGGCTTTATCTTCGGCAGCAACGGCAAACGCTATATCCGTATTTCCCTCTGTGCCAAAGAAGAAAAGCTGGCAGAAGCACTGGAAAGAATTAAAAAGATAATGTAACAAAATATCAGATTATGGAATTAGATTTAAAACCCATCGAACTTCCGGGAATTGAAAAGAAACGCCCGATGATTATCGCCGGCCCATGTAGTGCCGAAACCGAAGAACAAGTAATGGATACCGCCACTATGCTGGCCAATAAAGGCATTAAGATTTTCCGTGCCGGCATCTGGAAACCGCGTACCAAACCGGGAGGTTTCGAAGGCATCGGTGTAGACGGCCTGGCATGGCTGAAACGTGTGAAACAGGAAACCGGTATGTATGTTGCCACCGAAGTAGCTACTGCCAAACACGTTTACGAATGTTTAAAGGCAGGTATTGATGTGCTTTGGATTGGCGCACGCACCACTGCCAATCCGTTTGCCGTGCAGGAAATTGCCGATGCACTGAAAGGTGTGGATATTCCTATATTGATTAAAAACCCTGTCAACCCTGACCTTGAATTGTGGATTGGAGCTTTCGAGCGCATCAACAATGCAGGTTTGAAGCAACTGGGTGCTATCCATCGCGGATTCTCTTCTTATGATAAAAAGATTTACCGTAACCTACCCCAATGGCATATCCCTATCGAATTGCGCCGCCGCATTCCTGAACTGCCTATTTTCTGTGACCCCAGCCATATCGGTGGCAAGCGCGAGTTGGTAGCTCCCCTCTGCCAGCAGGCGATGGACTTAGGTTTTGACGGCTTAATCGTAGAATCACACTGCAATCCCGACTGTGCATGGAGCGATGCCGCCCAACAAGTCACTCCCGATGTGCTGGACTACATTCTAAATCTGCTGGTCATCCGCAAAGAAACCCAAACAACTGAAAATCTGGGTGAACTGCGTAACCAAATCGATGATTGCGACAATGAGATTATCGAAGTATTGGCAAAACGTATGCGTGTCTGCCGTGAAATCGGTACATTCAAGAAAGAACATGATATGACCATTCTACAGACAGGTCGTTACAATGAGATTCTGGACAAGCGCGGTGCACAAGGTTCATTGTGCGGCATGGATTCAGAATTCATTAAAAAAGTATTCGAAGCCATCCACGAAGAAAGCGTAAGGCAACAAATGGAAATCATTAATAAATAAATACAAAAGAGTATATCAAGACTCTGAAATGCTATCATTTCATTTTTATCATTCTGAACTTTGCGAAGAATGTACATACATAAAGTATGCTGCTAACAGATTCTTCACTATTGTTCAGAATGATAAAATGATAAGCAAATTTACTTTTGCAGTATCCCATATCACCTTTTCCGGAGATAAGAAACAGAAGTTTATTTATTCTTTAATCTCCGATTAACTCTTTTATTTTTACTTGCTGAAAAACCATCTGTGCCTGGCTGCTTTCATACAATATCCCAATAGTTTCCCCGTCAACAGAAGTAATACAAGAATATCCGAAACCGCCATATTCATCAAGCAGAATTTTTCTTTCCTCCGGCCATGTTTTTCCGTCATCCAGACTGACCTTCAATGTCATGTGATCCCGACTATTATACGATTCAGGATTACAAAATAAAAGAATAGACTTCTCCATACCGTTTCTTCTATAAAGATGTTTATGGATACTTGCCATACAAGTAGGTTCAACCAATGCATTACGGGAAGTGGAATGTTCTACCCATGTTTCACCCAAATCAGCAGTTACACAAATTCTACGTCCATTTATCTCCTTATTACCATAATTCCGATTATCACGCATATTAAGCATGATATTTCCATCTTGCAGCTGCACAGCCATACATTCTGTCGTATTATGATAGGCAGGCTTACCGGCTGTCCACGTTTTCCCTCCATCCCTACTCCAGGTTATATTCGAAAAAGGCATTCCATCCTTATCCCGTCCTTGGGTAGGAAAGACCAAAGTTCCGTCTTTCAATGTAATTCCATGCCCCGGTGCCGGTGCATAAAGCCACCATTCCGGACGCTTTGTATTCCGGGTAATATTTATCGGTTCACTCCATGTCCGTCCTTCATCGGTACTTTTAGTAATTAAGAATTGAGATGTTTCTTTCACCTCCAGTCCCGGTTGAGAACCTTTCGCATGCCATTGATGAATCCAACGCGTACTATCCTGGGTCATACCTTCTACCCATTTCCCCGTTTTTCCATCTAAAACACCATGCATCCACAGTCCTGCCACATAGATATCTCCAGTCTTTTCATCCACCAAAATGCAAGCATCACTTACTCCATTATATTTTTCAGGCAAGCCACCCCAAGTCTTCATATCCAGGACAACCTGCATAGGCTGCCAAGTTTCACCACCGTCAAAACTACGATTCAAAGCAATATCAATATTACCTTGCAAGTCGCGCGAGGTATCATAACGTGCATCGTAAACAGCCAGTAATGTTCCGTTCTTTGAAGTAGCGATGCCCGGAATACGGGAAGTATTCACTCCATCTTGTCCAAACTGACGTACAGCCACACCAAGACGCAAATCCACCAAAGAGCCATCCAGCAAAACTTCTCCTTTTCCCTTCACTGTTTTTACCGAAGAGCAAGCCAATCGGACACGGTGAGAAAGATTGACCCGGTCCTTCAATTTCAACGTCACCCAGACAAGGGTCGTATCGTCTTTCAAGACCAAAGGTTCCTTGAAAGAAACTTTTTCAGAAACTTGCATGGGAAGCGTTAACGGATGTTCAACAGACAATGTTCCATCCGCAGCCGAAGCATAAAGCCTGATATGTTCAATATCCGTTAAGTCTGTACTCCCTTTCAAAGAGCAAACAATTTCCCGGACAGCACAATCACCCGAAGCCTGTTTGACAAACTCCAATCTCAGTACAGGATTCGCTTCTTTCAGTGTTAATACAGGTAAAACAGGCTGTCTTACAATAACTTTCACAGGCGATGCCCACAGACCACCAATCATAAAAACAAATACAATCAAAAAAAAATAAATACGATACTTCATGACTTTATATATTTCCATTATATCCCGATTAAAAGAACTTCTATCATAAAGTGCTGTTCTTCTCTCCTTCATATCAATTAGACTGAATCCATATCATGGGATTCCTTCAACTTTTCCCGTTCCGACATAAAAATCTTATAAACCGCAAAATGACGTTCCAATGCGTCACGATACCCCGCTTCATCATTCTTCTTTATATATTCCAAAAGGTCGGCATGAGTGACCAAATCGCCGTTTTTCTTCATTTCGACATTGATAGGCTCAAGAAACCTTTTGAATTTATCCTTTACAAATACCATCACCGGATGAATGATCTCCTGAAATTCCCGGATAGTCTTATTTCCGGTAATCTCATAAAGTTTAGCATGAAAAGTAAATTCACTTATAGGCGCATACTCATTATTTTCAAACACAATACCCAAACGCACTATTTCTTCTAATTCCACAATATCTTCAGGTGTAATATTCCGAAACAGATCACTACATATACCTATTTCCAAAGCTATCCTAAAGCCAAGTATATCAAATAATGAATCCTCGCTCAAAATACGAGGGTCAACCACCCGCTTCATTCCACCTAAAATAGAAGGTTCTGTCAGAATCATCCCTTTCCGGGTACGTGTTTCTATCATCCCCATCATTTTTAAACGGCTCAAAGCTTCACGTAACACACTACGTGCCACCCCTAGAGCAGCCGCCAAATCCAACTCATTGGGAATAGAATCTCCTATACGCAAATCATGCTCACGAAAATAATTCAGCAAGCTGTCCTCAACCTGGTCAACTAAAGTTACAGCCTGATTATGAAGTTTCAAATTATACATCTGACTGATATTTAAAGTTAGCGAATTCAATTTATCTTATTTGTCTGACAAATAAATATATTTTAAGCTTTAAGTACAAGAAAGACAGTTACCAGTTCATTCACCTTTAACCATGTTTAAGCAAAGGAGAGCAATATTATTACATTTAAACAAATGAAAAGTCTATGAGGATTCTTCTAAATCATAAGACATGGAGAATTTCTCATCAAGAAAATACAAAAAAATCTTTTTTTTGATTTGCACCTTAAATAAAAGTATTACTTTTGCCCTCAAATTTAGAACAAAAAGAAATCAGGCTTATGAATTTGTTTACTTATACATATTATTCTTATTATTACTTTTACTTCGGCAAGAAAGTAGAGTGGGAATTTGTATGTATGAAATAACAGATAATAAATACTGAAATTGAAAAAGATACGTTGGATCCCGCTCCTAAAATGGATGCGGGATTTTTTTGTAACACTATAAATTTAGGACATTAATAAATAAACATAGAAAGATTATGAGAATTCTAATTTTAGGAGCCGGTAAAATGGGCTCCTTCTTTACCGATGTATTGAGCTTCCAGCACGAAACCGCTGTATTTGATGTAGACCCGAAACGCCTTCGTTTCGTTTACAACACCTACCGATATACCACACTCGAAGAAATTGAAGAATTCAAGCCCGAACTGGTTATCAATGCGGCAACCGTGAAATATACGCTGGATGCTTTTCACCAAGTATTGCCCGCTCTCCCCAAGGATTGCATCATCAGCGATATTGCCTCGGTAAAGACCGGACTGAAAGAGTTTTATGACCAATGCGGATTCCGTTATGTATCTACCCACCCCATGTTCGGTCCCACATTTGCCAACCTTGACAAACTGAGCACCGAAAATGCCATCATCATCAGCGAAGGCGACCATCTGGGTAAAATCTTCTTCAAGGACTTATACCAAAACCTTGGTCTGAACATCTTTGAATATACCTTTGAAGAGCACGATGAGACAGTGGCCTATTCGCTGTCCATCCCTTTTGTTTCCACTTTCGTTTTTGCGGCAGTAATGAAGCATCAGGACGCTCCCGGTACTACTTTCAAACGCCACATGAAGATAGCCAAAGGAGTATTGAACGAAGACGACTACCTGTTGCAGGAAATTTTATTCAATCCCCGCACCCCTGCACAGGTAGAAGGTATCCGTACAGAATTAAATGAGCTGTTAGATATCATCAACAAGAAAGATGCTGCGGGGATGCGTGCCTATCTTAGCAAGATTCGAGAAAAGATTAAATAACGCATCAGTATAACATAGAAGAGGATGTCAAAGCTTCAACAAGACTTTTGGCATCCTCTTTTTTATTTTATCCATAAAGATGGCTTATCAACATACGACACAACAGCCACACCATCAGATGCTCTGCCGCATAACACCAACCAGACAGGATTGGGTGCCGGACCGAAATGAATCTCCCTCAACGGTGCATCACACGCAGGGCATTTCAACGGCAAACGTTTCTTTATTTCTCCCATATCATTTCAGTTTTTTCACAAATGTACTGACAGAAGCTATCAAAGTACTGTTCACCGGCAGAGAAGGATTCCCGTAAGTAAGCATCTGCTGCTGTACGGCCTTTGATTCACAATCTTTCAGCACATGGTTCATCTTATCAATCAAAAGCAGTTCGGCAGCCGGGCAACCCTTTTTCAGAAGTTCGGCATCCTCCACCGAAACCTGAATATCATTTTTACCCTGAACAATGAGGACCGGCACTTTGACGGAAGCAATCACCGTCCGGGGATTATACTTGAACCAGGAAATCAAATAAGGCTGGACAGAAGCCCGATACAATGATTGCAGATAAGCCGGCACGTCACTCACTTCCTTGCCGTTTTTCAAGGACCCGTTAATGGATGCCACCTCCTTCCGCACCGCTTCCGGATTCTGTTGAGCAGCCACTTGCGCCTCTATAATCTCGTAGGCAGGACGCCCCGCACCGGCAACCGAGATATAGCCTTTCACCTTCGGCCGGTTCTGACAGGCCAGCATTCCAATCAGTGCCCCTTCGCTATGTCCTGCCACCGTGATTGTCGTAAAACGTTTCTCTTTCGCCAAGTAATCAATCCAGCCCGTCACATCATTCACATAATCTTCAAAACGAAGTTTCGCTTCCTCCTTACCTGCCGACGCACTGGTTCCTATCCCCCGCTTGTCAAAGCGCAAGGAAGCGATGCCGTTTGCCGCCAAGCCTTCCGCCAGAAACTTCAACGAATTATTCCTCAAATTGCCAATGGCTGAATTACCATCCATATCCGTAGGTCCGGAGCCGGCTATAATAAGCACCACCGGACAGGTTTTCACCCCACCGGGCAAAAGCAGTTTTCCTTTGATTTGTCCTTCCTTGGTGTTCAGCACCACATTTTCTTCCAAAGGAAGCACTTGTGCCCGACAACAAATACCGCACAGGAAAAATAAACCGGCTAAAATAAAATTCAAGTGTTTCATCTATTACGTATTTTAAGATTATCCATTTAACAAATATAGTGATTGTATTGAATAAAGCAAATCAATATTTGAATGTTGTTAAGCATCAGTTTTATTTTATTCAATACTATTCTATTTTATCTTCAACATGGATAGAATCAAGTCGTTTTGTCACTAAAAAAAGAACCGTTATACACGCCTACTTTTGCTGGGAGAAAATAAATCTGTAACTAATTAAAAAAAGGATTTTTTATCATTTCCCTTTTCTTATTCATCCAAACAAACTATCTTTGCCATGTTTTGTTCCGCGTACCTCCGACTGATGCGAGGAAGCGGATGAAAAGGGAATCAGGTGCAAGTCCTGAACAGTCCCGCTGCTGTAAGCTCCATCTACCCCTATAAGGGGATAGGTTTACTTATCCACTCACGCCACTGCCTGTATATATAATAAGGTGGGAAGGCAAGTAAACAGGAGTAAGTCAGAAGACCTGCAAAACGTAAAGTCATCGACCGTCGCTTTCGAGGAAAGAGCAGCGGTAAGAATGCGGTATTTATTCATTAATATGTTTTTTTTAAATGAAAGGAAATAACCAGGCTTATAAGCTATGGCTTTGTCTGCTTTGCAGCTTTCTCCTATTGCCGCTTGAAATACAGGCACAGAAGAAAGGAGATTCCATCACCGGAAAAGTGCATAAAATAGATGAAGTTACGGTTACAGCAAGACGTCCGCCTGCCAAAATAACAACCGGCAGCCCTGTACAACTTATCAACAAGGAAGATATAAAGAACTTGGGGTTACAGAATATGGCAGATGCCGTAAGGCGTTTTGCCGGAACCAACGTCCGCGATTATGGAGGCATAGGCGGTCTGAAGACCGTTTCCGTCCGCAATTTAGGAGCTGCACACACAGCAGTCAGCTATGATGGAGTAGTCGTCAGCAACAGTCAGGCAGGACAAATCGATATCGGGCGTTTCTCCCTCGACAATGTATCCTCTCTTTCATTGGCAATCGGACAAGATGAGAATCTGCTGCAACCGGCCCGTCTGTATGCTTCGGCAGGAGTACTCAGCATTGAAACGGAGAAACCCGTCTTCGAAAATGGTAAATCCTCCCTGTCACAAATACAAATTCGGGGAGGAGCCTTCGGCTACATAGCCCCATCCATACGCAGATGGCAGAAGCTGGGAGAACACACCGGTCTGTCAGTCGATGCTTCCTTTATGCGTGCCGACGGTAATTATCCCTTCACATTGGAAAACGGAAAATACATCACTCAAGAGAAAAGAAACAATTCGGATATTCATACATGGCAGGGAGAGGCGAATCTGTTTCATACTTTCCATGACGAAAGTACACTGGATGTGAAAGCCTATTATTTTTATTCCGAACGCGGACTGCCCGGTGCTGTCATTCTATACAACCCGAAGGCAGAAGAACGTTTGTGGGACGAGAATTTCTTCACCCAAGCCCGTTATAAGAAAACCTTCTCCCCCAAATGGACTTTGCAGGCGCAAGCCAAGTTCAACCATTCTTGGAACAAATACGAAGATACAGACGTGAAGTATGAAAACGGAAAGCAGACCGACATCAACCGTCAGGACGAATATTATCTGTCCGCCGCCGTGCTTTATCAGCCCGTCAAAGGTCTGGAATTATCGCTCGCGCAGGATGGATTCATCAATACCCTTCACACCAATATCAACGACAGCCCCAACCCGGTGAGATATTCCTCGCTCACAGCCCTCAATGCACGTTACCAATGGGGACGTATCAAGCTATCGTGCACATTGGTGGGGACTTTCATTACGGAAGAAGTAAAAGCAGGGAATACTCCCGACGACCGGAAACGCCTGTCGCCCACCCTGTCCGTTTCCATTCAGCCATGGAAAGAAGAACAATTATACGTCCGCGCAATGTATAAGAATACGTTCCGCGTACCTACCTTCAATGACCTTTATTATCTACGCATAGGAAATACCTCCTTACGCCCGGAAAAGGCACGCGAATACAATATAGGTGTCACTTGGAACGGCAAGCCGTTTCCGTTCACCGATTTCCTTTCTGTCACTCTTGACGGATATTATAATGAAGTAACCGATAAAATAGTTGCCTTTCCCAGTACTTATGTATGGAAAATGCAGAATTACGGCACGGTACATATCACCGGCCTTGATGCGACAATGGCTACTTCCATACCGGTCTGCCCTAACATAAACGTAGGATTAAGCGGCAACTATTCCTGGCAAAAAGCCATAGATATGACAAATCCCGATGCCAAGAATTATAAAGACCAGCTGCCCTATACGCCTCAGCATAGCGGCAATGCTTCGACCACCATCGAAACTCCTTGGATTAATGTGGGTTACAGCCTGACAGGGGTCAGCGAACGCTACTATATGGCACAGAATATACCGGTGAATAAGATAGACGGTTATGTAGAACATACAGCCACTTTATGGCGGGAATTTACAATGAAAGGCTGTCACCTCCGCCTTCAGGCAGAAGTTATCAACCTCACTGACAAGCAATATGATGTTATCAAATATTACCCCATGCCCGGACGTTCCTGGCGCATAACGGGAGTATTAAGATTTTAAACAATATAAATGTCTAACTTTTAAAGATTAATTATGAAACTAAGAAGCTTATTTTTTGGAACACTGTGTATGTTAATGCTGGGTGTTTCATTCACCTCATGTAGTGATGATGACGATGACAGCAAAAAAAACGATGAAGGTTCGAAGGTGGAATTGCCTGAAAACCGTGTCTACATTTTGAATATGGGATCTTATCAAAAAAACAATGCCGGCATCACCTTCTATGCTCCGAACAAATCCCTAGATGTCATTGATGACATTTTCTTCAAGCAAAACAATGCCAAATTGGGCGATGCAGGACAAGATATGATAAGCTACAATAACCATATCTACGTGGCTGTGTATGGTTCAAAATACATCACCAAACTGAATGAGGCTTGTGTAGAATTGAAACGCTATGAATTTACAGATGAACAAGGACAGCCACGTTGCATGGTTGCCGAGAATGGAAAAATCTATGTAACCCTGACTAGCGGCAATGTAGCGCGTTTGGATGCCAATACATTAGCCTTCGAAAAGATGGTTGCTGTCGGTAAAAATCCGGAAGGCATTATCGAAGAAGATGGAAAACTGTATTTGGTAAATTCAGGATTCGGCTACGATAACCGTTTGTCTATTATTGATATCAACACATTTGATAAAGCAGAAAACATTGAAATATTCCAAAATCCGGAAAAGATTCTGGAAGCAGGAGACAAACTGTTTATTCAAGGTTACGGCAGCAATGACTATAACAACTATCCTTATCCTGTAGTTCTCTTCGACCCGACAACCAAGACGTATAAAGAAATAGGCAAAGGCGTCTATATGGCAGAACATGACGATATAGTATATGTCATCTATTCCGAAACGAACTATGCAGACAACACTTCCACACACACATTATACTCTTACAATGCCAAGACCAACGAGAAAGTAGAAAAAGCATTCGTGCAAATGCCCGAAAAGCTAAAGACAAGCATCATTACCATGTTGAGCATTAATCCTGAAAATGGAGATTTCTACATTGGCGCAGGAGATTATACCACCAACGGAGACATCTACCGTTTCAAGAAAGATGGTACTTTCATTGAAAAGTTCGAATGTGGCATAGATCCTAAAGCAGCCGTATTTATTGACTAACCAATGAAACAATTTTCTCTCTTTATTCACCTGATGCTTTCAGTCTTGCTTTTTTCCGCCTGCGGCGGAAGGAGCAAGACTTTGCAATTTCCCTTATAACCATAAAGCTTTCCTCACTTTTTTACCGTACATTTGTATACGTAGTCAAATACAGACCTAGAAAAATGGACAGCAAAGAATTACAACTCATTATAAAATGTGGAGAAACCAGTACGGTACAGTTCAAAGAACGCTTTCCCAACCAAGACAGTATTGCCGCCGAAATGGTAGCTATGTCCAATGCACGGGGGGGGGAATGATACTCTTCGGCATAAAAGACAAGACGGGAGAAATCATCGGCCTGTCTTATCAGGAATCACCGGCACACTGCCCGAATTATTTGAAAAGGGAATGTCTTTTCTGAAAGCAAACCTCCATAATATACAGGCAGGACAAGGATTTAATTCTATCGGGAAACTGGAAATATCAGAAGTGGCATTAGAAGAAATCTTGCAAAATGCCTTGGTACATCGCGATTATACGCGCAATGCACCGATAAGATTACTCATTTTTGATAACCGTGTAGAGATTATCAGCCCGGGATGCCTTCCCGATGGGCTGACTGTGGAAAGTATCAAACTGGGAAGCGCCGTAGTACGCAATCCTTTCATTGCCAATTTCTGTGCTAAAACGATGCCTTATCGTGGTCTGGGCTCAGGGATTATACGTGCACTTCAAGAAGAACCGAATATAAAATTCATCAATGAGCCGGTAGGAATGCAGTTTATTTCAGTAATAAACAGAATCGCTGATGAGGGAGTAAATGAAGGTGAGGGAATAAATGAGGGAATAAACGAACTTGAAAGCCTTATCCTCACCTTCTTGAAAAAGAAACCCGGTGCAAAAGGATATGAAATTGCAGAATATATCCAAAAAGGAGCTGCTACGACAGAGCGTTATTTAAAATCACTGAAAGATAAAGAATTAATAGAATACAAAGGTTCCCGTAAAACCGGCGGATATTATAAAAAATAACATGAAACAAGTAATCCTATTCATCTTCTTGCTTGCCCTTCTTTCCTCCTGCGGCGGAAAAAGCAAGACTGCTTCTGTAATAGAAGCAGAAGAAACAATCTCTTTGCGTTATGCAGAGAACCTCAGCCTGTCTGCAACCGAAGACTATACCATTGCCCGCCTGCGCAATCCTTGGGATACGACCCGGATACTGCATACCTACGTCTTGGTTGACAAAGAAAAGTCCCTGCCTGCCGACTTGCCCGAAGGGACACTTGTCCGCACGCCATTGAGCAAGGCTGTTGTTTACTCATCCGTACATTGCGGATTGCTCAACCAGATTGGTGCTTTGAAAAGTATTGGAGGAGTCTGCGATTTGAAGTATATCAAACTGCAAGAAGTGCAGGATGGCTGCCGCACAGGAAGCATCGCCGATGTAGGGAATGGAATGAACCCGGATATAGAAAAGATAATCGACCTGCACCCCGATGCCATTATGCTCTCCCCTTTCGAGAACAGTGGCGGATACGGACGGGTGGAGAAACTCAACATCCCCATTATAGAATGTGCAGACTACATGGAAACTTCGGCATTGGGACGTGCCGAATGGATGCGTTTCTACGGCCTTCTGTTCGGTGAGGCACAAAAAGCGGACAGCTTGTTTGCCGAGGTGGAAAAAAACTATAATGAGCTGAAAGCATTGGTTGCTCCCCTTTCATACGCACCGAGCGTTATCAGCGAACTGAAGAATGGTTCGGCTTGGTATGTTCCGGGAGGTAAAAGCACCTCTGCACGCATCTATGCGGATGCCGGGGCCAATTATGTGTTTGCTGATGACGAGCATAGCGGTTCTGTTCCCCTAGCCTTCGAAACCGTGTTTGACAAAGGTCAGAATGCAGATTTCTGGCTCATCAAATATAATCAGGCCATTGACAAGACTTATAAGGAATTGGAGCAGGACTATGCTCCATACACCGGTTTTCGTGCATTCAAGGAACGCAACATTTACGGATGCAACACAGGGAAGGTAGACTTTTACGAAGATTCCCCTTTCCATCCCGACCGATTACTGAAAGATTTGATAAAAATATTCCATCCTACGCTTTTAGAAGGGTATGAATTAAAATATTTCACTAAATTAGCGGAGTAAATCACCGTAGGGTTATGTCAAAACGTGGATAATGCTGCCCCTACAGCTGACGATGGGATAGGCCGGGTTAGTTTTGACACACTCCCTACAGTGGGCGTAACCCTAAACAGTATCAATGAATAACAAAGGAACAAAATACGGTATCATACTGCTCCTCCTCATCCTTGCATTGACAGGAGCCAACCTGTTGTTCGGCTCGGTAAACATCCCTGCCGAGGCGGTGTGGCATATCCTTACAGGCAATGAAGTAGAAAAGGCGAGTTGGAGTTTCATAGTCTGGGAATCCCGCCTGCCGCAAGCCATTACCGCCCTCCTTTGCGGAATGGCACTCGCAGCATCGGGACTGATGTTGCAAACCACATTCAATAATCCTTTGGCCGACCCTTCCATACTGGGAATCAGTTCGGGAGCCAGTTTGGGAGTCGCCTTGGTCATGCTGGCAGGCGCAGGTACGATTACTGCCGGAGTATTCACTTTATCCGGATTCCTGTCCGTCATTATCGGAGCATTCATAGGCTCCATGCTGGTGATGGGAATCATCCTGTTCTTCTCCACTTTGATAAAAAACAGCATCATGCTGCTCATTATAGGTATCATGATAGGGTATATCACTTCATCTGCCATCTCCCTGCTCAACTTTTTCTCCACGGCAGAAGGGGTGCATTCCTACATGATTTGGGGAATGGGAAACTTCGGAGGAGTATCTTTGCAGCAGCTTCCCTTTTTCTCCTTGGTCACAATGGCGGGACTGCTGATTACCATACTGCTGATAAAGCCTCTGAATGCCCTGCTGCTGGGAACACGCTATGCCGAAAACCTGGGAATCAACATCCGCCGTACACGTAACCTGCTGCTTGTCGCCACCGGATTACTGACAGCGACGACCACCGCTTTCTGCGGCCCGATTTCCTTTATCGGACTGGCCGTGCCGCACATTGCCCGCCTCATGCTGGGAACCTCCAACCATAATTCCCTGCTACCTGTCACCATGCTGACGGGAGGAGCCATTGCCCTGCTCTGCAACTTCATCTGCATTCTGCCGGGCGAAGCAGGCATCATTCCGCTGAATGCCGTCACTCCGGTCATTGGTGCGCCCATTATTATTTATGTCATTGTGAACCAACGTAAAATCCAGTACTTCAACTGATGGAAAAGCAAGCTGTCATCACCGCCACAGACCTGTGCATAGGTTATCGTACCCACAAAGGAGAAAAGAAAGTGCACGAACACCTTTCTTTCGGACTCTATCCGGGAGAACTGACCAGTCTGCTTGGAGCAAACGGGGCCGGAAAGTCGACTTTGCTCCGCACCCTGTCCGCTTCGCAACCTTCACTGGCAGGAGATTTGCAATTGCTGGGCAAGCCTTTGCAGCAGTATTCGGAAAAGGAACGTTCGCGCACCATCGGTGTAGTCCTGACAGACAAGACACAAGCCGGAGGGCTGACCGTGTATGAACTGGTAGCTTTGGGACGCCAGCCGCATACAGGCTTCTTCGGACGGCTCCATCCCAAAGACCATCTCATTATCAAAGAGGCATTGGATGCCGTAGGCATTGCCCACAAAGCCGAAAGCTACACCGCCGAACTTTCGGACGGAGAACGGCAAAAGGTAATGATAGCCAAAGCATTGGTTCAGGAATGTCCGCTTATCATCTTGGATGAGCCGACCGCTTTTCTGGACGTGGTGAGCCGCATAGAAATCATGACTTTGCTGCATCAGTTGGCGGTGGAGCAAAACAAGGCCATCCTGCTATCCACCCATGACATAGAACAAGCCCTGGTACTGTCGGACAAACTTTGGCTGCTGTCCAAAGAAACAGGACTGCAATGCGGAGTGACGGAAGATATGATTCTGAACCATCGGATGGACACGCTGTTCTCACACAGTAATATCCGGTTCGATTATGATCATGGCATCTACTATCCAACCGTGAATGGAAAGCAGGAAATAACGGTGGAAGCGACAGACGAAACCTTATTGCACTGGACTATCAACGCACTGAACCGTCACGGATATACTTGTCTGCAAACCCAAAACGCTCCTGCCGGTCTGCCCCATCTACAAGTCATCGCTCCCGATACCTTGTACCTCACCTGGGGCGGGAAACAACGGACATTCACTTCGTTCGGGAAGTTGCTGGAAGAAATAAAATAAAGACACGCATCAACCATTCCGGATTACGCGCAGTATCTCTCTGTAAATCAACAATATAATGTGAAAAAACATTCTAAATTCCCCTGAAACGGTTTTCCATTCTCCGCTATCAAATTCGGCTTGACGTATATCGGTTGTTCTAATTCCTGTGCCATAGTTGCGGTTACTTCCTTGCAGGAGAGCGTCATAAGGCTTATTTTTGCCCATCTGCATTTGTTGCTTCACCCAAGTGAAGAGGCGATTTCACTTAGATGAACAGCCGTTTTCGCCTAAGTGAAACAGTTGCTTCACCCAAGTGAAATATCAAATGAAACGGAGTGAAAATGAAACGGAGTGAAAGATACGGTAGGAACAAACTTTGTTACATACGTAACAGGATTCGATAGCCGGAAGCATACCGATTGAAGGAGGTTTGAGATTCTTTTACACAGAAAGTAACTAGTAATGAGCACGTTGCTGTGACGGAACTTTTTTGTTCTTTATGTAAACAAGCCCAAAGTAACTATTCAATCCGCCCCTACGGTGAACCATTGGATAGTTACTTTGGACTTTTGCCCCCCTCTTTTCGTATCAGATATCTATTTCTAAAAGCTATTCTTTCATCAAATAGCCTTTGAAACTTTCAAAGTCTTTTTCCATCGGAACACTTTGTTTGGTTCCTTTCATAAACGCTTGCAGTTTGGCGGGAATCTCCACTTTGTCTCCAATGATACCTTCCACAGTTTCCAGGAATTTAGCCGGATGTGCCGTTTCCAGGAAAATACCCGTTTCGCTGGGGGACAATCCTTCGGATAAAGCACGATAACCGCAGGCTCCATGCGGGTCGAGCAAGTAACCGGTTTCCCGATATACCTCACCCACCGTTTCACGAATCTGTTCATCCGTATAAGTCGCACCAGAGATATCCGCTGTTATGGCAGCATGACTGTTACCGTACAATGCCAGTACACGGGCAAAATTACTTGGATCTCCCACATCCATTGCATTGGCAATAGTAGCTATGGAAGGGCGAGGATTGTATTTTCCGGTCTGTAAGTATTGGTAGAAAATATCATTCCGGTTATTGGCTGCAATAAAACGCTTGACAGGCAAGCCCATGCGTTTACCAAATAGTCCGGCGGTGATATTACCAAAGTTTCCGCTAGGTACGCACACTACCAGATGATCCGCTTTTCCTTCTTTCTTTAACTGCGCGTAGGCATAGAAGTAATAAAATGCCTGTGGCAGGAAACGAGCCACATTGATGGAGTTGGCAGAAGTCAACTTCATGTGCGCATTCAAATCAGCATCCATAAACGCATTCTTAACCAATGCCTGACAGTCATCAAAAGTACCGTCCACTTCTAACGCTGTGATATTCCGCCCCAGAGTAGTGAACTGCTTTTCCTGAATTTCACTGACTTTTCCTTTCGGATAAAGCACATACACATGAATACCTTCCACTCCGAGGAAGCCATTGGCTACAGCACTACCGGTATCCCCCGAAGTCGCAACCAGTACATTCACCTGCTTTTGCCCTTCTTTTTTAATGAAGTAGCCCAACAAACGGGCCATGAAACGTCCACCTACATCTTTAAATGCCAATGTAGGACCATGAAACAGTTCCAAAGAGTAAATATTATCCTTTACCTTTACGGCAGGAACATCAAAACTCAATGTATCATAAACGATCTGCTTCAGTGTTTCAGCAGGAACATCCTCACCGAAGAAAGCATCGGCCACGCGATAAGCAATTTCCTGAAACGACAGATTCTCAATCTGATCATAAAACTCTTGCGGCAATGGCTTGATGGCCTTGGGCATATACAAACCTTTGTCAGAAGCCAGCCCCTTCACTACAGCTTCTTCCAGAGAAGCATCGGAAGCCTGGTGATTCGTACTGTAATATTTCATAGTAAACAATTTTTCAATGCGTCAATGTGCTAATGTGCCAAGGGCTTTGCATGGAGGGTTGCCATTGGGGCAAATTAGCAAACTGCCACATTATTTTTTCATAAATTCATTCATAAACTCATCTTCTTTCAATATTCCATAACTGCCTTCCACACATGCCACTTCATCAAAGGTCTGCACACAGTCCGGTTCTATACCGGGATAATAGATAAGGAAAGGCACAGGTTCGGCCGTATGGGTACGGAGTTCGCAAGGCGTAGGATGATCCGGAAGCACGGCGATAGCCACAGGCTCATCCCAATCCTTCACTGCTTCATAAACAGGTCCTACAACACGTTTGTCCAGATTTTCAATAGTAAACTGCTTCAACTTAAAATCTCCTTCGTGACCGGCCTCATCACTGGCCTCAATATGCAGATACACAAAGTCGTCCGTCTTCAATGCTTCCAATGCCGCAGCCACCTTATTCTCATAATTCGTATTATATAAACCGGTAGCCCCCTCTACAGCAATACGGCGTAATCCTGCATAATGTCCTATGCCATTGATTAAGTCCACCGCTGAAATAACAGCCCCTTTCTTTATGGCCGGATACTTCCCGGAGAGAGGTTCCATCTGCGGGCGATACCCCGGACTCCAAGGCCAGATACTATTAGCAGGATCTTTGCCTTCGGCTATACGTTTTTGATTAACCGGATGATCTGCCAACAATTCCTGGGAAGCCAGGATAAGATTATTTATCAATCCGGCTGTTTCCTGCGCCTCCGGTACTTCCGCCTTCACCATGAGCGGACGGAAAGGCTGCAAAGGCACATCATGGGGCGGGGTGCAGTCCAATTGTTTATTTCCCCCTTTTATCACCAACAAATGGCGATATTGTACACCGGTATAGAAATGAATCCGGTCAGAACCCAATTTTTCTTCCAAATATCTAACCAGCACATCAGCTTCTTCGGTAGTGATATGTCCGGCGGAGTGATTTTTTATCTTCTCATCTTCGATGCAGATAATGTTACAACGCATAGCCATATCGCCCGGTTGCAACTCCACCCCGATGCTTGCTGCTTCCAACGGTCCACGGCCTTCGTACACCTTCGGTAAATTATAGCCCATAACAGACATATTCGCCACTTCACTACCCGGATGAAATCCGGGAGCAACTGTAACCAACCTCCCGGTACGTCCCATAGCGGCCAACTTATCCATATAAGGTGTACTGGAGTATTGCAGCAATGTTTTGTTTCCCAGTGATTCGGCAGGCCAGTCGGCCATACCGTCGCCTAAAATAATAATATGTTTCATAAGCCTAAATATTAGCGATGCTCATGATATCGGCAAATACTCCGGCGGCAGTCACACTGGCACCGGCCCCATATCCTTGTATCATCATCGGATACTCTTTATATCGCTCGGTTGTAAGCAGAATAATGTTGTTGCTGCCTTCCAGACCATAGAATGGATGTTTGCTGTCCACTTCCTGCAAAGACACACTGCCTTTCCCATCTTCCAGTTTGGCTACAAAACGCCAGCGTTTGTTTTCATCCTCCAGCTTTTGACGGCGTGATTCAAAATCCGCATCCAGGGAAGGTACTTTCTTCCAGAACTCCTCCAACGGGCCTTCAAAAAAATCATTTGGTACAAAAAGATGTTTTTCCACATCTTCCTGTTCCAATTTATATCCGGCTTCACGAGCCAGAATAACCAGTTTACGAATCACATCCTTGCCACTCAGGTCAATACGCGGATCGGGTTCCGAGTAGCGCTCTTCCTGTGCCATTTTGATGGTCTTGCTGAAAGGAATGTCCGCGCTGATTTTGTTAAAGATGTAATTCAGCGTACCGCTCAATACCGCCTCTATTTTCAAGATCTTGTCTCCGCTGTTTATCAAGTCATTGATCGTGTTGATAATGGGTAGCCCTGCACCTACATTGGTTTCAAACAAGAATTTCACACCGCGACGGCGGGCTATTTGTTTCAGTTCGCTATAAACGGAGTATTCGGAAGAAGCGGCAATTTTGTTGGCCGCTACCACCGAAATATTATTCATCAGAAAATCTTTATATAAGGATGCAACTTCTGCACTGGCTGTACAATCCACAAACACAGAGTTGAATATATTCATACCTATAATCTCGTCATGCAACACCTGGGTGGACGAAGGCATTCCTTTCTCTGCCAACTCTTCCTTATAATGTGACAAGTCTACGCCTGCACGGGTAAACAACGCATGATGTCCATCGGCTATACCTACCACTTTCAGCTTCAAACCGCGTTCCTGCATCAACTTTTGTTGCTGACAACGGATTTGCTCTATCAAACTGCCTCCTACCGTACCTGTACCGCAGATAAAAAGGTTCAGCACCTGATATTCGGACAGGAAGAACGAATCATGAATCACATTCAATGATTTGCGCAGTGACTTGGATTCTACCACGAAAGAGATATTGGTTTCCGAAGCACCTTGCGCACAAGCAATCACACTAATGCCGTTACGGCCTAAAGTCCCGAACAGCTTACCGGCGATGCCCGGTGTATGTTTCATGTTCTCACCGACAATGGCAATGGTAGCCAAATTCATTTCGGCAACAACCGGACTGATTTCCCCCATTTCTATTTCTTTGGAGAATTCCTCATTCAGCACTTCACAAGCCAGCGCCGCATCTTGATTACGCACACCGATAGAAGTACTGTTCTCGGAAGATGCCTGCGATACCATAAACACGCTGATGCCGTTTTGTGCCAATGCTTTAAAAATCCGGAAATTCACTCCGATCACTCCCACCATTCCCAGACCGGTAACCGTAATCAAACTCGTATCATTGATGGATGAGATACCTTTAATGGCTTTAGAACCGGAATTCACTTCCTGCTTTATGATAGTTCCCTCGCCTTGAGGATTGAATGTATTCTTAATCAGAATAGGAATATTCTTATGGCATACCGGATAAATAGTCGGCGGATAAACCACTTTCGCTCCAAAGTTACAAAGCTCCATCGCTTCCACATAGCTCAACTCATTAATGGTATAGGCCGTACTGATTACACGCGGGTCTGCCGTCATGAAACCATCCACATCCGTCCATATTTCCAAGCTATCCGCATTCAGTGCCGCAGCTATGACAGAAGCGGTATAATCTGAACCGCCACGTCCCAAATTGGTCACTTCACCACTGTTCTTATCAGTAGAGATAAATCCGGGAACCAATGCCACTTCCGGTAATTTCTGGAAAGTTTCTTTAACCAAGCGAGTGGTCAGTTCGGAATCCAGAATATGTTTGGCATGTTTTTTTTCAGTCTTAATGAAGTTGCGGGAGTCATACCATACAGCCCCCTTTATCAACGAAGCTACAATAATAGACGACAAGCGCTCACCATAACTTACAATAGTAGCCGACGTTTTAGACGACAAGTCCTTTATCAGATAAATTCCCTGAAAAATATCCTTCAGTTCACTCAACAATTCATTGACCTTATCCAATAAAACAGTACGCTCATTACCTGCCGGAATTACGGTATATACCATTTCAATGTGACGATTCACAATTTCACGGTATTCTTTCTCGTATGCGGAATCCCCATTGGCAGCCATCTGCGAAGTATTGATTAACTTGTCAGTTATACCGCCCAATGCCGACACAACTACAATTACGGGCTCTTCAACTGCCTCTACTATCTGTTTGACGCTTAAAATGCTGTTCACGGAACCTACGGATGTCCCGCCGAATTTCATAACTTTCATGCAATTATCTATTTTTATTCCAGCTTCTTTTGCCATTCTGTCCTCCGAGCCATTTCAAGTCCGGTAAAGAATCTACTTTCGTTTCACCCAGCATGACAACGAAAAGAAACTGTATCTGTTTACACTAAAAAAATAAAATTAAAAGCTTGTTTTGCTTACGTCCGTAAGCGTGTATCACGTAGAAACACATATACTATCCTTAACCCCGAGGGGTCATTGTTGTGGATGTGGACATTGTAGTTGTCATGTGCCCCATCCCTAATGTGGTGGTTGTATGGAGATAGTATATCGTCATTTTATTATTGTTCTTCTTCTGTTTTTTATTTGAACGATGCAAATATAAAAACAATTTCCTACAATCTATCACAATTTCCCATTTTTTTGCGATAAAATATAAGAATGCTTTTTATTAAAGCAGAAATAAGACAAAACTTTTTTATCCTGCCCATGTTGATATGCAGAACTATTTCCTTACCTTTGTACAAATTCAGCCTCAAGTTGCGCTGTTTTAATTATCCCGTAAGAATATGGCAAAGGAAAAGACTGTATATGTATGCACCAACTGTGGGCAGGATTCACCCAAATGGGTAGGGAAATGTCCGTCTTGCGGTGCATGGAACACATACGTAGAAGAAATTATACGCAAGGAACCTGCAAACAAAAGACCGGTATCCGGCCTGGAATCCGTAAAAAGCAAGCCTGTCACACTGAATGACATTACCGGAGGGGACGAACCTCGAATTGATATGCACGACGAAGAACTGAACCGGGTATTGGGAGGCGGTTTAGTACCGGGATCACTCGTTCTACTGGGTGGTGAACCGGGGATAGGCAAATCCACTTTGGTGCTGCAAACCGTACTTCATCTGCCTGACAAAAAAGTATTGTATATATCGGGAGAAGAGAGTGCCCGGCAATTAAAACTGCGTGCAGACCGTATCCCGCATAATTCTTCCGACTGCCTGATAGTCTGTGAAACTTCGTTGGAGCAGATTTACGTCCATATCAAGAATACACGACCCGATTTAGTGATCATCGACTCTATTCAAACCATCTCAACCGAAACGATAGACTCTTCTCCCGGCAGTTTGGTACAGGTACGTGAATGTTCCGCTTCTATTTTAAAATTTGCCAAAGAAACAAATACGCCGGTCATTCTGATCGGCCATATCAATAAAGAAGGAAGCATTGCCGGCCCCAAGGTACTGGAACATATTGTAGACACCGTATTGCAATTTGAAGGTGACCAACATTATATGTACCGCATTCTCCGCAGCATCAAGAACCGTTTCGGAAGCACCGCCGAACTGGGCATTTATGAAATGCGCCAAAACGGTTTGCGCCAAGTGAGCAACCCGTCCGAACTGTTGCTTAGCCAAGACCATGACGGGATGAGCGGGGTTGCTATCGCCTCTGCCATAGAAGGAGTCCGCCCTTTCTTGATTGAAACACAGGCTTTAGTCAGTTCGGCAGTATATGGGAATCCGCAACGTTCTGCCACCGGATTTGATTTACGACGTATGAACATGCTTCTGGCAGTACTTGAAAAACGGGTAGGATTCAAACTGGCACAAAAAGATGTCTTTTTGAATATCGCAGGTGGATTGAAAGTGAATGATCCGGCCATCGACCTGTCTGTCATCAGTGCCATTCTATCCAGCAATATGGATACGGAAATAGAACGTGACACCTGCATGGCGGGTGAAGTAGGACTGAGTGGTGAGATCCGACCTGTAAACCGTATTGAGCAACGCATCGGAGAAGCAGAGAAGTTAGGTTTCAAACAAATTCTTATACCGAAACATAATTTGCAAGGAATGGATACATCAAAATTAAAGATAGAAATCATTCCGGTAAGAAAGGTAGAAGAAGCGTTCCGGGCTTTGTTTGGATGAGATAAATAAGAGAAAACTTAATTTGAATAATGATATAAAATGACAAAAGAACAATCATACCCCCCGACCTGTATAGACTGCGGCACACAGAACTGCAAGTTCAAAGAGCGCACTTACCCTGAATTTTGTCTGACTACCCATTTGGAACAAGAAGATTTGGAATGGGCGTTGAAACAATATAACGACAATAACAAGATAATGGCAACCAGTGCCGAAGTGGAATATGAAGGTTACTGCCGATTAACCCGTGTGGAAGAAATCATGACCTTCGCACGCAAGATGGGATATAAAAAACTAGGAATTGCCTATTGTATCGGACTGGTGAATGAAGCCCGTATTTTTGCCCGCATCCTCCGTGCTAACGGCTTTGAGGTATATTCAGTAATCTGCAAAGTAGCCGGAATAGCCAAATCCTCTATCGGAATCCCCAAAGAATGTGAAAAAATCGGTGCGGCAATGTGTAACCCTATCCTACAAGCACGCCTTCTCAACCAAGCACATACAGAGTTGAACGTGGTTATCGGACTATGTGTGGGACATGACAGTTTATTCTACAAGTACTCTAATGCCTATACTACAACTTTAGTGACCAAAGACCGTGTGACAGGACACAACCCTGCCGCCGCACTATATACCGCCAATTCTTATTACCGTAAAAAATTAATGCCGGAAGGCGAACAATCCAAATAAGAACCATGATACAGGAATTTCAAATAAGAGTCTTGCCTGAACAAGCAGCCAACGAACAGTCACTGAAACAGTTCATCGGACATGACAAGGGATTGGATATACGTACCATCCATGCCCTTCGCATCTTAAAAAGGAGCATAGACGCACGTCAACGCACCATCTATGTAAATTTGAAAGTACGCCTATATATTAATGAAATGCCACAAGATGAGGAGTTCACCCGTACTATATATAATAAGGTAGATGGAAAACCACAAGTCATTGTCGTGGGAGCAGGACCGGGCGGACTTTTTGCTGCTTTGCGATTAATAGAGTTAGGACTCCGGCCTGTCGTAGTGGAACGAGGTAAGAATGTACGCGATAGAAAAATAGATATCGCCCGTATCAGCCGTGAGCACAAAGTTGCCCCTGAAAGCAACTACAGTTTCGGAGAAGGAGGAGCAGGAGCCTACTCAGACGGCAAACTCTATACCCGAAGCAAAAAGCGAGGGAATGTGAACAAAATTCTGAATGTATTCTGCCAACATGGCGCCAGTACCTCCATCCTGGCAGATGCCCATCCCCACATCGGTACAGACAAGTTGCCGCGTGTGATTGAAAATATGCGGAATACCATCATAGAATGTGGTGGTGAAGTGCATTTCGAAACACGAATGGATTCCCTTATTATAGAAAAAAACAAAATCACAGGTATAGAAACAAATACCGGAAAGACTTTCAAAGGACCTGTTATTCTGGCTACCGGACATTCCGCACGGGATGTGTATCGGTGGTTGTATGACAATGGTATAGAGATGGAAACCAAAGGAATTGCAGTAGGAGTACGTTTGGAACACCCGTCCATGCTGATTGACCAAATACAATATCATAATAAAAACGGACGTGGAAAGTATCTGCCTGCCGCTGAATATAGCTTTGTGACACAAGTAGAAGGACGTGGTGTCTATAGTTTTTGTATGTGTCCGGGAGGATTTGTTGTTCCTGCCGCAAGCGGTCCGCATCAGATTGTAGTAAACGGCATGAGTCCCAGCAACCGCGGCTCCAAATGGAGCAACTCCGGCATGGTGGTAGAAATCAGGCCGGAAGATCTGGCGGAAAATAATCTTTTTACAGAAGAATTAAAAACGAAAAGTGAAGAATTAAAAGCCACTAATAAAAATCATGGTCAATGGACTACCGACCATTGTCCATTAACCATGATGTATTTCCAAGAAGCATTGGAGGCCTCCTGCTGGCAGCAAGGCAATATGCGCCAAACCGCACCTTCACAACGAATGGTGGACTTCACCCGCAAAAAACTAAGCTATGATTTACCCGACAGTTCGTATAGTCCGGGATTAGTTTCCTCTCCCCTGCATTTTTGGATGCCTGCATTCATTACCGACCGTTTGAGCAAAGGTTTCCAACAATTCGGAAAGAGCAGCCATGGCTTCCTGACCAATGAAGCAGTGATGATTGGTGTAGAAACACGCACGTCGGCTCCGGTACGGATCCTGCGAGATAATGAGACACTGCAACATGTCACTGTCAATGGGTTATTTCCTTGTGGAGAAGGAGCAGGTTACGCCGGAGGAATTGTTTCAGCAGGTATCGATGGAGAAAAATGTGCTGAAGCAGCAGCCACTTATTTAGGAGTAAGGACAGATTAAACCTATCCGAAAATGATTTACAGCACATATGCGGGCGCATTCAAATGCGCCCCTACAAATAAATGATTGGTGATGTTGCCTAAAAGAAGATTTCTTTGTCTTTATGAATCTGTTTTTTATAAAAGATATGTATCTTTGCACCAAAGAAAACATCATGCATCATCCCGAAATAGCCATAGTAGACCCAAATACCCTCACTTGCCTGGGGTTAAAAAACATTTTGGAAGATATCATTCCAATGGCTACTATCCGTGTATTCCATTCCTTTGGTGAGCTGACGGATGACACACCGGACATGTATGCCCATTATTTTATCTCTGCCCAAATCTATTTTGAACATACTTCCTTCTTTTTACTTCGTAAACCAAAAACAATTGTATTAGCAGGAGGTGACAACCAACCTCAATTATCCGGTGTTCCCAAGCTGAATATCTACCAAGATGAAGGTTCTTTGATAAAAGACATCCATCAATTGCGCCAATATGGACATCAGGCAAGAAAACAAGCAGCAGATAAAGCAATGCACATAGAAAAAACGGAACATGAATTGTCTGTCCGGGAAATAGAAGTATTGATACTTATCACCAAAGGACTTATCAACAAAGAGATAGCCGACAAACTTAATATCAGCCTGACCACCGTTATCTCCCACCGCAAGAACATTACTGAAAAACTGGGCATCAAGTCTGTTTCCGGTCTTACCGTTTATGCTGTGATGAATGGCTACATTGAAGCAGACAGAATATAAAATCCTCATTTATTAGGATTGCACACATATCAGGTTTACCGTTACTTTGCAGCCGGAATCATTCTCCATCATGGATTATACAGAGTGGAATATATAAATTTTCCGCCTGGTAGAAACTTGTAGCAACTCTGGTTATCCGTGATGTATCAAATAAAACCAAACAATAAATATGAGAAAAAACATTTTATTCATTACATCCTGCCTGCTGGCTGCAACAACTTTTGCTGAAGATATCAACACGCTGCCTAAGGACACTACAAAAGTCATTGATATAGAAGAGGTGGTAGTTATCGCTTCACCTAAAGAAACCGGAAAATTAAGGGAACTTCCTACAGCCGTATCTTTACTCTCCCAAAAAGATATGCAAGCAAACCAAATCACCACTTTAAAGAACGTGAGTTCACTGGTACCCAATTTCTTTATGCCCGACTATGGTTCAAGACTCACCTCAGCCATTTACATCCGGGGAATCGGATCGCGTATCAATACTCCTGCGGTAGGTTTGTATGTGGACAATATCCCTTACATTGACAAATCTGCATTTGATTTCAATTTTTATGATATAGAACGTATTGATATTCTTCGCGGTCCACAAGGAACCTTGTACGGACGCAATACCATGGGGGGACTAATCAAGGTACATACCCGCTCTCCATTCTCCTATCAGGGAACAGACGTAAAACTGAGTTATGGAACAAAAAGTAACTACCGCAGTGCTTCATTAACCCACTACCACCGTTGGAGTGACTGTTTCGCTTTCTCCGCCGGTGGTTATTATGAGGGATCAGACGGATTCTTCCGCAATTCGCTCAATGGGAAAAAAGTAGATAATATGGAAGCGGGAGGCGGACGAATACATGCTATCTGGCTGCCTTCAGAAAACTTAAAACTAGACTTCACCATAGGCTATGATTATAATGACGAAGGGGGATACCCTTATTACTATACAGGAGCTATAGACGGATACGACAAAGAGAATGAAAAATATAAAAACTACATAGGGAAGATTTCATACGATCAGGATTGTACTTATCGCCGTGGACTGTTCAATACCGGTTTGAATATTGAATACCAGGCGCAAAAGTTTATCTTAAGCGCTGTTACAGGATTCCAGAATTTAAACGACCGTATGTTTATGGACCAGGATTTCCTGCCTGTCAGCATTTATACCATTGAGCAGAAGCAGCGTCTGAATACCATCAGTGAAGAAATTACTTTTAAAAGCAAAAACAACAAGCGCTGGCAATGGGTTACAGGGGTTAGTGGTTTTTATCAATGGCTACATACCACCGGTCCGGTAAACTTCATGGAGGACGGAGTGACCGATATGATCGAAGGAAACATCAACAATACTTTCAAGAAAATTCATTTAGACGATCCCCGCCGTACCCCTGAAATGAGTCTGGACGTTTTGAACAACCGTATCCGCGTAAGTGGAAGTTTTGACACACCGGTATTCAGCACCGCACTGTACCACCAATCTACATTCAACGACCTGTTTGTGAAAGGCCTTTCAGTAACAGCAGGTTTGCGCTTGGAATATGAAAAAATGTCTATGAATTATTTCTCGGATAGTAATATTGATTTCGATTTCTTTCTTAAAATGGCAATGCCTCCCCTTAATATTCCATTCAGGAATTTGAATGCCGCACCGCTATTGGAAGGAAAAGAAAAAAACGACTATGTACAGCTACTTCCCAAGCTAGCTTTTAAATACGATTTCAGCCCTGCAAACAATATGTATGTAAGCATAACCAGAGGATATCGTTCCGGAGGTTATAACGTACAGATGTTTTCAGAACTGATACAAAATGACATGCAACAAAAAATGATTGAAGCCATACTAGACAAGGCACCAGAATCTATGGCAGGTATGATAGAAGGAATGATCAAGCAACACATGCCCAACTACGGAAAAGAATTGAACGTACAAGAAACAACTGTCTACAAGCCCGAGTACAGCTGGAATTACGAAGTGGGATCACATCTCAGTTTGTTCAACGGCAAACTGAAGACCGACCTTGCCGCATTCTACATGGATACCCACGACCAACAAATCGCCAAATTTGTCAATAGTGGCTTGGGACGAATGATGGTCAATGCCGGTAGTAGCGAAAGTTATGGAATAGAGGCCAGCTTTCTGGCATCCATCAACAAAAACCTGAATATGAATGTAAGTTATGGATATACTCATTCCACATTCAAAAAATATGACGGAGGTACTACATCATCAGAAGAGCAAATTGATTATAGCGGCAATTATGTACCATTTGTTCCCCGCCATACCATGAATGCAGGCGCAAATTATAGTTTCTTTTTCGATAAAAGCAATTGGATGCAAAGCCTGACTTTAGGCATGAGCTATACCGGAGCAGGAAAAATTTATTGGACTGAAAAAAACAATGTCTCACAAAGTTTTTACGGAACACTGAACGGGCGCATTTCTTTGCAGACAAAAGCTTTACAGATAGATGTATGGGGACGTAATTTAACCAACAAGGATTATACAACCTTCTATTTTGAAACCATGCATAGAGGATTCGAACAAAAAAGCAGGCCTTTACAACTGGGAGTGGATATACGTTATCACTTCTAACCATTCTTGCAAAAACAGAAAGGGGGGTTCATCACGAACTCCCTTTCTGTTTCCACATTTACCAAATCAAGTTTATTTTTTATTCTGTCACACCAAGAAAAGCAAGAACTTTATTATTGCTGTAAATGATACCCATAGCTTCTAGAACAAACCTATTTGTTTTAGTGTATGTACATAGAGAAAATGCTGTTTACAATAGAAAACTGCTTGAGCCTTTGTCAAAAGAAACAAACAATAAAATTATTCATTGACAGCGCCGCAATGAGGACACACTCCTTTATTCTTTATCTTCGCCCCACAATTTCCACAACTGAATTTATACCGGGAAGCATGCTTTATACGATTAAATGACCATACAGCATATACCAATAAACATGGATAACCCAAATAGTAATACGTAGTAAATGTAAAAAACAAATATAAAAAGATACAGCAGGACATCAATCCCAACAAATAAAAACATGCAGCTTCAATATGTGTCTGATGAAACAAATCATCCAAAGTAGCCAACCCCACAAGAATAATCCCCCAAATATTAAACATGAAAAGAGAAAGAATAAAAGGTAAGCTAAAAGGATTCAAAGAAGGATTATAATAAAACTGCTCCCAAGTTCCCGGAACAAAATGCTGAATACTGGCATAAAGCGTAGCTGCTGTAGCTACCAACCAAGAAAGAACTGTAGGAAAAACGCTATCAATATCATTCAACCAGATTAATTGCAGCTTCTGGCGACGAATAGCCCTATGAATATACCAAATACCGAAAAAGCCTAATATGACAAAGAAAGCGATGGTATGAGAATTACTGAAAAAATGAATAAACTGTGACACTGAATCCACAGGAACTACTTTCTCCAACAATTCCTTTTCATGTATCCATCCCATTGTTTCCTGGTCCCGTGCTACCTTTACCCATACAGAATCCACACTATCAGCAGCTTGTATCATAAACTCCGCTACCACCAGCCGTTCTCCTTTAAAAACAGGAAGCACATCAACCAATGGCAGTTGCTGTAACATAAGCGAATCTGAAGTAACCTCAAAATTACTGTTTAATGTATAATGCCGTTCTATCAAATAATTGACAGAATCCCTTTTCTTTTGCGGCATATCCCCACTCGGAGTAACAGGTGAAGGATATTGGCAAGCCATTAAAATAGCCAACACCAAAAACAGTAATCCGATGTACTTACTTTTCAGCATAGACTTTCATCTGACAATTCTTACAATCAAACTCTAAGCGGAAACGTCTGTTATCCGAGCTAACCAAATAATAAGGTTCCCTATAAGGAGAACGCACTTTATGCCAAGAGGGACACCATCCCATACTATAACGCAAACAATGCTTGCAAAACATCAATACCGCTTCTTCTGCCGGAGCCTTTTCATAAGCCGGAGCAATACGCTGCACGCCATGATTCCTATAGAAGGAAACAGCATCAGCATTCATCACATTTCCCAAATAAGTCAATTCATTCACAGGAAAAGCATGATGCGTTCGAGGCAACTTGTAAATTTCCTGCCGATAGTTAATACGGCGCACTTCCAGCAGTTTCTCTATTCCCTTACGGCGAAGTTCGGCAAGCATAGAAGCCGGAATAAACCAATTGTCCGACCAGTCAATCACTATATCTGACGCTTCAAATGGAGTATTTCCTAACTTTCCAAGTTGTGTACGCAAGTTATCTTCCTGCGGAGTACGGGCACGTTCCTTCTCCCTTTCCAGCACCACACTGACACTGTGATCATCTTCATCGGTCAGAGACAGAGTAAAGCCCCGATTATTTTCAGCCAATTTTAAAATGACAGCAATTTTCCTTTCAGCTGATTTACGCGACATCAACCTCTCAAATTCCTGATCAAAATTACGATAAAGTATCGTACGGGGCTTTATCCGAGGCATCTCTTGAGGAAATAACTTATTATTCTCCACCCGGTTTATGCGAAATCCCTGCAACTTACCAGTCTCATCCAAAAAACAGACGCCATCTCCATTATTAAAAGACTTGATTCCGGCTACGGTAAGATAATTACCACGAATTTCCTTCACTGTCCCCATCTCCTCCCCTAAAGACTTGGGAGTATCAAAAGAAAAAATATCCTTATTCCTGTCAAAAAGAAAATAATTAGTAAAACCACGACTGAAACTCTTATCCAATTGAGGTTTGAACTCTAATTTCACTTTTCCCGATGAAGCACGGATATACTCTTTACGACGTTTGAAAACACTATCCAGCTTCTGGCGATAATAAGCTGTTACATTTTTAACGTAAGATACATCCTTCAAACGTCCCTCTATTTTCAGGGAAGAAGCTCCGGCATCCAGCAATTGCTCCAACTCTTCGCTCTGATTCAAATCTTTCAGAGACAATAAATGCTTATTCCTTACTATAGATTTACCGTCCGCATCTACCATATCAAAAGCAAGGCGACAGAACTGGGCACATTCTCCCCGATTGGCACTACGTCCGAAACAAGCCTGACTAACATAACATTGTCCACTATAGCTTACACACAAAGCACCATGTACAAATACCTCCAAAGGCACATCAGGACAAGCATGATGGATATTTCCTATTTCAACAAGAGAAAGTTCACGAGCCAATACCACCTGACGGAAACCTGCCTCAGCCAGGAATCTTACTTTTTGAGGAGTACGATTATCCATCTGTGTGCTGGCATGTAACGGTATAGGTGGCAGATTCAATTCCAACAATCCCATATCCTGCACGATCAAAGCATCCACTCCGGCACGGTATAAATCCCAAATCATTTTTTCCGTATCCTTCAGTTCCTCATCCTTCAGAATCGTATTCACCGTCACATAGATACGAACATTATACACATGAGCGTACCGCACCAACTCAGCGATATCCTCCAATGAATTCCCCGCAGCCGCACGTGCTCCGAAACGGGGAGCACCAATATAAATGGCATCAGCACCGTGATCAACAGCTGCAATACCGCACTCCAGATTTTTAGCAGGAGCTAATAATTCTATTTTTCGTTGTCTGATCATCGTATCTGATTTATATCAAACGGGGTTTCCTGATATACATAATAGTTCAACCAATTAGAAAACAACAAATTGGCATGTCCGCGCCAACGCACCACCGGGGCATTGTCCGGATTATCGTCCTTATAATAATTTACAGGCATTTCAATAGGCAACCCTTTCGCCAAATCACGCTTATATTCCGTATCAAGCGTATAAGGAGAATACTCCGAATGCCCGGTAATAAAGAATTCACGCCCATTACGAGCCATAGCCATATAAACCCCAGACTCATCAGACTCAGCTATTAAAGCCAACTCTTTTACTTTCAGAATATCCTCACGGTGTATTTCGGTATGACGGCTATGTGGTACAAAAAACTCATCATCAAAACCACGGAATATGGGCAATCCCTGTACATTGATATGATGACGGAAAATACCAAACATTTTTTGTTTCAGCGGATATTTGGGAACTCCATAGAAATGATAAAGCCCGGCTTGGGCCGCCCAACAAATATAAAGAGTTGAGGTAACATGAGTACGCGCCCAATCAAAAATAGTAGTAATCTCATCCCAATAATTCACATCCTCATACGGCATCTGCTCTACCGGAGCTCCCGTAATAATCATCCCATCATATTTCTCGTCGCGCATCAAATCAAAGTCATGATAGAATGCTTTCATATGTTCTACCGGCGTATTTTTCGATGTATGGCTTTTCAACTTCATAAATGATATTTCCAACTGCAAGGGAGTGTTGGAAAGCAAACGTACCAAATCCGTTTCTGTCGTTATCTTCAACGGCATCAAATTCAATATCACGATTTTTAACGGACGAATATCCTGTGCACTGGCACGTGAATTGTCTATGACGAAGATATTTTCCTCCTTCAGCAATTCAATAGCAGGTAGTTTATCGGGTAAATTTAACGGCATTTTCTTATCTGTTAATTAGTTGTAAGTGCAAAATTAAAAAAATCCCGCCAATTCTCCTTACTAAACGATCTTTTGGAACAAATAAAATGAGAATAATTATATTTTAGCCTGCTGATATTCACCTTCCTCTTTCGTATTCTCCTGCATTTCGAGGACAATGACAAAAGGTCGGTCAGTTTTATATGAAGCAGGTACAGCTACATGATACAAGGAACTGTTCCGCTTGTTTTTACCTGCATTCTGAATTTCCGTTTCCTGATTATTTTCTAGGAAATAAGCCTTCATGGGTATGATTCCACCTTTCGGTATTTCTATCTTCAGCAGGTTATTAATCGGGCGGTTGAATACGCACATATACAATTTATTGCCTTTCTGCGTAAAGTATCCCCAATCTTGTTTCTGTACTGTTGAATGGGAAGTACCATAAATGGCTTCTTTATTTATTTTCATCCAATCCCCTATTTCTTTGGCTAGCTTGGTTTCTTCCGAACGGATATTCCCTTTTCCGTCTGGACCGAAGTTGAGTACAAAATTTCCATTCAGAGAAACGGCTTTCACCATCATCTCCAATAAATCGTATGATGTCTTTACGTATCCCCGCCATTCAGCATGATATCCCCATTGATTTTCAGGAATGGTCATCACACAATCCCAATCACTACCATTCAGGTCTTCTAGGGAGTTTGGCAAATCCCGTTCCCAAGTCTGGTCATAATCATCAATCAGGTCTCCATTAGAATCATAATGCCGTTTTCCATATTCATCGGCACGAAAACGACTGCCAATGATGAGTCCCGGATGGAGCTTTCTCAATTCAAGACCTAAAGTATCCACCCACGCCGCTTCATTCATCCAGGCTTTATCCCAACTGCCGTCAAACCATAATCCTTTGATAGCAGGGTAATCAGTCAGCAACTCTATCAATTGATTGCGGGTAAACTCCTTGAAAGTTTCATACGCAATACTATCTTGCCGGGTTTCTGGAGGTGCAGGACGATAACCTTTATGGTTCCAGTCAATAATGGAAAAGTAGAGATGCACATCAATTCCCTCAGCGGTATAGGCATCTACTATTTGTTTCACTACATCTTTTTTATAGGGAGTATGGGCTATGGTGTAATCAGTATATTTACTAGGCCACAGACAGAAACCATCATGATGCTTCGTTGTAAATATCATATAATTCGCCCCCATCTGCCTGGCCTGTTTGGCCCATGCCTTTGCATCGAAAGAAGTGGGGTTAAACTGTTTGTACAAGCTATCATAGGCATCTTTAGGCATTTCTTTCCACGAGCGTATCCATTCGGCAGCTCCGGGATAGCATTTACCTTCCCAAAAGCCACCGGGAATGGCATATACTCCCCAATGGATGAATTGTCCCAGTCCATGCTGACGCCAACGTTCCATATCTGCATCGGTACGGTTACCTATTCTATGAGCTCCATGCTGCAAGGGAATGGATGCCCGTCTTGTCTGTGCTTGTGCCCAAAGGGGCATTGACAGAAATAAAAATAAAATATAAAAACACTTTTTCATGTTTTCGTTCATTTTAAATTTAGTTTTGAGTTAAATGTATAAAAAATCCACCACGAATTAGAGTCCGACATGTTCCTTTGTTTTCTCTTTCGGATCGGACAAATTAAGTCTATTTTTATTTTCCGGTGAATAACTCCATCGAATGGTATCTTCAAGAGTTTTCCCTTGATGATCCACTCGGGCTTCAATTACATTTTCCCCTTTATTCAATGTCACATTTTCAAAAATATAATGTACCGAAGTCTGTCCTTTACTGACTGTTTTCACTTCTGTCCCATTAACAAACAAACGGGGAACACCTACGTTACAATACACCGTTACGGGAGTCACTTCATTCTCACGCTCAGTAGCTCTTCGTTGGGTTATATAAAGCACCGGCTCTTTGCTCCAATTGGCTTTATACCAATAGAAAGGATCTTTCTTTGTTTGTCTATCAAAAGTAACCAACCCCTTCATATTACGTGCCTTTACGCCACCCTGTGCCGTGGCCGGAGTAGCAAAATCAAAAGTATTCCAAATATAAGAAGCTACCAAATAAGGGTGTTTGGAGATTACCCCCCACTGAATTTCGTGAAATTTAGTAGAGAATGTCTCAGGATAAAATTGAGAAAAGTATCTTCCGACTTCGCCTACTGCCTCTTCCTGTTGGTGAATATTGGCCTCGGCACCATACTCAGAGAAAACAACCCGGTAATCTGGGAAATTCTGCTCCATACCTGTTACCCATTTTTCTATGTCGCCAATCTTGCCTCCATACCAACCGAAATAATGATTGATACCTTGAACATCAGCGTTCAGGTTAGACTCTTGATTTACCACAGAATATCCATTGACGGAAGCAGTAAGACGATAAGGATCTTCCGTTTTGGCCAGGTCATTCAATTCGGTGGTCAATGACACGGTATAATTATAAGGAGCGTATACTTCGTTATGAAGTCCCCAAATATAAATGGAAGGATGGTTGTAGTTCTGACGGATCAATTCCACCAATTGTTGTTTGGCATTGCCACTTTCCTGTGTACTGACACGATTGACAAATGGAATTTCCGCCCAAACCATAAAGCCGATGCTGTCACATTTTGCATAAATACGTTCCGCTTGTTGGTAGTGTGCAAAACGGATAGTTGTGGCACCGATTTCCCGAATGATAGCCAAATCCGTATCATGCTCCTTATCTGTCAATGCACTCCCCAACTTCCACCAATCCTGGTGACGGCATACTCCGTACATAGGCACTTTCTTACCATTGAGATACATTCCGTCCGCAGCCTTCAGCTCATAATGACGCAAGCCCAAGGGCTGGCTCACTTCGTCAATGACTTTCCCGTCCGCCAAAAGATTGACTACAACTTTATATAAATAAGGATCTTCCAGACCTTGCCATAAATGGGGATTCTTGATGGTAAAGTCCTGATCATATATTTGCCTTCCCTGTGGCGAAACCGTTACAGGAAATTGCTGCTGTGCCTTCACCCTACCGTCACGCTCATAAATCGTAGTGGAAACTACGATTTTTTTAGCTTGCGCTTTCTTGTTTTCAAGTTTTATCTTTATGTTTACATCAGCCGATTTACGATTCACATTCTTCTGACTGATATAAATGCCCGGAGATGCATAGTCCGTTACAGCTATATTCACCGGTTCGGTAACGATTAATTCTACAGGACGATAAATCCCCCCATACACTCCGAATAAAGTATTATTGACCGGAATAACATTAGGCCGGGGAGAGTTATCGACTTTCACCAAAATTTCATTAGACTCTCCATATTTCAACAATTTACTGATTTCAATGGCAAAAGCTGAATACGCGCCCTTATGATTACCGGCATAGGTTTTGTTAATATACACGTCGGCAACAGAACCTACACCTTGAAAACGTAAGAATACCCTTTTACCTTTCAGTTCTGCTGCCGGGGTATATTGTTTTTTATAATATGCCTCACCGGCATAATAATTATTCATTTCGGTCTGCATATCCGTAGCATTCCACGTATGAGGAATGGTGACATCCTGCCACCGGGCATCAAAACCGGCAGAGAACAACAGAGGATCTTTAGCAAAAGGTCCTTTCTTAAAACTCCAACCTTCATTAAAAGAAGTTATATCTCTAGCCTGGACAAAACGAATAGAGAAGGCACAGAGAAAAACTAGCGAAATGAAAAAAAGATACTTTTTGTTTTTCATAATATATGACTGATAATGATTATTCGATCAATTTTATTATTTCGGTTCCCGCCATAAGGAAGGCTCCCACCCCATATACGGCTGTCATTTCACGCGTTACTTTTTTAGGATCGGCTCCGATAGGTTGAACCCACCCGACCTTTCCATTTTGATCAACAGTAGAAGTCAGTGCTTTCCATGCTTTCCGGACAACAGGCAGATAAGATGTATCCAGCAAATGATGATTCAGCCCATAGGCCAACCCATAGGTTATCAAGGCAGTGGAACTGGTTTCGGGTGACGGGTAACTATCCGGATCAAGCAAACTGGCATGCCAAAATCCTTGATCATCCTGTAACTTACTTAATTGAGCAGCCAACTCTACAAACAATTGCACATAAAAAGGTCGCAGACCCGAGTCTTTGGGTAATAATTCGAGTATATTGGCAATTCCTGCCAAAACCCATCCATTTCCTCTGCCCCAAAAGACTTTTGTGCCATTCGCTTCTTGTTTACCAAAATAACTGTCGTCACGAAAGAACAAATGGTTAGTCCAGTCATACAAATGATGATAAGTTTGCAAAAAATGAGTATGCATAAACTCGAGATAGCTGGTCTTTCCTGTGATTCGGGCCAGATGAACATAGACAGGGGGAGCCATGAACAGTGCATCACACCAAGTCCAGCACTGTTTATTGGAATATCTCATGCTGGTATCTGCCGGATGGTTCATAATCCAGTCTACTCTTTCTTGCACAGCATGAAGCATCGCATCTTTTTTATAACGATCGTACATACCCAGATAAAACTGTCCTATGCATAATTCATCTGCATGGTAATATTGATATTTCGGGTAGTCAGCAAAGTTTGCAGGAACGGACCACTCATTCTCTTCTCCTATTTTCATTAACCAATCAAGATAAGTAGAAGGTACTTCTGTTGTTTGAACCCACTTCAACATACCTGCATAAAGTACTGCATTGGTCCATGCATCAATACCATAATCATGCAGATTGCCTGTCTTTTGATAAGTAAAATTATTGATCTGCCAATCCGCTACTCGTTCCATGATTTTCTGTAGGTCGGAAAAAATTGTATCAGGTCCGATTCCTGACACACGGCTGGGCAGTATCAGTAATAGAGTAACTATCAGAATGGATAAGCGTGCTTTCATTATATTATTTTTTTTAAAGTTTATGCGAAAATAGCTATTTCGCCTTTCTGATAGCTTACTCTAATCGCTATTTATTTTATCCGATTCATTTAACGGGTCGTTTTTTTATGCTTTGCTGCAAAAGCTGTGGGTGTTTCGCCAAATACCTTTTTAAATGAATTAGTAAAATAAGCCTGACTCTCTATACCGATATGCATCATAACTTCCCTCATGGTCATGTTTTCCTCAATAATCAGCTTGGCCGCCTTACGAAGACGACAATTCAAAACAAACTCCACTACAGATTTTCCCGTCAGACTTTTCACCTTAGTGTAAAGTTTACTTCTACTCATGGATAGTTCTCCCGCAATCTGATTGATATCCATCTCGGACTGATCCATGTTCGCCTCAATAAAAGCAATAAATTGTTTTAGAAACTTATTATCCTGTTCATTGGAAGATAATTCACAGCTGTCAGCATAATAATTTTTGGCATAATGCTCTTTCAGTTGCCGCCGGTTTCTAAATATATTCTGAATGGATAATTTCAGATAAGTCAAATCAACAGGCTTTTCAAAATACAGATCAGCACCGGAATCCACTCCTTCAATCTTACTTTCCAGACTTGTTTTCGCTGTCAACAATATAACGGGTATGTGTGAAGTATTCATATCTCCTTTTATATCATTACATAAAGAAATGCCATCTTTATTAGGCATCATAATATCACTGATTATTAAATCAAAATCGGTGTGTTCTATCAGTTTTAAGGCCTCCACTCCATCACCAGCCTGCATTACCTGAAATTCATCCGACAATGATTCGGCAATCAACATTCTCAAGTCTTCATTATCCTCAATAATCAATATTTTCTTTTTAGTTGAATGCAGCAATTCATCTTCCATCCCTTTCATTTCAACAGAAGTTGCCATTTCTTCCGAGTCTGTCCGGATTATTTCTTCAGCTCTCGTTTCTTGATGCCTTATAAAATCGGATTCATTAAACATACCACTATCAAGAGGCAGACGGACAACCATATCAGTACCCCGTCCTCTTTCACTAAAAATAGAGATACTGCCTTTATGGAGCAATACCAAACTTTTAACAAGGGCCAATCCAATTCCCGTTCCCAAATGCGAATCTGTATTTACAGTATTCACCTTATAAAATCTGTCGAAAACGCTACTAATGGAATCATGAGAGACACCGACTCCGGTATCACTGACAAGGATGAAAAAAGTATCATCAACACATTCGCCCACTATAAAATTGTTCTTATATTCTGAAGTAAAACAATCTTTTCGACCTCTTGTTTCCAGCAATATTTTTCCATTGTCGGGCGTATATTTAAATGCATTATTCAACAGATTCATCACTATTTTCTCAACAATATTTCTATCCGCATAAATCGTCACAGGTAATTCAGTATCGCAAATCACCTGAAAATCAATCTTGCGTTGTTCAGCATAGTCTATAAAATCATTCGCTATTTCTTTGACTATATGATTTATATCCAATGGTTGCAATTCCAGTTTCATCATGCCGTTTTCTACCGTTCTGAAATCCATCAGTTCGTTCACCAAGTTCAAGAGACGCTGTGCATTGCCATTCAATATCCGATAATAATATTCTTTCAAACCTTCCCGTCGCAATTTGTCTAAAGCGGCTATGATAAGAGAAAGCGGAGTCCTGAAATCATGCGAAATATTAGTAAAAAAGCGCAGTTGTGCCTGATGGATCTGTTCCTTTTTATCTTTTTCTATATTCTCCAAGTAGAGTTGTAACTTTAGTTTTTTCTTGTCAGCATAATGTCTGCAAATCAAGTAAATCAGACCTATAATCATTAAGGCATAGAGGATATATGCTGGCCAACTATACCAAGGGGCAGTTTTTCTGATTACTTTAATCACTGTAGGGGTATCACTCCACACACCATCATTATTGGCAGCATAAACTTCGAAATAATAAGTTCCGGCTGGTACTTTTGAATACATGGCAATACGATTCTGTGCATTCGTAGTAATCCAATGATCATCATACTTTCTCAACCTATATTTAAACCGGTTCTTTTCAGGAATATGGTAATTGTCTGAAGAAAATTGGAAACCAAAGTTAGTCTGATCATACTCAAGGATTATTTCATGAAGTGAATTATCAAACAAATAATGGGGATGAGTGGATGTATGATCGATGAAAAAATCAGAAATAATCGCTCTGGGCTTATAACTGTTATAAGAAATCTTTTTGGGGTCAATAACGGTAAAACCATTTGTCCCGCCAAAATAAATCAAGCCGTCCATTCCTTTCATACAGGCCAAAGGATAATAAACTTGCCCTTGTGTATCTTCTCTTTTATCAAAATTCATCAATCGGTTACCTACAATATTATAACAATATAGCCCATCATCGGTTCCCATCCAAATGTTCCCGTCATCATAACAGATACTATAAATGGAATAAACACTTTGTTGCAATACATCTTTCAAAGATATAAAACGGGAAGTATTGGTATCAAATTTAATGAGTCCGTTACCAATGGTACCAATCCAAATATTTCCGGAATCATCCAGACAGAAAGTAAACAATCCCAAATAGGTAGAATCATTAGGAATCATTTTCTCGACGACATGCTTATCTATGTCCAAGCGATAAAGGGTTTCGTTACTAATGGCCCACAATGTTTTTTCCCCTTGACGAAGAATATCAAACAAATAAGAATTATTACTTATACTGTCCAAACTGAAATGGGTGAACGATTCTTCGCGAAACGAAAAATAAGACACTTCCGCCTTTTGATATTGATAAGCGACCCACATTCCTGAGTCCCCTTCAAGAATCGTCTTCCGCACATCATTCACCAGCAAGGAATGAGGAGCACCTTTGGTATGCTTGAAATTAGTCACCTTCTGCCGACCGACATTATACAAATCCAATCCCCCCATAAATGTAGAGATCCATAAATTATGACCAGCATCTGTAATCAATGACTTTATATTGTTGGAAGTGATGCTGTTTGCACTTGTAATATAGCTGAATTCTCCCGTGGCTTTATTCATCCGGTTTATACCACCCCCTTCCGTACCTACCCACAGATACTGTTGATCTTCGGCAAACGCACTGACCGGGGTATGATTCAATCCGCTATTTTGAGGATGGTATGTCTTGAAGGCATTGTTTTCATCAATATTCACATAGCATAAAGTTCCCGAATACGTACCAATCCATACATTACTCTGCCGGTCCTCACTGATTTCCCAAATGGAATTATTCGGCAAACTGAATGGATCTGTTCTGGAATGTTTATAGTGTGACAACTTACCGTCTGTAGGATCGAATATATAAATGCCATCAATTGTTCCAAACCAGATATAACCTTTTTTGTCAATATAGAATGTCCGCAATGAATTTCCTTCATAGTCAGTAAGCAATGTATAATGGTCTTCTATTTTAAAGGTAGACATATCTATTTTATATAATCCAGAATTGTTGACGAATATCCATAACTTCCCCATGTATGCCCGTGCAAAACGAATATTTCCATCCGAGTCGGGCAATGTGAGACAAAAGACAAATTCATTCTTTGCGTAATTGAAACGATATACTTTTTGTCCTATAAATGTATACAGATCATTATTATAAATACAAAAGGCGGTATTGACGCCACCCGCTGCTTTCCCATCATAATTGGGAGTATTCAATTCTCCAGTCTGTGTATTCAGAATACTCCATTTTTCTTTGATCCGGATCCATACATTGTTTGCCTTATCTACCTTGATATGGCTTACCGGATCATAGATTTTTTCAAACTGATCCGAATTCCGGTCATAACGATAAACGCCATTGTTCGTATTGACATAAAGATACCCTAATAAATCGGATGCCATATTATTGAATATCCACCTTTTTGTAGGCGCCATCGAGGCAAAATAGGGATAATATTTTTTGTAATGATACCCATCGAAGCGATAAAGTTCATAATCCATCATCGTCCAGATAAAACCTTCCTTGTCCTGCTCTATAGCCTTTATGCCATCATAATAAAAGCCACCGCTAGGCGACATTGTCCGGAATTTATAGTCTCCGGTAGCGGTGCATGGGGAAATTATGTATATAAGGATAAGAAAGAATAATAAGTATCTGCTTTTCATGTTGGCTTATTGAGTTAAAAGTTGAAATTGATAATAAATACAAAAGTAAGGAAAAGATAGCATTGTAAAAAATAAAACATAGAAGGGAAATCTTTGCAAAGATTCCCCTTCTATGTTTTAAATCATTTATCTGTTATAAATGAATACTTGCAAATCTCCAACAGAAACATTTCCTGCTTCTGAATAATTCCAATCAGTCTGACCTTCTCTTAAATGACCTTTGATAAAGGTTATGCGGATATATCTGGCCTCTATCGGTTCAACAGAGAACAATTGGTAATCATCTACCTTCAAAGGTGCTGTGACTTGTACTCCCAAGTCGCTCCAAGCATCACCCGCCTCTTTCTTTGCCTCTAGTTTAAAGCTATGGCATTGCAGATGGGAATAATTCAAACTACGATGCCTGTATCCCAATTGACCGAACTTGATCACTTCCCCCAAGTCAATATCCAGATAACATACCGGATCATAAATGGGACGAGTTAAGATATCGGGACACCAAAAAGTTGAATTCTTATCATCAAACAGATTCTTCATGTCCCCTTCTTTCGTACCTATATTACTTGAGTATTTCCAATTATCAGAGAAAGGAAAACCTACATATATGGGAGCTTCAGCCGCTACTTTCACTCTACAAGTGGCTGACATTTTGCCTCTATCATTTGCGGTTACCGTAATAGTTGTAGCCTGTCCAACTTCTCCTATTACCGTTATTACTCCGTTCGGGTCAACTGTAACCACTGTTTCGTCCTGCGACGAATAGGTCACGCTCTTGTCGGTGGCATTACTCGGATTGATTGCTACATATTGAGCCAGATTGAATGTCTTACCATTCTCCACTTCCACACTTTGTCCAGCGGACTGAATCGTGATACTTGAAACAATAACTACATTACTAATAACCCGGACCGGATATCTGACGTATGTACCCGAACCGTCGTCCACCCTGACGATAATCGTATCCGTACCCAATGGAAACGGGATATCCCCTTCGGCAGGTGTAGTTAATTTAGGAGTAATCAAACCGCTTTCACTCAATTCAATCGCTCCAGTGGGTTCTCCTGCAAAGTGGTAACTGACAGCGTTTTCTCTTGCACTCTCAGGCATGATGAACGGTTTTAGTTGCAGAGGCTGTCCTTCCGTCACATCAATCCCGAAGATATCGCTTTCAATATTCGTAGCATTATTCACGGTAATATTTACCGCTTTGCCTGTGTTGTCATCATCGCTGCACCCCGTACACAGTGCTCCGAATGAAAACATTCCTACTAAGAAATATATATTTTTTTTCATAATCTTGCGTTATATTTATAGGTTATCTATTAATGTCTTTCCAACCCGGATTCTGCTTCAGTTCCGGATTCATCAGCATTTCATTCAGAGGTATCGGATAATAGTAACGTTTGTCATCCCAAGGACGCACGCCGTTGATAACAGTGGTAGAGGTAGGCCAAGGAATAATGAATCCTTCTGCATCCACAATCACCTGATTACCTACTTCTCCTATAGGAACCGTCACCTTGTACGGATAATCCTTATACGTTTCATCATTACGGTTCTTACTGTACAATTCAATCTTTTCAGGTGTCATTTTCATTCCTCTCACTGAAACTGTGAATAATTTACCAGCTTTCCATCTCATCAAATCCTCATAACGCATGCCTTCCATCATCGTTTCCACACGACGTTCGCGTCTTATTTCACGAAGAATAGGAGATACGGAATAATCCAGTTTTTGCGCATAGATAGCATCCAGACGTGGATCAGCCGGAATGTTGGACAAAGTCAGTCGGGCATTGGGATATTTGGCAAAGTCGTATCCGGCTCTTTCTCTTAATGCATTGATCGTAATATCCAAATCTTCATTGGTGATTTCTCCCAACTCAGCCCTAGCTTCCGCATAAATCAGCAACAATTCCCCGTAACGGAACATGTGGGCTGTCTGCACCCCTTTGGGATTAGCTTCCCAGTTTGCATAATCGGGCATCCAGTGCTTGATAAAACGATAACCGGTCACTGTAGAATTATAGTGCTTCATCGGAGATCCACCACCGGTAGCATAAGTAATCATTGGATAGATCACCCCGGTTTCTTCCAAACCATAGGTATTGTCGTCCATATCAAAAATAGAAGCATATTCACCTGGTTTACAAACTGTTTGTTTCAAACGAGGATCGCGATTGTCCAGTTCCTCCCACATACCGTCATATCCTTTGAACAAAGGGTTTACTTCATAATTACCTTCACTGCCTCCAATGTAAATAGGGCGTCCGTCTTCACACAAATATTCTTCAAGCATACATACAGGAGCTCCCATACAGTAACGTGTATGATTATTCATTCCCCAATAACGCGGGTTATCATGTCCTAACTTCACACCGTCATATACACGTGCAAGAATCGTTTCCTCATTACCCTCCAGTTCAGGTGTTCCCTTCTGTACGAACAACTGCCAGTAGGCATCTCCCGACGCATTTTTGAAAAGATGATATCTGTCCTTATTCATAATCAGCCTTGCTGCATCACGACTCATTTCCAAGAATTTACTGGCAGTAGAGCCCAAATTCAATTCTGTATGATATTTCCGGAAAGTGCCTTCGAACAGACAGAAGCGAGATTTCAGGAACAAAGCCATATCCTGATTGATGTATCCGCAAGAATTATCATTATCTTCCAGATTTTCAACAGCAAAATCAAAACATTTCAAGATATTTTCTACCAGTTCCGTACGGGGCATACGTGGACCGTATAACTCGGGAGAAGCCGTATCCAGTTCTTTATCCAGCCAAGGCACTTCGCCCAAAGCCACCAGCTTGATATAGTAATCCCATGCTTTGAAGAAATAAGCTTGGGCAGCATATTTTTTCAATGATTCAGGATCTCCTACTTCTGTGTAATGATTCAGAAAATAGTTTACTTTACGAAGTTTTTCCCACTGCCAGGGTGTGTCAAAATTCTTGGAAGCCGAATTCGGAGTGTCATAAGTACCTCCCAACTTACCATCAATATCGCCTGCATAAACAGTATTGTCACTAAAAGCATCTCCAAAGATTATTTGGCTGCCTGCCTTCACTGCCAAGAAACCTTTATCATGTGTGGTACTGTTAGTTCCACCGTGACCGTGACCATATACATAATATCTATAAATTCCGTCCAGATATAGCTGCAAATCGGCTTCTTTCGTAAAGAACGTACCATCGGCCATATCATCTATCGGGTTCCGCTGCATAAAGTCATCGTTACAAGACGACAGAGATACTACCAGAGCCACGAATAAAGCTATAATTGAATATTTTTTCATAACTTCTATTGATTTAAAACGTTAAAAACCTACTTGAATTCCTACACTAAACGTCCGTTTAGGGGGATATGCGTCAGACAGATAGTCCGAATCATAATACTTGGGCACATCCGAAAGAGTAAACAAGTTATAAGCGGCTATATTCAGTCTTAACTTCTCCAAACCTACTTTGCCAATCAATGCTTTCGGGAAAGTGTACCCCAAGATCACCTGTTTCAATTTGATATAGGAAGCATCAAGCAAATAGCCTGATTGAGCATAGCTGCCGATTCCGGAACCATACATGGGGAATTTGGCATCTGTTCTTTCGGGCGTCCATGACTGATTGTATGTTTCCCATGAACCGGCTCCTCCACCCCAGTAACTGGAAACATCCTTCAACCAATAATCTCTTTTACCTACACCTTGGAACATCAAATCCAGGTCAAATCCTTTGTACTGGAAGTTGGCGGTAATGTTATAACGATAACGCGGTGCATTATTACCTATTACCTTTTTGTCTCCTGGATCATCCACCGTACTCAAGCCACTGGTAATCACACCATCATGATCCAGATCTTGATACCAAACGTATCCTGGATAGGGCTGTCCACCCTTGAAATAGGCTCCATGGTACAAAGGTTTTCCGTTGGGACCTACCCCGTCAAAATCACTTTCCTGAAGGATACCTCCGGTTTCATATCCCCAAATATCTCCTACGGTATATCCCTTGTACAATACACCGTCACCAATCTTATTGGTAGGATTGGAAGGATAACTTAAAACTTCAGCCTTGTCATCCGAAAGGGCAACACCCACACTATAAGCAAATCCGTTTGACAGTTTATCTGACCATTTTGCCTGAAGTTCAAAGCCGGTAGTTTTCAGCACTCCCGCATTTTCAAAAGGTAGATTATCATCACCAATCAAAGCCGGATAATCTTTTCCTCCCGGAATCAAAATGTCAGTCACCTTTCTTTCGAAAATATCGGCACAGAACGTCAACCGGTTCTGCAAGAAAGTGAAATCAAAACCAAGGTTCTTGGTCGTTGATTTTTCCCAAGTCAATTCAGGATTGATCAATGAAGGAGTAACGATACCGGTGGGATAACGTGTTCCGTCAAACAAGAAGTATCCCTGCTCGGTTCCGAAAACAGACTGATAAGGATATTCCGTATCAGGCTGGCTACCCAAACGTCCCCACGATGCTCTGATTTTGAAATTGTCCAGCCAACTTCTTGTCCAGTCCATAAATTTCTCTTCCGAAACTCTCCATCCTAATGAAACAGTAGGAAAGAATTGGAAACGAGAGTTTTTGGGAAACTTGGAACTACCATCGTAACGGGCATCCACTTCTATCAGATATTTGCTCATATAATTATACATGATACGGCCAAACAACGCCCTTGACGCTACCTCATGATGATAATTGCTTGAAGTGTTTGCCGTTACGTCTTCCACCAATTCAGGATTCAGAATGTATGGATCAAGCATTTTGGTCAAATAAAGGGTAGAACCGGCATAAGTTTCTTGTTCCTGATTGACACCCAGAAGCACAGAAACATTATGCTTTTCTTTGAAGGTCTGGTTATAATCAGCATATACGTTGATGGCATACCTGTCTGTAGTAGTGCGTACCACCTCTCCGCTATTTTCGGTAGCCCAACGAGTTTCAAGAGCAGTCCATGAATTATTAACACGCGCTTGTTTAGGATGAGTCTTTTCTTTCTGATAACTAGTCGGAGTGAAAGACAAGTCAGCCTTTATCTTCAATATCTTGGGCAAGATAGTAAATTCCGGACTGATAGAAAGAATTGTTTTCCTTCTGGAAGTAACACTACGACCACCTGCATATAAATAACTCACCGGATTTTCTGTCACATAGTTGGGTAACGGATCGTCTGCTCCTGTCAGCACCGGCTGATAAATAAAGTTTTCCGGATAATAGGTTTTGGCATATTGCCAAAGATTCATTCCATCTGTCTGTTGGGTCGGTCCCTCATAATCAAATACATTATAGGAAGCCTTGGCTGCCACCGTGAACCAATCATTCACTTTAGCGTTCACACTAAGCATGGTATTGTATCTTTTCAATTCATCGGTTCTGATTTTATACATACCTTTCTGGTCTTGCATACCCAAAGAAATGTAATAACTGATTTTGTCACCGCCACCACTGATAGAAAGATTGTGCTTTTGGGTAGGAGTCCAGTTTTTCACTAATTCTTTATATGGATTCGTATTGCCTACCCACTGGATGGCACTACCTTCCATATAATAAGGTTTATTATTTACGGGATCTTTGATATATGCCATCATATTTTCCATCATATCCTTGTCATGCTGGGTGTATTCAGTGATTTCACCGGTCCACAATCTTTTATCCGCACCAGCTTTGTAAATATGATAAGAATCCAAAATATCGGGCAATTCGTATGGCTGGTCGAAAGCCAGATTATAAGAATAATCTATTTTCGCTTTCTGCTTGTAGGTTCCCGATTTGGTGGTAACCAATATCACACCGAAAGTAGCTCTGGTACCATAAATAGCCGAAGCGGAAGCATCTTTCAGAAACGACATATTATCTATATCATTCGGGTTTAACTGGTTCAAGTCTTCAGCAGTAATTTCCACACCATCCATCAAGATCAGCGGAGAACCGGAAACTACATCAAATTTGTTTTTATCGTCATTGGATGAACCTCTCTGACGGAATGTCGTGGCACCACGAATATTTAAATTCGGAACTTTGTTAGGGTCACCGCCTTCAATACTGATGTTCAAGCCAGGAACCATGCCTTGCAAAGCTTGTCCTATATTAGCAACCGGTCTGTCTTCCAGTGTCTCTGCACTGACAGAAGCTACTGCAGCGGTCAAATTCCCTTTTTTCTGTGACTGGAAACCAATCACCACTACTTCATCTATCATTTTAGAATCCTCAGCCAAAGTTACATTGATCGTTTTCTGACTTCCAACAGTCACTTCCTTGGTTACATATCCTACAAATGAGAATACTAATACACTTTTAGATCCCTGCACCGACAAGCTATAGTTTCCATCAATATCGGTGACCGTTCCATTCGTAGTACCTTTCACCATTACCGATACTCCAATCATAGGCTCTTTATTGGTATCTTGTACGATACCAGTAATGTGCACATCCTGATCTATCTTCATTGCAACATCTGGAACAGCATGTACCACTTGATGCATTCCTGCAAAAAAGAAAAAGAAGCAAAGAAAGCACATCAAGGCTTGATGCGTATTCCTGCATTGACTTTTAATTAACGTTTTGGCATTTTTCATAATTTACATTATCTTAAATTAAAATTAACACCACAAACATAAGAACAAGTCAATAAAGTTCCTTACTAATTTAGGTATTTCTTTTACTCAAATTCAGTAAAAGAAGACAAACAACTGTAAATCAATTCATTCTCATATAAAATAATTGATCAAATAATCTGCTATTTGTATTAAAACATTGTTCACTAAATATCATCCAAACTTTCCAAAGCCATCCTATTTTATGTAAGAAATCGGCAACAACCCAGATGTTAATACATCAGGCCCTTTTTTTAACCCTCTGCCTTCCTACTACTTATTGACAAGCCTTATTTTATTTTGCAATTACACATAAGAAAGATAGGAAATTCATGCATGTAATTTAAAAGGAATGACTATCTTTGACCACGAAATAAAAAGATTCTTATTTCTAATGTAAGAACAAATAGAACGCTCTTTTGTGCTTTACCCAAGCAACGTTAGAGGATGAAACTATATAAAAATGGTATTTCTTTATCACGGAAATGCCCATTAAAATTAAATAGATACAATGGAGAACGTAAAACAGAAGGCAGCCTTTTCTAATGAACCAGAAAAGCATGTCGATTGCTATACTCCCTTGAAATACAAATAACTCTTATTATTAATTTTAATCTTTAAATTCAAAAAGTATGAGAACCTTTAAATCATTGATGATAAGCTTATGTATGGGTACAACCCTATGCATGTGTTTACCACAAACCACGACAGCACAAACCGTAAGTTCAGGAGATTCCTGGACATGGGACAAAGGAACCATTGTGATTGATACTCCTGAACGTCCGGCCGGCCAAAAAAGCGTATTAGGCTTAACCACCCCTAAAATGGAGGTAGTCCGCGTAGGATTTGTCGGATTGGGAATGCGAGGCCCCGGAGCCGTAGAGCGCTTCACTTATATTCCCGGTACACAAATTGTGGCCCTTTGTGATTATGAAGCATCCCGTGCAGAAAAATGTCAGGATATCCTAAAGAAAGCATCTATGCCGAAAGCTGCCATTTATTCCGGAGAAAAGGGATATGAAGAATTATGTAAACGTACAGACATAGATTTAGTTTATATCGCCGCAGACTGGTTGCATCATTTCCCGGTAGCAAAATGCGCATTGGAAAACGGTAAAAATGTAGCTATTGAAGTTCCCTCGGCCATGAACCTGCAAGAATGCTGGGACTTAATCAACCTGAGTGAAAAAACCCGCAAGCATTGCATGATTCTTGAGAACTGTTGCTATGACTGGTTTGAAATGAATACACTGAATATGGCACAACAAGGTGTATTTGGCGAAGTAATCCGTGCCCAAGGAGCCTACATTCACAATTTAAGCCCGTTTTGGGATCATTATTGGAAAAACGGCAAAGAAGACAAACTGGGATGGCGTTTGGATTATAACATGAAACACCGGGGTGATGTATATGCCACTCACGGCCTGGGTCCTGTAGCACAAGCATTGGATATCCATCGTGGTGACCGTATAACCACTTTAGTAGCTATGGACACCAAATCTGTTGTTGGTAAAGATTTAGTGGAGAAGAGAACCGGCGAAGAATGTAAAGAATTCCGTAACGGAGACCATACCACCACCCTGCTTCGCACAGCAAATGGAAAAGTTATTGAAATCCAACATAATGTAATGACTCCCCAACCTTACAACCGCCTGTACCAACTGACAGGAAGCAAAGGGTTTGCCAATAAATATCCCGTTGAAGGATATGCTTTGGATGCAGCACAACTGACCGCATCGGGTGTGCAACCCAAAGTAGACGATTTGAACTCTCACGGATTCTTACCCCAGGCAGAAATGGAAGCACTTGTTGAGAAATACCAGCATCCTATTTTAAAGAAATATGGTGAAATGGCAAAAGAAGTCGGCGGCCATGGCGGTATGGACTTCATCATGGACAGCCGTCTGGTATATTGCCTGCAAAACGGACTGCCTTTGGACATGGATGTATATGACCTGGCCGAATGGTGCTGTTTGGCCGAACTGGGAGCTATCTCTATGGATAACGGCTGTGCGGCAGTAGCCTTCCCGGACTTCACACGAGGTGAATGGAACGTGACCAAAGGTTACAAACATGCATACGCTTCACCCGAAGACGAAAACGCAAGCATGGAAAAAGCAAAGGCTTTCACCGCGAAACTGAAAGAGCAGGGAGCTAAAGAATGGGCGAAAGAAGCTAAGAAGAAAAAGAAATAAACAGGAATAAACAAGAAAAAATGTGCCGGAAGTCACTCTGTCATAAAAGGCAGCCCAATTCTTCAGGCACATTTTTTATGCCGTCCGAACAACAACCGTTTCCGGATTTTATCGAGAATCAAAAAAAGGATGTAACCGGCATTCTTATAATTTCCGGCCAAAGCACTTCGACAGTGTCAAATTCAATCCGACACGCCATTTTGTCAAAGAAGTATACAGAAAGGGTGAAAAGGAACTGGAACACGCAGACCCCACATACGGTTTCAAGACGTCTTCTTCCAAGCACACTCAGGAAGAGCGATTCGGCATGCTGATGGAATATCTAAGGGAATACACCTTCATCACCCGCCAGGAATACCCTGTTCTCTTATATCCTATGATAGATTTCATCGAAAGGAACCCTGCCCCGTTCTCCCCAAATGCCTTTGTTCCCATCCCGTATGCCGCAAGGTATAACCATATTGATGCCTGCCCCATGGGGCAGCTTCAATAGTTTCTTCATCCGCCTGCTGTCAAAACCTTCCAGCGGACAAGTGTCATAGCCTTCGTTTGCCATGGCAATCATAAAGGTTTGGGCAGCAAGGGCACAGGATTTATTTACCGTCACACGCATATCGCATTCCGAAACTTCCAGCATCATAGGGCGGAACAGGCTGATGGTTCTCGCCAATATCACCCTGAAAAGCCCTAGAAGCCCGAAAAACCTTGCATAAATGAAAGGCATCAGTTTACCATAATACAGCTTCCTGTCCCTAATACGTTTTTCCTGACGCTCTTTCGGACTATTACGCCTGATATTTCCTTCTTCAAAGTCAAGCACAAATTTAGCACGCTTTTTATACAAATCCTGACGAGTAACAAAAACAACAATTTCCGAAGCCGTAGAAGCAGCCGACTGCCCTAAACAAGCTTCTGAAACTTTCGCCATCAGTCTGGGATTCGTTATTTGATAAAATTCCCACAATTGCATATTGGAACTATTGGGAGCCAGCGTAGCCAGTTCAAGACAATGTTTCACCTTTTCCGGGTCTATCGGTTTATTTTTATCATACCTCCGCACAGACCGGCGGAAGTTCAATACCTCTTCTAAATTCATTTCCTATTCAAATTAATAACTTTATTTCTTACTGAAACATTGCAGGATGACTTCTGCCATTTTCTTGGAACTGAACGGATTCTCTCCGGTGAACAGATTACCGTCAATAACGACTTTTGAAGTCATCGGAATCAATGCTTTCTCGTAGCGGGCACCTCTGTCTTTCAGTTCGGTTTCCAAATCGAAAGGCACGACCCTTTCCTTTCTTGCCAGAATTTCTTCAGCCCGGCTGAATCCTGTAAGCTTCTTATCTTTAACTAGATATTCGCCGGAAGCCAACGTCACATTCAACAATCCACAAACACCGTGACAAATGGCTGCCACCTTCTTTTCATTTTCATATTGCTTTTTTAAGATGGCTTGCAAGACAATATTATCCGGAAAATCATACATGGAACCATGTCCTCCCGCCAAATAAACGCAATCAAACTGAAATTCGGAGACTTCATCCAAACTTTTAGTATGCTGCAATACATTCTTAAATATGGAATCTTCCCAACAGGTTTTAGTTATCTCATCCATGAGTAAGGGATTCAAACTCTCCGGATCGATAGGAGTATCGCCTCCTTTGGGACTGGCAACGGTAATTTCTATTCCTTGCTTTTTGGCGCCGTGATAAATATGGGTGAGTTCGCTCAGCCATAATCCGGTTCTTAAATTCTTATTCACAAATTCGCCTTCTCCGGTTACTATTGCCAGTAATTTCAAGTTATCCATATTTATAGTTTTAGGGGTCATGCCTATATAACATAACCCCTATCCTATTGTATTCCAAACAGACAAATCATTAATATTATTTGGATTATTTCTTCATCCTTATAATAATCAAATGACAGATTTTACCGAGTCCTAACATTTTATAGGTTATTCTTGTAAATATTCGCCATCACCTTCTGGTATTGATTCTCAATCTGCATATACGCCTGAAGATTCTTATAAATACTTTCCGTTTCCACAAAATATTCAATCAATGAAATTTGTCCTTCGGTCAATGCCTGCTTCAATAAATCCAGCGAACGGTACATCAAAGGGACATCATACGCATTCATGGCATCCTTCAACTGCTGCATCTCATTGAAAAGAGACATCAGGGAAGCCTCGACCCGGTCTTTAGCACTTTCTTGCATAAGCTGAGCGCTGATAGCCTGTGCCTTGGCTATCTTTACCTTTTTACGATTCTGAAACAAAGGCAAGGAGCCCCCTACCACAAAACCATTCATCGAAACCGCATCATCCGTGTTACGGCGAAAGCCGGCTTCCAGCTTCGGCAACCATCCTTGGCGGTCTACCGAAACCTGCTTCTCGGCGGCACGGGCAGTGGCGGCGGCGGCCTGCAAGTCAAGGTCTGACGCCATCACTTCATCCCTCATAACATTGTAATCATTGATTTCCTGTATGGCAGGATACGTGGTTTCAGCAAACTCCAAAGGCATGTTACCGTTCATGGCAAGCAGAGACTGCAAGGCAGTGCGGTGAGCTGCGCTGTTTTGGGCAACTTCCGTCTGCACGTTCATACGCTCCATCTTGATTTTGTTGACTTCCAGTATATTCGCATCACCGGTAGTCAGACGTTTTTCATAAAGTGCCTGTAATTCATCCGCATTTTTCATACGGATATCCATCAATGTCTTTTCCTGATTCAACAGAATAAGGTCCAGACAGAGATTCTTCGCATTCAGCAGAATATCCCGGCGGGCAGCCTGTTGTTGCTTGTCCACCGCTTCGTTCTGCAAAGTAGCCTGCCGGTTGCGGGCAATATACTGAGTAGGAAAATCAAAACCTTGCGAAGCAACGAATTCCGTACCGTGACCACCTTCGGCACCATTACTGTAAAAAGAGCTGTAGCTCACCGTAGGATCAGGCAAGTTGTTGTTTGTCCGGTTTTCCATCTTGGTCGCATCGGCGGCATGTTTCTGTGCCTTGAGCTCTTTATTGTTCTGCTCGATGCTTTTCAAAATGTGCTCAATACTCTGGGCCTGCATCAGTAAGGGAGAGCAGAGGGCTATTATAACTAAGATTCGTTTCATATTATTTCTATTATTTCTTCTTTCGGTTCATCAGTTCATAAACAATCGGAATAATGAAAGCGTTCAGGAAAGTCGATGTCAAAAGACCTCCAAGAATAACTTTCGCCATCGGGCTTTGTATTTCATTACCCGGCAAATCGCCACGGAATGCCAAAGGTATCAAAGCCAGCGCGGAAGACAACGCAGTCATCAGGATAGGGTTCAAACGGTCTAACGAACCGTGAAGAATGCTTTCTTTCAAATCCATACCTTCTTCGCGCAACATATTGTAATGACTTATCAACAACATACCATTACGGGTAGCAATGCCAAACAACGAGATAAAGCCGATAATAGCCGGAATGCTTATCTCACCCGTTGTTATCATCAATGCAAATACCCCACCAATCAACGCCAAAGGCAAATTCAACAAAATGACTCCACTTTGGGCTGCATTCTTAAACTGGGTATAAAGCAACAGGAAGATAACCACGATACTCATAAACGAAGTGAGCATCAGCGTACGGCTGGCCGCCTGCTCGCTTTCAAACTGACCGCCATATTCCACATGATATCCTTCGGGAAGCTTGATTTGCGCATCAATCCGTTCCTGTATATCATTCACCACGCTGCGCAAATCACGACCGCTGGTATTGGCCGAAATCACAATCTTACGCTTCACGTTCTCACGGCTGATGGTATTCGGTCCCATGGCAGAAACCACATCGGCTACATAGTTGACAGGGATTTTCTGACCGTCACCGGTATCAATCATCAGGTTGCGCACCTTCTCCATCTCATCACGCACCTCATCCTTGGTACGGACAATAAGATTAAACGCTTTGCCTTCTTCATATACCTGTGAAACGACTTCACCCGCCATGTTCACTGATACAAACTCGGCAAACTCCGGTAAAGAAATACCGAATTTGGCAAGCATCTCGCGTTTGGGAACAATCTTGAGCTGCGGACGTTCGATTTGTTGTTCCACATTCAAGTCGGCAATACCCTCCACACTGCTGATGGCATCCTTTATCTGATTACCGATGGCAAACATCTTGTTCAAATCATTACCAAACAGTTTGATGGCAATGTTGGCCTTGGTACCCGAAAGCATGGCATCGATACGGTGGCTGATAGGTTGGCCTATTTCGATATTCGCACCGGTAATGGTAGATAACTTGGCACGCACATCGGCTACCAGTTCCTGGCGGGAACGGTCTTTCAATTCAAACGGGGCCTCAATTTCACTCACGTTAACCCCTAATGCATGCTCATCCAGTTCGGCACGTCCCGTTTTACGGGCTACAGTCTGTATTTCGGGAATAGACATCAGCAACTCTTCTGCACGGTGTCCCATTTTATCCGATTCTGCCAAAGAAATTCCCGGCAATGAACTGATATTAATGGTGAACGAACCTTCATTGAAAGATGGCAGGAAACTGCGTCCTAATGTAAAAAACATAACCAATGCCACCGCAAACAGTCCACCCGTAAAACCCAATACTGCGGATTTATGATTCAAGGACCATAACAAGGCATTGCGGTAATGCTTTTTCATCCATACGGCCACAAATGCCTCTTTGGGCAATCCTTTGCTTTTATTATTACCTAACAGATAGCTGCACAATACCGGAGTCAGTGTCAAAGCCACTACCGTAGAAGCAAACAACGCCACAATAAAGGCAATGCCCAACGGAACCAGCATACGCCCTTCCATTCCTGTCAGGAAAAACAAAGGAACAAAGCTGACTACAATAATCAAGGTAGAGTTCAAGATAGGCATACGCACTTCCTTCGAAGCATTGAACACGACTTCAATCACGCTCTTACGTTCCTCTTCGGGCAACAAGCGATTCTCACGCAAGTGCTTCCATACATTTTCCACATCCACAATGGCATCATCCACCAACGAACCAATGGCAATGGCCATACCACCCAAACTCATGGTATTGATGGTGAGTCCCATATAGTGAAGAGTCAATATAGAAACAATCAATGACAACGGAAGGGTTACCAATGAAATAACCGTGGTACGTACATTGGCAAGGAACAGGAAGAGAACAATCACCACAAAAACAGCACCTTCATACAACGAATCCTTCACATTACCGATAGAGCTTTCAATAAAACGGCTCTGACGGAAAATATCTGTAGAAACGTGTACATCAGCCGGAAGATTCTTCTGCAAATCCTTCAATGCGGCTTCCAACTGCTCTGTCAGTTCAATAGTCCCGGTCTTGGGTTGTTTGGTAACGGTCAGCAGTACGGCAGGTTTTCCTCTCTCCGAAGCAGTACCCAGTTTGGGTTCCTGCGAACCAATCTTCACATCGGCAATATCCTCCAATGTAACGGGCACCCCTTCCACCGTCTTGATGACGGAACGTGACAACTGAGCCACATCATGACTGGAAAGCACCCCGCGAACAATATATTCGTTTCCATATTCATAAATCACTCCGCCATTGGCATTCTGATTCATGTTACGGGTAACGTTCATCACCTCTGCCAACGTAACATTGTAATGTTTCATACGGGCAGGGTCAAGCAACACCTGATATTCCTTGATATCACCTCCCAGCACGGCAACCTGTGCCACACCTCCCGTAGAGAGCAGGCGCGGACGGATAGTCCAGTCTGCCAGTGTACGGAGATCGAGCATGGAAGTAGTATCCGAAGTCAGACCGATAATCAGCAACTCACCTAAAATAGAAGACTGAGGTCCCATGGTAGGTTTACCTACATTCTCGGGCAACTCCTCGCTGACCAAGGACAATTTCTCACTGACAATCTGACGGGCCAGATAGATATCGATATCCCATTCAAATTCCACCCACACAACGGAAAAGCCATTGGTGGAAGATGAACGCACCCGGCGCACATGGGTCGCACCGTTCACGGCAGTTTCTACAGGAAAGGTTACCAATTGTTCCACCTCTTCGGCTGCCATACCATTCGCTTCGGTCATAATCACTACAGTCGGTGCATTCAAATCGGGGAACACATCGACTTCCGTATGAAAAGCCGTGTAAGTACCGCCGATAAGCAGCAAAACCGACGCCACCAGAACCAATATACGGTTCTGAAGGGAAAAATGTATAATCTTATTTAGCATAGGACGGCTGATTAATGTTCATGACTATGAGCCGGAATCGCATTGCTGGCCGACGCTAATTTCACCTGATAAGCTCCCTTTGTTACCACACGGTCACCGGCTTTCAAACCGGTCAGAATCTGCACTTTCTTTCCGTTGCTCGCTCCCAAAGTTACCTCCTGTTTCTTATATCCTTCCTCATCCAGTTGCAGATAAACAAAGTACAAACCTTGTTCTTCGGTCAGTGCCGTAACAGGCAAGGCCAGCACATCGGGCATTTCCGACGAGAGCAGATACACCTCCACATACGAACCGGGAATCACATCTCCCCGATTATCAAATTCGAAAGTTACAGGCACATAAAAAGAAGTACCACCGGATGCTTTACCATAAGAAAGCAGACGCCCTTTCAACTCACCCAGCTCATATACCTTATTATCGTATGGAGTCTTGAAGTTTGCCGACTGGATGCTATGCAGATAACCATAATATTTCTCGGAAACATCTGCACGAAGGAACAGACGACGGTTCTGAGTGATACTCACCAAAGGCTGGCCTACCGACACATAGTCACCTTCCTGCACCAGACAATTCTTGATATAACCACCTAAAGGAGCTGTGACGGACACACCTGTCTTGGTCTGGTTCTTTGAAATAGCCTCGTATGCCAATAATGCATTTTCATAACTCTCCTTAATGGCATTGAAATCTTTCTGCGATATTATCTGACTTTTTACCAACTTGGCGGCACGTTCATATTCTTTTTTGGCGGTTTCATATGCGATACGGGTACGTTTTACAGGGTCTCCGTCCGGCATATTCTCAGCAGAGATATTCAGAATGGGAGCCCCCTTGCTCACACTCATACCGTCCGTTACCGGATGGCGGAAAGAAACCACACCGGCTACATTGGCGACTACTACGCTTTCATCGCCTTGTGCTGCCTGCACCTGACCGCTGGTCGTTATCACCTGACGGAATGATTCAGGCCGGATTATTTCCGATTCTACCCCGGCTGCTTTTGCTTTTTCTGGAGCCAGAATTATCTCATCGGAATGTCCGGCTGCAGAAGCTTCCGCTTCATGATTATGCCCTTCGTGACCTTCATTCTCATGGTCGTGGTTTTCTTTTTCATGGTCATGCCCTTCGTGATTATGGTCATGCCCTTCGTGGTCGTGATTATGTGCTTCCTCCGTTCCATGATCGTGTCCTTCGTGATCATGACCCGATTTACTGTTGCAAGAGCCTAAGAGGAACAAGCCTAAGACTCCCATAAAGATAAGTTTCTTCATGATGATATTATTTGTTCTTACTTTTTATTAAATGCAAAATTAGTGTAAAGAAAATGCAACAAAGTTGCGGATAAAAAGATAAACTTTCTATCTGTTAAGCAAGAACATCGCAAGGAGGAGCACGCAACCCCTTTACGTGGGGAAGACACGTAGAATGCAGTTTTTCTAAATAGTAATTATAAGGTAATGTGTTGTGTTCTGTCAACCGCAATGAAAGCGCCAATACATCCGTCACCGTATATAACAGCAAACAAAACGAATAATCAGGAGAAACACTGTCTTGGGCCCGATCCGGAGTTACACTTTTAAACTTGGTCACACATCCGGCATTACATGTATGATTCTCATCAGAACTATTATTATGCTGCTGATGCTGCACGGAACATTGACAGCCGCACAAAGTCATATCATGCTGCAAACAAAGAATTTCCCGGTGATGATGATGAGGCAGAACAGATGCTGTCAACATGATAATGCTGACCAACATCAATACCCATGCTATGTATCGTCTCCGTTTCATCGAGCACAAAAATAGGTGTTTATCATGTAAATTCCAAAAAGAAAGCATGGTAAATGCCGAATTCTCAGCAATTACCATGCTTTCTTATTATCTTTTACATACAAAGCTTACCAAATAGAGACACGTTTTTCAGGAGCCAAATACATAGGATCCCCCTCTTTAATGCCAAAAGCATCATACCATGCACCTATTTGAGGGAGTGCTCCGTTCACACGCCATCTGCCCAATGAATGTGGATCAGACTTGGTTTGCAAACGAATCTGCTCGTCGCGGATATTGCCAGCCCACACTCCGGCGTATGACAAGAAGAAGCGCTGTTCCGGAGTAAATCCGTCTTTTACCGGCAGGGGAGCATCTTTTGTCGCATTCTTGAACGCCTGGAAAGAAACCTGCAAACCACCATGATCGGCTATATTCTCACCTAAAGTCAAAGAACCGTTGGCATTGAGTCCCGGCAAAACCTGGATGCTATCAAAGAAATTCACCATTACCTGAGCACGTTCTTCAAAACGTTTGGCATCTTCGGCTGTCCACCAATCTTTCAAATTACCATCCTTATCAAACTGACGTCCCTGATCATCGAATCCATGAGTCATTTCATGACCGATAACCACGCCAATAGCTCCATAATTAAATGCATCATCAGCATTCATATCAAAAAACGGATATTGAAGAATACCCGCCGGAAAACAAATCTCATTCGTGGTCGGATTATAATATGCATTGACAGTCTGCGGAGTCATTCCCCATTCATCTCTGTCAACCGGCTTTCCTGCCTTGGATAACATATAATCCAGTTCGAATTCTGTAGCACGCTTCACATTGGCCCAATAAGAATCTTTTTCAATATTCAAACCGGTATAATCCCTCCACTTATCAGGATAGCCTACCTTTACATAAAAAGAATTCAACTTCTCAATAGCTTTAATCTTTGTGCTATCACCCATCCATTCCAAATTCCGAATACGTTCTCCCAATGCGGTCTGCAGATTCTTTACCAACTGCACCATACGTTCTTTTGCGGCTGCCGGAAAATATTTCTCCACATACATCTGACCTACCGCTTCACCCAGTACTCCATTTACAGTACTTACAGCACGCTTCCAACGAGGTTGGTTAGCCTGTTTGCCGGATAGTGTTTTTCCATAAAAATCAAAATTTTGTGCCACCAAATCATCACTCAAGTAACCGGCAGCCCTGTCTATCAGACTCCATTGCATATAAGCGATCTGATTTTCAACCGGCAAGCTATTGATAATTTTCTCAACCTCTTTAATCGGCTCCACTTGAGAAACACTCAGTTCAGTCACCCCTTTCACGCCTATACCATTCAAGAAAGCATCCCAGTCAATGCCCGGAATCTCTTTCTTTAATTCATCCAAAGACATTTTATGATAATTGGCCGCAGGGTTACGCTGTTCCACCGCACTGAAAGAAGCTTTTGCAATACGGGTTTCGATATCCATTACAGCCTCCATTTTCTTTTTAGCGGCAGCCTCATCAAAACCAGCCAATTGGAACATCTTTACAATATGTTCCTTATACTTATTACGGATATTGACAGTCACATCATCATTGTCCAGATAATATTCTTTTTCACCCAGACTGATACCCCCTTGATACAATTGAAACAAATTGCTCTTGCTGTCCATGATATCGGCACCCACATAGAAACTGAAATAAGGGAATACACCGCTATGAGCCAGTTCCGCCATCAAAGGAACTATTTCCGATTTATCCTTCACTGAAGCAATCTTTTCCAAATCAGCTTGAATAGGAGTTACTCCATCCGCATTCAGTTTCACACTATCCATAGCCAAATTATAGATATCCCCTATTTTCTGACCTATTGTACCTTGCGCATTCTGCCCGGCAGCAATTTCCACAATCAATCCTTTCAGTTGTTCCCGATTATTTTCAGCAAGCATATCGAATGAGCCAAAACGGGAATATTCATTGGTCAGAGGGTGTTTCTTCATCCATCCGCCACAAGCATACTGATAAAAATCAGCTCCTTGAACAGCCGTAGTGTCCAAATTTGTCAAGTCTATACCCGAAGTCATGACGGCTTCCTTTTTACTGTCGCATCCGGCAGCTACTGCCAGAGCCAATACAGCCATTGGTAAATAATGTTTTGCTTTCATTTGTTCTATATATATGATACATACTTTAACTTCCCTGCATCTCTTCTAATTCCATAGAAACGGTCTCCCATTCTTCTACCGTCTGATCCAAGTCCTTTTTCAGTTTCTGATGCTTTTCATACAAAGCCATATCCGATGCACCTTCGGGAGTAGCCATATCAGCTTCCACCTCGCCAATCTCAGTTTCCAGCTTTTCTATTTTCTGTTCACAATCCGCAATTCGTTTCTCCAATTTGCGAATTTTCTTATTCAATTCCTTTTGCGCCTCATAAGATAATTTGTTCTCACTAACCGTTTCGGGTTCTTCCTTTTTAGTGGCAGACACAGTAGGAGAAGCCGAAAGCTGCAACTCATTCAGACTCTCTATTTTCTTTTTCTGTAAAAAATCATAAATGCCGCCAATGTGTTCTTTTACTACTCCACCTCCGAATTCATAAACTTTGGTCACCAGTCCATCCAAGAACTCACGGTCATGAGAAACAACAATCACCGTTCCATCAAATTCCTTGATAGCTTCTTTCAATACATCCTTTGAGCGCATATCCAGATGGTTGGTAGGTTCGTCCAAAATAAGGAAATTCACCGGTTCTAACAAAAGTTTTATCATGGCAAGACGACTCCGCTCCCCACCCGACAGTACCTTTACTTTTTTATCAGAAGCCTCACCTCCAAACATGAATGCTCCCAGAATATCACGAATCTTCAAACGAATATCCCCTTTTGCCACATAATCAATCGTATCAAAGACACTCAGATTTTCATCCAACATCTGAGCCTGATTCTGAGCAAAATAACCAATCTGTACGTTGTGCCCGATGGTCAGTTTACCTTCGTATGGGATTTCGTCCATTATACATTTCACCAAAGTGGACTTACCTTCCCCATTCTTTCCGACAAAAGCCACCTTCTCACCTCGATTAATAGTCAAAGTCACATCGTGAAAAACGATATGACTGCCATATGCTTTCTTCACCCCGTCACAAATGACCGGATAATTGCCGGAACGCATGGCAGGCGGAAACTTCAACCGCAAGGCTGAATTATCTTCATCATCAATTTCAATAGGAACTATTTTTTCCAATTGCTTGATGCGGCTCTGCACCTGTACAGCCTTGGTAGCCTTATAACGGAAACGCTCTATGAAATCTTCCGTATCCTGAATTTGCTTCTGCTGGTTCTCGTATGCACGCAATTGCTGCTCACGACGTTCTTTGCGCAATACCACAAACTCATCGTAAGCCACTTTATAATCATAGATATGCCCGCAAGATATTTCAATCGTACGATTGGTCACATTATTAATAAATGCACGGTCGTGGCTCACCAATACAACGGCTCCCGCACTTGTCTTCAAAAAGTTTTCCAACCATTGAATGCTTTCTATATCCAGATGATTGGTAGGCTCGTCCAACAGCAACACATCGGGCCGTCGCAACAGCAACTTGGCCAACTCTATACGCATACGCCATCCACCACTGAACTCAGATGTAGGACGGTTAAAATCCTCCCGGCTAAATCCCAACCCCATCAATGTACGTTCTATCTCAGCTGTATAATTGGTACCTCCCATCATCAAAAAGCGTTCATTGTCATGGGTGAATTTCTCAATCAGTTTATGATAGTTTTCTGAATCATAATCTGTTCTATCCGCCAACTCCTGATTCATTCTCTCAATACTAGCCTGCAAGTCAAAGATATGTTCAAAAGCCATCTCCGCCTCTTCCATCACAGTATGTTTATCACTCAGAATCATGACTTGAGGCAAATAGCCTATCGTCACATCACGCGGAACAGAAACACTACCTGAAGTAGGCGCCTGTATTCCTGCCAATATCTTAAGCATAGTAGACTTACCGGCCCCATTCTTCCCGACCAGCGCAATACGATCTCTCTTATTGATAACGTATGACACATCCTCAAACAGAGGCGTTACTCCAAACTCTACTTTCAAATTATCTACTGAAACCATTCGTTTTTATCCTTTTGCAAAAGTGGCAACAAATATACGGTTTTATATGTAAAAAAGACAAAATACAAGTAAATAAAAAAAGTCCTCATCCTTAAAAAATAGGACAAAAGTATTAAAACATGTTAGAAAACATATTTTTTTAGTTGTTTTATTTGCAAAATCCACTAAAACACGTACCTTTGCAACGTGTTTTTCATAGTATTAGATTTAAGGTTAACAAAGGTTGGA
>ERZ773158.27-NODE-27-length-166015-cov-7.930754_pt1 | contig 166015 bp, 191 predicted proteins | sample MGYA00511918_ERZ773158 | MGnify/ENA primary metagenome ERZ773158 (study PRJEB29015, sample SAMEA2737876) | human gut metagenome | biome: human gut; feature: human-associated habitat; material: faeces | place: China | collected 2012 ...
TATTATAGATTATATGACCTTAAAAAATCTGTCCAGTTAATTGTAACCTATCCATTCTGTATAAGTCTTTGAGTATTCCAAAGTACTTAACACTTCAAGTACATCACTGTACTGAAAATTTCTTGTTCTTGTAAATGTTTTTGGATTAGTTTTGACAATACCAGCTGTATTGTAGACTTTCTCAACTGCTTGATTAAGAATACTTCGCAGATCAGATACATTCCCCTCATTTTGTTGTAGATTCGTACAAACTTCGAAAAAGCCTACGGTATTCATTATTGCCCGATCGTAGGCTTCCATGCTATTCTTCACTGTACAGTTCAAATCATCCAATCTCATAAGATTAACAAATCTTGCACTGTCACCACTCATATCAATCTCTAAAGTATCAACATATTGCTTAAGCTTTGACCATTCCCCACCTTTTATATCTGTTACTGAACAGTGTACACCAAAGCTAATCAATGAAACTGTCATGGCAAAGGAAAGCATCGTTTTACCACATCCTGATTTACCTTCTATAAGAATCACCTGAGCTGCACCAGCACTTGTAAGATCTAGTCTAAACGGCAACTTTGTATCCCAATCTACACCTACCATAACACCTTCCTTACCGACCAACCCTTTAGTAACTGTTGGCATAAAAGATGCAACATTCTCCTGAGACATAAGCATTGTTCTAAACTTACCTGGCTTCTCCTGCGTATAAGCTGCTGGACAAAAGTTATCCAAATACTGCCCGACATTACCCTTAACTCTACGAATAACTATACCCAAGCCTTGTAACATTCTCTCCAAGTCCTTGCTGTACTTATTCATATCATCTTTACTTTTACACGACGCCTGTATAAAATAGTAAGTATTGCTAAATGTTTTACCACCCGCAACTGTTCTATGCACATACATATAAGAGTCATACGCATCTCTTATACTATTCAATGTTTCAATATTTATACGAAACTTACCACCATCAGCTCCTCGCTCTTCCAATCCTGTTTCTTTGTCAATATCAGACAATGAATCAAATATTTCTCTGTATTTATAAAACTGATCTGCTGATGCTCTCATATGTCTCTTAAAAGAATCTGAAAAAACTTTTACATTCACCGGGGAATTATACAAATGTATTATTGTTGTTACGGATGGATGTATATCATGCATCTCTGTCCTGATCAATTGAGTCAGATTCTTATCAAAATGCACTGGTACACTGAGCACCATCCAAGCCTTAGTGATATATTGATTTGTCAAATACCTGTCAAAAAGTGGACGTATCCCAAGTAGAGAAATTTTATCTCTATTTATCAATCCACCACCACTTATCAGGTTTGCAAAGTATTCTGCATACAAATCTGTCAATTTCATTAAATTCACCACTCTTTCACATAATTATAAAAAGAGATAGTAGATTTTTAAGTTATTGAAAACTTAAAAATCTACTATCTCTTTTATTCAATATTTTAAAATCTTCTCTAAACTTATTTCCTTTTTTGTTGCAACCGATCCAGTAAAAACAACAGTACTGACTTACGTCTACTGTCTGGTTCAGTACTTAGAAATGATTTGATTGTACCGCTATCAAACTCTATTGCCGATTCCATACATCTATATTGTACTATAAAGCTTTCAGTAAATTGTTTTGCAGTACATTTATCAAAACACTCTTCTAAAGCCAACCACGATTCGAAGATATTGAAATTACTAAAGAACGCATCACAATTGACAAAATAGGTGCAAGTCTGTACCTATCACTACCACTAACAATTGCCACATTATCTAAATATCAATCAACCTCCGTTCTATATTTCATAATCACTTACTAGTTCTGTGTAACCACTATCCTTATTTAGTTTTTATATGTTTTTCTATGCTATATAAAATGTTTTCCAAGAATTTTACTATCTATTGCCAATGGATATTTGTCTTTGTTTAATTCATATTTGTAAATTTTACAATTTTCGTTAATATCACTTGACAATCCATTGTCAGGAATTCCGTTCACATACCAATATATAGCTCTCGAAATACCGCCATGTGTTACGAACAATACGTTTTCATCTTTTTCAATCAATTCGTTAATAAAATCTGAGACTCTAAAAAATGTATCTGCCATTGATTCACAATTTGGATATTTTTGATTAGAATGAAAACTCCAAAAATTATCCCAGTCTAAATCGTAAAATGATACTCCTGCATACTTTCCCATATCTCTTTCTTTTATTCTTGGTTCAATTTCTACTGGTATGTTCTTACTGAGATGGAAATAGAACAATGTATCTTTTGCTCTTTGAATTGGTGATACATAGATTCTGTCTATTCTTAATTTTTCCAGTTCATTATGCAAATTTTGAGCTTGTCTTATACCATTGGCATTAAGTGGTTCGGTTTCATTTGCAATTATATGGTTCTTTCCCATATCAGTCTCTCCATGTCTTACAACATATAAATTCATTAATTATACCTCGTTTCTTTAATTAACATTTATAATTTTGTCATCGCATACTGCGTTCCATAATGTACTATAAGTTGTGGTTTCATAATCCGCCTGGTACAACTCTTTCTTCCGTCCAGAATCGGCAGAACCATCTCGGTATTGAACAAAATCGTTTTAATCGGCATCCGTTCCACCGCCTTTCACGATTGTAATTGCTTCGTCCATTGCTCTGTTCCATTCCGAATCTTCATCTGTTCGCACGACTCTGAACTTGTCGTTTAACTGATCCACAACCTTGTCCGGGTCGTAGACGGTCGGTTGCACGTCAAGTGCCATAAGCATTGCTTTTAGAACCTGTTGGCTACGTTCATCATGTAATGTACAACTTACTGCACAATTTAATCCGTGTTTATATTTATCCGCATCAATCAGTCTCATCGTTCGCCCTCCTGTTCCACGCTTCTAAATATCAAAGTCCATGTGAAGATATTTACCCTCGTATTCGGTTTCCCAATAATAATCTCCCTCGTACCAATCTTCTCCCTTGCATGTCTGGTCGCACCATTCTTTACAATCATCTCTGCCCTGCTCGCCACCTGTATGATAATCAGTAATATCAGCAAAATCGGAGTTCATACCATCCATTTCAAGGTTTTCCTTACACCATTTCGCAATCTCTTCATTAAGCGCATTTCGCTGTTCGATTTTATCAACTATTTCTTTTGGAATCAATCTCATTGCTCGTCTCCCAATCTAATCTCTGACCGCAATCACAATATACGGTATCCTCTTCCAATATGTCTCCACAGCAAGGACATCTCCCTATAAGCCCGACATAGCTGTCTCCGTCTTTTACCTGGGATATTGATTTCACTTTCTTCGCTGTCTGCTTCTCCACCGCCGCCCGGCATTCTTTCATTGACTGCAATAATGGACTCTTAAATTCACGCCCATCCAATACGTTCCTAATAATCTCCGTTGCTTCAGCAACTCCACAATTATATTGCTGCATTTCTCTTTGATTTGCAAAACGTTGGTCATCTTCCCAATGATGTACAATTTTATCACACAATTCATCTTGTATATCATGCAAATATGTTTCTACTGATTTCATTTTTATATTCTCCTTCCATAACTATTTACATTATATAATCTTCTTTACAATTTCTTTCAACTCTTTTATTGTAGTAGCGTCAAATTCCATTCCATCATCAAGTGTGACAAAATAATGTTGAACGCTTCGATTTTTCTCATAATCAAAATCGGCATCAACATCTACTCTCACGACTCTATCTCGGATTCTTTTAGGTAAATAGTCTTTTATTTCCATAACATTACCCACTTTCTATTTGCCAAAGGAAAGTTAAATTTCATCTTGATATAATTTATCTAGCCAGTCATTCATATTACGACTTTCAAAATACTCAACCAAGAAATCTTCTTGCCTTTTAGTAATTATCTTACTACAATCTCTTGTCACAGAAAAATTATATCTATAGGGATTATGAAGCAGAATGAATCCCATTTTACATAACACGTCACCCGGCTCTTCGTTAATCTTCAAATCAATTTTTCCATTTTTGTATTGTTCTAATAAATATTTACTCGCCCATGCTTGATGTTCCCCAAAGTCAGCAGGATAAAACTTTCCGTTAGGAGCAAGCCAACCAAAATCCTGATTTATAATCTCTTTTAATTCGTTGTTTTTACACGAAACTATTTTGTTTCCAATAATTTTCTTTCTGCCGCTTATTACATCCAACGCATCAGAAGCGTACTGATATAAAATGTCGCCCAAGCTTATCATCCCTTTCTTGAGAATTTTTCCGTTTCATTCTATATTTCCTATTGCATTAACATAACATTCATGAAATACTGTTGTTGCATTGTATTTATATTGCATAGCCAGTGGGTCCTATCAGAAAAGCTACTTTCTGCTTACCAAACGTTGCATACACTCTACCACTCTTTTACCTATATTGTTTGGCCAAACATAAGCTTCTTTATACTCATATCGAACAAAATCATTAACATTAACAAATTTTACCGCCTCTAACAATTCTGCTTCTTTTTCAAGTACACTTCCGACTGGTATCACCTTTCTATTGTCAGCTTCATCACAATCTCCAGGTAATCGCCACTCACTTTCAGGATACAAATCTGTTGAAATATAAGCGGTTGTTAGAACTACAGTATCCTCGCTCAAACCTTCAAGGTACCTATTCCACTGACAAATCCTATCAAATTCGCTACCTATTTGCTCTTGCTGTAGCATAAGTATTTTTGCATTTGTAATCCCTAAAGACTGTAATATCTCTTTTACATCATCCCGAAAAAGACCATTTATATTCGTCAAATTATAAATCATAATTTATCTCCTTATCATATCAAAAAATCTTTTTGCGTTTTCTCTATGTGGCACACCGTGCTCAAAACTAAAGAAATATGTTAAGATCATTTCATAAATCACTTCTATATCCCAATTAGTTAGTTTACTAAAATCATCTCCGTAAATTTTATGTACCACACCTGACATGTGCATCGCTACATCATCATTATCTACTATTTTAAAATCATACAACTTCTCTAAAAAATTTAAGCTTATTTTCTTCGAAGTAAAATTCTGCTGGATGATATAACCTGCTCTGGCGCCTTGTATGCATCACGCTCTCTGCACATCTGCTCATATTCTTCCTGTGTCAACCACATGTTCGAACCTTCCACCTGTACCATGCCTATATGATTTTCCTCTATGTACTCATCCCAATCCGGCATTGGTTCATTTGCCCATGCGATGAACACCAATACAAACACACCTACTCCAACCATCACGGCTACTACATCTCCTGCCATGCGTTTCAGTTCTCTTTTCAGAACCCTTTTCTGTCTTATGCTGAGTCTCAAATCGTCATGTACCTCCTGCTTACTTTTCGACTGCCTCCAGTCTCTTTTCTTTCCTGTTGTAAAGGATCAACTCTTTGTCATCCTCTGAATGGAGCATATAGTCATCTGAGTTCATTCCATTCTTGATCAGTAACTCTTTCTGATTCCTTGTCAGTTTCTTTGGCTGTTTCATATACTTTCTCCTTCATATCGACTTTAAACATTTGCCTTCACTCATTTTCTTGAATCCTTAGTTTCATGACTCTATAAGTTTCATATTCTCTTTTCTCCTTTCTCTTCAATTTCCTTTCAAAAATCGATCATTTCATAATGTTCATCTTGTAAACTCATCAGAATTAAGAATGATCGTAAAAGGTCTGTCATTCACAGTGATATTACTAACGGCTTCATTAACATTTAATTATATATTTGCATTTTTCTCATAATTGTTATGATTTTTCTGACTACAGCAATCACCTACACACAGCATAGAACCTTGCTAGAATTATGTTGATTTTTCAAGCACCCCAAAAAATAAAAAGAGGTGAGAAAATCCCACCTCTTTCGTAAACTGCCTAAAACACATATCTCTAAGCTCCATCACAGAACACTGCCATGTATTTCTACTTTACTTGCCTAAAATCTAATCACTGCTTTAGCTGCTTCTTTACCATACCAGAACTTTGTTTGTTTCTCTGATACTACTGCCACTGGCATACTTCTACCTGTATCTTTTGAAAATTGTGCACTTTTCTGATTTAGTGCTTCAAGTAAATCATCTCTGTTTTCCAAAACAGCTTCCATTAATCCTTCTTTGTACCCAGTTATCTGTAGTAATTTACAAATCTGAGTTCCTCTGACATTGTGCTTCACAAGTGCTCTATAAAACGTATAGCGTCTACTATCATTGCACATCTTTAAAATTTCGTATGTCTCACTATTACCCTCTGCTAAGATAACTGGTAGCTCTTCATCTTCCACTTTGCTAGTATCCACTCTTCCAAATTTATCTAACCCGTATACCATTTCGGCTGCCTTGCTTGCAACACCTAAATAGTCATCAACTATACCTAATTTGCTGTCCAGTGCACGGAGCTGTTCATTAGTTAAAAGCGTACAAAGTTTTTCAGTAACTTTTACAGTATCCTGATCAAACTCAAATCTACTGCACTGATGCTTTTTGTAAAGATCCTGCTGTGTAAAACAATTACTAAATTCTATTTCCTCCACATTACACACCTCCTAGTATCTTCTTCCAACATTACTTTCTTTTATATTATGTATTACACTTACTCCTGACTTATATTTATTACATTGTTGACAGTAGGGAGTGTAATCCGCTTTCCTAACCATTAGAATAATTTTGTGCATACGAACAAACACATTATTTTTCCATCTACGGTCAAAAGTTTTCCACACCTCTTATTTTAAAATGCCTTAACCTCACCAGTCGTTTCTTCAGTTTTATTCACAAATTCATTTACTGCTTTCTTAATAGTTTCTACTGCATCCAAACACATACAGATTTCATCATCACTTTCATAAAAGATTCCCGAATACAGTAATCTGCTGTGTATTTTGCTACTCCTATAACCTTTTCCCAATCACATTGGAACTCTGGCACGTTTGCCACTATAAAAGCTTTCAAATCAAATAATGACAGTATATTAACTTTTCTGTCAACAAGTCGATCTTTTTTATCAGCATACTCAATTAAGCCAAGCATATAATATCTGCATGTTTCTTGAAATAAATATGTAAAGCTAACTAACGGATTGTCTTCATCATGCAATCTTTTAAACACATAATACATTCTATTTGCTAAATTAAATGGATTCTGTTTATCGTCTTTAATCTCTACATTCATAAATTACCTCCAATTAGAAAAAGGATGTGTATTAATTCATACACAGCCTTTTGCCTTTAAGTTCTATTTACTTTTTATATTCGTTCCCAAAGTAACACTTTGTCTTTCTCAAAGTTTTGATTGAATACTCTTGATAGTGAAACATCTTGATTTTCCTGTTTTGTGTAGATATTAACCTCTGGCAAAGTGTGGTCATCATTCTCAACATCATATCTCAATTTCGCCAACTCTGCATGTGCCAAAGATCTGGTAACTTCTACTATTAAATCGACATCTGAGTTATATTTCTCTTCCCACGTGCACAACTACCATATAAGTAAATACGTTTCACTACACTACTGTACTTTTCAGATTTTAATACATTTACTGCCTTATTCAGCACTTTAGCATGTCCTTCTGTCATATCACCAATCCTCAAAACTTTTTACTTTCTTTATAGTGCTATTTTTCTACTTTATATATTATTTCTTCTTGCTGCAACTGTTCTATATACTCTCTTAAATCAAGATTTTCCAGTTTTTCATCCGGATCCGGTAATTCATCTAAAGGAATATTTTTAAATGGGATTTTTCTATAACCTATTTCATTTTTTACTTCATCTGCAAGAATAATATCATACCCAGAATCCTTGAAAGCAGATAATACACTTATCTCATCTTTCATCATGCTGATCAACAGTCTTTTTTGAACTTGTGTGATCATCCAGGAAAATTTATCAATCACATCTACACACTGACACAGAAAATATCTTTTCTTATCGTCCCTGCAAATAAAAATCATAGGAATATTATCAAATAAAAATAAAACTTTTTCTATTTCCAAATCTCCATATTTGGGTACACTTTTAAAATAAATCATATTTACACCTCCTCTGACTCATGAAAATTTTCAAATATTTTTTCCGCTTCACCTTCAAAAATCCACCAGTCTACATATAACTTATCGGAATAATCCTTCTCCCGTTCAATAGCTATTTGCACAAATCCATTCGTTGTCCTACCATGTAAAATAATCGGATGTTGATATATTTTCTTTTTCAAGCATTTAACAAATTTCTCACACGGCTTCTTATCTAAATATACGGATGTTGGATACGTGCCTACTTTGATCTTTTAACAACTCTTTCAACGACTTAATTATTCTATCAAGATACCAATGAACCACAAACTCATACTGTCCAGTGTAAGCCTTTTCATTATCAGCAGTTACAAATATTTTTGAATCATTACAAGTAATCAAAACTATTTCGGTTGATCTGACAACATTACCTGTTTCAGTATCAAAACCGCGAACACTCATCCCATATTCAGTATCCTCAATACATCATCTTAAAAGCTTCATTATTTTCACATTACCATTTACTGTATGGACTTGTATGTACTATTCCACCTAGTGTGACTGTCTGCCAGTTGCACTTTTCATTTATTTTTCTCTTATCCGGTACTACCTGCTCGAATAACTCAGAAGTGCCGTCCTCATGCACTATCGCACCACTTATTGTTGTTTGAGCACTACATTGTAAGGCTCCTACATAAAAAAATGAGGGTTGCTAAAATGGCAACCCTCCCTGCTAAACTAACTGCATCAAATCTCTTCACATTCCACCCCATTCATACGCAAAAACTCAGCAACTATCAATCTGTGACAGAAATCTCCCTTTTTACACCAACAGCACAGTACATCATCATTTTCTAACTGATCAAATATGCTATCCCTATTAATTATCAACTGTCTTGTGTATCTTTTCACGTATTCAAGTTCCGCTTCTCTCCGCTCTCTGCTACCAACTTTTGTGGTTTTTATCAGCTGTATCAAATCCCAGCTTGGAAACAGCTCCGGAATACTCTTCTTTATCACTGCCCAACTTGGAGAAGTTTTTGAAATCTGTACAGTAGGTCTGCCTCTCATGCTCGAATAATTACTTATGTATACTCTCATTTTTCACCTCTAAAACTCTATCCGGTCAGATCTTGTACTGTGCTAGTTACCCTTTTAATGTATCATTAAACTTCATTTAATGATATTGAAATCATCTGCATAGATAGAATGCCGCAATACCGCAGCTCATACTTTAGAAAGCTGACGCTTTCTTAACTTTATCAGAATTGTTTCCACCCAGCATATCAATGATAAAATTTGCCGGCCTGTTTGCTACAAAATTGGATACAACCTGAAAATTCTTTCCCTGACTAATACACATAGAATTTCTAGCATAGTACAAAAATCCCATATGTGTCCAAGCGTAATAAACACCATCAAGTTCATTTTCAATCTTTGCAGCATCTGAAAAAATCTTAGTTTCCGCTGCAAACACATTCTGATCCAACCCACTATAAAAATCAGCAATACCATGTAACACATTTTCATAAGATCGTGACATATAAGTCATATAATAATGCATGGTGCGCAGTATAAACGTACGACCCGCAATAGTATCATCAAAAAGTCTGCATAACTGAAAACTTTTCCGTTTAATAAAGCATTCCTTGTCATCTTCGGATTCAGAGTTATCGATCACTTTCTGATAATAACTACGTGTGAATTTTTCACACGTATGTTCAAAACTACTGTTATCATTTGATAAGTTATTCTGAAGTTCATTCAAAAAATTATAATAAACCTCGTAATATTTGCTATTCACACCCCTTGAATTTATAAATAAATTCAAAGCTCTCCAGTCAGAATAAAACTTATATTTCTTCAGCCATTCTATATACTTTGAAAACTTATATGGTGCCCATCTACCGAAGCTAAGTGGATTCCACTCTACACCTCCGAAATTCTTACCTGCAAGTTCTGAATTAAGCTGATTACATGCACACAGCATCTCATTTGCATCTTTAATCTGTTCAGTCATCTCAACACTTTTAAACATGCCTCTCATCCTTTCTTGAAAATTATACCTGGCAAACTACAGTTACCAATTACTATAAACTTTTGTTTAGGTTTTTCAGTCGTGAGTATCCAGTCAACTAATCTCTCTTCATCCCTAACATGTTCTTCATAGTCAGCAACTGTTAAACACCTGATATCCTCATCACAGTAAATTACACCGTTCATAGTATCTTTTACTAACTTTATCTGCCCCGGCATAGGTCTACTTGTATCAATTATTTTATAGAACCTTCCCTTTACTTTTACGGTTTTGTCTTGAAAGCAGTAATTAGCTTGTCCATAACTTTCCAATAGTTTGTGTAGCTCATCTAGATTCAACGTATCTGTATATTTCTTTTCATCCTCAGGACTACTTCTTAAACGTATTACATACCTACAAGCTGTAATAAATGCACGTCTGTCTAGCCTGTATAGTCTCTCCAAGTACTGTAAATCACACCATCCTATATCATGCAATTTCTGCTCTGATGTATCTCTTAAACACTTTGTCGTGTTATGCTTTCCTGTGTACGCGTACCGTATAGCATGCCTAGCTAGATCATTTAACCACCGCACATCCTCTGGACCATCAACGGTCGCAAGTATATTCTGAAATAGCGAGTATCCATCTTCATCCAATAGCAAATATTCTTTTATTCTACTTGTTACTGTTTCCTGCACTTTCCTGTCTTTAACATTTCCAAATTTCTTAACAATGGAATTAATATGATTCTTGATTTTCTGACGCCTATGCTTCGATAATGTGATCTTATCTGGAGTTATATGACATCCAAGAAAATCGACTTCTTCATATCCTTGCCAGAATTTCTTTTCATTAATTGACAAGTCATACTTTGCAAGTGCTTCTTTCAACCTTCTAAATGGTTCATCAACATCGTCAGCTATCAACAGAATATCATCGCTGTATCTGGCGTAGTAATCTGTGCACTCCTGCATACTCTTATCAACATCTACCAAAATTAAATTTGCAAGTATCGATGAAAATGCGCATCCCTGACACAATGACTTAAAATGCTGCACTATCACACCATTCTCAATAATCCGATTGTCACTGTAAAATCTCTTCAATACTTCTGTTAAACCGTCATTGAATGACATAGCATCCAGTAACTCTATAATTACATCTTCTGGAACAGAGTCAAAGTACTTACTAAGATCTATTTTTATCACACACTTCCCTGCTAATCTTTGTTGTACTTCTCTTACAGTCTTTCCAACGCTAATACCAGTTCTATAAGCAAAGCACCGATCACTCATACTACTGCTGTACATCTCATAGTAAATCTGCGTTATAAAAGCCATATTTATTCTATCTTCATCTGATAAGATAAATATGGCTCTTTTTCCACCATCATCTTTTGGTACATATTTTTTCACAGGTGGTGCAAACTCATAAGTTCCATTAGCTAACCTCTGCTCGACTTCAAATCTTTTGAATTTGCCATAGTATCGTGCTATAACACTTTTACTAATTGATCCCTTGTCAAGAGCCTTCTCGACTACTCTTGCCCAAATACTATCCAAGAACTCATCGCTTAATTCAAAACTACGAATTTGCATACAACCTCCGTTCTTCCCCTTTGTAACTGAATATAACAATATACTCCACATCATGATCTTTCTTCACTGTGAAATTTACTACATCCTGCTTATAAACACCATCGATCTCATAGTAAACTGGCAACATCTCCACTTCATCTGTTGTTCTTCTCAAACAGCTGTAATGATGGATACCACCTGTTGCATGATCTACAATCGTGTATGACTTACCTGCCTCAAACTCTCCCATATTCATACCACCTTAATATTCAACATTTACTAATACAGGATGAGTCAAACTCCTTGTGTATGCTGTCTTGACATGCTTTAGAATATTATCAACATCTTTATCAGTTAAAGATAAAAGCTCTCCCTCATCATCGGTATCACCAGCAACTATCAAATTACCCACAAGCATCGGTTTTCTCTCTGTATCAATTGCAGAGATAATTATATTCTCTTTCAGAAGACCCTCATCATCACAGATTATATTGTAGTATTTCCCTCCAATACATCTTTTCACGATATCAATTACATCGCAGTCTATCAGCCTGTAGTAATCCTTCAAACTATTAGCCATTTTAACACTAACATTGTTATTTTTTACATCAATCAATAAACCTAGCATATCTTTCTACCTCCAATCTACTTATTTATAACTTGTGTAAAATCTGACACGGCTTCAGCGCCTTCTATTCAGACTAATTTTAATTTGAATTTCACATTAAAAAAATGGAGTTCCAAATTTGAAACTCCATTTTTTACTAATCTTTATCAAAAGCTACCACTTTTCTTGCACCAATTTCAATCTGCTTCTTTTCTTCTTTTCTTTTCTTCTTGTCTCACTAAGATCTTTGATATATTCACACATATCAATTGCAGGCTTATTGATTACTTCAGATGCACCTCCAATTAATATTATCAAATTTACTTTTGATTTCAATACACCATCCTTTCATCACGTTTTTATAAACGATTCATCATTTTTATTTGCTTTAAACAACAAGACTATGTCATAATGATATTCGATTTTCAACATTTTTATAAAATGATTTAACAATCTGTCGTGCACTGACTTAATCTGTTACTGCCTTGATAATTCAATTGCTATCATATCAAAATTAATTATGATAGTAAATTTACATTATTAACATTTTACCCTTAGTGTACATTTTATCCATTTTATACATTTTTCATTTCCTGTGCACTTTATGCTTAGTGACCAAACTAACCATATTGACTACTGTAATAATAGCATTCATAGTATCTATTTTATTTATATTGTACATAAAGCCTACAAAATAATTATTAAGTATTTTAACCATATATTATTTTATATTTACTTAGCATTTAATAGGTACATCAATCACATCATTTACAATAAATAGATTTATCATTGTATATCTTTATTTCTACTATCATAATTTATTTTGATAGTTATTTTACATTTTTAACATTTTATCCTTAGTGTACATCTTTAACATTCTATGTATCTTTACCATTTCATATATATAACATACTTGAAACATTATAGACATATTAAACACAATGACTACATTAATTAAGTAAGTTACAGAACATACAACAAGTAGTAAATACTTAGTAATCAAATAGATTATAAAATCAATATTGCTAACAACGAGCATAATAGACATATAATTCAAAATGCTAAGATAGTACCATAAATCTATACTTGGCACATAAAACAATTTAAACAGTCTGCAAATATAAGACACTAAGGTTTTAATACTATCAAATTATATACTAGCAAAATTAAGCACATCATACATTTCATACACTCTGAACATTGTAATCATTTAACTAACTAAATACTTGAATATTATTCAACATTATGTTATATTAATTATGATGATTATAACTATCAAAATTAATTATGATATTCACATAGGAGATAATGATAATGTCAAAGGTAATTAGTATAGCATCCAGCAAGGGTGGAGTAGCAAAAAGCACATCAACTGTTGAATTAGCAGTTGTATTTAAAAACATGAATTATAAAGTTCTTGTCATAGATCTTGATGAAAACTGTTCGCTTAGTAAAAACATTGGGGCAGAACTGGATACAGGAAGAACTATCTACGAAGTCCTGCACGGTAATGTGAATGTTTACGACTCTATACAACATAATGATTTATTTGACGTAATTGTTGGATCTAAATCTCTTTCTCTTGTCGCACAAGAGTTTATTGATCGTGACGATGTCTATCTTCTTGCCGATCTAATGGATATACTAAAATCAGATTATGACTACATATTTATTGACAATGCACCGTCTCGATCACTGCTATTAACAATGACTTACATTGCAGCTGATTATATTATTTGTACAACTGTGTGCGATGATAGTAGTACTGATATGATCATTGAAACAGAAAATGATGTGAATGCGCTAGTAAACAACAGACATCATGACAGTCATGCAAAAGTCATAGGCTACATTCTTACATGGTATAAACGTACAAATATGCACGGTGTGGCGCTTGAGAAATTAAATGAGATAGCTAACGAAAAAGAAATCCCACCTTTTGTATTAACCGTATCTGAAGCTGTTAAAGCATCAGAAGTAAAAACATATCATACAGCAATATGTTCCATTGCGAAATCAAGCAAAATTGGGCGTGAGTATTATGGTATTGCAGAAGAAATGCTACGAAGAATGGAGGAATAGTAATGGCATCAAATCGAGATAAACTTCGTGCTGCAAGTAAACGAAACATGCAGGACAGTAAAACAATACTAGAACAACCAACACTCGTAACTAATATGGTTAACCAACTTAATACTGTTAATCAGACTCCCGAATCCACTGAATCTATTGAGTCTGTCGAATCTGTTAAACCTAACGAAAGTATTGTACAGCCTGTCACACCTACTTTATCGGCTGCTATTGAAACTATTGAAAAGCCAGAAAGGAATGGGGCAGTAGAAGCGGAGACTATCAAAACTAATTTTGATAGTGAAATGGAAGTTTCCAATGAACCAGAAGCTCTAGGTGAACCGGAGACCATTGGTGAATCTGAAACTAATGTAAATGACAATGAAACACTTAAATTCGAAAAAGCAACTGGTGTACCACCTATCAATCTTGATGACTATGCAGAAAGTGATTGTATACTCACAGTATTAATGCTACCTGATGTTGAAAAATTCCTTACCAGAACGGCGAACAGACTTCGTATACCTGTTAAAACTTTATTCAAGACTATTATGGTTAATGCAGTTAAAAATGGAGAAATTATTGACCCAGACGACGAACTACTAAATCAGTACAGAACATATCAACGCTATCAAACAAGAAGATCTATATCGACAAGTTCGAAACTTCGGGATGAGCTTAAAGAACTTGCAGCGTTGAATGAAATACGTTACTCACCATTTATTTCTTACACAATTCATAAAGCAATGCTTAGAGCTGCAGAATTACAATCAAAAGAAAATAACAATTAACTAACAATTAAGAAGCTGTGTCAAACTACCAGCTTCTTTCCTTATATAAAGTGAAGCTTTTTCCAAATTCAATTGAACCTACTCAGTAGCATATAATCATATAGTATTCTAAAAAAAGAATGTATAGCTGATTAGACAAACTCCTTGTACTTTAAGGCTTTACGGGATTTTAATGTGAAGCTTTTTCGTAACTCTTATGAAAACTTTTCCAGATTTACTTGAAGTTTTGTCCAACCTAATGTGAAAGATAGAACATGAAGTGAAGATTATTCCGAACAAATGTGAAGCTAATGAAATAGCTTCACATTATATTAATTTTTATTAAAAAGTGAAGATTATTCTAAGACTAAGCTTCACTTTTTCGTATTCAACATGCTGTCATCTCAAACACCTTTGGAATAATCTTCACTTTTATAAATCAAAAACAAGCCTCCTGCACTACAATCACACACCCGCATGTAAATCGACATTATTCTAATCACTCTACCGTATTATGATAATAATGTGAAGATTATTCCAAAGATATTCGGACTTTTTATCACTTTTTATTGAATGTAAGACCTACATAGCGAAATGTGAAATAAAGTCCAATAAAAAGTGATGAATATTCCAATTGAAAAGTGATGACAAAAGCTTTCCTTTCACTTATAATCAAAATGTGAAAGGAAGAATATATTTTTCACATTTAGGAGAGGACATACTATGTCAGTTAAATACGAATGGGAAAATGGAAATGTGAAAGTTGTTGATCCGAGTAAAGATCAAACTGCTAAAGATCAGATTACTGGACAACAGCAACTACAGTTTGATAATGATCCAGCTGAACAGTCTGTACAACCACCCAGAGATAACAAGCACCCTATAGTTGATGAAAACGGACAACCGGCTCCTTCTGAACATGACTTAACTAAATTGGAAGAGGAGGGTAGTGGATCAGCACTTGATCTTATAAAAGGTGGTAAGTTCAATGCTAAACTTTTTCATGAGCAGTACGAAGATAATACTGAAAAGGTCTTATTTGAACTTCTTAGTAAACAGTCCAATGAAAACCCTCTTAAAAAGGGTGGAGATAGTATCGCATTTAGATGCAGTGCAATAATTCTACAGAACAGACAAAACTATACTGTACCTCAGAATACTTTGCTTGACATTATCACTGCCAGAATGAGTTCAAGACCTGAAGACACCTACTATGTTATCACAGCCAAGGAATTGATAGATGAACTCCCCTACACAGACAAATCATACATATACAAAATTATGTCAGAAACATGTAAAGAATTAAACAGAAGTCCATTCATATTTGAAATAGATCTAGCAAACGGGAAGAAGAAAACTCTGGAATTCCAATGGAATGAAGTGTTGATGTACAATGGCAGTAGTAACCTTGACACAAACGAAGACGCCTACATATCATTTACACCAACTAAGTTCTTCCGCATATTAACACTAAGTTCTACTATTATGCATGGCGCTCATTACTCAATAGGAGTGGCAGCAAGTATACAAAGTAAGTATGCACGTAATCTGTTTTACTACCTTGAGGGCATGAAAAACTACAGAGAGTACCCAGGTGCTACACCTGGTCAGTTCACCTTATCACTTGAAGACTTCCAGTACATAATAAAGTATCCATCATCCTACAGAACTGCTGATATACGTCGTTTCGTTCTTGATAAAACAGTAGAAGAGATTAACTATGCAAAAGGTGTGGATTTCTCCTTTACCTACGAATTTATAAAAACCAGTGGACAAGGGCGGAAGAAAAAGATCACACACGTTCGGTTCATGATACTTAAAAATTATGAGGATAAAATACAAAAACAAGAAACACAATCTCTACCAGAACCTGAGCGATCTACAGTTAATCAGTTATCTACAGAATCTGATCAAGTTGCAGCAATGCAAGTACTGAAAGGTGTAGGGCTTAGTGAATCTGAATGTAACGACGTTCTAAGGAAGTATATTTTGAACAAACGCGATCTTACATTCTTAACACAGGCAATTACATCACTAGTTACTTCAAAAGACGTAAAATCAAAGTGTGCTTTACTTTGTCATATTATGGACAACGGACTCAGTGATTCATTCTCGTATGAGGAAAATCAGAAACGTAATTTTAAAACCGGCAACTCTATCAGCACTGCTGAAAAACGTGATTATGATATAAACGAACTTGAAAACCTGTTACTTAATTCAAAACCTAGTAACCACTAATTAAAAAATAAGGGCTACATTTTCAACCCTTTTGAATCCGTGCAAATCCAGTTGAAAGTTGCTAATTTATAGGAAACAGGCATACAAAATCAAGCAAGTACGCAGTTTTTTGCATATTGATGCTGAGTTATTTACAAACTTTACACATTTAGATGGAATTTTTGATAATAGATTACGGTATTGTCCTATATGTATGAAATCTGGATATCATTCATTCTTACATCAATTATATTTTTTTAGATGAATGTTTCATTCATCAGAAAACACCATTACTATATAGATGTTCATGCATAAATACATATATTTTAAAGAGAAAAAGAATTGCAGACGTAACAGCTTTTCAATGTGAGCAATGTGACAAAAAAATTGCTGTAGCGCCATCTATGTCAGACGGAATCCTTGAATTTTGGAGAAAGGACAATATTTGTAAACGCCTGCGAAGAATAAATAAATATAAAAAAATAAATATTGTAGATGTCCTGCTTTTATATCAAGAAAAAGGTAATAGTTTTCACAGATATACGGAATTTAGTACTACACAAAAAGCTGTATTAAAGGATTTAATTTTAACGGGAAAAACTAAACAAACACCTCGACTATTTATAGTTCGTGATTTAGCAGAATCGACCCATAAAATTGTAATGTCAGAAGCACTAAACCAGTACATTCTAAACAAATATGAGCATAATGTAATTCTAAAACATTTTTGGCATATTTCAGATAGGTATTGTCGTTATGAAATAGGCGAACACAATATAGAGTTGTTATCAATTTTTTTCTTGATTAAAGAGCTCCAATGCAAAAGTTATGTTGATCAATTGAACTATGGATTACGCAGAGATTTAGACGGAAATATAAAAAGAATTTTTTTATCAGATAATGAATACTCTGATGCAATTTTTCTTATACAAAGAATTTCCTTTCAGTTAGGCATAGATATAGACGATTACATAGAATTGTATAACTTTATATTAATGGAATTCACTTTGGCACGGTATAAACATATCTATAGTTGTTTTCGTGACAATCACCCAAGTGAATATCCATGTACGAGTGCAGCCTCAGTTTCGTATAATAATTGGAATTACCCTGTTTATATTATTGTAAAAAACAAAGAAGATGAAATTTTATTATATTAGTACTAAACATATTATTCAAACCAGAAGATATTTTTGTGAACAAAAGTTGTTTCATTCAATTTCAAAGAACCAACTTTTGTTCACAAAAATTGTATAAATATTATTGAAAATCGCTTTAAAGAACCATCTATTAGACTTTTCTTCACAGAAAGAACCACCTTTTCTTCATTTGACAAAAGTGCAGCCCTTATCCTTTACCTATCTCAAATATTCACAAAACCCAGGTTTAACGAATACTTACATTATTAGAAGATCCGATCCCCGTCTACTGACTTTAAGTAATGCAAATCTTCAAACTTTTTCTTATCAAGAGACTTGTAATAGTTGCTTTCCATCATAATCTTTTTATGTCTATAAAAGGTTGCAATCTTCATACCAATTTCTTTTGCAACTGTATCATTGCTTTTATGACACAATCTATAGATTACGTCGGAGTATTTGTAAACTTTAAGATCTGGTCCATCTACGACTATTGCATACTTTTTACGTCTACCTACGTTACCTGAAGAGCCATGTTTGTTATCAATCCTTATATTTAAATAGCCATCGTCAGAAGTCAATGTAACACCTAGCTTTTTGAGCGCCTGCTGAGCTTCCTCTAATTCTTTATCTGTGCCTAGGCACCTTTCTATCTTAAATCCTAAATTTATTGCATCCATAGTACCTGTTCACCTCCGGAAAAAGTATAACACACTAACTAGCCACTATCAATATTAATTTTGATAGTGGCTAGTTTCTACACTAAAAAGCGTGAAACTCTCTTTCTATAATATCACCCAATAGCTTCGAATTCAAAACTGCCAATTTGATACTTCTCTTAACTCTTCTACTGAATGGTCATCAGCACCACAATTCATCATAACTGTTAGAAACTTAGTTAAGCAATCATCTGTCTTTGTAAGCATAGTACAAAAAAGTATCTGTATGATCCAGACACTCAAAAGGAATTATAACTTCAGACTCTTGACTTACTATCACTATCAGAAACTTTTGTGCAGCATTTCTCTAAAGTACTAACGTAAGCTCATTCGTAAGCTATATAATCCTTAATGTAATCTTTCAGATCATCCGTGTACAAATAAAATCTGCATGTATCTCAACCTCTATTACCATTTCTTACTTTTACTCCAAAATCAAACAGTAATGTCACACCCATAAGTGTAAGAGTCACAATACTAGGTGTAAATGTATCGATTTTTAAATTACTCAACAGTACCCCAGTAGCAGCCTCCAATATTAAAAAATTTGAAGTTGTTCTGCTCATATCAATTCCCTCCATTTAATTTTATTACTTTCTGACTTGTAAATCCATCAGCGATCTTTAAATTCTTTCGCTGATCTTCTGTGCCGCCTCTGGCAAATGATTTGACAAAAATCATCGTCGGATCTTGTCTTGATCTCTTTCTCCAGTAACCATTTACTTGGTGACAGACTGGAGTTGCATGTGTCCCTCTACTCACTGAGTCCATATCAATAGCTACTTTACTTCCTATCTGAACAAAGTATTCATTATCCTTACTACTGCCACTTTTGCTGTCTCTACTCTCACTGTCCAATCCTTCTCTACTTTTACTTGCAGCTTTTCTCTTGGAATCTTCAGTAGTACTGTATTCTCTGTACTGTTTTAAAGCAGTACCTAGCACAACTACAGCATTTCGAACCTTTTCTGCAGTATCACACTGTGATGCGTGTAGATCGTATAGAAAGTGTTTACTACTCAAAGAATCATAACCAGATACCAGTGGCTCAAACACTAATTTTGATGGTCTGCTTCCCCAAATACACTGTTTCTTCGTACATCGTTCGCACACCTCATTGTATGATGGGACAAAGTACCTTACAGAGTCATCTTTCGGAATAAATACTGGGGTGTACTTGTCACCATCAATCACCAAAACTCTTAGTGCCTCGTACCTATACTTACCGAACTCAAAAGTAACACCTGCCTTGTACAGCACTACTGCATGATTATCAGCAGTTACAGAAACTGCGCGACCTTCCTTAAAATCCCTAATCTCTGTAAAAGCCTCTTGCAAACTACTATCCGCTACAAAGTCATCTGAGACGTAAAACTTAAGTGCTGATCCGTACTGATTCATCTCTAAAAGATTTTCTGTTATCAAGTTACCTTTGTAACCATTCACAGTTATCCCTTCTAACGCATTTCTTACTTTCAGCATCTCCTCCGGCCCTGCACTAAGTAACTGCTCAAATGAAGTAATACCATACTTCTCCAACAACCAGGTCATACTATTGTATGACCTTTCGTACCATCTTCTCATAAAAGTTTTCATCTTCTTCACCTCAATCATTTATAATAGCCTACTGAACTACATTGGTTTAGAATGCATTCAGCTTCTTCAAACCATAGTAATTTGAGCCCTTTATACACAAATCTAAAAGATCTTTACACTTATCAAATTCACCAGATTCGCATTTCTCATAAATCTCTGGTAAATCATTCCTTAACCTCCATCTTTTCTCATCTGAAAGAGAATCAAACCATTTTCTGTACATCTCGTTTTCGTCGCTTCCTGTATTCATTTGTTCTTTCCCTATTTACCTGTAATTCTAAAAGTAACGCACTGTAATCTTTTCTTTCAGGTACGCTTCCTTTCTCACGTTTATTTTTTCTTCCCATTGTTAAACCTCCGACTAGTTACAGAATTTGTTAGCCACTTCTACTACCTTTGACTGTTCAAATGGTTTCACAATAAAATCTTTGGCACCTGCTTTTATTGCATCCATTACCATAGCCTGCTGTCCCATAGCACTACACATAACTACATTAGCATCAGGATACTTTTCCATAATATTTTTACATCCTGTGATTCCATCAACATCTGGCATGGTAATATCCATAGTTACTAAATCTGGATGAAGATTATCATACATATCAAGAGCTTCTGCCCCATTGCGAGCTTCACCGACTACTTCGAATCCTGCTTTTGTCAGAATATCCTTTAACATCATTCTCATGAAAGCTGCGTCATCTGTTACTAAAATTCTTTTACTCATCTCATTACCTCTACTTTTTATTTTTTAAAATAAAAAAGATCGCATTATTCTAATACGATCTTTCATCCTACATTTTTCTTTTTTCTATTTTCTTTTTTGATCTTCCATCGTCTGTGTGATCTTTTACTTACAACTTCTAAAATTTCACAATCACTCCAAGCAACTATCCATTGTTCCGGATTGAATCCTTGCTTCTCCAAAAGTCTAACTTCTGCTGCATTTGGTTCTCTTTGTAACACTTCACATTCATCTCCTATCAATATGAGTTTGCAAACTTATCGCTGATTTCTAAAATTTTCGAAATCACCTTTCTGGAACTAAGTTTTATAAATTTCTCTTTACTATCAAGTTCTGCAGTATTTATAGGTACCCAAATATTCCAACCATTAATTTTTTGATTGATAATAGTGTATTTCTGTGGCAGTGCAAAAATCTCAGCTTGTCTTGCTGTTCTACATAAATTGAATTGCAAAAAAGTACCTTGCAGTACCACATCATCAAAATTTTTATTATCAATAAGTATCAGTACATCCACACCTTCTTGATTAGTAAGTAATCTGTCCATCATAGTACTGTAATCGCCAACTTTAAAAAGAAAATCATTTGCTGTTATTTCATCATTTGTGTAAACACCATGTAACCTGTGATAGTACTCAGGCAACAATCTTATTTGTCTATCATTCACACTATCAAACAGCTGCACAACTTTTACTGATTTTCTCCTTTGTAGTTTGAATGAATCTACTAAAGTCTCAATAAAAGTTTGTAATCCTACAAATTCAGAAAACACTTTCAAGTAGACTATTGTAGGTTTATTTGGATATCTTCTCAAGCTAACCTTTTGGTAAACATCACTTGTGAAAATCGTCTCGTACTGCTGTAACTTTCTATTACTTTGTAACACATTTTCAAAAAGTTTTCTATAGCCCTCCTCCCAATGTTTTGAACTTTCACTAAGTACTGCATTTTGATTCATAAGTGCACTATTGTCACTTTCTAACTGTGCCAACTTTTTTTCAGTATTTTCAAGTAAATCTGAAATCTGCTTATAGTCCAATGCTAATTTCCATGTATCCCCAGTCCTATCTGATTCAATTATTTTTGTAGCTAATAAATAACTTTGATTTTTATCTTCGACAGATACACTTCTTGCCATATCTCCGTAGATTCCTGCTTGTAGTAATTCAAATGTTACATCATCTACTTTACATTGATAAACTTTTCCCAGATTCCCGACCATTTTCATACTTCTCGAATCATTTAAGTAAAAAATATAATTCAAATTGCAAATGGTCTTGTACATTTTTAACTGTTTTATTTGTTCATTCGTCTGTAATGTACCAGAAAAACAGCAGACATATCTTGCCTCATCCAAATCCAAGGTATTTATCTTTTTCAGATCACTTATTATCGCCACATTATCATCACTTAATAGCCTGTTATTTAATTTAACTAATCGTTTACTTAATGAATCAAGGTATACAACAATCTTCATCAATATTCACCACCTATCTTACTTAATTTGCTGTATAACCACACATTGTTAAATGTCGTAAACCTAAAAGGTTTTATCACTGTTGTATCACTGTGCTGCAATTTAATCTGATCGGCTGTTATTTCTGCTTTCTCTAAACCCTGCTGATTTAGCACAAGTATTTTATTACCGGTCAATATTCTGCTTATTTCTAAAACATTTTCTACGTACTGGTAAACAACACCAATGCAATAAATTTTTCTAATCTCGAACATCTCTGCAACCACTGCAACATCTGACTTCTCCACCACTGTAACAACAACATCAAATTGCTCAAGTAGCTCACTAATTTCTTTTAGGTATGTCACTGTAAAGTCACACCCGCCTACACAGCAGACAACACCATGATCCTTATTAGCTATTTTCCCATTCAGTAAATCAAAAGGATCTACCTCAGTCATAATCAGTTCATTCTCCCTGATACACTTTGAAACACGTTGATGTTTGGAAAAGTCCAAAAGTAGCACACTTTCTTTATTCTGACTTACTGCTGAGTTTGCTATTTGAGTTGCCCAATAGCTTTTACCTGCTTTTTGATCTCCTGTTACAATAAATACAGATTTTCTATTTTTCTCTATGGCAACCTGTGGCATACTTAGTTTATTGAATGTTTCTCTTCTTTTGTCTTCACTGTCTATCAACTGCTCAGAACTCTCTATTTGCTGCATCAATGCCTGACGTTCTTTAAAACTATTCAGATTATCATAATTGAATGGTTCAATCACCATTTGGCTACTATCCACAGGATCGTATGCCATTCTAGCATCATCACCCTTACTTCTTCTGTAAAGGTTACGATACTGATTATCAAAATTTGCTGTTAAGGATACTCCTATCAAATTTTGGTAAATCGAAGAAAAACTCCCGATACTATCAAGTACCTTAATGGAGTACTTTTCTACTTCACAATCCTTCATTACGACTGTAAAATATTCCTGTATCTCATTACCACCTTGATCATCACTGCACAAAAGAATCACTTCACTTGCTTTAAAAAATTTATTATCTTCGTACATACTTTTTAAAACCTGCATCTCTTGCCGAATAAACATTCCGCCCAAGTTATCCATTTCTCGTGATTGGTATACATACACTAATTTATCTACACGTATTACAGAGTTTAGTAATTCCTGAGAATTACTGTAAAGGTCCCTGTAAAGAAAGTCTACGACAAATGTTCCCCTCTGCTGTAGAAACTCTGCTAAACTATTGCTATTTTCACCAGCTACTAACATCAATTTAATCATTCTTTATTTTTAACCCCCTCTACTTATTACTTAAAACCTTTGTTTTATCCATTAAGTATTCACACTCTTTTGTTTCGAATACCTTTCCGGAACTCGTTTTTAAGTACATTACTGACACAAGATCAGTGTAATTATCTACTAATTGCTGCGCAAGTTCTACCGTTTTCATCATTGATAAATCAATCGCTGCTATATGATAAAACTCTCGATAAAATTCCATTAACTCCTGTGAATTCAGAAAATGAACACTTCTGTAAGCTGAGACATTCTGCTTCATCATTCTAAAAATCTTTTTCAATGCAACTTCTAAATCCATACGCTGATAATTACTCATTGTACGCATCATAAAATAGATCACGTCCACATTACATTCTTTTGCACTTGTTTCCATTATTGCTTCATCAATCACCATAACATTCTTAGCTAACTTAGGATCTTTTATATTATTAATTGCTTCTCTGTGTTCTCTAAATTCTTTACTATTTTTAAAATTCTCTGGCACATCAATAACTCTTGACTCTAAACTATTTTCATTTGCAATAGCGATCATTCTTTCATTTAACCACTGTGTAGTAGCCGCTTTATTATCGTCATTACTTCCGAATCTGAGCTCCAGTATACACATCTGAGACCCGTCTACAAATTCGAAAATATTTATCTTCTCATTTCCGACATCTATCTTCGTATTTGTACCATTATCTGATCTTAGCCATAAATATCTTGCAAATGAATCTCCCTCCGCTGATTCAAACTCCTTCTTCTTTTCATCCTCATTGAAAATGCAAAACCTAAAAACTAATATTCCAACTGTTATAAAAAGAATCAAGTATACTACCACTGTTGCCATAAATGGAAGTTTCATTATTGTACTAAGAACATAATTAATTGCAAATAATGCAGCTAAACTTCCAAGAACAAACAACGTAATTATTCCTTGTACCTTGCTATCGCCTGCTACTTTATTCGAATCTGTTACTGTTTTATTTACATCAAATGGAAATACCATAATATTTTCTCCTTCATACTGAGAGGTTGCCAGTTACCTAAACAACCTCTCAAAACTTCTTACAACTCTTGCATTACTTCACTATCTACTAATGTTTCGATTCCATTATCCATTAAATCATTGCCCTGATCATCTTTTAACTCCTCGCCCTGATCACCTGGATCCTTTGCTATACCACTATCACTTCTACCTCCGTCATCATAGTCGTAGCCACCATAGTCGTAGTCATAATCGTAGTACGTTGTATCATTCCAGCCTCTACTATCGCTGTAGTAATCATCAACACTTCCGCCGATATTATACCTAGAGTATCTGTCAATATTTCCATCACTGAATCCCCGCTCACTACCCTTCTTATTATATGAGAGATTATTCGTCGTAACTGTTTTACTATGTACGGTGTTAGAAACACCATTTTTCAGACCACTAGCTGCATTTGTTATAGTGGCATTGATTGAAGTATTTCCGAAATCTGAAAGATTCCTTAAAACTGAAACCATCAGATCTACAATCACATACAAAACTGCCATCACTATTAATAAGAAGAAATAGATACTAATTGGACTATTACCTATCGCTTTTACAGCAAGCAAACCTAAAAGTATTACAAATGAACAAAGCATAAGAATCACTGAAACTTTTGCGTATCCTAAAGCTGGATTCTTAAATGACTTGCCAGTAAATAATTTTAGTAGTACCAATACTAACAGCAACAAATAAAATATTGGAATCACCCAATTCATAGCAGCGATCAAGAGAGAAAACAGTAATATTGTCACATCAAACACTATAAGATTCAACCATCCGTATTCATCAAGAATATATGTAACTATATCCATATCTGTTCCGATATAGCTTTCATAATCATTTACAAAAACACTACACAGTACATTCTGTAATGGCATCTCTTCGTAATTGATAGTAAATGGATACATCCAATGTGAATAGTCGGAGACTCGTTGTGTTAAAGCAATCATAGCTCGCATAGCCACCACTTTTATCATCACATCATCTGAAAGTGTACCGATTTCATCTGACTGGTCATAAACAAACTTCTTTGTCTGATAGTTAACATAAGAAACTAAGGAATCTAACCTTTCGGTATTTGGATCCCAGTGTTCATCATAATATCCTAAATCCTGCATCGTCTGTGCCCAAAGAGTTTTCTTCATTGCCTTGGTTGGATTGTAAAGCCACTCTGCTAACCCTAACCAATCAACATTGTCACCAAATTCATCGACTAATTGCTGAGACACTTGATTACCTTCTATCAGAAAAGTACTTACTTCCTCATCTGTCCAATCTGCATCTGATACTGGTGTCACAAAACCATATTTCCCCGGAGTAACAAAAGGTTTACTATTTACATAGCTGTATAATAAATAATTATCCTTTAACTCACCATTAGCGTAAGAAGATGTTTTTCTTGGAATATTATAAATTACGGAAAGTTTATTTATTTTTTCAATCAAACCATCTACAATATTATAGAAAGGTACATAATAATCTACATTATTTGATACTGTCTTTGTTGCCTTTAGCTTGTATGAAAAATCTGAAGATACTTTTCCTGAAATATCCAAGGTATCAAACAATATATCTGTATTAACACAAATCTCATCATTCTTTGCGTATACACCAGCTTTTTCGTTTATTGTTACAAAGTTACCTCCTATCAAATTATCCTGTGTTGCACCCAAACTATCTGCAAAAAGCTTACGTTCCCTTCCCTGTACCTTGTATAGTGTTATAGAAGTGGATGCAAGATTTCTTACACCATCATTAGTTAAACTCTCACCATTGGAAACACTTAATGCATATCTTTCAGCATCTATACCGAGTATCTCATAGGAAATATTCTGAGCAACATTATTCGTGAATAAATTGAATATTGCTGGCAGTACCGAAGGCATAACTGCAACGTATGCATACATAAAAATTGCAAAAACTGTGGTAGTTACTGCTGCCTGAAATAAATCAATCCTTACTTTACTAAAGTAAAAGAGTAATACTACTAGCACAATAAAGAAAAAGAAAATAAGATTTTCGTCAATCACGTTAAGTATCTTCCCTACTAGAGGATTATCGTAGATACTTTTTATACCTATTACTCCTGACATATTAGATAGCTTATTAAAAATAACTTCACTTTGTGCCAAAAGACTTTTATGCTTTCTGGCTGCTGAGTTCGATGTATAAGTATCATATTTTAAAAGCATATCATTATGATAGCCTGCAGAATTATTTGTTCCATTTAACCCTGCAATTACTACGGCATCTACCATGTATGCATCATTCAAATGCTTCATATTTTTCAATGAAAGCGTTGACGGATCCACCGCTAAGGATGAAAACATATTATTTGCAATAGCTTTAGCAATCATTTTCGATGTATCGCTGCTGGCAGAGTATGGAAAAATACTTATGCCATCAACTGTGATCGTTGTATTTATAAGAAATGGTGCATAACTATAGTAAGCGCTTGACTTGCTACTCCAAGCTGATTGCTCCGATCCGAATATTAACCGTCTTGTTTTAAAAACTGTAATGGAATCATCACCAAAATTACTGAGAAATGTACTCTTCATTTTAGGCATCGTCAAAGGACCTTGTGTTTCTATTTCGTCTTTTGAAATCGTCTTTGCTGCAACAAAAGATGAATACGATCCTGAACTATCTGCTATGCCAAAAATCAAATACTTTCCTATATCAGATTTACTAGCAAGTTTGAATTGTCCTGTGTTTTTAAGCACACTTGGGTAACTATTCATAAACGCCACTGTGAACGGATTGTACGCTGAACCACTGTAATAAATCGGATTTGCTGCCGCAGGTAGTACAACTGTATCATCCTCCAAAACAACATCGCCAAATGCATTTAAGTACAAGTACAGTGTGTCAGCATCTTTTAATGATTTTGCCCATGTACTCGTATTAAGTATATTTGTCATTAAAGCTGTTGTCATATTATCTATAGCTCTTGAATACTCTGCGCCGTAAAGTACCACTGGAGATGAAAAGGCATTCTCATCTGTAATTGAATCATGTGCATAAACGATATTACCACCTGTGCTACCTATGTTAGAAACTTCAGTTGAGAAACCGTCTGTCACTTTTGCACTTACTTTGAAATAATCTGCAATTTTTTCTAAAACACCTGTATCGGATACCTTCGTTCCTGTGCCTGTTCCAGTTCCAGTTCCTGTGCCTGTTCCAGTTCCAGTTCCTGCGCCTGTACTTGTTCCTGGCACTGGATCAGGCAGTAAACCTCCTGTTCCAGTTCCTGTTCCTGTGTCTTGTGGAATATCTGGACTTAAAACTTGATTGGAGTCATCGGAATTGAATACACCCGTTCCTGTACCTGTACCAGTACCCGTTTCTGTACCTGTGCCTGTACTCGTACCTGTACCAGTTCCTGTGCCTGTTACTTGATCAGGCAGTAAACCACCTGCCCCATTCGTCCCTGATACTCTTGACGTTTCACCACTTGTTAAATTTGTTATATTGTTATCTATCACAAAATTAACATCCACGTTAGATCCATATTCACTCATATCAAATGATTTACTGTTACCGTTAAAATTTATTACAAATGAAGTATTATTTTCATCTTTCTGTTTACCATCCTGAGAGTATAACCAGTCAGACCCGTCATTCTGTAGTTCACCAAGTATTGTGCACAATGCCCCAACCTTACCACTCTGTATATCGTCTATAAAACACTGTAATGTCTCTATTGTTGCTGGGCCTACAGGATCACCAACACTGTTCAAATCTCTCTTGTATAATGGTTTTTTATAGCTTTTCGTTTCATTGTATAGCAACAGTAAATCACTAGCTGTATCTGTGTCAGCTAATGCACTTAACGCCTGCGTAAACTCTGTACAGCCCGTGTGACTTACAAATGGTGTGTATACTGCGCTTGCTGAGAATATTGCCAGGTATGCCATACTTAACTGTGGCGTTGTTGCAACCTGAAGTACACCGTTTGTCACATCCGTATCTGCAAAATTCTCTATAAAAGTTTTTGTAGTGTCAACTATAATCTCATCATCAGATTTTTGAGATTTAGCTGTTGACGCCGCATGAAATATATTTTCATAATCGGCATTAGCTTTTAAAGAATCAATCATCTGTACTATAGATGAAGAAATACTTGTATTAAACGCATTATTTGATTCCCAGTTACTTATCTGTTTTGTTGAATCACTTATCTCCGTAAAAGAATCTGATAAAGCAACTAAATCAACTTGGTATTTACTTGTTAAATTCTCAAGACTATGCCCTTTCATTGAGTCTAAATAGCTTGTGTAAAAAGTATTTAGATCATTCACAAAATTATTATTCACATAGCTATTTAATTCATCATAGTCGTATTTTGTCGAACCATTATTAAGTCGCATGTATAGTATTTTATCTGACGTTATTGTGTATGATGTATTAAATTTCTTATACATCCCATGTAACTTTTTTGCGTATACTTTTAATTCTTTATCAGCTATATCTAATTTTTGTGCACCTTTATTCTTGTATAGAAAATTGTAATAACTTGTGTATTCTATCACTACTGCCAGACTCTGAAATTCTGACTTAATTGATGCACCTGCTACTGACTCTGTTGAAAGTTGCACCAACTTATCTTCAGTTGCAGTAACAAATGTGTTCTTTGTACTCGTTAGGGCTGCCGCCTCAACTTTTTGCGTACTCCCTAAACTGCAAAGCAGGAGTGCTAAACTTAGCACTCCTGCGATAAACCCATGTCTCTGCATAATCTTCTTGCCTCTTCATTCTATACTTACTTTCCTGTTTGTATAGTGGCACCGCCTTTATCGTTGGTGCCATCATTGGTTGAATTCTTCTCGTTTTTTGGTGTAAAGTAACTGTGCTCATCAGAGTTAGTCTTCTTGGAAATAAATACATGCACATAGAAGCCGCTGTCTGTAAATCCTAACTCATCTGCTTTTATTGTGTAAGCACCACTGTACGTCTGTGTCTTATTTACAATCACGGAATACGTTAAATTCTTAGCTCTAGCATCTGCTATACTTGAAGCCATTGATTGTAGTTTCTCGCTGCCCAACGATATCCCTGTCTTGTTACCATCTTTAAATTTTATTTGGAAACTATCACCTTCACCATTGTATACCAAACTTGTGTAAGTGACCGTATCCTTTTTCCCATCTCCATAGGTAAAAGATTTCTTACCATCACTTGTAATGGTGTAATTTGCTGCAACTGCTGCCATACAATCAATAGGCGCACTCAAATTAGCATCTATTGCCTTACCAATAGCCGTTTTCATATCCGTACTATTATCCGTTGTATTCCTAAGCATAGAAGCATAAACCTTTTTCACTACAGATTGCTTAAAATCACCATACTTTGACCCATCTGCATTGTACGCAAAAGTGTATGAGCTTCCCGTATTCATTGCCCTATCTACTAATTTTGACAGGTTAGTATCTGCAAAATTCTGTGTTACCACACCTAATGCTTCAACTACTGTTCCGTATGCTTGCCACAACGTGCCATTGAAACCCATGGAAAATGCGAATATAATCATAATATTAGAAAGTGAAGATTTTAACAAGTAGGTAGTCACAGTATCTGTTTCAGCGTAATTACCTTTATGCTTTGCATCGGTAGAGTACAGCGAGTACGCTTTAACATTTGGAAATAAAGAGAAAAAGAAACTGATAAAAGCATCTAACCCTGTTCCGTATTTGGCATTGTAAAGATCGGAAAAGGCTGCCTTCATACCAAACATTTTCTGATTCTTTCCAGCACTTTTTATCTCATCAATATTATCCCAAAAATTCTTTCCAGAAAGATAAAGCAGATTCAACATAACCTGTATACCTACTGAAAAAATACCGATTAAACTGAATGCAGAGATTACCCAACTCATTATTTTTCCAAGCCAATTCATTTTTGTGAAAACTTCCCAGTTTCCGGAAAATGCATCTGTCACAAAAATATCTGTTAATTTATGACTTGAGTAACCATCTGATGCAGTAGCAATACCTGGCATTACAAGCATTAACATTGTCAATGTTATTAAGCTGATAGCCACAATATTGTAAAATTGTATTATTTTTTTATTTTGTTCTCGTAGCCAGTCATTACTGGCTACATCTACATACATTGTATTCATCATTTTTTCCTCCTAAATAAAATTTGCACAGACTGCTATTAAAAATAAGCACACAACTGTAGTAACTGTGCACCTTCCTAACTGTGGTGGCGCATCCAGACTGTAAATACTAAGTGATAGTATTTTTATAAAATCTATCCCCTCATTTTTTCCAGTAATCCTTGATTGCCTTGCCAATGTCTCGAATAGTACTGTCACTGTTCCCTTTGTTATTCCAAGATAAACAGCCCAGCTAACTATCATCAGGTATGACGCTATAACAATTATTATCATAGCTACTAAGGTCTTAAAATCTGCCCGCCACTCCTGCTTAAAATCTGAATTAAAATCTTCTTTCTCCAACTCAAAAGTTGCTGTATTCTCAAAACCACTCTGACTTAAATTAAATGAAGTCTTTTTTGTATCATCAAAATTCAAATCTTCAGTAAAGAAAGGAATCTGCTGTCCTGAAAGCACACGTTCTGATGCAGTGTTGCATACCTTGTAAACGTTACCATCCGATGAAATAGGTCGTACTAGTAATGAATCATTAAACTTCACAGCAAATATCACGTATCTTGCTGTTGTTGATGCACTGACTTTCTTTGTACTTTTCTTAGTACGTTTTATAATCTGAACATCATTATCACTTCCTAAAATCACACAGTACTCGCCTACTGGAGTCTTCTTGGCGTATTTAGTTCCGAGTGTACATGTCTTCACGTAGTTTGCTAACGGCACAGCAATTCCATCACACTCTATTGGAAATGCTGAAAAAATTGAGTCAAAAGCTTTCTTAGCATTTGATGCTCCTCTGACAGCAATCGAAGCTGCAGTTGAATTGCCGATAGGGTATGAACACCAAACACCATCATTCTTCACCCATCTTGTATCGTCTACATAAAGAATAGTTCCATCTTCCAGATTACCAATATTTGTTGCCTTTGCATTTTGAGCAAGTATTGAGTCAATTATACCATCAATAATACCTGAATAGTAAATGGTTGACTGATTCAATAGGTACGCTGTTCTTCCAGTGCCTATCTCCCAAGTATCACTACCAGCTGATTTATAAACATAATAATCACCTGCTGGCAGATAAACTGTTGGTACAGCCTTTACAGTTGCACTTCTACTATTTAGACTCTCATAGCTACCATTCTTTGCACGGTAAATGGAAAGACCACCTTGATAGAACAGTCCTATCTTTTCATTTCTGGATTGTGCACTTAATGCATCTGATGCACAGTCCCACAATTTAAAGATACTTGTCCCATATTCTGAATTCAGTTCCGTTTTTAGCCACGGATCATTATCCGCTACAGCACTTGTTATACCAAAATTGGAATAAAATCCATTAAGAACATCTTTCTTCCATGATGACGAACTATTTGATTTTACATATTCCACAGTGTAGTTATTATCTGATTTCTTGAGTTTGAACTCAACTGCTTTATCAAAAACATCATCGTAAATCGGCACCAGAGCTATGTATTGTCTTGTCTCGTCGTTTACGGTTCTGTTCGTAATACCAACATACATATACTCCTTTACAACACCATTCTCTTTATGCGTCACAACCGATCCTGTTAATGGAGATTCACTGTCTGGAGCAACCCTGTCTTTAGTTTTCATATAACTAAGTTTTTTATCGCCATCTGCATTGTATTCCAAACGCCTACTGTCATTTACCAGATTTCGATAAAGAACTTGCCAACCTTCAAGGTAGAATTCATCTCCAAATCTGACATTATTGTCTGTTTTGTATTTTGATGAAAATTGTATACTACACTCTCTCGTTCTTGCTGCAAATTCTTTTACTGTGGTAAAATCCTGACTACTCTTTGTCAGTCCCGTAAAATTCTTGTAGTATTTGGTCAAAAAATTACTTGTTGAATTACTAAAGTATTTTTTGTAAGCGCTTGGAACTTTAAAACCACTCTCAATCAAAAGATCTGAAACCTTCTCAAGACTATTTGATCCGCTGTACTCGTCTTTCACATCCTCTGGTAAAAGCACAGAAACTTTTGGAACCATATAACCACATTTTATAAATTGAGTTCCTGACTGGTTAAAAAGCATGGTTGTCAATCCCTGTGACATTGCTAAATTAGAATCCCACCAGGCTCTCAATGCTGTTCCGTCTGCAGGTGCTGTGTAAAGATTGGTGAAAACATCATTCCATGTTGCAGTTCCGGAAACACTCTCACTTGGGAGAATTGCACTGGAATTAAAATCATTCAAATCCGGTACTGCGTAAACCCAGTCCACTACCACTACATATGGTTTCTTCTTATCTGTAGGTTTAAACTTCTTGTAGTAAATTCTGTATATTGTATTCATACCATTTGCTATCTGATTTACATTGTAATAGTATTCCGGATTACTAACTGTACTGATATCTTTACCGAGTTCAAAACTATCTATTTCACCATTGTTACTTGTTTGTACATCAGCGACAAGATATTCTGTTTTTCCTATTAGTGAACCACTCGATCCAAAAAGATTTGCATCGTAAACTGTGACATCTGAAGCTATTTTCTGTGTATTCACAGAACCTGAGTAAAACTTTATAACGGACATACCAAGTAATGAAGATATCACATCAAAATTGTAGTATGCCTCACCGTCTGTACTCACAACTAACAAGTTCTCATTAACAAAAACCTGATTGCCTACTAAAGCATATTTTGTTGATGGTAACAAACAAGCCATTGCCCCTGTGCCTGCATTTACTAAAACTTTATCTTCGATAAAATCTATCTTATCACCAAAACACTGTTCCAGTATAGACTTAGAAATCATTCTAATTTCTTTACCATCTTTTATTTTCATCACGCCTGTTATTTTGTAAGCACTGGCATCCTTTACTGTTGCAGAGATTCTGTCATCAACCATCTGTACAGCTCTGGTTGGGTTTGTAGCTACTATAGTCAGTGTCATTCGGTAAACATCTGTATTGTTGACTTGCTCTTTCTTTATCGAAACTATTTCAGGATTAGATTCGACTAGCCCGGATGACATAGAATCAAATAATTTAGAAACTTCAACACCGTCGTATTTGTAAGAGTTTACCGTATCGAAATCTTTAACAACTGTGTAGCTTTTTGTCTTACTTGAAGCTGAGACTCCTACCAAAGCGTGTAGCTTTTGTACTGCGTACTTCACAGTGTAATCAATTCCATTCTGTTTATTACTACTTACATTAACAGCATTCTCTGTTACACTAACCGTATCTAAAACATAGTTTGTCCCCTCGTTAGGAATCGTTAGTGTGAATGATCCCTTGCTAAATCCTTTCTCTTGCCAAAAAGCCTCACCGTCTGTCAATTGAATTATACTGAAATCGTATCTTGCATCTTTATTGACTGCTCTATAAATTATTGGAAGTAAGTCTTTCCATCTCACTGTCTCGAAAAAGCCAATACTATCGTAATCTTCAAAATTAAGTACACCCTTTGCTATAAGAAACTCCACGGTATTGTATTCATCCTCTGTAAGTTCGCTTAGGTACTCTATACCGTACTTGTAAGCAACTATATCTGCCTCTGTCGCAGTGACATTCTTCTCAGTATTCTTTAAAAAAGTCTCCACGATACCTAACGCATCTATCAGTGTCATATCTTCTTCTACAAAATAGTTTGGCTGTTTTGATTCAATTTTTATAGAACTGTCATCTTCTGTACTGTAAACGTATGAAGCTCCCCAGCACCCTTGACTATCCTTTGTATTCATGGAAAGTCCAGGATTACCGTATTCCAAATCAGGTACAGTGCCTGCCCAACCTTCTGAAGCATTCCAAGTAGCAGTTCCTGTCAAATTTATTGATGTTAAAGCATCTTCGGTTAAATCTGATTTGAGTATCAATCCTTTCTCTATTGCTTCTTTTAAATAGTTTTCATAGACATTACCTGTTGTGTAAACATCATACTGAACTTTCTTATCTCCCACGTTCACTGATCCGTAAATTAAAGGTCTTCCTGCTTCGCTTCCGTAAAGTCCCCTATAAAGCATTGCGACTAAATCTGACTTGTCAGCCTTATTCGCACCTTTTATCCAGTCATATGAATCATCCGGGCGAATCACCTTTATACCGCTCGATGTAAGTCCAAGAGAGAAAGGTCGTTCTAAACTATCATTCTCTATCAGCCAGGATCTTGCCTGAAAGTATTCCTGTTGACTTTCATCACTTGGAGTATCAGCTTCTGTATAGTATCGATTTCCTTTCTTCAGCTCGTGATCGTATGTTACATCCTTTGCGTTCCCTAAATCAATGCCACTAAATTTCCACAGTACATTAAAATCATCACTGCTTAATTTAAAATCTACAACATCTGATTCATTATTTATACTATTTGCAAAGCACACATAGTTTTCTTCTTCCTCCACTACTACGGTGTCTTCTGTATCTTCGTCTGTGTCTTCTGTATCTTCGATGTCTTCTGTATCTCCACTGTCTTCTGTGCCTTCGTCTACTTTTTCTGTACCGTCTGTGTTGTAAGTTGCCCCGTGTACCATCACTCCAGTACTGAAAGTAAGAAGTAGAATTAATGGAGTAACTACACTTATTCTTTTCGTTTTTCTCACCACCTATCACAATACAAGTTTTTGAACACGTATTAATACTGGCATATCAGGAAAAGCTATCCTAAAATCTTTTTCCTCTTGGATTCTTTCTATTTTGTATGGTAAAAATTCTTTGCTCTTTAGTACTCTGTTTAAAGAGTATATTGACACACTATTTACCTGTATTATTACTTCCAAACACTCTTCACCTGTCTGTAATCGTTTACTAATCGTTTGATTATCGAGTTCTTTGTAAATCATAGCAAGTAAGTAATCTTTTAGTCTTTCGTCTTTCTGAATTCGTACCTGCTCTTCAATTTCTTTACGCTTTGCATACTTCTTTTTATAGTATCTTGTATTATGCCAGCTACTCAATACTCCTGCGTATATTTTCATAGATGGTGAAAGCTTACGCAAGTTTATCGGTTCGCTAACGTCTAACTCTTTTCGCACAAAGTATTGCATTTATTCACCATCCTTTCTTTCTAATTAAAATTGTGTCAGTTTTGCTAAATTTAAAGGTTGTAAACCATTTCCATCGCTATCGGATACTTTTGTATCTTCTAACTCCATTCTTAAAAATTTAGCTGTTTCTTTTGCTCTTGACGCCTGGTAAACTGAATCAGCGTATACATCTTTTGTCTGTTTATTCTGTACAGCCATACGCATTTTGTAAAGCGCCAATTCAACTTCACTTGTTGTTGATCTATTCGATAATTTCTCTAAAGCCTTCAGACACTTATCAATTGTTGCCTCAGTCAATACTTCCTTGACTACTGACTGACTGTAATCACTTAAATCTGTATCAACACCTTTTAAATGAAACAGCGCATTCAGCATTAACTCATTCATTCTATTTTGTATTACGGTAGCCTCTAACGACTCTGCCAGTTTTTTACTCAGGTTAGCAAAGCTTTTCAAATCTGTATCCTGCATTGTAAGAAGCAGAGCGCATAACTCTTCCTCATCCACATCTTGTACAAAATCCTTGTACTCTTCGGCTGTTATATTATTGTCAAGTACAAATCTTGTATTGTTAATAAGATTTCTTGGAACTCCCCTTGAATGTCTTATTATTAAATTTGTAGTTTTCACAGGTAATTTATCACCCGCAATACTACCTACCAAGATTCTTGACTCATCGTATGTCAGTTTGGAAAATCTGTATCGCAAAGCCCTACTTACTAACTCCGGAATCACGTCGTACAGCTTTGTTGTACACATAATTATAAATACATTACTTGGCATTCTATCTATTTCTTCCAGAAATGCTGTCTGTGCGCCTTTTAAATCCTTTAAAACATGAACTTCCTCAAAGATATAAACCTGCGGCTCACTCCCTGACTTCAGAACAAAAACATCCTTTATCAGATTAGTTACATCTTCTTTATTCAGAAAAGTACCAAAGTTAACTATTTTAACATTTGGCGAACTACCTGTTGTCTTAAAAGCTTTTAAGTTATTCTTGCATGATTCACATTCACAGCAAGGATCAGCACCATTAGGATTTTCACAGGTCAATCTCATAGCCACTAGTTTTGCTGTGGTACTTTTTCCTGTTCCAAAAGTACCTTCGAAAATATTAAATTGGGTAAAAGTCTGATTCTCTAACTGACGTGTCAATAACCCCTTGATTCTGTTATTACCTATCACATTTTTAAAACTAATCAAATTTTTTGTCAAAATAGTACTCCTCCTGATAGCACAAAAAGGGTGCTGTATTTTCATACAGCACCCAATCATTCATTACCTAATCTTAGGCAATTTCTGCATTCATTGTATCAACTAATGACTGCACATCTGCAAGTGAACGGCTATCTTCAAAGTCAAGTTCTCTTGCTGCGTATGCTTTAAGGTATGTCTCAGAGGACATAGTGGTATTAACACCAGAACTCTTTCCACCCTTCTTAGCGCCTGAAATAGCACTAACTGCTTTAGCAAACATATCTGCACCAAGTCCGGAAGCTTTAACAATAGCCTCGAATCTTGGATCATTCATAGGTCCCTGCGGATCGCTAAGTTTGTTGTAAGCGAATGAGTATTTGTATCCGCCTGTCTTTGTGTTAGGCTCTTTCTTAACAACTGGGATTCTGACATTTGTAACTTTCTCGCCATCGTAGAAGTTGTTAATATCGATAGGAGCACCTTCGTTAAACCAGCAGGAGGATGCGATACTATCACCATTCATTGTGAATTTAGCTTTCTCTGTATCGCTCATAGGAGCTTTCTTCTCCGGAGTTCTGTTAAGGTAGGAAACGTATGCTTTCTCTACATTAAGGTTCAGAATTCCTTTATTCTCCTCAGTCAGATCCTGTGTGCTAATTGTATCGAATGTTTTCAGAGGGAAGTAGTTACCCGGTACTAACAGGGATTTTCTCTTCTCCGGTTTGATTGCATCTCTATGTAATGTAGCACCCTCTTTGTTGGTAGAGAATGAATGCACTACGGTTAAAGTGCCAGCACCGTTACCTAACAGCTCTTCGCTCTCACGAATATGATCTGCAAAGTTGTAAGCAAGGTACAGCAGTGCAGCATTGTAATCAAGCACATGTGTAACTAATGTCTTATCCTCAAGATCGTATTTATCAGCAGAAGCTCTACCGATAGAGGTTAACGGTAAATCTGTTCCGGCTGGGATTGTGAAAATAATACCTTTTGCTTTTCCCGGTTTTGTGTTCTTGAAGCTGAAAGCTGCCTCTTTCAGTAAGTACTTGGAAGCTACACGACCCTCTCCACTATTGTATTTGTCAATCACTGCCTGATCTGTAACTGTTGGATCAAGAATCGGTTTGTTATTCTCATCAAGCTTATTTGTTGAAACAACGCTTAATCTGATCGTATCGTCAGATGGTGTGATAAAAGAAATCAGACGTCCGTAAATAAAGTTATTTCTTGTAACCTCTGCCGGCGCGTTTACTGATCCCTCTACACTCTTGTCAATCTTCTCACGGATATTGTTATAGAATGCAATCTTCTGCTCTTTCTCGATATCTTTTTCAGATTTCTCTTTTGCACCCTCATCGTTGTCAACATCGAATCCTTTTGCTTTCTCTACTTCTGTTCCCTTTCCTGTAGAACCCGCTACCTTCTCAATCTCAGCGTTAAGATCTCCCATATCAAGTCCTGCTAAAGCTTTGTCTAAATCTAAATCTGCCATCTGTTGTTCCTCCTCATGAAACTTTAAAATTTTTGTTGTGGCAAGTACTGTTCCTGTTTCAGTACCTTGCAGTATCATTTTGCTAAGAGTGTTCTTTTCTCTATCCCAAAGGCAAACCATCTCGCCATCTGACGAATAGACCCTAGCTGCATCTTTTACGGATTTACCATCTGCGGTTGCAATCCAAATTGGATTATCAATCACAACTGCACCATGCACTGTCATGTCCTCTTCTTTTTTACTCAAAGGGATTACTTCTTTATTGTCAACAACCTTAAGACTTGTTGGCAACGCTCCACTCTCTTGGAGACTAATTAATGTGTTCATTATCTTATCTCCTTTTTACATTTTTATATAGTCAGGTGATTTTTAAACCTTGGTCAATTAAACCCAAGGTATCCACCGAGCTAACTTATTATTTTTATACAGTCACTGCCTAGTAATGACTGCGCGTACTTAAAAATCTTGCACTCATCATGACCGCTTATTGTGCGTATATTTACATCGTAAACATCCTCATGATCTAGCTGCATAGTTCTATTGTATGTAAATGTCTCTATATCACAGTGTCTACTGTTTATAGCCACGTAGCCTGTGTACCCACCAGTCTCAAGCTTACTCATATTATCTTCAGTCTTATACCACCCATTAGCACTTGTAAAAATCACTGAAATCTCAGTATTGACCATACTATGCATAACTGTTACATCAACTGACGACTTTATTCTTGATCCATTCAATAGCTCCACCAGTGAAAGCTCTCCATTAGAACTAGTACTAACTTCCACAAGCTCTCCAGGCTTTAGATCACCTGTGTAAACACCTTTGCTAATAGCACTGACTATAGTCGGCATATCTTCCTGCACACTATTTGAAACATCAATCACAGTGCTGCTACCACCTATTCGCACACCAATTGGGCGAATCACATTAATTCCAACGTAAGCAGCACTCCGAATACAATTTAAGTACGCATCTCCTAATCCTCTAAGTATTTGTACCTGAATACTCATACTGTCTACTCACTTTCTATTATTTTTGTTACATCATTTGTGTACTCTTTCTGCAATTTGAAAGCCAAAGCGTAACTATCTGCCTTTCGTTTCAAATCATTAGTGTCTTCGATACTATCTAAATCGCTAGCGTACTCCCATTCTATCAATGGTTTCTTCCCAGATAGCACATCATCAAAACCCTGTAAAAGGTCTGTTCGTAATTGTGACACATTAACTACCTGTCTTGACAAATTAAAATTCTCTGTATCCACCACTAACTCTAATTGCACATTCTTTCTGTTATTAATCAGGAAATTAGCGGCATCTTTGTAAAAGTAGTGTAGTACTTTCATTGCTGATTTTCGTTTACTTGTCTTACCATTTAAGAAATAGAGCGTCTCTACGTAATCATGTAAAGATCGCCCGTACAGTCCGTAAACTACATTTAGATGAATCTGACTTTTTACGTATTCAGAAAATTTAATTCTTATAGAACCCTCCACACTATGAATTGCAGTATAATCATCAATACTTCCGACAGCAGAAAGAGCCACAAATTGTGCTATTCTCTCATAACGCAATTCCATATCAAAAACCTCTTGTAAATGCATCAAGATCTACACACTTAGATCTGACACTCTTTGCTCTACTTTCCAAGTTCTTATCAGCAGCGTATGCACCTGTTTTAAGAACTTGTGCTTTGTTTTTAAGTAACATCTTGTCATTATCGGTCAAAGATTCAACTCTCTTCCCAATACAACGTACAGCTGTTTTAGCCCCGTACAAATTCATAAATTTTGCAAGAGCATCCTTATCAACTTCTGAACACTTTGTTGGTTCTAAAGTAACATCTTCAGGTTTCTCAGCTGGGTAAATCAATTCAATTCTTTTATCTACATCCTTCAGTTCTTCCTCAGTAAAAATGCCGATTTTCTGACAGAAAACTCTGACTGTTTCTGGGTTAGCACCAATTATCCTTTGCCTTAAATTAGCAGGACCACCGCACGCTTTGCACCAAAGTTGGTATAGTGTATATCCGCTGACACCTTTTTTAAGCTTCATAGCCGGTATCGCATCACTACTGCAACCACAAAAAACTTTGTATGCCGAAACTGTATTGTATGGAACCTTTATACCTTTTTTAATAGCAGTGCTAAAATTATTTTGATCAACATCAGTCATTGTAGAGTTAGTTGTCCTAAAAACTACGTTATTACGTATTGAATGACACAAATCTCTATCATTACCAACTATCTCCACACCTCTTACAAATTTCTCAAAATTTTCTGCAACAGCCCACTCTATCAAATCATCTGCTTCGTACCTATCGTACTTCTCACACTTTATTCCGCAGTGTTGCAGACCTTCGTATAGTGTCTCTATCTGACTGTAAACTTCTGGATGCTTTTCTCTTCCGCTTTTGTATTTGCTGTAAATCTCATTTCTGAAAGATGGACTGTCAAAACATGGCACCACCCAATCATAGCTCGCAACGGCTAAAGCTATCCTGTTTAGCACATATTGTATTCCACCTACAGGATAACCAAACCATTCGGTGCCTGTGTAATTTCCAGCGTAGACCATTGCCGATACATCAAAAACATGCAAAACATTCATTACACAAGCACCTCCCCAACTGGAAGTATACTATCCAGCATACACAGCACATCATTATCCAGAATACTATTCACTTCGTCGTAAACCTCCTGATCCACGTAAAACTTGTTTGGTGACAGTATCGTATTAGCTATCGCTTCCTGTAATAGAGCCAATTGACACCCATTCAACCCACAAATTCCAAGTCTTACCATTGACTTTCCAACTTCATTCAAATTTGTACTACATCCTAAAGTTTTAGCAATCTTCTCCTGACTAAGCATACTGCACCGATCGTATATCCTGTTCAACAGATCTCTGTCCTCATCTGGTAAATTAAAGAAATTAAACCCAGTTGGTAGTAACTCTCTAAGTCCCGCTGATGGCATCACACTATCTGTTACTGCTTTACTTCCATTCGTCGTAAGTACGTACTCATTGTAAAGTTTTTTAAACTTTAAAGTATCCTCTCTTACTTCTCTACACTTGTCCAGTAAAACTTTTCGATCATTCAAATCTTTAATCTGTTCAAACTCTGCAGCAACAGCGTACCTAATACTTTTTGGATTTCTTTGAATAAAAACTTCCAACAACATCCCGTAAACTGTTTCTTGCTTCACACTGGTGTAAACCAAATTATCAATCCAGTACTGAACATCATCGAGCCTTTTAATAAAGTACCCGACTATTGACTTTTCTTCTGTAGTCAACTCGTGCTTCTCCCCATTAACTATTGCACTATCAGCAACAGTCCAATCCATTGCTATATCATTTTCGTGCATCCAGCTACTAATGGAGCTTGCACCACTTGGCAGCGTACTAACAATCTTGCTTACTACCTTTTTCCTATCTTTCACAGGAAAAGTAGCTGTTAAACCATCTTCTATCGCGTTCTTCAAATTTGACAGATCTTTACTCCTTCCGGCTTGCTCTCTTTCGTATAACCGAACCAAACACTCCTGTTCAACAGCATTTTTCAGTATTTGATTATATTCAGGAAACTTTTGCAGTCCTTTTCCAGCTTCCCAGGTATCCGTTTCAATTTCCTCAAGGTTAATAGAGCATTTCAGCACCTTAAAGGTCTCAATCTTTTTTAAAAACAATAACTCCTTTTGTAAACCTTTTAATGCCTCTTTGTTAGAGTATTTTCGCATCTCATTAAAAAATGGAACGGCATCTTCCTTCTGGGGAAAAGCCAAAACAAACATTGGGGCTGTCATTCCCCAAAAACCTCCAAGTTTCATCTTCTTCACCTCATTTTTTTATAGACTGTTAATTTCCTTTTATTTGTTGAGCAAACCAAGCTACCTATTTAATTTTCAATAGCACTCGTATCAGATATTGAAATTTCTATGTCAAAATTTCCTTTATCTGTGGATTTTGCTTCTGACCTCGATTCATCTTTGGTATTTTCTGTGTTTTTATCATTTTCGGTTGTTTTCTGATCCTGATCATCCTGATCATCCTGACCATCCTGCTGCTCTGATGAATTATCTGTTGCATTTTGATTTGTAACTAACAGTGTGTAGCCATTCTGATCACACATCTCCTGTAACTTATCCTTGTTACTAGCTAAATCTGTGTGCAATGCTAATGTCACTGTACCATCTAAATAACTAAAAGTTTTCAAGTATGTGTCATCCGTGACATCAATAATTCTCATGGTATTTGAGTAAAGATCTAAGATATTTTCATTATCATCTTTAAGATACGCCTGATAGCTCGTTATTGCTGTATTAATTGAAGAAATCATTACTTGATTAGCATCCAATGTTTTATTAAGCTCTGTTAGTTTCGTGTTCTGGCTGTATGTCATAAAGTATAAAGTACCTGTAATTACTAATGCAAATATACCAACAGCCGTCAGCACATTAACAATCAAGCCTGCTGTATTATTATTTGGAGTCTTGGATGCCCTTGGAACCTTCGGTTTTTTAGTTTTTGCAGGTCTTTTCATTTTTACAGGTTTATTTGACTTCCGCTTTAAATTACTATTTTCCAAGTAGTCATCATTCTCCATGTCGTCTTCCCTACTGTCCTCTCTGTCAGTTCCTCCATACTCTCCATACCCATCGTCATCTAAATCAGAATCTACTAAAGAATCCACCTCTCTCAACTCACTTGACTTAGTAGATTTTGATTCACTGATCACTAAATCATCATCCTGTACTGAGTTAGTATTCTCTTTAGCTGCTCCACCATCACCACTCTCTTCAGAAATTGTATGAGTTTCTTCCTTATTTATATATGCATTGTACATAGCAGGCACATATCTAAATTTTCCTTCGTGCAAGCAGGCATATGCGAAAATTACTAAATCATGTACAACCTTTTCATCATCCAAACATGTTACAGCATTCGTAAAATACATCAGATCACTTGTATCTGTTAATTCGTTTTCATTCATTACATTTGTTGCACCTGTCTGATTCATAAATCGTTTTAATGTTTCTTCGTAAACATCTGGTGTACAAATAGTGTAAGCCACCTTATCACCATCTATATAGATAAATCTGTAAATACCTGTGTAATTTTCAACAAAACATGTATCTGCTTGTGCAAACTGCGCATAGTATCCAAACTTATCAACAAACGAAACATCTGTAATACCGGCTCTGGCGCAGATATCTATACAGATATTCATATCTGATTCATTAATAAGACTTGCATATTTATCCGCTCCATCTCCTAACTCAAATGCAATCTTTGAATTAGTGTAAAGACACTGTGCCAGCATATTATGTGTTACATATGTAACCTTATCTGGAATAAAATGCTCTATCGCTGAAACTAACATGGAAGTAACTGACGATGTAAACTCTACACTATGAATATCTAAAATTGTATCATCTTCCAGTAAAAGTATCTTAATCCTAGTATCCAAATCTACAACCAAATGTCTCATAACTCTGTGTTTACCTCCTCAACCTCACTACCGTCTTCGATTATTCCATACTCTGTACTACTTGAATCATTTGGCACATCCAAATTAACACCTGTGTTACTTACATTTGTGTAAACACCTGTGACAGCTCTCACGGTAACTGTAGCTTTCCCTGTTAATATATCCAAATCTGTATCAACCACTGCTGTACTAATACTTTTTAATCCCTGTAAAAAATCATAAGTATCAGCTATGTCCAAGTCATACTTAATCTGAACTACATCGCTACTAAAGTATGCAATATCCTCAATATTATTTGTCATTTGAATATCACCAAGCACGTCATCCGTATAACCTCTTGCAACGATCCCTGTAATATTTCCAAGTGTTGCTAAATAATTTGCCATATCCACATTATTCAGACAAACATCTTTTCCACTTTCCTGCAACTGAGACAAAAGCAACGTCGATTGATTTTGTAAATCACTGTATGTTTGCTTACTAGTCTCAATTTCGGATTCAATCTGATTAATTGTGGATTTATTGGTTGTATATTCTGTGTATTTTGGAAAACCAAATAACCCAGCTATACAAATACTGAGCAATACAAAAACTGCTTTTAACCTCATTATCTAAGCCTCCTATAACATTTCGATTTCCTGTACATCATCATCATCTCCCTCGTTCTCATCCAATGTATCTTCCACAGCAAACCCACCTGACCGATCAATCGTTGATGCTGTATCAACTTCTTTAATTGGCAGTATTGTCTTACTGTTTTCAATATCATCGTATTTAATATACGGAACGAGATCACTAACATCTTGACTGTCTTTATGACTCATAAATTCGTCAGATAAATCTCTGATAAATTCAAATTCTGAATCATATCTACTGCTTACTTTCCCATTAGGAACAGCGCTCATTCTTCCGACCAACTCACTTCTTACATGCGGATACTCTGTCTTATTTAAGGCATGAAGTCTTTCTGATGCAATCTGTGCGCTCCCTTTACCAACACTTTTATCCGTATTCGATGATTTTTTAGTAATTTGTTTTTTACTTTTAAGTCCTATCATTCTTATCTCCTCACTCCATAAGTAAACTTAAAGAAGTATAACTTACCTCGCCTCTCACAACAGCATCATAAACATAATCTTCAAGAGCCTTTCCTTTCACAGCCTCTCTTAAGACTTCTTCCATTGCTGCAGGAGATTCACACCTTAACAATTTGCGTTTAATATCATTCGTAAAAATCACAAATTCTGCGTATGGTCTGTTACCACCAACCACAATACCTGTGTGATTACAAAATTTACACCCTGTACTAACAGGTACTATCTCTGTGCCTCTATTTTTTAAAAATTCTGTAATTTTTACATTTTCTATTGAATCAACTAAGATTCTTTCCTGACAGTGCGGGCACATCTTTACATACATTTTCTGATTAAATACTGCGTTGATCTGACTGATCACATCCTTGTAATCATCCCCATAGTACTCCCTTAACTTGTAAGGTAAATGCCACACCCTGTCTACATGTGTTGTCGTTATCACATGAATAGACGAATTTGCCAAATCCTGTACTGCAAATGCAACATCCTTATTAGGCAACTCGTTTATATAAGCTATATTTACATCTTGTTTTTTAGCCAGACGTACCGAGTTCAAAAGTATATCTGCATTACCTTGGTAATCAACTTGAGAGAAAGGCATCCACACCTCTATTGGTGATTCATAACTTACAATTTTTAACTCTTTATCTATCATTTCATTTACTAATGCAAATCCAGTAGTATTTTTACCTGTTCTCACAGCACCTGTTATAAACGTAATACCACTGCGTAATTCTGAAACGCTCGTAAGTGCATCTTCAACTTCTTTTTGGAAACCAAGCTGATTAATCCGAAAGCTAACTGTAGATGGCTTTTGCATACGAATCACATAGTGATAACCGCCACTGACACTATTAGCTGTTATCCTCAGTGTTATATCATCACCGACTATTCCAGACGCACTTGTTTCAACACCACCAGCATCTAGCAAATCAATCGCATTTGTACTTGTCTTTTTCTCTACAAGTGATCCAATCATACTTTTATTCAGCTCTTTTGTAATATCAAACAGACTTACTCTCTCCAGCTTATTGTCTATTCTAAAAGAGACAGGGTATTCAACCCCATCTCTATAATGAGCCACATCAAAATGCACATCTGTGGCCTTCCTGTTTACAGCCTCAATCATCAGTCTACGAAAAACATCCATTGGCTCTAATGGTTTCATTGATTTTCCTTGTATTTTACAAAAGCTGTATGGTGTCAATGACTTATATGTAATTGGTTTTAAGCAATTCAAATCCATTTCAACACTGATTTTATTGATATCACTTGTACAATCGTACAGTACCTCCACATCTTCACTACTTTCTTTCACAACAACATCATATCGAAGTTCTACCGTTGGGTAAGCCCTATCACTGTAATCTTCTTCATAATCACAGCATCTGACATCATCATTCCCAAAAGATTTCACAAATTCAGTAAGCTCTTTATTTGTGTAGTACTTATACTGTTCTAAGTAGTATAAAAGATCTCTATCTGTCGTGAAACCATATTCCTCCAAGGTAGTCTTTAATTCGGGTGTTATCTTTAGTAAAGAATAATCTAGCATACTACTACAACCCCCTCTCTACTAATGTCTTTAAAAAACACCACTGCTCTGTATCCTTTATGGAAGTATTGATTATTTCCATTAAATTCTTTTGTATTACTATGTTTAATTTCCCAAACAATTTCAAGATTTGGTACTTCCTGATTGTCTGAAAAACCTTATTCTGTTCTTTACTAAAATACTGAAATACTTCATCATTTTCCAATGTATCTTCAACTGTCGTGAGCTTATCTACTTTTTGTAAAAGAAGATCACAGTTTTTATTAAAGACTACTGGTCTTTTACAATCAAATCCACCTGCACTATCACTAACATCTTCGGCGATATCAGTGCTTGTTGGAAAGAGTTTGTATGGAGTCATTGTTGCGTAAAGAATAGTACCAAATAAACTTTGGTTAATCAGTAAGTCAGTCACCTCTGTTTCATTATCGAATTTTACAAACTCAACATTTTTATATTTTTTTGCCAGTCCGATCAGATCTGCGGCTGCTATCTGTGTTATAAACACAAAACGCTTCTTGTCATCAAAGAGATCACATAACTGTAAAAACTTTTCCATATTTTTTCTCTCATTTGAATCAACTAATGGGAGCGAATATCCAAGATATCCAACTCCCATTAGTTCATTGCTATTCACTTTCAATAAGCCATCTATCGCCTGTTTAAAGCTTCCGTAGCCCTGTATCAAAAATGAATACTTCTTTGACTCTTCATAAACCGCTGTTAAGTAATCCGGACTTATAATAACTATTGTTTTCAAGAAGCCTCCTTACTGCAGTATCAATTTTGTCTTCAATCCCTTACACGGTCTCAAAAGCATCCAAGTCCCAAAAGATACTGCATGAGATGCACTTATCCTCATACCATCCCAATTGTATCTGTAATCGTATGTTGTCTTGTATTCTGGCATTTGTCCTATCTTTTGCTTCCTTATTAAAACTACTGGAACGCCTGGGCTGGCAAACTCGTTAATCAAAGCAACATCTTCAACTAACTGTTTGTCTACTGTTGCGTAATTATATTGCAAAATCACTGGTTTATTATTCGGACGTTTTAATTGTAGATTCTTATCCAGTCTTTTTAAATCTTCCAAAAAACTGTCAATATCCAGTATCTGAACCTGTGTACCAAAAGCTGGTGGATGCCCTTCTGCTCTACACAACTGTGAAAATGAAGAAAGAAGATCTCGACCGTAAACATCTCTCACACTTCCCTTTACGTAATCGCCATTATAACAGTAAACAAAAGCTGCCTTTGAGTACCTGTCTGTAAGTTTATTAGCTATTAATCCTGTGTAATTCCATAGCTTATTTTTCTGTGTATCAATTATTTTATCTACTGACTGCACATTTGCTACAACAAAAGTATCCATTTCTGTAACTTCTATCACATCCGAAATTTTATCGACCATAGCTCTTAAAGACGTGTACAATTCCTCTACTGTTTCCAGACATTCTGATAACTCCTTAGCAGGAATATCTTCTATAAAAAGTTTATTAATTAATTCAAGATTCTCTGCACGAAACATGGCATTTATCCTTGGAGCAAACCAATAATTAATAAACCTCGAAGATATCACCTGGTACTGATTCATCATCATAGCCACATCTGCAGGAATTTTAGATCTGTACACTGTAACAGCGTTGTAATAAATTGATCTGTTAAGACGATCTGACATACACATACAATCTGCATAAAGACTGATTAATGCATAAACTGAAAGACCATCATCTTCTACACTCATACGACTACACGCTTCATGCATCACGCAATAGCACAGCGCACCTGCTGAAAGAGAATACTCAACAGGCTCTAGCGTTGTATTAATCACAGCTATATCACTGCTGTAATCAGTGTAATCATCGTATGTTATATTTACCTCATGATGATCCAGTAAAATTACTTTAATACCATAGTCTAAAAGCTTATGCAACAAACTAATATTATTTGATCCACAATCAGCAATAATACAGTACTTGTAATTCCCCTGTATACATTGCTGCACTGCTAGTGCATCTAATGAATGCATACGTTTTCGATATCTAAAGACATCTACATTTCTTGCACCCAGTAAATGCAACCCTTCTTTTAGTATACGGATACACATCAAGCCATCAACATCGTAATCACCAAAAATTAACACTTTAGCATTTGTACTGACTATTGTCTGTATTTCTGCTAGAACATTTTCCAAGTTTACAAAATTTGGTGATTCGTAAACTACCTTTTGTAAAAATTGTGTGTATCCGAATTCTTCTAATGTTTCATAAAATCCCATACCCACCTCATTCTTATAAACTATCAAGTAACTGCTTTAAATATCCTGAATTTGATCCGTTCTCAACATGCAACTCTCCACTCGTGACCAGACTATCTAAATCAAAGGCTGACTCTTTTTCCTGACTAGTCACTACATTATCTGTAAAAGCCTCAGCTACTCTTACATCCTTGCTTTTGTATTCTTCTACTTCTTCGTAGTGTATTGATCCGTCTTCTGCAAACTCATCCTCTGCAAACTCACCCTCTGCAAACTCGTCCTCTGCATTACTAATCATTTGGCTATCCTGACCACCGATATTATTCTTTGATTCCAAATAATCTGTAACGTAGATTGAAGGATTATCTTCTTTGTAGTAAATGGACAAATTATTTTTTGCACGTGTTATAACTACGTACCACAGTCTTGTCTCAGCCTCTCTCAGCATTTGCTTTGTTCGTTCACTGTAGCATTTACTTTCGATCAGAGGAAAATTTGGGAAAATTTCATTATCAAGACAAATAGCATAAACATTATTAAACTCCAGTCCTTTTAATGAATGAAATGTAGAAATAGCAACACCTGTCTTTGTCTTACTATTCGAAGTACAAAGTCCCCTTGCCTGTAAAATTTCACTGTACAACTGCGCAAAAGTTTTACCATTCATAAATTTCTTGATAACACGTTTTTCAAAAATCTCATCTAACTCTGCTGAGTCATTAACAGACTTTTTGTAATTCCAGAAATAAAGCTTCAGTAATCTCATAACTACTGGAAAATAGTCTGCTACTGGGACTGTGTCAATATCATCAGAAATATTTTTCAAAGTTGCTATTGCATCAGCAAATCCATGGTATTTTAGCAATCTCCCGTAGTTAAAGTCTGCGAAATTTATTTTATCATCTCTTGTTGTAAACTTTTTCATAACAGGATCATAATGTATAGATTCAAAGAATTCTGCCTTTTTGCATGGCAACACCTTCCAAAGATTTTTATAGTTTTCACGATCCATTGGAGACTCTAATGCTGTCAGAATACTAATTACATGACCGTAAAGTTCATGACTGTATGGCAAATGTCCCTTTATACAATACATTGGTATACCTTCTTCAGCCAACATATCTGCTACCAATGCTGAGTATTTTGTATCTTTGTAACAAACTACTGTACTACACTGTTCATCTACTGAGAGCTTTTTAATTTCATTTACTAGCTTTGTAACTTGACCATCCAACGTTCTGTATGGTTGCGTAGTGATTGTACCACCCACTTTTGAACCATGAATAACTTTATCAAAACGAAGCACATTCTTCTCAATCACTCTTCGTGCTTCGTCCAAAATCACCTTGCTACATCGTCTATTTTCTGAAATTGTATAAATCTTACCGGTTGGGAACATCTTTCTAAAATTAAGAATACCGTCTATACTTGCTCCTCTAAAGTTGTAAAGATTCTGATCCTCATCCCCAATACAAGTCAATGGTGTACCATCACTGACAAAAAGCTTTAACAGTTCCCACATCAAAGGTGTGAAATCCTGTACCTCATCTGCTATCACATACTCAAAGTATCCTTGTACTGATTTTAATATTTCCGGATCTTTTCTTAGAAGATCATAAATATTGTAAAGTATATCAATAAACTCGTATTTAAATGACATTTTCTTTACTTGTTCGTATCTGGTAAAAATCACTGTGAGCTGCTCCGGATCCAAACCAACATCTGTGTAAACATCGTACTCTGTACACTCATCAGGACTACTTAATGTTTCCTTCGTAAGAACGTATAAGCTGTGTACTTTTTCTGGTGACACAAGCTCTAAATCTGGATTCTTCTGAACTTTTGCTTCCATAGTTAATGCACGCTGCATAAAACCAATTACAACATCATCCGTTGCAAGACTAAAATTCAGCATTCCTAATCTTGCTATATACTGTCGCCTAAAGAAGTCACAAAAACTATGCATTGTGCACGCATTGATTTTATCATCTATATCAAGCCCTTTAATATTTGCAGCCATCAGCTTACCAACCATCTGTGCATGTCTTGTTGTCATATCCTGTACATTATGCACATTGTAAACGATGGAGAGAATTCTCCCTCCGCTTATTTTAGATGATTTATCAGACTTACACTTTCTAAACAGTTTTTGTGATATACCTTTAATTTGTGACCACGTTGTCTTTCCACTACCTGCTGTTGAAATTACCAATTCCGCCTGTGGCTCACTCACAGAAGCTAAAACGATATCTGGTGTGAGTTCATAACCCAACACATCATAAAGCATCTTCGTGTAATTTAGGCGCACTCTTGCTGATGGAATATCTGGAACTGTATCAGCGTATTTAAGTACTTCGTCAAAAGACATATCCATAACATTCACTGGTGTATCACTAATCATCTTGTTCACCTTTCCAAATTTTATAATCTGTGGTTAAATGTGTTAAATCCATCGGGTGACACCCACCCCAGAAAGATAGAAATCTTTTATTATGTAACTCAATTCTATTGAATCTTGTAAGTAGAAACTGTAAAGCCATTATTCTACCATTAGAAGATTGTGAACTCCAGATACCAACCTCTGGGAAATTAAAACCTGTATCTGGAGTTATTATTTCCTTTGTAACCATTGCTGTAGATATTATCATACCATCTAAAAAGCGGGGCTTCTCAAAATGTCTATGATCTCCGAAACAGTACCTATCAAACTTTTTCAGTAGAACATCCTTCTCCGCAAATACATTAATATCGTAAATACGATCATACTCGACTACACTGAGTTTATTTCTGAACTGTCTATATTTTGGACAAATCGGAATAAATGTGTAATCGTATTGTAAATCCGGAATTTTAGTTACAAATGCTAAGTACTTTTTACCATTCATTTTGTATAAAAGTGTATTGGTGAAATTCAAAGTTGTAGTATTCGATAGCGACACTAATTGTACTATCTCCTCTTCAAACTCTGTAAGAATATCTGTCAAGCGTTTATGATTACTCAATACAGTGTCAAAATCATTAACACTGCTGTCCAATCCGTAACTTTCAATAATATCTAAAATCTCCATATCTGAGTATCTTGCCGTTACACGCTCTAACTCGCCACCGACCAGCGCTAATGAATCATCAACCTCAGTCGTAATCATTGAAAGTTCGAAATCCTTTGGTTTGTATACAGATTCACCTGGCTCGTGATTAAGTACACAGACATATGCCCTAACCCCGTATAAACTTATTCCTATACTTACCGGATTTGCTATCTTTCTTAAGTAATCAGAAAGAATCATATAATTTCTATCCTGAATTTTTTGCAAATTGCTTATATAAACCATCGACAAATCATCTGGGATTTCAAAGTTAAAACTCTCAAATGTCAGTATACTTGCAACACAAACATACAGAAATCTTACTCGTTGATCAATATTTGAATCAATATAAAATACTGTTCTACTGCTATGCTCTAATGCCCTGATCTCATTAAGCAGATTTCTGTACTCCTTTAAACAGAAATTTATTGAAATATATTTCTTGCTTACGTTCAAAAACTTCTCTGTAAGATCCACATATTCATATATATCATAATTTCTATGTGTATTGACGGTCTTCTCTGCAACATAATCATTTATCATTGATGATTTATTCATGATGGTACAGTTTGGTAAGGTCATTTTCAGTAGCCTATTTAATTCAATATCATCTGTCATATTGACTACATAATCTGGTGTGCTACCATATTCTGCTTCATAATTTGCAATCTTATCACTTAATTCGGATTCGTTAATAACATAACAAATTACTTGCGGAGCCGGAAAAATATTTGGTACTGCTAAATTTGAATAAATTCCGAACTTTGCATACAGGTCATAACACCCATAAAAATAATTGTCTAGCTCTTCCTTATCTCCGTCAATTATGTAATTTTCCCCTGACTTATAGATTGTGAAGAACTGCGCAATACATTGATAAACTGACGTCTGCATCTCAGGCAATGTTCTGCTTTCAAACAATTCTTTAAAATCCTGTAAATCTATATGTTTCATTTACAATCTCCTTAAAATATTTATTTTTCACAAGAAGTGCTGTAAAGTGCAACGGAAAGAGTCCTATCCAGGACTCAACTGTTTAACGCTAATTCCGGTTTTTCACTAAAAACTTCCCATTTGGGATTGCTAGTTCTGCAGCATGTATGAAGATCCTCGGCAATAAAATTTTCAGCATCCACTTGCAATAGACGATATAATCTCATTACACCATATCCCACATGAAACCAAACTAATTCATTGTCTGTTGCCTTGTCCACGTAGGAAGTCTCTCAAAATGTTATACACTTTCCTTTTTTTTAGTTCTCAAAACGCTATCAAACAGTACTGTTATCATAATTACCTCTCCTCTCTAAATAGAGCTGTAAATTCTGTGTCTATTTCCATTCCGACTTAATAATCTGAAGAACCACCTCAAGATAATCTAAACAGCTCTGAGTACTTCACACTCCTAATAATTCTATTGCATATCACCTCACACTGCTTTCGTCCAATAATTTACTCAGTTCAATATTGGTGATCGAAGAAACATAATCAATATAATCTGTGCCGATCATATGACTTTCTTCATCTAACAGATTTTCCATGTTAGAAGATTCATTGATTCCACTTTCAAACTTATAAGCCCCAAACATATTATAATTAATACGCACACTTTTATCGATAACTGCCGATCTCTTTACTTTTAAATTCCTTTCTACTTTATCCGAGTAAAGTAAAATATTCAAAGAAGTCAATATGTATGGACTATGTGTTGTGATAATTGCTTTACTGTCTGTCAAGTTAAGCATTAATGAAATTAAACTAATCACATCCTTTTGTGCTATTGGAAACAAATGTGCTTCTGGTTCTTCAACAATCACAAAACTTTTCTTGTTTTCTAATATAATATTAAATGCCAGCATCAAAATCCATAATACTTCCTGCTGTCCTGATGAACTATGCATCAATTTAATCCAACATCTCTCATCAAAATATATCTTTTCTCCATCATTTTCACTTATATAATCTGCCTTAAAGATACGCTTAATCAGATCATATGTCATCTTCAATGCGCTATTATTAATCTGACCTCTCACTGTTTTTGTATAACTTTTCACGATATCTGGTATTTTACTGTCGAACTTATTCTTTGTATTTCTAACCAAATTAATAAAATCCTGCATAGTCAGATCCATATCTGCAACTGAAAAATCATGTAATTGCTCTGACATGGTTGCCAACAAACTTCTTCCTGCCGGTATATACATAATCTCTGCATCATTTTCAAATACTCCGCATAGGCGCTCCTTGAATTGCTGTCGCAACAACGCTAATACCGTAATATTGTCAATTATGGCATTGACCTTGTCACTGTTCAATTTATTCAGGAACACTTTGGCAGCCTCATTTATCAGGCTGTTTAAATCTTCTTTCAATCCACTGTCAAATTTGAAACGAACATATCCATCATGATTTAAGGTGATATCGATCTGTTTATCTCCGAAGGCATAATTGATTCTAAATTTTTGCATATATGTAGTTTTTCCAAAACATTTCATAAACTGCTTTGTCAAATACTTCAGATAAAGATTAAAGTATTCATTCCTATGGTTACTAAAATACTTATCCCCATCCATCAAAAATTCTAATGTATAATCACGTATTTTCTGACAAAAGTATGTAACTTTACATACAGTACTTTTTCCTGATGCCTGTGCTCCTATAAATACCTGCATCTTTTTATCTATATCAATATCTGCCTCCTGAACTGGTCCAAACTGCTTTATATGAATTTTATTCATTCCAAATCATCTCCCTAGTAATCTATTTCAGATTCGACTATTACCTCATTTGTTGCAGTATTTGTCTTTAGCCTAATTTCATGTCTTGGTAAATCCTGATAAAGACCAGGATTCTGCGATATTATAACGATCTGCATACCATTATCAACATGGTGCTGAATAACCTGCCCGATCTCTCCTAAAATCTCTGGAGCTGCTACACCAAAAGCCTCATCAACATATAGATTATTTACTCCCAATCCTAAAGCTATACCTGCTACAGAAGCAAAGCTAATCAGGTATTGCTGTAACTTTCCAGAACAAATATCTGGATCCAACTCATTCCCGTACACATCCGAAAGCGTAAGTGTTACAACATTCTTTCGATCAAAATCACATTCCACACTAGCCTGCAATGACTTGTCCGGAAATATATTTGCCAGACTTTCAGTTATCAAATTATTCAAGTAACCTAAACGTCTGTTTTTGTAATTCCTGTCTTCTGAATCAACGGCTGCTGCAATCTTCTTCAATGTCGCATAGTATACTTTCAATTCCTCCAGTATCTCATTCAGACTATCGTATTTGATCTTAAGCTTTTCGCGCATTTCATTGTTCAGTTTAGCACGTTCAAATTCTGCATATTGCTGATACATTCTTCTTTCAAAGTAAGGAAGATCTTTTGCCATATTATCGTACTCTATAGCCATAGTACACCACCTATCTAACAATCTTTATTTACAAAGTATTGTAAATGCACCACTTTCTATCTGGTTAAAGTATTTCTTAACTTTTACAGTCACCTTATTTGGTGTTAATTTAGCTACTATATCTCTTACTATTTCGAAATTAAGATTTACTTCATTACTCTTGCACTTTTCTGATCTTCTACAATCGCTTATATCCATTGTAGTTGTCACTGTTATATCATTACCTGATATTACTGCAGTTTTCGAATCCAAATTAATTGAAAGATTGCATCCTTTGTACTTCTGCAAAAGATGAACCAACCATGTGTAATCTCCTGTAAAAATCAAAGAGGCACCTGACTCAGACGCCTCAAAATAATTCATCACACTTATATCTGATGATCTACATTGTGTTACTAAGACTCCGAAATTTGCATCTATGGTGTAAACATTTGTCCCATTACATTGCCAGGCTGTTCCACATTTAAATAAAGCATCCATAGCACTGTATGATAAAGCGAACTCTGGCATCTCACTTACTTTACATACTATACAAGTTCCACTTCTCAACTCTATTGATGCGTAGTTATCTGAGCAATTTACGTATGTTTTAAATCTCTTTGCTATCGTTGCTACCTTATCAAGTTGCGATGCATCAAAGCTGTCACCTTTTTTAAGCATCTTTAACCTTTTAGCTAATGTAGTCACGAAAGCTTTATGCCGTGGCATTTTTATACTATATCTATGTGCATCTCGAACTTCTGTTTCACCTGCATCATTCTGTATACTCACTCTCTCAACCACAGCAATCGTTACTGTATCTTCTGTACAAATCATTTCGAAGCGTCCAGTCCGCAATATCGGTTGTATCCGAGATTTCTGTACACGAATCGCGAAATCATCATCTTTCCCAGCCCTTATTGAATTGTACTGAAGCACTGCTAACGTTTCATTTGTATCAACAGCAAATAGAATACCTGTCTTTGTACCGACAATCGTCACCCAATCAATTTCTGAAATTGCTAAAAGTTTCTGAAATTGTTCTAATTTTATTTCATCAATTACGTACATTCAACTCATCCTCTAAATAATCATGTAATTTTGTAATCATTTGTGTGTACCGTGCCTGACACTGTTCAAAGTATTCCTCATCCGTCTGAATACGATCCAAATCAATTAAAGCTAAGTCAAAGTAACTATTACCGAGTATGGATCTCATCACTTCTACCTGCTCCTCTGTGATTGATTCTATCAAATCTCTGAAATTTGCTTTTGCTTCTTCTGCTGCTTTTAATGACTGCTGATACATAGCTCTTTTCTCAAGCAGTTTATCTCTTATCTCTCTTGTTTCCATTAGCTTATCCCTAATCCTCTCAATTTGCTATTTAATGAAATCAGCCAGGAGCATCTACCATCTGCCAATTCATATAAAATTCTTTCGGCATCGCTATCACCCCTAAATAACGCTTTTACATCACTTACAGGATCGTCTGCAATTGGTACATAGTCCCTTAGCTCCCTCACAATTTTCCGTTCTTGATATTCCTGTCTGTTCTCGATCACGTTAGATTCTGAAATACAAGTCTTACGATCTGGCAATACAACAAAGTTATCCTCTATTGCTACAAAACGATCATCTTCCACCACTATGCATGGTATATTACGCTCTAACATACTATCATTCACTTCCCGTTCATTTGTTCTCCCAAGGGAAGCCAAATAATGTAAGTACACATCCCCTGCTTTCCAAATACCGTAGGCAGTATGTATATGACCAAAAAAGCAATGATTGTATCCAGTCAACTCATAGGCATTATCCAGTTCACGTGTTAGACCATAATACTCATTTCCGTATCTATTTTTCATTTCTCCGACGATTGCAGGATCTATTAAATCCTGATGGAAAAGACCTATTGCAACTTTATCATCATTGACACTGACCGATTGTACTGCCGTACTGTTGTGATTAAAATAGAAGTCTACATTCCCATCTTCTAACTTATCAACAACTCTTATGGTGTTACTTAACCCTAAAGGTGTCCATACTTTATTTATTATTTTCTGAACAGCTTCAGACTCCATCTTGTTAATCAAAGCATAAAACGGATTTGCCTTGTAGTAAGTTAATTCATGGTTACCCAATACTGTGTAGATTTCTCCTATTTTTTCCCTCCACATTGTGAAATATGAAATATCCACTAAAGCATCCGTGACATTTCTATAACTTCCATGAAAAATATCACCGAGTAATAACATCTTTACTGTACAACCATTGCTTCTGTATTTTATAGCAGTCTCTAACAACTTACACTTTACAAATTCCACCTCTTTCCTGTAGTTTAATCGTGACGACGCTGCGATATTACCAAAATGTAAATCAGTAACGATCATGTATACATTCTTCGCCATTGTAAACCACCTCCCCATAAATCGGGCAACTGTATAAATCACCTGATTTATTGAATTCATCTTTCAGCTTTTGTATCTCACTACTCAGTTGTTCGCTGCTTACTGCAATCCTTTTCAGTTCTGTTAACTTATCTCTGGTATCCTCTAACATCTCCAGTACATTCAATGGTGCCTGACCTATTGGTGGTTCACCCACATGTACATTGCTCAATACCACTCTTTCTAATTTCTCTAATAGTTGCAATCCTGCTATTTTTTCTTCAGCAACAGGTCTTGTGTTAACCATTAATTTTGAAAACTTGATTGATTCTAATCTCTCCAAACTTTCTACCGCATCTATACTATGTTCATTAAAAATACCGATTTTCAAATCATTTAATGAATTATTTTCCATTTTAATAACAACATCTGCAATCATGAGTAATTTATTAAAATCAATTACTCCATCTCTATACTCCAGCTTGTTAAGTATTCTTGCACCATCTATCAATTTCGCAAGCATATCCTTAGCAATCTGTAATTTATGCAGTCTTTCCTCTTCCTTTGCAATATCAACATATTTCAATTGCTGTAATTGATATTGTAAAGAAGTTTGCTGTAACTCTACCTTTTCTAAAGACTCCAATGTACTCTTTTGCCAAACCTGTAATGTCTCTTTGTATTCATCCAATGTTGCATTATTACACATCATTGAAATAAACTCACAGGTGGCTTTCGAGTCAGAATCTACCAACATAAGATTTTGATCCGTATCGATTATATTTGCTATAAATGTGCCATCGCTATTAACCATCATACCTAGTTCTTCCACTAACCTTGCAGGTGGCTCAATAGTCATTGTTAATTTATCTGCATCAGGTTCTTTAAACCCATAAATAACTTTCGCATTCTGCTGTACTATCACTACTGCCAGTGCACCATCCGTAAAACGATAGTATGCTCTTGCATCTGGCTTTCCCCATCTTATTAACTTCTTGCGTTTTTTAGGTGGGAAAAACTTTGGTGAAACTGATACTTTCAGCATTTTCATCAAAACACTTTTACCTGTATCATTCTTCGCTATTATTACATTTATTTTATCTCTTGAAAGAGTAAAACTCCCATTCTGCCATGATTGGCAATTCACTAACTGAATAGTTTCTATCATACACAACCCTCATAAGTAAAAAGAGGGGGTTCGTTTTTTAGCAAACCCCCTCCTTTTTATGCCAATTCTACACTATCTAAGGCGACATCTGTATCATCTGCGAACTCCGCGCTACTCAAATCATAGCTCTTTGCATCATTCTTAGCCGCGTCTGAATCAAGTTCTCCTTCATTTTTGTTAGAAACACCACACTCAATATCATCAAGTAATGCAATACCTTTGGCACCAAAAGCGATAGTGATTACCTCACTATTATCTTTCAGTACCTTCTGCGTCACGTATTTATCATTCTCGATATCCAGAACTGTTGATAAAGATTCATACATCTGAGACTCCACAGTCTCTGTGTAAATTGGTGTGAACAGTGATCTTCTTACCTCACTTTCCAGATCTTCCACGGTATCCTCATACTCTCTTACAGCTGCAATAATACTTTCTGCTTTATCACCGAAAATCTGCGGACTGCTAATATCGAAAGCACTCTTCTCGTATGTAGTATCCTTTCCAATAAGCATTTTACCCTCATTTGTGTTAGGATCACCCTCTGTAGGACATCCCATATCAAGCACGTAAAAGTCAAAATGCGTATCGAAAGCTTCGTAAGATCCGTCGAGAAATTTCTGCATTGCAACGCTGAAATTTCCGCCGTATTTCTGAAGCACAATACTCTGCTGTACCTTTTTACTATCGAAGTCGGAGTATTCAAATTCTCCATTTAATTCGTATTTATTTGTAAGCGGCAGCTCAATCGCCAGTACAGAATTCATAGGATGAATTGAAGAAACAGGATTCTTTCTGTAAATTGTTGACTTAGCTTCTTTCTGCTGTTTCTCTGTATCCTTACAAAGTCCTGAATCAATTGTTTTCTGGTATTCAGTAACCTCCTCGTAAAGTTTATCTTTGAAGAGTTTATCGACCTTCAGTACACCGGGTACCTCTCCGACTATCTCACCATTATCATCGTATTCAACTCTCAGTTCGTAATCTCTGCCGAAATCTGACTTCGTAAAAGCTGGAATATTAATATGAACTACAGGAAGTGAAAAGATACGAGGTACTCTGTATTTTCCAAAGATCTCCCAATCTTCCTTTGTAAATTCTTCAGATGAGGTATCCCACTCTGTTTTACCTGCTCTGCGCATAAGTGCATTCTTCAGCACATCATCTGTATCAGCTTTTGCTTTCAGCATCAAAGCAGTTGTTGTTGCACTAAAAGTAGGACGGAATTTTGTGTCGCTATTGTAGGTATCATCCTCTTCACCTGACTCTGGATTAAATGGTAATGCAAGCTCCGCAAACACCAAAAGTTTAGATTTCTTTTTTAATTCCCTTCTTAATCTAGGGAATCTGTGCGTTCTATGTACTTTCTGCGCATTCTCAGAACGCATACTGAGTTTTGATGCTCCAATAGAAGCATCCTGCATTTTTTCTAACATTTCTTCTCTTGTCATTTTTTGTTTTCCTTTCTTTCTCTCTCTTTTTTTTAATTTTTTATTTTATTTTTTACATTTTATTATATTTACTATTTTTCACCAAAATGGCTTCGAACACCTAGTGTGATCAGCCTTTGATTCAAATCTCTTCTAAATTCTTCAGCACCACTACTCTTTAGTAATTCATCAATATCCTTTGTTTTTGCGTGCGGTAAAAATTCTACGTTATTTAATACTTTTTTTAAATCCCCGTATAGTGTCATACCTGCTTTATCATTATCTGATGCAACTAATACATTCTTTATAAAGCGTAATTGCATAATTCGTTCCGGTGTAACAGTTGATCCCATAAAGCTTGCAACATTGTATCCAAAGTAACTCAGACTGATTGCGTCAAAGAAACCATCAACTACTATTAAGTATTCATCCTCGATTGCCTTTGTAATACTTGAATTAGGCATATAAAGAAATCGACCTTTTTGAAAAACAGCTGTAGAACTGTAAGAGTAATAGTATTCACCTGCTTCATGCTCAACGTATTTAAATGGAAAGAAACCTGCAAAACCAGCTACCCTGTCATCTGCCCCTCTTACTGGAAAAATTAAAGCATTATCCCAAATACACTGACCATTTCTGTAGCAATCAAACTGAAGTATTCCCTGTCCAAATAAAAAATACATAAAATCATTATTTGGAATAAAAATACCCTCTGCCTTTTCTATCCACTCAACTGGCATTTCTCTAGCTTCTGCTATTACACGTAAATATTTTTCTTGGTCATCTTTTAATTCGCCTACCAGCTTTTTATAACCCTCAGTGAAAATACCATCTAAAGTCATAAATTGATCTCCAAAATACAGTGATGAGCACCTCTAATCATCACGTAAAAAAGATTCACCGATTTATTATCTATATTTGTTTCTGCCACCGAAACAATACCATTCACTCTTGGATTTGTTATTATTTTCATTACTGTCTCTGTATTCGTGACTATTAAAGGTAATTTTAATTTTCCATCTCTTGAAAAAGTTGTAGCAGCTTTGTATAAAGTGACAAAGTCTCCATATTTTGTCTGCTCTAACATATTCACCAAATCGCGTTTTCCATCACAATAAAAATAATAATCGCGTACTACTTCCTGCTTTAAATCACTTCCTCGTTTACTATTAATTACCTTAGATGGTCGTAATCTCCCCGCGTATAATAACTGTTCAATTGTCACATCTACCGTCTTCAAACCTATCTTAGGAATTTCTAACTCCGTGGCACAGCTTACTTTAGCTTCTGATTTTTCTGAAATAAATAAATTCAGATCATCTATCTGATAATTCGGATTTTCTTTAATCTTTGTCATTGCAATCTGTAATTTAGTTACAAGTTCTTCTACATCACTATCCGTTGCATCACCCCTATCATCGCTTACTTTCTTCACCAAATTACGTATTGCTGCTTCTCCACTATCGTACATTAAGATCTTTTTCAGAAAGTCCATTCTTGAAAGTCCATTATTTCTTTTTACGTAAGCTTCCTCTAAATCACACCATACTTTATTCACCTTTTCGAAACTCGTCATTTTAACTTCCTCCGTGTTTACTTTTTACGTAGGCTAAATGTCTATCCCTGTTCTGTTTACTAAACTTTTCTATCTTTGGTGCTGCACGTCTTAGCCCAACCAAATCCCATACTGGCTTACTATTCTCAAGTATCGTTGTAAATGTGGAATCATTTACTAATGGAAATTTTTCTTTCCAAATATGATCACGTAAATCATTTACCTCTCCAGTTGAGAAATTGAAAAATACAATCTTGTATTTTGGAGTTTTACTAAATCCATGCAGTAACTTTCCTAAAACTTCCAAATGTAATAAATCCTGTTTGTAAACATCTCGTTTTTTACCATTTTTCAGAACCACAGTACCTTCATTAATAATCGTTTTATCCCCTGCGTAGCTTTTACACTCTATACAGTAAATACAGGACTCTGTGATCAGCACAAAATCTATCTCTGTCAAAAAATCGCTTAGTGTTTCTGTATCAGGTAAAACAACACTTTTTAAATAAATCCAACTGCTATTCTTTTTGCATAGTTCTTTCAGTATAATCTCAAGAACGGTCTCGCAAATCTCTCCATTGAATTGTGGTTTAAATTCAGAACCACCTTTTGAAATTGTTAACGAGGCTCTAGCTGTCTCTATCGCAACTTTACTACCATATTTTTCGTAAATATCCAATAGATGCTTTCTTGCGCTGTCTTTTACTTTCATTTATCCTCCAGGTATAAATCCTCCAATTTTTCTGGGAAAGAATTCAAAGGGGTTGTACACCTTTCTGGTGCCTCTATACCCTCACGATCACAATACATCTTTGTCATCCCTCTGCATAATTCTATTACACTATTCATATTTGCATTAAACTCTTGCTTGTAACGTACTCTCACACCATCGAAGAAATCCTCGCCATCTTTAAAGTTATTCAACACAAAAACAGCTGAGTATTTATCGACTAATTTTTCAGAAACTTGCTGAATCCTGTATCGCATGGCATCAATCACTTCATTCTTATCTACAGTATCAAGCAGTATAAAAACTGCTTTACCTGTCTCAGCTTCTTCGAAGACAGCAACCGTCGTTCCTACATCAACCAAACTTATATAATGAAATTTCAATTTCAGTAATGGTAGTAGAGGATAGTAATCTTTACGTCTTTTTGTATCAACTACATTATCTGTGACTACTTCTTCTTTGTAGTTATTGAAAATTTCAGATGCTTTCTGTTCAAGCATTTCATCACTTACCTTGTATTTGTATCCAAAATTGAAATCCATACGTAATGGTGTCCAGTCATCAACCAGTATTGTTGAGTGTTTTTTCAGAATCCATAGATATTCCATAGCATCTTCTTTGATTCTAAAAATTGGCTCATCATGCCTTGTCAAATACAATCCGAACTGATCCTCACTTAACCCACATTCTCGTGCAGTCTCTAAAATAGAATTTACCGTGAGTATAACTAATTCAGATGTTCCTGTCTGATTAGGCATATTCAGTGCATCGTACATAAGCTTATCTGCATTTCGTGAATCAGGCATTGCGTACTGATCGTATCCGAAGTAACTTGTAATACGAATAGGCGTCTGCATAAGACTATTATCACTGATTCTTTTTCTGTACTCTACATATTTATCACAGGTGCTAAGGAATTGACTAAACATCTGTATAAATTCATTTTCTTCCGGAACACCACTATCTGCCATACCGTAAACTGTGGCTAATGTTAACTTTTTGTACAGTTTTCTATCTGTCTTGAATTTATCAAGATCAAACTCTCTCCCAAGTGATTTACTTACAATCCTTGCAAGTGCCTCATATTTGTCTTCATAACGATTCATAATCTCATCGTTCTCAGAGCTTCTCATAAACAAATTGTAAGCCACTCTAAAGTCTGATTGTGCAAAATCGCCCCATGCTAGAAAATAGCCATCTTCAACACCTATCATACTAGCCTCTGATTTTGGAATCTGTGATATTATGTCATAATTTTTGTAGTTGAATCTTCGATTAACCTGCTCACTTGCTATAAATGGTATCTTTGCTAAATCTCTTCCGTATCGATCCTTTGCCACGGAATTTTGGCACCCTTCCACAAGCTTTCTCAAACTATCACGCTTTGATTTCATAGATCTATGCGCCATATATTGTGTTAAGAATTCTGTAGCCATCCCATTTTTCAAAATCTTTTCAAGTACTAACTTCATATCTAAAGAAATTGATTGCGTCTTTCTGGTAGAGAAATAATGTGGAGAGACTAGTTCTTGTTTAGTAAGATAATCATAGATCACATCCTTAGTTAACGAATAGTATCTGTCACCGCTTCTCAATCTCATTTCAAATTTAGCCCTGTTAGCTAACGTATCACACCAATCTGACAAATTGGCTACTGCCTGTTTTCCATCATCAACACTATAGAAAATATACCCCAATCTATTTATTGCCTCTTCGTAACTAGCTGTATCTACAAAATCATCTGCCGAAAATCTTACCATTCTAACTCCTCCTATATATCATCACAAATGTGTCGTCAAACATCACATCCAGTATAGGACATACACAATTTGCAAAGCTTGCCATTTCCAGACTATCTCCAAAGTATGGCAGTATACAGCAATCCACCTTAAATTTTTGTAGTGTACTTACTAGCTGTTCACATGACTTTGCTATCGTAGTTGCGTCTACACTATCTTTCAGTTTATCTCTGACTGGAAAAGAAAAAAGACGCATACATCCTTTACTGTGATTCTTAAAAGTTCCCAAGTAAAAAACGCGTGCGCCATATTTCCTGTAGTACTCTGCTGCAACCCTATCCACACCTAAATTTCTCGCTGCATAGTTTGTGTCTTTATGCCTGCAGTCTATCAGACCATCCTTTGTTAATGAATTAGAAGTTGGTAGTACAACACCAAAAACATGATTTTCACCAGACGGTATTTCAAGAATACTAGCATCATCTTTCATACAAATTTCTCGCATAATCATACCTCCATCATGTTTTTATACTGCTTAAAATTGTAAACATTGGCTTAAAATGATTCTGACCTCTCGAGATCGTTACGAGATCTCATAGCTTTCTTTAATTTTTTCTTAACTACCGGATTCTGCAAAATTGTACGAGTCAGTAAATCAGCATTTGAATCATTCATACTATCAAGTACTGTAGAACCAACTGTATAAATCTGAAGAGCTCTGTACAACTCTTCGCCATCTTTATTTAACAGTAAATACAATTTCTCATTTATACCATTATCGAAGACAAATGAAAGATCATAAAACCCTAAACTCTCCAGACAGTATCTGAGTTTAAGATAATCCCCAAGCTTCTCTGATTTTACATCCCATACAACAATTTTATCTTTGAAGTTTTGAATAAATTTCTGTAGTACTTTACTTAATCTATCATTCTCCCCAAGCTCTATGCCTGTCACAACCACTACATTATTTATGCCTACTTTGTCATAAATCTCTTTGGCACATTCACAAGCATTCTCTGATTTAGCATCTTCTGTACTAATTGTTACTGTTGATTTATCAATAGCAAAATTCATATTACATTTCTCCTTTTAACATCAGTTTCTTGAATTTCTGAATCTTTAAAGATTCCTTTACACTTACTTCAGAGTCATCATCACCTATTTCAGAGTTTTCTGAAAAGTTATTACTGACCATTTGCATTTCTTTCTTTTTATCTTCTTCAGAAAGCTCCAAAACTCCCTGAACTTTTGGGTTGTATAAAACCATAAGTACACTTGACAACTGTTCTGGCCAGTCATCAGCTGCCTTTATTGACATTACCTGTTTTGATGTTAGATCATCTGATAGGTAGTAACCTATTGACTCCTTAATTGCTGCTGTCTCATCAAGGGAAGTTGTGAAAATAATAAATCTTACATTCACACCGCTACAATCCTGCAGTAATGCTTTTAAATTATCAACATTTCTTCCCTTTGAATCACGCCCTATACCAAGAAATCTCTCCATACCTAAAAACCAAAACCATGCATTCTCAAATTTATCAGGTGTTACTTGCGTGTCCATACACCCTATATTTTTTGTAAATTTTAATGCATTTACTGCCAATTTTAGTTTTCTTTCAAATTCGCCCTCCGGCTGCATAACAAACCCTGCAAGTATTTCTGGATCAGACTGCATCATTGCTAAGTACTCTTTAAATCTACATCTGTTTGTGTAAGTATCGAACTCTGATCCATGTTCAAACTTTGTATAGAAATATTTATCAGTATCTTGTGATGTTGTCGGATTCGTAAACACTCTCTTATCCGCGTACACCATCATCATTCGCTTGTAGATTACTGATCTTGCTGCATTAAAGAATGCACTTGTCGTGTAATTCCTATCCTCGAATACACCTAATGGTTTTAGCTCTTCTAACTTTCCAACACGTTGTAAAAATGGATCAACATTGAGTATAAAATGCTGCCCACCTACTCTTTTGAAGTTTTCCCGAAGCATCCAAAGTGCACGCTGTTTTGAAGTACTCTTATTTACGAATACGCAAATATTATCAACGTTATCTTTTGATAAATTGATACTAACTACCTGCTCTTTACCATCCATAATAAAACTTGGTGGTCCTAACAGTATTCTATTGTGATCTGGTTTAAACTGATTGATAAACTCAATGTATCTGTCAAGGTACAGTTTTTCTGTTTCATCGTAAAATCTAAGCACTGGTGTTGTTTTTGTTTCTTTACCAAGTTTGATAACAGACTCTGAAACAGTTCCTAACTGATCATCTGCAAAGAACGGCACCTGTATAAGTATATTTGCTGCTTCATTTTTCTCTGCACGTTTTGTATTTATTATCAGTCTACCTTTTTTCCCCATATTATCTGACGCCGCTGCATTACCTATTACCTTAGTACTTACCTCACCTGTACACCCCATAGCTCCTCTAAATGTTAAGTTCGCTAATGTCTCATTAGGTATACTGGAACTAACTTCCTGACTATCCATAAGTAAATGAAATCCTGCATTTCGCCCAAGTCTCGCAATACTGTCTAAGACTTCTACGATCTTATTTACACGTTTACCTGCATTTTGGAACATGGCAGTACACTCATCAAAAAGAAGTAAATTTCTTGGTAAACTCAAACCTGTTACCTTTCTAAACTGTTTAATATTTTTTACTTCTTTTCCGAAAGCTTCTGCAGCTTTTGTAAAAAGCTGCTGACGCATCATCATTTCCTGCCATTTCATCAAGAGCATAGAAAGTAAATAGTCTGTATCAGACGTTGCTGCAATTATATCGATCTGAGGCATCGGATGCTTCTGAGCAATTGATTTAAACTCTACAATTTTTGCATCCGATAATGTCATCGTCAGTTCCCAAGGTGCATACTCAGCACATGCGCAGTAAATTATACTATTCATCGTTACTGATTTTCCCTGACCTGTTGCTCCTGCAATAAATCCGTGTACTGTACTATCATTTAATGCATGTTGATCAATTTTACGACTATCACCATTCACATATCCACATCTTAAGCTAATACCGTCTAACGTGCTACCAAACCAGATATCACTTACTGGTCCTTTAAAGGGTTTTTCAACCGTAAAACTCCTTAAAGGTGTGAAGTCACCTGTGTCTAACATCTCTTTCAAAGGTCTTGGTATATTTACTATGTATGGATAAATTGTAGTAGCATCCTTATTTTTCTTATGTATATCTGCTAACAATTTATCCTGAGCTCTTTTTTCCAGCTTTGGGAAAGCATTTCCCATATAATCCAAACCAAACACAGTGTCAGTTGAACCATGCATAAAAACATCAATGAAGTCATCATGTTCCTCAATAATATCTGCATTATCTATAATAAACATATGACATTACCTCCATTAAATTTTTGAAAGATCGATAACTCGTCTTTTGAAAAGATTTAACTGTTGGGCATCAGAGAAGTATACCTGTCTTGTTACAGAGCCTGACTTTCTCAATGAGATGGTATGAAGGACAAAGGCAATTACCTTGTAGAAGTTTACACCGGTATCATCCAGTACTTTGTGATCACCTGGATCGCTCATTATTGTGTAACTATTAAAAGGTTTTGTTGCACCATCCGGCTGTACTCGTTCTACAAATGCATAACCTACTACTGAGTCACCTACTAAGATTTTCGTAAGTGGTGCATCATCTGGCACAATTTTAAACCAGTCATCCAAATCTTCTGAAGTGCTTTTTACCACTTCAACTTTTGGAATCTGGTTATCTACTGCGCCACTGGTTTTCTCCGGAATGGCTATACTATTCACTTTTTCTTCTGACTTATTTGTGAATTCTGTGTTGCCTTCTTTTGCATCTAATTTTGATTTAACATCACCAAATGCTGTGACTGGCTTCGTCTTAATAGCAGTAGCAGTTGCATTTTCTGACTTCAGATCTGGAAGTCCTTGATAATTAATCATAGCTCTATCCCAAATTGAAAAAACATCCTCAATATCTTTTGGAGTTCCGGCTTTTGCTACCTCATAAACCACTGGTAATAAACTATTCATAATACCATACTCAACTACCGCAATTGTTGAGTTTAAGACATTTGACTGGTCTGCTACTATATTCAGAATATCCATATATGATCCAAAAATTGCCTGCCCTGCATGTTTCACTAATTGCGAATCTGAAATACGCATATTGAAAATTGTAAACAAGCTTTGCTGTACGCCTGCCACATCCCTTCGTGTGCTTGTTAACAAATCCATTAACTCTTTACTTCTATGGAAAGGAAACTTCAATACACTATTTTTTGTCTGGTTATAGATATTCACAAGTTCTGTAACTGTAGCCTGTGAAAAGTCTTTTGCAGAATCATCCACATCCCAATTACCATCCACATAATTGATACCATCGACTTTCAAATCTCCGGATTTAATTTCTGGAATAAGATCAATAAAATTGTAATATTCCATTACATCAATTCGCTCGTCTGCACCGCTATCTTCACTTGGTGCAATCATTTTATTGAGGATTACACCTACTGGAAGTGTGTTGTACTCTATACCAGCTTCTGCATCACGCACCTGCTTATCTTCGTAAATTAACCCGATTAACTTACTATCACAATCTCCAGATTTCACTACAACATACTTCGAGATATCTCCCAATTTTTTATTTACCATACCTAATCCGAGATCAAACTCATCAGCATAATCATCGAATACTATTGCTGTAGGCTTTCTTGCACCCCAACGTGCAATCTGAATAACAGCATATAAATAAACTTTGTATCCTAATTCAGCTGCAGCTTCTTTTAAGTAATCATTCAGAATAATTACTGCATTTGTACGATTTTCTTTATCTTTGAAAATATATCTTCCGAAAGCCTCTGCAGAATCATCACCTATACTATCATCAATCTCGTCTGGTACATCTGGGCAGTGTCTCCAGTGCAGCATATAAAGTCTTGCAATCAATTCCTGTAAGTACAGCTGTGAAACTGTATCGATCACATTACCATTTGTTGTACCATACTGTTCCCGCATATTAAACTGAACCCATTTGTCCAAAGCATTAAAATACTCTTCTTCATTCTCGTATGGTTCCATTCTATTATGTGAGCGATCACCCTCAATATCATGAAGAATTGCTTTATTATCTGCGTACACCCTTTTGTACTTTGGTGTTGATGCAATATCATCAGAGTAAGGCTTACAGATCTCAGACATTCCAGGTACTAAATCTGAAATTGATTTATCGTCCGCTGTAAGTTCCTGCACTAATGGGATTTCAATAAAGAATTTATCTGTACAGCTTGACTGAAATACTGTTTCATTGTTTTTTATATCTAAAGCTGAAAAAACATTCGTAAATTCTGAGTTGATGGTATTCATTACTGCAACTGTCTCGGCTCTAAGGTCATTATCATAATCAGCAGCATCTAAAGCAAAAGCCTCTTTAATTTTTCCAGAATGCTCCCAGTCATACTGAAGCCGGCTGCATGTTACTATCAATGATGCTCTCTTTGAATCGCCATTTAACTTCTGTGCAACGATCTGTGCAAACTTAGTACTAAGTGCATTTGCTGCACCAAGATTATCACCACACGCACGTAACTTATCGTAAAATATATTTACAATACCTGTTACATCAAATGTTTTCTCTGCTGGATCAACTGTAATCACTGGAACACTCATTTCTGGCAAAACTGCCACTTTCAGCATATGTGATGCCTGTAAATCTTTAAAAAATTTCAAAGACGCAAAAACATTACGTGATACCAGTACTGAGCTACTTGTATCGTCACAACAGATAAAAATCTTTTTTGTAACTTCTCTATCTTCAAGATTAATTGTTCTCTGATAGCTATAAATCATTTATTTTCGCTCCTCCCTAATTGAAAAAATAGGGCTGAATTTTGCGAGCCATTACACTCTGTCCAAAATCCAACCCTCTCCAGTATAGCCATTTAAGCCATAATTGCATCTGTATCGATCTTACCAGTCTCAGCACCTGTATCAATCTTACGAACTTCACCGACATCTGCTTTGGTTTTTAACCACTCATCAACATCGATAACTTTCTCGAACTCCTTGATTACAGCATTTAATGTATCAAGAAATCCTCCTTCATTGTACAGTCTCTGTGCTGCCTTGCACTGTTCGATAACTTTATCAGCTAACTCACTTGTGCCTGCCTGTGGCAGCATAACTGTAGCTAACTGATCGATCATATCTACTACGTTGTCATTCGCAAAACTACGAATTACACCAAGCGAAGAATCAATCTTCTCACTGTCAATTTTAATACCCATTGATTCGTATCCTCCTTCCTATTTTTATTAATTCATACCCTGCTCAAGCTTTTTAAGTCTTGTTGAGTACTCTTCGCAGACTTCAAACAGATCTTTGAAGCAGTTAATCATTGCTTCTGTTGCTGTCGCAAAAGCCTCTCCAGTCTGTTTTAAAGAACCACTACCAACTTCGTCTGCAACATCAACAACATTCTGAGATGCCGTTTTCAGTTTAGCTAAAACTGAATCATTGCCAAAGTCAATTACTGTACGTAATTTCTCAATGACTTCGAAATCAAACTCCTGTGTCTGTGCCATAGTCATTTCCTCCTTCCTACTATTCTGATTTTTTATATTTCCTATTCTGTGTATACTATGTTAACTTTTCAAAGGCTAACTGTTATCACTGAGCAGATTTTCAACCACAAAATCTTTCGCTCTTTCAAAAAGCTTACCATCCTCTAAATAGTACACTCTTCCTATAGCATCCAAGATACTCACGGCTGTGTCACCCAATCCTTTGAACTCTTCCTTATTTATAAATAAATGTTGGAAAACACCGAGATCACCACCGACTCTTAATGCTTTTGTAACATCTGAATTGGTCAAGTAGTTCGTTTCTGGATCAATAACAAACATAAAGTGGTAACTTTCTGTCAAGCTCTTTAATTCTATCATTCTTTCATTGTACACCTTAATTGTTGTGAACTCTCTACGTATATTTGACTGTCTACGAAGTAGATCTGTTGAAAGCTTATTCATAGAATTTTTCAAATCTTCTTCCAAAGCTACTATTGAGAATACCGACTTTGTTCCACCTGGCAAATCTTCTGAATCATCTGATGTGAAGTACACATAATCTTGTCCCATATTTTTCATATCAATTACTGTAATTACTAGGCTAAATGGATTTAATTTTACTCTTAACTCCAAACTTAATAATCTTATAAAATTTGGCACATCCTCCGGATTACTGTACAAAAACAAACAGGATGTTTGTGGATGCTTAAAGAAAATTGGTTTATTTCTTACAGGATCAATATCAAAAAGAAAAGTAGGATCAAAAATTTTCGATGTACCAACACCTTTAAAATATTGATTCTGTAAATCATTCAGCATATCATTCAGTTGTTTGCCAAGTTCTTTCACTCTTTCGGTTTTCTTATCCACAAGTTCCTTTTGCTGTGACTGCTGTACCATTAATGCTGATTTCTGCTTATCAAGCTTGTCTATCTCTGCATTTTTTCGTAGTTTTATCACTGAATCATCAAAAACAAACTCTGAGTCAGCCTTGCTAAGTACATTCTGCATTTCCTGATTGTTGCATTCCAAAGCATTTTCCGTCTTAGCTATTTCCGGAATAAACTTATCATCCAGTTCCTGTAATTGCTTATTTACTTCATCCTCTACCTGCTTCTTTAACAGTTCGTCGATATTATCTATATTTTCCTGTACTGCTTTTTGTACAATCAATATTCTGTATATCTTGTAATTCCTAAATACTGTGAAAGCTGCATAGGTCGAAAGCCCGATTGCTATTATTGGGAGTGTTATATTCCCGGCTAAAAGCAAGGCACATGCTATTGCTACAGAACTTCCGATTCTGATCTTATCAAAATCTCCATTGGAATCACTATCGCTAAGGCTGTTTTCAAAATTCTCCAAAGCAGTTATTAACCTGCTACCCCCATTATCCATGCCTGCAAGCACATCTTCAGACTCATTAAAATATTTTATAAGTGTATCCAGGTTACTTTCTGTAAATTGGATTTCCTGACTAGCCAAGCTATTTACAAGTTTATTGTAGAACTTCTCTCCGACTGCTTTTTCAAGACAATTGCGTACTATTTTTGATTCCTCTCTTACATCAGCAAGTATTTCCTGCTTTGACGAATATTGACTCAGCAGTTTATCGTATGTTATTTCACCCTTTTTCTTGCTGTAAGTTTCCTTCAACTTTTCAAGTCTCTTTTGAAGCTTTAAATCTTTTTCCTTGTATGGTTGAATTACTTTATTTCTAAAAAGTTCAAGTTCTTTGTTTCTAAAGGAGGCTTCTGATTTCTCGTATGTACTATCTATTGAATCGTACTGTTGCTGTAAATCTTTTAATTCCTTGGAAATCCGAGTTAATTCTTTATCTGCATTTAATTGTTCTCTTCTTACTGTATCATAACTTTTCTTTAGCTCAGTGTAATTCAAGCCCTAAAATCTCCCTGTAGTTATACAAAACTGCCCACAATGCAAATGAATCGTATAGAGCATCATGATACCGTGCGATATTATCTTTAAACGCTTTATTAAATGCAGAATCAAGTTTTGTTTCTGTAAGTCCACTACTTGCACATACTTCAGAAAGTTTCATAGACCTACCACCAAAAACCTGTGATTTTAAAGCAGCCATTGCATTGTACTCGCATGGGAACTTTGTGTTATGCCTTAAATCAATTACTCTATTTCCAAATTTCATTTTAGGTAATCCATTTTGTGACAAGGTCTGATTGATCAACCTCGTATCGAAACCGCCTGAGCTGTATGAAACCCAGATAGTATTATTTCCGCCATCCTTAACAAAAGGCAGCTCTAACCAACTATCTTCAAATGACTTGCCACCTGACAACTCCATAAGTTTCTTTTTATTCATACCATTAGCTTTGGCTGCACCTGGCGAAATTGGCTCCTGTGTGTAACAATAGAAATTTACCGGATATTCTGGTCTGAAATCTGATCCTGCAACCAAAGCACCAAACTGAATTACTTCATCTGTCTTCATTAATCCTGTTGTTTCAACATCGAAGATCACGTATCTAACACCCAAAAGCTTTCACCTCTTCTAATCTTTTTATTCGTCTTGCAGCTACTTCGCATACATCCTCTTTTACCACTGTACTGTCAGGACTAACAGTAATCGTAAATCCATCATTGCATTCAAATGAGCATGGCTGCTCACTACTTCTCATGAAATCTGGAACACTTGCATCCGCTATCGCTAAAAACTGATTCACAGTGATACCCAGAGAAAATGCTTTCTCTACTAAGTAGGTTGCTTTTCCCTCTATCAAAGCCATATAGAGATCAGAACTAACTCCACCGTATTTCTTCACTGCCCTTGCAAGTTCACAGATTAATTTAACAGCATCAGCTCTCGTGCTCTCTACACTCTCCTCATGAATTGAAAGATTCACTACTTTTGTTTTGGCAACTTCGAAATCCACTGCTACCTCATTGTCATTTGACTCTGGCACAACACAGTACAGCTTAGCTAATGTCTCTACGTATTTGTCAAATAACGTCAGTTTCATGTTACTTAAAATCTTATTATCTGTTGAGGCTCTTACTTTCTTGCTTGTACAAGCAAGAAATAAATCGTACAGAGTCACCTCATCATCGTCTAATTTAAAAGGTAGCTCTGTAGTCAGCACTGTATTTGCAAGTAGTAAAACTTGACTGGTATTTTCAATACAAGGCTTTGTTGGCTTTTCCGTTATCAGCTTCTTAGCTTCCAAACAAAATAACTTCTTAGCACAGTAGCCCCTCACTACTTTTTTATCTGAGCTACCGGCATCCATTACAATCTGAGATCCAAATCGTGAATTCTCAATACCTACAAAAGTACCATGTTCGTACCAATAGTATCTAATAAATATTTCTAACATCTGATAGTCCTACCTTTCAAATTGTTGTTTAAAAACTGTGCTGCACACAAAGCTTTCTAAAACTGAATCGGAAATATCTTGTGGAACTTCTAGCATAAACTCTCTAACATCATTGAACGTTTCAAAAATTCTATCGTCACTTAACTGTAACAATTGTGTGTATTCAAGTAACGATGCATCTGTTGCTTTATTGCCATGCTTGTCGTAACTACAATTAAGAATTGTTGAAACCGCACTGGAACAATTTGAGTAATCACCATGTGTTAGTTCAAAATCACTATCCTCTATCACCGCAACAAGGTACTCCATACCTTCATTTTCCGTAATCCAGTTTTTGAATTCTTCTCTGTTATTAAATACCTTTCTAGTGTTGTGTATTTTACTTGTTAATTCTGAAAAGTAAACCTCCAAACGTTTAAATATTGTTGTATTTCCAACCCAAAGTAAAAATCCTATAAAGTTATGTGAAACAATACTTTCACTAAATTCTACCAACATATCACCGATTGCTGACGCAAACTGATCTGGAGCAACAACATCTCCAGCGTAAACTCCTGCCAGTGTAAGTGCTGTAATCTTTTTTGGCTGTCTGTAAAAAGTTACTTCGACCCCTGACCCTAATGTCTTACTATCTATCACACACGGTGACTTAATAAAATCATACTCTCTCATTCTAATACCTCAATTCTAATTCACTGTAATAACTGCTCACTTTTGCTACGGAAAGATCCTTACTGTCTAAAATATCTGACCCTATATATCTTATTACTCCGTAATGACTTCTGACATAGCTGTCCAGTGAATTCAATTTTACATATGCATTCAACTCATCATGCATATCTGCTTTCTCTTTCAGTACATTCATAAATTTCTCTTCTGTGTAAACTGGCTTAAACCCAGCAGGTGCTGGTGTTTTTTCTCCCCATACAAAAACTGATCTTGTTGTATTTGGGAAATTCTCATTATTGGGCTGTAGTAAACCAACAAACATATCGTACCAGATTGATGATTTAAATCTTACAAAATGCTGAATCCCAAATGCTTCGCATATCTCTCTATGCGTTAGAAAATATCCTGAAATACCGTTGTATTCTACGAATCTACCCTTTTCGACAGCCATCTTATACATTTTTGTACTTTTTATGGCAAGTGACTGATTGTTCAATGGATTGTAAACCCCGTCAACATTGATAAATACAGGTACAAATGTTTCTGGACGTACATTGTAAAATTTATTTTTTCTAAGCAATGTTTTTACAAATCTACTCGATTTATTTGAGTAAACTACATCTCTGTAATTTACTAAAGACTGATCCAGAAATGCTCTATTCAACGCTGTGATCTGTGCTGAAGTTAACTCCTCATTACCAATTGAAAAAGTAACCTTATTTGTATGCTCACTAATACTTTTTACGTATTGATAAAGTTCGGACTCTATACTAATAAATCCGTACTCAGCAACTGGTGTGATCTTAGCCAATTCTGCCTTCTGCATACAGTTAATTCTCACACCGAACAGTGATTGTTGAGTAACCTCGTCCAGTAAATATCTTGACCATCTTGGTGGTAAAACTACAGTTTTTCTCTGTTTCGTACCATCTGGCTTTTTTATATACTGATTTATCGTAAACTGCAAGTATCGTCTGTCATTACTATCCTTTAAACAAGTTACAAAGATTCTATTACCGTTCGTTTTCAGAAAGACACCATTCAGCATAATATTAACGCTCTCAGAACCACTGTTTAATACTGCTTGAGCTATCCTATCCAAAAAATTAAAATACTCCAACCTTCCTACCTCCTAATTAAAGAATGTTGTTATTGTGGCAAACTCTTTTGTGTTACCGCCAACTATCTGTGGTGCCGTTGATTTAACCAAGCTATACCTCTGCAAGTATGAGTATGCACGTACCTCGTATAAATACATTTTTGTGTAGAAAACCATTGTTGCGAACTGATGTAAAAGACTTGTTGCAATTGCAATTCTTTCTGCTGTATTTTCACTATTGTAAAAGATTTTTGCGGCCACTGATGCACCAAAGTTAATTGGACCGCTAACACCAATACTATTTATCAAAGCACTAGCAAATTTTACTTGTGCAAGATTACTTGTCACTTTAACAGTACCATTCACATCTGCCAGTGTATTGGCTTTACTCAAAAGCATAGAACGCGTTTTCCTACTCAAAGTAGTAGCACTTGACTTTATATAAACGCCATAATTAAATGCGTAAGAAGTCTCTCCGCCACTCCATACAGTTGCTGAATCGTCTAATCTATCTGTTACTGATTTTAAGTAATCTGTACAAATATTTACACCATCCGTGTACTTTACGGCATAGAATGCCGCCTGATTAATTGCACCATTTGCCAAAGGCACAACACACCCAAGACTAAGGTATTCCGTTTTCCACAGCTCATATTTTACATTGTTAAAAGTTACGGACTGATTCAAGCGTTCACACCAAAAATCTAGTGAAACTCCATCTGGTGCTGCAACTACAAATGGATGGAAAACTAATCTACCATCATTTTTATTCATGGTAACTATCATTTTATTGTAAAGTCCCTGCTCATTGTACATCCGTGCGTATATCGTCATAGTCGTCGAACTAAAATGTATATTTCTAAAGAAAGTAACTTGATAGCTATTGTCCCAACTCTTTTTATCATCATCTACTATCAAACAGTTATTCTCTAAACCAAACTTTAACAGCTTGTATAGCGAACCACCCTCCAACGTCGTAGTACACTCCATTTCATCGCACGATCTTATAGTCTCTAATGTCTTTTCATCCACACTGACTTTCCGCAGTATCGGATTGCACTTCAGCATAGCATCCTCTATACCAAAATCCCTGTCTGTACTTTCTGTCTCCTTACAAAAATTATATAATTCAGCAAAAGACATCATGTAAGACTTAAAAGTTTGAAAAGTTAAATTATATTGCACTACATCATAATACATTACACCATTACATTCCAAAATCATACGTAATGTTGCTTTCATTCTTCACCGCCTCCTAAACTTGTTGCTATACACGCACCAATCTTTTCATTGTTATTATCACTCATCCCTGAATTAAAAACTACTAGTACCGTTGGTACTTGTGTGTAGTTAAATATTGGAAAAGTGTAGTTATTACCAAAGTATTCTTCAATACTTCTACACCCATTAAACGTTACATTATTCACGATCGAAGATGCTTCTGCTAAATCGGAATCTGCCCTTAGAGACTCTGCTATTTTTGCTGCCAGCTCCGCCGATACACCTGCACTACCATCTGCGGATTTGTAATAAACTGTCCAACCATCTCTACTGTAACTTGCAGTAGGCTTTTGATTTTCCTTAAATGAAAGTATTACATGATACTTAGCGCCTGCCATCGAAGCATACTCCGGCATATTGTATCTTGTGTACGCAGTGCTATTATTCAATGTATCCACATATCCTATTGAACTATTTCTAAGTACAGACTCTACCACAGAGATAGTTCCAGTCTCTAATTTGTAATCTGACCTCGTTACTGTTTCATTCGCTGGTCTGACTAAATCGCTAACTGTAAGCCTATTTAAAATTGATACCAACTCTTGTCTTTCCGTCAAAGTCTGCTGACTTCCACTAACAATATAGGCATTTAATTTATTTAGAAACTCATTGGCATCACTATCTAAGCTATAATTCCCATCTTTAAAAAACTTTGTATTCTGAAAAGATTCTAGTATATTTTTAGCGTCACTTGGTGCTACGCACATTCTTCCGGTTGCTGTAGAACCTGTACAATGATATGCAGAAAAGCAATAAATATCTGTACTATCTGCATCCATCTCAGTACCATCTGTCACATCCAAATTGCTAACTATTTCTGTGATTCCTGCGTAGTCCGGTCCTGACAGATCGTATTTCTTTAACTTTGATTTCTTTAAATCCTTGGCTTTCTTCACATCATAATTTTCTAATAAATAGTCACGCTGATTACCTTGCGGTTCTGTTATTCCTGCATTCGTCCCCCTGACTGAGCTCACTACTGCGTCGGCTACTTCGTTGTCGCACCCTGCTAATAGTGTTACTGCTATCATAGTACCGAGTATAGCCTTTGATTTTAGTATTTTGATAATTCAACACCCCCTACGTATACTGTTGTAGCCATTGGCATACTTCCGTATCTGTTAATTAATTTCATTTCCAATAGCACACTGCTGAACGCATTATTAATTAAATGTGCAAACAAATGTTTTGGAGCACTCAAACCAACTACTGCGCTAAAGCTGTCCAATGCAACTATTTTACAGTTATCATTTTCAAGTACCTGGCTAATTGCTTGCATACATGGGTATGCTGTCACAGCGCCTACAACACTAACAAACTGTTGCTTCTTTAAATACCGAAAATACCATTCTGCTGTTACTAGAAACGACATTCTCAAATCTCTGGCATCATCACCTGCAAAGTATCCTGCGTATTTATCTACCTTACAGTAAGCTAATTCAACCACTCTTCCGTAAGCACCAATAGCACCACTGGCGATCTCATCTATCTGTGTATTTTTCCAAGATTCAACATCAATAAAATCTGCCACCAACCTTTTAGCATCCTCAGTTACTGTGCTAAGATCTGAATCCATTCTGCCAACAAATCTGTTGTAATCAAATTCATCATCGTATAACTTGATTCCTGTTTCTCCATCAATCAGCAGTGAAATCTGTCCTTTGAAATTCTGTACCAAACACCGTAACTGCACTGCTCTATGCTTAAACTGCATTATATTGATACCACTAAATACAAAGTTTTCCACATCAAATAAAATGGCTGAAATTACGTTTGAGTTGCAATCTTTTAAGAAAAGTTTTACAAATCCACTTTCCATTTTAGTTCTTCCAACTGAAACATCATGTACGTAAGCAATTGTTGTTATCTGCTCAAACTCTTTTAATTTGGAAATATCTAAGTACTTCTCTTCATCCTTGTATTTCCTCTCAGTTGCACCATTTCCTAAAAAAATCATTTTACATCCTCCCTCATACTTACGTAATAATAACTACTTTTATCAAAAAGTAGTACAACTGTGTAAAGCACATCGACTAAAACTAACCCGCCGAGAACACTCCAATTAATAGACAGTCTTCGTAAAACTATATAGTAAACTACCTCAACTACTCTAACTATGCCAACGCCTAAAAAGGGCACAGGCGTATCGTAGACTATCACACCGTCTTCATCCTCGGAAAGGAAAACCTTGACTACTCCTAGACTTCCAAGGAAACCTTTAATCCAAATACCAATCACTACTAAATTTAAAAGACACGTACCGTATCCTCCATCTCGTGAACGAATCGATAGTGTACTGTTAACTATCACTATCACTCCAAAAATTATAAACGAAATTATTTGAAGTACACTCATTGATTTTCTTTTCATTGATCTCTAAAATCCTTTACTCTAATAAACGTCGTCGTAGACATCATTAACTAAATCCTGTGCTAATTGTGCAGGATTCACATCCATTGAAGCAAATTCGTCATAGTCCAGACTAGCTTCTTCCTTATCGCGACCTTTTATCATATCCAAGTCAATACCTTTATTCACAGACTTCTTCGGCTTCTCTGGCACTGCCTTCTCAGGCATAGACTTCTCTGACTTCTCCGATTTCTTCAAATCCACTTTGGTATTTACTACTTCTTCTGTTTGCTTTTCTTTTGTTTTTGTTGCTGTCTCTGTCACACTACCGTGTGAAACTTCTCTATTTTCTACGGAAGTATCCGTATTGTATTCATCTTCATTATCCTGATCTGTGTAAAGTAAATATTCTGTTTCTTCATCCATAAACCAATCTGATGTGTCTATCGCTGCAACAAACAGCACCACACCTACAAATACAAAAATCATCATAGCTTAAGCTCTACTTTCTTAAGGGACTATCTGGCTAAATTGCTACATAGTCCCTTAGCATTTTTAGTTTGCAGTTCCACTTGGTGGTGTATTACTACTGCCACCACCGCTTCTGCCATTTTTGTTATTACCGCCATCATCACGCATCACATTTTTTCCACCGTACCCGATTGCTAAAATTACGATGACTACAATTACCACGAGTTTTCCTAAACTTATATCTGAGAAAATTCCCATATTTGTCCCTCCTATAATCTTATAAATTTAATGAGGGTACTTGGATCATTTAAATCGATCAAAGTACCCTCACTGCTACGCTCTTTGTAAATAACTAACTTATAGTCGTAAATCTCTCGCACTGCTAAAAGATTTTCTAATGTCAGATCAAAAAAGCCTAAACTAACTGGCTCCCCTTCTACCACCATATAAGCTGCCAAGCTGCTATCCGTTTCTTTACCTCTGTTTCTAAAAAATTCTATTTCATCATTTGAGGTAATTCCATCTATCACAACACACGGGTATTTTACATCTTTCATCATAAATGAAAAATCATTTAATTCATTGCACTCTTCCAAAACCACATCCACTGTTCCTACCTCCATCTTTTTATATGGATTTATATATTGGGTAATGGCTAGACTCTTTCTGCAAGAACTTCCATAATTACATCTGAATGATTACAGATATAAAGTCTTTGTTTGTAGCTTCTGAGCTTTGATAGAATTGTATTCCACTCTACCTGAGAAAGTGTAAGTGTTTTGTACACTTTACCTTCAAAATCCACGGATGTTACTAAACTTTCGTTAAATGGTAAACCATTTGATAACGTTTTTACAATTCTGTCCAGAAATTGACTCATCACACGTTCCCTAGGTACCTTAGACATAGCATACTTTTTACCGCTAATTGTGAAGATTTCGTATCTCTGAAGTCTTACTACCTCATTTGCAATTCCAACCATCTCAAATGGAATCACAGCAATCCCAACTTTATCTTCAATATCAGCAATCATATCTGAAAGTCTGCCATGTACATCTTTAATCTCCGGAATTATTATCTCCTCGGTGCTCATATACTCAATTGGAATATCAATACCGTTTTCTTTCTCAACAGTACTCTCTGCGAAGCCGTCATCTTTCACACCAGTATCATCATTTTCACACTGAAGCTCATTCTCCATATCACCAATTGCCATTAAATCTTTGATTCTAATATCACTATTCATATCTTATAGTCTCTCCTTGTATTCTGTATCATCTTCTTTTTCAAAAGCACTCACACCCATTCTATTTAACTGATTAAGTTCTGTGATTATTGTACTGTAACCCATTGTTGCTATCAGCGGGATAAAAAGAAACACGTATGTGACAAATTCTGATTTTGGTCGCCTTAATCCTGTAGCATCTCTTAACTGATCACGCACATCTTTATAAATACTGCAGTAACCGACACCGACCAATATCATAAAAGCAATTAACCCAAGTATACAAAGCCTTTGCATCATATCATAAAAACCCAATGAGTTGTATTGCCCTAACAGTTTATAAAGAATATCTGCTGGTATAAACTGAACTAACTGTGAAAGCACAACTGTTACCACATCTACAATTAAAGCAATTGCCAAGCCTACAGGGAATGTGTTAATACAGTTCAAAATCGGAATCCAAACAGTCCAGCTTGCATTGATTCCGTAAAGTTTTAAGTATCCTTGTGTAATCTTTCCCCAACAAATTGCTGTTGCAATTATGTATGCGGCAGTGATATACTTTAAAGGTATTAGTCTTGTAGTTTTGTAACTTAAAAAGGTAAACGCCACAAGTGCTACAAGTGTAAAAAGTATAATCAGATTATCCTTATCTTTTTTATTCATCTCAATCCCCCCTTTAATTCATAGAATTCAAAAACGAACACAGATTATCTAACATCACTGATGACCGTATCCGATCTGTTTCACTTGAGGCATTAAGAACTAAGTATGTTATAAATGCTTTGAATACGCTTGGAGCAATCGTATCCAAAAATGGTGCAGCGTTACGTAATTCGTCCTCTGTAAGAATATATTCTGGATTCAAAGTATCCATTGCAATTCGCTTATCCAGTTCCTTTAAATGACTGAGCATACTTACTATCTGTCCTTCTGTAAAGCCTTTGAAAGACCCGTCCGAATTGTAAATACACATCTCATTACAGTATTTAGTTACCTTTGGTTGTGCATTCTCTTTTTCTTCACTTGCCGAATACACTTCTGAATCCTCTGTTTGACCTTCTGACTCGTTCTCATTTTCACTGTCATTTTCGTATGCGTATGGATCCTCGACTATCTCTGTCTGATCTTCTACGACTTCTGGCTCTGTTTCTTCTTCACTATCTGTAGTTGGTAAAACCTGTTCTGATGCACTTACATCATTTAATTCTAATGTTTGCACATTATTGCCTAAAGGTTTACAGTAAAGTTTTTTAAACTCTTCTAAACCTCCTGACTGCATTACCAAATCTTCTGTGTAAGATTTGATTTCTCCCTTCAATCGTATAAAAATCATTGCTTTTGTCGGGTTAATAGCAAACTGTTTTTTAAACATCTGATATTTATCACCCATATTAGCCTCTGCCCAAGCTAAAATATTGCCCTCTCTGTAGCTTTGACAAACAATCGCATAATCAGCTAATGACTCATCGTAATCACAACATTCCTCTACCAAAAATCCATCCGGTAAGTTATGCTTATTACATACATCCAAATAGTTACAAATTATAAACACTCTCTATTACCTCCTGCTTTTATAATCCCAATTAAAAATCGTATGCCATCAAGACCTATTGGCATACATCTTACATTCAACAAAGTGTAGTAAATAAGCTCTGTTGAAACCACATCATGACTTTCTATCATCTTCCGTAGTCTGTATTCACTACAAAGTTTAAAGTTCTTGTCATCTGCAGTTTTCAGAAATTCTCTGAAGTTTTGTAATGTCAAAGTTCCATTGTCCATTAAAGAGTACACTGCATAGTAAAGCTCTAAAGTTGCTATCATAGACTTTTTTAGCCATTTACTAGCGTATCTGAATTGATAGATAAAATTCAAAGCTTCCGTTTCCGTTATTCTAGTATCTGCCCCTATACAGTACCCTGCAACCTGTGCGACTGTCACTGTGCCTAATTCATCTACTAGATCATCTATCGCCTTCATTGTTACATTATTTAAGACTGAAAGCCTGTCAACAGCCTCAACCACATACTTCTGACTTCCATGTACACGATTGTATAAATGTTTTGCTACTTTCGGTCCAACATTTAATTTGGCAGAAATCCAATTGCACATTACTTCAGCCGAAATAGTGTAATTGTCCACTATTTTAAATTCATAATTTTCTAAAACTGCCAAAGCTTTCTTCAAATTATCTTTACTACGAAATCTTAGAAAGATACAATTATCATCTGGTTGTAACTGCTCAAACTTCTTTGGTATACCGCTATCGCATATCACTAACCATCTGTTTCCAAAAAGAGGTGGGTGCTTAAGCACACTAACATCTGCACCTGCACACCCATCCTTTCCAACTCTTTTTACTGCACTTTTATGAAACTTCGATACGAACTCTTTTTCCACTGGATTGATGACATTACCATCCTGCTCCAATACCGCGTATATCAATCGTCACCTACCTCGATCCTTAAATATCTCATAAACTCGTCAATCGCTTCCGTTTCATCTGATATCGGTTCACCATCCTCCGTTCTGTAAGTATGTATTTCTTCTAGTAACTTATTATAAAGAAGTTTTGCATCAAGTAAATAATCCACACCTGTTGTAACGGTATCAAGTTTTAAATCTAACGAATCGTAAACTGCTTGATATTTTTCAGTGAATTTTTCCAGTGATGTCATTGCGTATGCATGCAGTACTCTATCAATAGCTACTACATCCTTATACCCTATCTGACATTCTGGAACTGTTTGTACTATATGATGTTGCATTACAGAAACTTTCATAATTCTCTCAGCATATTCGACAGAATCGTATCGTCTGCAAACATCTGTAAGTACAGCATTCATAAAGATGCTCTTGCCGAAAGACTCATACTCTGCATCATACATTAATGAACAAACAGAGAACAGTACTCCGTAATTATCTGCACCAATTTCTTTAAATTTATTAAACAAATCATAAACTTTCAGATCTTGACTCAAACGACCATTCCAGTCCATATACCTATCACAGTATTCATCAATCGTTTCACCTTCTAAAGGCACAAGCATATATCTACCAAAGAGTAAATCATTACATTTTACACAACCTTTAATCTCATCTTCTGTGTAAAACTCTGATAAGTAAACATCTGATTTTGTCCGTCCAGTAAACTTATACGTACATGTTGCCAAACCTTGCAGCATATCCAACATTGCTTTACTAACCTTTTCCATACCTAATTTATTATCAGGTATATTTCTAAGATCATTACAAAAACCTACAAAGTCTGCTGTCATAAAATCTCTATTCAAGCTCCTCAAAGCTTCACTTAATTCTACTGACTGCTTATATATCGGCCACATATCATCACACGCTTGCTCAGAAATAATACCGTCCTTGCTAAAATCTTTCAGTTTATTGAAAACTGAATTAGCATTTGAATTAGTGTTACAAACACCTTCAATCAATTTCGGTTTTATTACCCCAAGTGTAAGCCAGTAATTACAAAAATCTCCGGCGTAGTTACTAATTATCATTCTATTAGCAACTCTATCCATTAACTCTGCCAAGTCTCTGGATTGCAACAATACAGCCAAATCTGTTAGTTTACATGAGCTAACTTTTATTATTTTGGTAAAAGTCAGTTCATCTTCAAAGTACTTCAGATCTGCTATTGCTTTATTCTTTTTGACTTGTGCTTCTTTCAATGCCTTACTGATTTCAGCAACCGAATTCTGTGCTACTTCTAATACATCTCTTTTACCGACTGTTATTCCTGCAAATGAAAGTGCCGTCGATAACGTAGATATTTCTGCTTTTGAAAGAGTACGATTTTTACCATTCAAAAACTGCTGTACCAAATCTAATGAATTTTCCATAGATGTGATTTTTGTAATGCTCAAAGCATCTTCCAAGAAAGGATTTCTTTGTATCGAAAGTGCCAAGCTAAACAATGCTTTGTAGTATTCAGAAGCATAATCTTTACTCAGACACTGCGTGATAAGGACTGCGACCTCATGTGGTGTCCAACCAGAGTATTTCGTTTTACCTCTTGTGGAATCAGTCGAATCAGTCAAACCGGCTACACTGCCCGCACTATCTGTGCTATCTGTACTACCTGTGTCACCCACGCTGCCTGTATTACTTGGTAAGTTTGAGTACTCTGCAATACCTGGTAATTTAAAGTAAAATCTTTTAGCCGCTTCTAACATCTCTTCATCATCCACAAAAGTTCTGACTATATCATCATTCTTACTCTCTGATGATTTCATAAATGAATTGTAAGCGAACTTCTTCCCTGTAAAGATCTCTGGTATCTCTATTTGCACACTGTCAAATGGCAGACGTGTAAACATCACAGCAGCACCTGCACACTCTTTTTTAGCCACCGTAAGAAATGCATTAATTGCATCAGAGCACTTTATAAAGTAACTTTTTTTAACCTTATTGTACTCATCACCTGAAAGAAGCAATGCTGTATCACAGCCTTCATTCTCACAGACATTACAAGAAGCACCTACGGACTTTTGTACACCCTTCTCTGTCATAAAAGCTATTAAATACATTGCATTCTTTCCAAGTTTTGTAATCTTTTTACAAACCGGACAAACTGTTTCGTAAGAGCCGTCATCACACTGATTGATCTGACGTATAAGCCTTTTGTTCTTGCACTTCAATATTCGCTGATCATTTATGACGCTCTCTCTTATAAATTCCGTTGCTAATCTCTTCCTACTGGCTTCGTATCGTGTATCATGTTCTAACATCTTTTCATACATCGCTAAATAAACTGGACGAAGACTTTGAATGTATTTTCTTATATAAGGCTCTTTCACAGCCACGAGACTATTTAATGTATTACCTTCTTCCACAAATGACTGAAATAGCTCATCATCTGTTACATCAAATTTATTCAAAATCATTGTTTCTACCCAGTTTCTTACAATTCTACTGAGCTCAGTACCTAATTGTGCATCTGCACTAACAATACTTGAAATTCTGGCGTATTCATCATCTTTATTTGACATTATCATTGTTGCACACGATGTTGCTAATTTTTCTTTATTAGCTAATGTTCCCTTTGCCTGCGTGTATACGAAATTTGTTAAAACATCCTGTTTACCGTCTGGCTTATCATCATGTACATCTTTCACTCGTTTTATCAAATATCGAATATCGTGCTCTGTCAAATCGTCTGTGACTGTATATCCTAATTCCTCTGCTTCTGATTTTAGATCGTCGTAAATATTCTCATCATCTTCTTCACTGCCTACGAAATCGACTCCGTCGTCATCTACAAATTCCTCACCGCTGTTGTCTACGCCGCCATCTGCAAATTCATCGGCGAATCCACCATTACTACCATCTGCTAATTCGTCTGCGAATTCATCTGCAAATTCATCATCTAAAATCCCTGAGCTTCCTTCAAATTCGTCTGATCCACCTGTTTCTTTAAAAGACTCATCATACTGATTTTCTCCTCTTCCGGGATATCTTTCTGTTTGTTCCATGCATTCATTGCCCTTTCTAGTATTTTATAAAACTGTGTTACTGTGATCAAAACTTCATGTTTTCCTAAATTATCCACAACCGTACCACGATTTACACCTGCACGGAATTTTGCAGAAGAACTGCGTGTGCTGTACAGTATAAACGGTACTGACTCCATTGCGCTTGTGTTCTTAATCTCGATCATCTGACACCCATCACTATCAACACAAAGATCATTGCATTTATTTATAAAATTCGATTTTGTCATACTTTTGCCATCACATACCACTCTACCAGTCATACATACTGAAATCTTCAAAAGCCCTGACTGCTTTAATGCCCTACAAGCGTACTCAGCTATTGCAATAGTATCAATATTACTCAAAAGATTGTAAATAACTTCTGGTGAATGCACGCCTCTACTCACCAGAAATGATTTTAAACCACCGTACTCTTTTGCCTTATCTGACAACTCTTTAGCGCTATTAATACCATTAAAAATTTTGTCTGTGTTGTTATGAATAGATGGTATACCTAAGTTAGCCACAAGCTGTTGAAAAGTGACTGGTGTTTCCCTGATCTTTACACACCCTGCTGCAAAAGTTTGTCCGTAAACATCCCTCACATCGTATGGGTATTGCGACCACGGAACTAAAAGAACCTCTGCGTAATTATTGTAAAGAAAAAGTCCTTTTTCCCCACGAGACTTTCTTGAGAAATCTACATTCCTTAATGCTTTATAAATCGTTCCGCACCTTGCAGGACCTAAATCCTGTATTCCATATCTTGAAAACATTTCTGCAAGTGCATAGGCTGATTTCGTCGGACATTTAGGATCACAACACATTTCTCTACGTAAATTAGGAGCGATCACATTAACACTTCCACACTCGCATCTATCTTCAAACAACTCATGGTATTCCTTTGGTATCAACCCTGACTCTTTTGCTTCGGATACTGTAAGCCATCCAGTGTATGCGTAAACCTTACTTGCTTTTCTTCTAAATTCTTCATATTCCATCACTCATCCCTCTCAAAATCATCAGGTACAACTTGCATATACGTAATTATTTTTCCGCCATTGGTAGTGCTCACAACCTCCACTTCTACCTTGCAAATACCTGTAGCCCCCAATGTCTTAAAGTAATAGAAAGGACACTGAACTCTATATTTTCTACCATTGTATTCTGCTTCTAACCAATAAAGTTCCATACCCTGATCAACTATTGCACGATGTGCCTCATATGAAACGTAATCTGTTACGTATGAAATATCTGCCGCTCTATAAACTGCTGACACATCAAGACCATTTAAATCTTTTATATAATCATCTGCGCTGTAAACTGTAGCGCTTGTTTGATTATTTGATGAATCAGCATAATTATGCTCACCAGGATTAATACCATTTGGATCTATCGTTTTACCATTTTCATCATAAATACTATTTCCACTATCCGTAGTACTGTCACTACCATCCGCTCCAGTTTCTTCATCTGCTCCATCTCCATCAGCTTTGCCGTTTGTACCATCCATTGTATCCGATGTGTTTGATGTGCCTGACGTACCACTATCTGTCACTTCTGCATCACTTGAATCACTCACATTGCCAGTATCTGCTCCTTTATTTCCTCTGATAAATAATACCCCCACTATAGCTACAACTACCGCAATACCAACAGCGGCTATCACAAGTTTATTAGAATGATTCAATTTAGGGGATGGTGTATCACCATCCCCATCATCCTCTAATACATTTAAATCATCTACTTCTTCATTCTCCACTTTCTTACTTGTTTTATTTGGATTATTTCTCTGTAAACCTATTGACATAGACTTTCCTCCAGACTTCTAAAATTTGAATTAGCTTTTACACTACCAACTAATTTTGCTACACCACTCTTTGAGTCACCTACCTTTGAGTAAACAGCATACCCAAATCCTTTATTGCTGCGTACCCAGTTAAGTACTTTATTATTATCTGTTACCTTATTGACAGTAATTGTCAATTTACTTCCCTCGCACTTTACACATTCCGGGTAGTATCGCACCTCAGATACTTTAGCATCAAAAGTTGCAAGATCAAGACTTGTTAATGCTTTCTTCCAGACCTCCAACTTACTACCAATCCTAAACATAATAAGTTTACCTTTTCCTTCCTCAAGGTCTGCTATTAAAGCATTCATCTGCATACGATTATCTACAATTACTTCAATACTATCGTGTCTCTCTCTGAGATTCACATACTTATGAATTGCTACTTTTTCGTATTCATAGCATTCATCCTCTTCGTATTGTTCCGTGCGATCTTGAGCTGTTGCTCTGTATACTGTATTTAACTGTTCTGCATCAGCATCATCAAAAACATCGCCGTCGTCGTAGTCTTCCTCGTCCGCAAAAGTATCATCATAGTCATCATCAAAAGCGTTGATCTTTGGTACAGGATCTTCTTTTTCTCCGGTATAAACCTTTTTAACTTTTCCATCTATACCAATCAGCTCCTTTCCTTCGCCATAGTAATCAATCATCCAAGATTCAAAAACGCTTTGATATTTTACATCATCAGCGATTAATTCTGGCACATCTTTTGATACCTTAAAATTATTTGGATAATCGTATACGTATGCTCTGACTGTGTAGTTATCGAATACTTTAAGTATTGCAGGTAAGTTTATTGGTTTTTCATCCAGATCTGGTTGTAACTGCTTAAGCACTTCATGGATTCTAGTTCGCACGTATTCTGCACGTAATGGACCGATTAAATCCCACGGATGATCAAACCATTTCTGTTCTCTAAACTCACCATTATCCCAACGGTCAATCAAACGCTCGACCATAAGAACTGGCAACTCTCTTGCATCATCTTTTGTCTCTTTCCAGTTATCACCGATGTTAATACCTACGAAATAATTTGTATGATTCTTCATTGTAATCATACAAGATTCTTTTATAAGTTTAGTGATAAATACTGGATTAACACTTTTATGCACACTACATAGTAACTCATCATGAATCAGCATATTCCAGACTATCTTATCCGCAATTCCCTCCTGCTTACACCGATCATAAAATCTGTAAAGAATCAGTCTAAAGAATTCTGCCGCATATGACTGAATTGGGTAATTTCCAGCAGCTCTTCGGATGGTTGACTCCTTTGGTGTGTATTCACCTCTAGCCCTACGTTTCTTATCTGCATCCGTTTGTCCTACATTCGTTAAATCAAAATAACGACAGAATCCCAACCTATTGTATACTGCACCCATAGGTATTGGTATTTTGCTACCATCACTATTCAGCAAATATTCTTTTGTTCCCGGATCTCTTTGCCAAGCATCCATAAAATTTCTCTTATCCTCAGATAACTCCACTGGTTCCAATGCTTGATCACGTGCAGCCTCTAGCAATGCAACTACTTTATAATTTATCTTTTCCCAAGCATGTACGATCACTCTTGTCTCAACCATATGTTCTTTCGTTCTGTCGCTGAATATCTTTTCACATAATGATCCAGTACCTAATCCGTATGGTTCACCAAACCCTACACTTTTAGCTCCCTTCCTTTGATTTTTTGAAACCATATATGCTGGAATCCTATTAACCATAGCTGCTGTTTCTGTGTGTGCATCATTTTCAGGATTTTTCATCTTCTCAATCAGCTCAGTTGATTCTGATAATGAGTACATCAGTCTTAATTCAATCTGTGATAAATCGAAGTCAACACTATAGTAGTCATCTGAAGTTGGGATTACTAATTTCTTTAAATTCTTTTTCATTGTCTGTGACGGATTCATAATTCTTCGTGTTTCTATTCTTGCCAATGAATATGATTTAAAAATTTTAGACTCCAGATTATCTTCCAACATAGGCTTATAGTAAGAAGTGTATTCCTTATCCAAAATAGCGTACTGCTCAAAAAGCAATGCTAATGGGTATTCCAGCTTATTAAATTCGTCTACCGAAATTAATTCCATTTTCGATGCCTTTTTCTTATCTTCATCACTGCCTGCCCGTAACTTCTCATATTCTGCGTAGTTTGATCCATATGTCAAAATTGAATGTTGCAGTAATCTTGCAGTACTATTTTCTTTTCTTGTTTCCTGCAAAAGTTTCTTTCTAACATACTTATCAACTTTTGGCACACCAGTATCTGTGTAACTGTAAATCGGGTACTTCAGAATATCATACATGACCTTTCGTATATCAGCAGCTTTGAATTCAAACTCGTACTTTGCTTCCTTATCAACGATTATCTGGCTATACCTCGATTGATATTCATCCTTAGTAATGATTCCCATATTATATTGTGCATCAATAATACCTGCTTTCTCCTGATAATCCATATAAGCGCCTACATACTTGTATGCCGTTTCCTGTAAGATTTTTAAATTCTCCTCCGTTTGTACTGCTAATTCCTTTGCTTCAGATTCAATAACGTGTAAACCCTCATACTCGCTGTCAGCAAGAATATTCAGCATACGCACATCCTGCTTATTGTACATATGATACATTTTCTCACCAAGTAACTTCTTTAAATAAAACCAGAGTAATCTTGTGTAATCAGCATCGGCTCCTGCGTAAATAAGTGCAACCTCTTCATCCTCAAGTAATCTGTACATAGCTTCATTACCTTTGCCAAGCACATCCGTTAATTCTGGTGTCTCATGATGAAAAACTCGACGTGTCATATTTTTTAATTTAACATTTCCTCGAACAACCCTCGGATCTACATTAAATCCCATATTCAATGTGTCATCATCAAACCAGAGCTCACCACCTTCTACTTTTGAAACTCTACGATCAAATGGGAAGTTCTGACCAACAAGATGAAATCTATCACGACTAAAAACTTCTGTACGTATTCCATTATCCCATGTTACTTTTATATCATCTCTTTCTTCCGTAAAGATTTCTGCAAGTCTTTTGAATACGTACTCTGCACTCATACTTTGAATATATTCCATTCCTGTAAAAATGCAGTAAGCCTCATTATCTTCCCAGCTTATTGAAATTTCAACACACCTTGACAGTGTTGGATTATCCTTTGCTAGATTGTAAACATTAACACCTGTTGTCTCTGTATCAAGCGCTACTATTAACTGATCTGTTTTACAAGCTGCTTCCATCATTTTAGAAAACATATCTTCAAACTCAGCTATTGTATGCACTGCATGGTAATGTTTCTGCAGCGCACCATCTTTTTTGTACCAAGACATATCCAAAGCTGCTTCCAAATCTTCGTAATGGATTACTCTGAAAGTAGCCTTTGTCACAGCCTCTGTGCTACTATTAGGAAGATCTAAAAACTCAATACCTTTTACTTTAGGGAAGAACAGAGTCTCTTCTAAAGACATAGCTTCTTGACCGTATCGTATATTTAATTTGCTATAATCAATATTGCGCTTCCAGTATTCAAATTGTAATGATCCATCATCTCCATGAAATCTTGTTATTGACTCACCAAGCTCCTGCTCTTTATCACAGAAAAATTTATCTTTTGCAAAATGATACCGCTCTGCAAACTTAATAAGCTCTAAAATTTTTTGCACTATACTGTAATCGCCATTGTAATAAAATTGCACACCAGACACAATTTTAATTGCACCTAATAAATACTTTCTAGTATCCTTTGCGGCGTAAATATTTACTCTACTATCCAGAATAGGATTTTGTAATTCACCACCAAGTTCGTATGCAACTCTATCTTCTGCAGCTACTTTTGTGTAAATATAGTAAGCCTTTGATGCTTTTGTAAAATTACAGAATACAAAATATTCTTCACTTCCGTACTGATACTCTCCGCTTAATCTCATCTACTTAACTCCTCCGAGATCCACTCATACATTTCATAATACTTTACTGGTATCTTGTATGGCTCTAAATCACCATATCTGATCACAATTGAATCCTCGTATTTTTCATTTACCGAAAGTATTCCGGTAGAAAATGTTTTACTTCTGAAAACTGTCTCACCTTTGTGCTTTGTAAGTATAGCAGAAACCACATAGTCCCTTACTTCTGCTGTCTTTTCAAGTATATTCTTGTAAAAAGTATAAACCACCATTGCTAATCTTTCATCCTGTGATAGCTGTGCAAGTGCTAGATTATTATCTACAGCCGCCATAAGTTTCAGGTATACTTTCTTCATTACTTCATTATTAAAAAGAACACCAAACTTAACTTCTGATTCTGCAAGATCATAAGATAGCAACTGCTTTGATATATTCTGATAATTCTCTATCTCCCTAATTGAATCCCTGTCACACCCGAAAGTTAGCTCAAGTATAAAATCCAGTGCATCATTAAAGTCAACAACCATCGTGTAACGCCTGGTGTACTTACAAATACCAAGAAGTTCTAATTCCCACAAATTATCTGAACTGGCAGCACCTATATGCATATATTCTCTTGCTTTTTTTGCTAATGCATCTATTTTCCATTTGTACTGCTTAATCCTGTTTGATTCTAATCCTTCTATCTCATTTGGAAAATTCATCAGTGACTTCGGCTCGATTAAACACTTTCTTGTTTCAATCTGTGGTGATAATCGCTGACCGTTAGCTCTAATTTCTGAATCCTTAAATAAATCTACTTGCAAAATTTAAAACCTCCGATTCATAATTAGGTTTTTCTTTCATTATTTCAATTTTCATTGAATCTGACCTAAATTTTGTATACTCCATTCTTTCCAGATCATAGAAATAATTGAGACGTGGCTCAACACCACGTCTCTTCAATATCTCTGTATTTGTTGTAGTATGCACTGTTTGTACAGATCCGTCTGCAAAGTACATACAGACCCATGCATCCCCAATTGCCAGATCTTCCACATTTCCAATTATTTCACTCAAATCAAATCCCCCTTAAGTGACCACTTGTATGATAGTATCTGCTCATCATCCTCTGTCATAACACCAACACTGTAATGCTTTTTATCTGGTGAAATAGTTATTAATAGTCCTCTTCCGAGCACGTAAGTGTTATCATCAAGTTTTACTCTATGCCCGTTACGTATTACATAGCCAAATTCGTCCAGTGATGCTACACCTTTTAACCACATCTGTACACGTCTATTAATTTTACCAAGATTATTAAATGACTGCGCATCGCATGAAGCTCTGTACAGTAAATCATTTAACTCCGCATCCTTTGAAACAGAAGCGTATTTTTTAGACACGTACTTATTAATAAGCTGATCGCCTAACTCAAATACTTCATAGTCATTTCCAAAACTCTCAAGAAATCTATTTACGCCTACCAACAGTGCATTATCTCTTCTCTGATTAAGCTCTATACATTCCTCAACCGTTTTTATTTTACTAATAAATAAAGCCGGTATATTCTCTGATCTATAAAGAGTACTTAATTCATCACACGATGAAATAACTTGAGGGATTGCAAACTCTTTTGCCTCCTCTGCCATTCTTGCTACTAACAGAAAAGCAAAATTCTCACCAGAATGTACTTCATTTGCAATACCAACAAGTCCTTTTGTGTATAGTCTACTTATCAGACCTTTAATTGTTTCCATAATACAGAAAAATTCTCTAAGCTCTTCCCAGTCACAAATCTTAACTTCTGTATTTCCGGTTAACATAGCGTACAGCTTTGCCACACACATAATACGAATTTTAGCCTGCTTTATAAAAATGTTTTTGTATCTTGCATCTTTCTCTATCAATGTTTTCACTGATTGAGAAAACATTGTAAACTCTTTTGCCAGATTTTCCTGCTCGTACAGATAATAATCATTTTTGTATGGCGGTTTACCTTCTGCTTTCAAAGTTTCCAAAAGACAGTCATAGAATGCAAGTGCTATACCGTATTTATTAAAGTTTGAGTATGAATCAAACTTACTTGTAAGTATTGTATTGCCAAACATTTCTAAAGCATTATGCTTTTCCGTGAGAGAATTACCAAAACCACATTTGTTCTTAACATCCACCATAAGTCTAAATTTATAGCTTAGGGCATTGTATTTTTTCTCAAAGAGTTCATCTTTACTCAAGGCCTGTGAATCTGACACAGCGCTTCTAATAAAACTTAATGGCATACTTGTTAATTTTTCAAATGTATTATCATGCATTAAATTGCTAACACCCAACAGCTTCCACATTGAATCATTATCATAATAGCAATCATTTATTACATGCAATGATCGTACTGGATCATTCTTTACTTCTTCAACGAGCGGTGCAACATCGTAAATATAAGAAACATATTCTTCCAAAGTCTGGAACCTGTACAGGTACTCTCTGTTTCTAAAAATTAATGTTGGAAAATTGTAAATGGAACACGGTGAGTTCTCTTTGCTTAAGTATTGCACTAATTCTCTCAGTGCAAGATGACCACTGATTATGATTTGCATCATCTGGCTATTATTCTCAACATGATTTGTTTTACCCTTAACCATACCGGATTTATCCACGTAAGTGAAAAGTCTTCTTCCATCATGATGTGGTGTACTTGCTGTTAAAGCCATCGCATCTCTATAGTACTGATATACATCTCCCTGTGAAAGTCCTTCGTCCACAATACGACTAAATAACCTGCATAAACTAATTCTACTGTTTTTCTTATTATTAATCGTATTCTCATTTCCGCAGTTAAGAATATTAGAACTATCCTCGTAAGTTATCGTACAGCCTGGAAGCACATTAGCAAACTGAAGTTTATCATCCTTCATACGTGACTGAATCCGGCTCTCCCTGTAACATGATAAAATATCATAGAATGCTAATGGATTGCCATTATGGTTGAAAAGCAAATGTGATGCTCTGTTAATCTTATTAGCTATATCTATAAAATCAATACTCTTTGCTTCAAACTTATCCGAAATTGTTTGATATTCAGCAATCGTCATATCTGAATCGCCACCAGTATCCAGATTAGTACCTTTAGTATTGAGGATTTCTCTCACGTTATCTGACATTCTATAGTAGCAAATAAAAGTATGTCTAAGGTAAGCAGATGGTGTTCCAGTATTCGGATCGTATGCACCTGTACAAGCATTCGCTAATACAAATCTTTTAAAATCTGCAAGTAATGCCGACATAATAGAAGCAGATAAATCATTTGTTCTTGTTTTATCTGCAGAGAGTCTAAAGTATTTACTTACATCATGCTCAAAGTATTCCTTGTACTCTTTTGTATCAATATACAACCCTATTAGAGAAGTTAAAGAATTTTTTGCCAGCATAATCATTACTGTTTGGTAAATTCTATTTAAATTTTCAGGATCTTCTAACAGCTCTAACAAGGTAACTGTTCTGGAAGTTTTTTTATGAGTACCGGCATCTACAATCACCAGACATGGCACTTCACTAACGTACTTCACAAAACCATCGATCATATTATCCTTACCACTTGTGAGTCTTTGTTCAACCTGCACTCTATTTTCCTGGTATATCACTGATACATCCGAAACTTTAGTCTCATTTGAGTTAAGACCGTAAAAAGCTGCTACCGCTCTACTTGCCTTATCCTCACCTAATCTGGACAACGCAATACTTACAGCCAACTGTGTATATCCCAATGTAAGAATCTCTGAAGAGTAATCACTAATTAACATTGTTCCCTCCACCTATTAAAATCTGCCACCTATAATCATTTGAAAGTTTGTCAGTATAAAATACACAACGTAAACTAAAACCGCTATTGTTGCAATCCTTACGAATAAATTATCACTCTTCAGTAAGCCTCCAACAAAATTCTTAACAATTTCAAAAAGCTTATGTATCACAAACCATATCCCTACAAAAGCCAAGATAATCAACTTTTGTATTGTAAAAATTACTACCTCAAAAAGTTTACTGACATATCCTTCCAATACTCGTCCATCAACTTTATCTGACTTATCACGATTACACTTTGCACACGCAGCTACAAGATTATATCTAGCATTTCTTCCCAGTACATTATTTAATGGCATTATATGATCAACCTGCACATTCTGCTTACCAACTATAGGTCGATGACAGTATGCACATGTCCAAACACATCCAAAAATACCCGGGTTATGCTTAAAGTACTCACGTCTATAATCAAGCTCATCACGCTTTCGTTGACTGTATGATCTTGTATCTTTACCTGACTTTGTTATTTTTGCCATGCACCATGCACCTCCAAACTGTAGTTATAACTACTATTACTATCACTATTACAACACACAGCACTACACCAGACCGACTACTATTTTGCTGACCGCACTGCTGTGTACTGCTAATTTTTTCATCATTTGCAGTTATCGTTTTCAATTCAACGACACTGTCATTAAAATCTAAAGATTCGGTACTGTCATAAAAAACAGAATCGGGTACAGATTCTTGCTCTGTACCCGATTCAGCCAGACTTGTATCGAAGTATTCAATTATTCCATCGTACTCCATACTGTTTTATCTCCTAAAATGCATTTAATTCTTTTGCCTGCACATTTTTATACGAATCATTGTCAAATGATTGTTGTTTTGATAAATTCTCATTATTTTCTGATGACTCCGCAAATTCATCTTCATCATCGTAATCTGTAAATTCAGATGGATCATATCTATGCTTTTCAGTCTCATAATCTGCATCTACATCACTGATTTCATCCTTTGTGGTATCTTTTGCAACTGGCTCTTTGATTACTGCACTAAAATCTTCTGTCACACTATCAAAAGCTGTTAATGCCTTCATCTCAGATTCGAAATCAATATCACCTAATGAGAAATCTTGTGCAACATCTTCTACCTCCTTAATTGCAAGACGTGTTGAAACCTGCTCTTCTTCTCGCTTTGTCACCTGCTCAGCTTTCTGTGCATGTCTCTTGATTAAAGGTTTATTGAGAACTTTTAATTCTGGAGTAGTTAAATTCTCTCCTATTGAAAGCGCACTAATTAGTGAGTGATTCCTGTGTATATCTTCTCTGTAACCACCTGAAACTAATTTTGCAGCCACTTCTGCTACATTCTCAAATGACAAAGCCGCAAAAGCCCCACTATTACGAAGTACTACATCACTTCGCTTACTTACGAACTGTTTCACTTTCATCCTACCTAATTCATTTCTCAGCTCATTAAATTCATAAATTTTGCCAAGTTCTTTGTCTGTATCACCTGCATCAAGTACCTGCACGTATCGATTCTGAATATTTGCAATTATTTCAAAATGTCTTGCAAAGATATAAATACCTGAATCTTTAAATGTATTAAAATAATTGGCTATCCAGACTCTCTGCTTTCTTACATGTAAAAGCTCAGACGCCTCCACACTGTTCAAACCACTCATTTCATCCAAGTAAACGATTGAATTAGGATGTATCATATCATTTGTGAGCTTATCACCTGCATTAACCCACTCGCCATCCTGAACACACAAAGAGTTGTAAGGAACTCTCGTTTTTAAAGTGCATAAAGAGTTCTTACACTGGATTGAACCTCTAGGGCACCCAAGCGTTTTATTAAGCTGTATACATCTAGTACACAATCGTGAGCTTTTAGATTCCGGAATTATTGCAACATCTGCCAGTTTATCTAGCCTTGTAATACTAGCGTATCCTGAATGATCAGTGACTATCGCCGACATACGATCATCATGCTGTGTACCACTTAGTAAATCATCAAAGATCTGTACACCGGATGTTACACTGGATGCACCTGCAGCACCGCCTTTATTGATTACGTTTAATGTCAGCTGTGAAGCCGGCTCTGCTATACTTTGTGCACTTTCTGTTCCTACAAATTCACCAACCTTAGGGAATTTATGATCTGAGTATTTCAAACCATAGCAATGAGCGCAGAATCCATATTTACTTCTACACTGTAATGTTGTTCGCATATTAATACTATCAATTTTGTTATCTTCAATAAACTTAATTGTATCATCCGTTACTATACCTAAAACTTCTCCAGTTTCAGTATCGTATTCGAATTTCAAGTCTGGCAAATCATATGCCACCCTCTGATTCATAAGACTTCTACAGCACGCTGACATATTGTATCTTACTGTGTAAGTACCATCTGCTGTCTGAACTGAAGAAACTTTATGTTTCAATAACTCATTGATAGAACTAATACTGAGTTTGTATTTGTTTTTATTATGCTTTAAGTATTTTTTAGCAATGGTATCTTCTGGACTCAGCATTGTTCCTTTTGCATTAAAAACATCAGCAATAAGTGTTCTATCTTCCAGGCAAAGCTCATGAAAGCCATTAGCGATCTGTAATTTTACAAAGTCTCCTTCCTCAAATTTACCATTGGTTGTAAATGCCATTGTAGCTTTACTAGCACTATCAGCCCTACGACCAAGTAAGTTTTCATTATACCATTCTTTAGTCGGCATAAATCTATCTTTACTTGGATCATGATCATCCCATTCAATAGTAAATTTCTGATCTGTAGCATTACAATCACTCTCAACTATCTGAGAGCCACTTGCCATATAAACTACTTTATGCGTTGCGTATCCAGACCTTTTCGTTTCATTCTGTGATGAAGCAACACCTGTTCTTGCTGAGTAACTGGTAAGATGTACATCGAAACTATTCAGACCTTCATAATAATTCTTTGTTACTGACGTCTCCAAATCTTCTGTTTTTGACTTCTGCAAAATACCCACACATCCTATCATCTGCATAACCTGTGATTTATTACCACGGGCACCTGAATCCATCATAATAAAGATATTATTACTTCTTGGAAGATTCTTGAGTATATCCTTCAGTATCTTCGCATTTGCACCTTCTTTACTGTCACCGTATAGCGCAATTACAGCATTTCGTTTATCTTCTTCTGCTATCAGTCCATCCTGATAATCCTGTTCAATCTCAATCTTTGTCTTTTCTGCCTCCTCCAAAATTTCCTGCTTATTAGATTTAATATCGAAATCGTATAAACTCAGACTCACACCTGTTAAATCCGAAATCTTAAACCCAAATTCAGTTATTGTCTGATAAACATCTATACACTCATCTTCGTACCGCTCGTACACATCTTTACAAATGGCAGGCAAGCTATAGTAATTGGTAGCTGTCGATGCACCTTTTCCTGCTCCACCACTTCCAACTAAACCATCGTATTTAAGATCGCAGTAATTTTCAATCTTCAATCCTGACAACCCCAGTACATTGCTAAATGGTTTGTCTGTGAACCCATCTGGGAGCAAGCCATTAAACAAGATACGTCCAACAGTACTGCAGTAGTGTCTGTCATCATGATCTGAGTAAACACACAAATCATATGTATTCAGCATACCTGCTTCTAAATCAGATTTTAATTCATCCAAATCGTGATAGTGATAAGCACTCTCAATAGTTTTGTCAAAAGTCAGAGCATTGTCTTTTAACATTGTAGCCGTGTAAACTCCAAGAACTATATCCTGACTATGCTTCAGCACTATAGAACCGTCCTTTGGTAAAATCAGATCTTTTGATGGACTCAACTTGGCTAATGCTTCAGCAACCGTAGCTGCTGTTAAACACCTGTAAAAATACATCTGATCACCGTCAAAGTCCGCATTAAACCCTGTACACAGTAACGGGTGTAAATGTGCAACATTATCGAAGACTACGTATGGTCTAAAAGCTCGTACACTGTATTTATGAAGAGATGGTTGTCTACCTGCGCATACTGCTGTTACAGGATTACCATTTCTTCCTTCAAGAAATTCTATTACTAATGCAGTCATTACATTGTACGCATCATTTTTAAAATCGATAGTAAACGTTGTTGCAAAATGCTTTGCAAAGTAAGCATCGAACCTAGAATGATCACGTAAAGCTATGTATAGCATAAGTTTTCCGAATTTCCCAGGATCCAAACTATCGTTGGTTGTCTGTTTCAAAAAGTATGCATACAAGCTGTCCTTAAACATATTAACCATCATTGTAAAAGGTACGCCTATCTCTAATGGAGTTCTCTTTGTATCAGCAGCTGGAATAATCGCGCAACGGCCACTGCACATAATTCGTTTTGATTGTATATTCTCACGAATCTTACCATGCTGACCTTTCTGACCTTTTGCACAGAAAAACTTCAACAGACTCTTGTATGACTTATTTACATGGTGCTCATCAAGACCTGTAAATTCAAGGATAGCATAGAATAAATCTCTTTCTGTTGTACAGTTTTTATTTTTCTCCACTTCTGATGCTGCACGTAAAATCTGGGTGTAAAACCAGTCAAAGTCTGGGACTGTGTTTCTACCAGAAATCTTTAGTTCTGGTCTGTATGTCTGCGGCATTACTGGAAAACTTGTGACCACATAATCTTTCAAACTCTTCTTGCTTTTGTTAAAGTCTGAAAGGAGTCTATATCTTGCTAATTTCTGCTGAGCTGTAGAATTACTCGCATCACCACTATGATCAACAACATAGTTATTGTAAGATGCAAATGCTTCAATTTCAGCCTTTACAGTATTGAAACGTTCAAAAACGTTCACAAGTGCACTCATACCAGTCTCGCATGCTTCGCTTTCTTCTGGCTTCAGACTCTTTAGACTCTCCTTATCGATTATTTTTATGTCAATATCATCTGTCATACACAAATAACTATTACCTGCAATTACACGTTTCATATCCTCATTGCTAATTCCAACAATCTTTGAGATTCCAGCTTTGTAAATCCATAATGGCAGGATCATCTTTGTATGTAAATCTATCCATCCCCATTTAGATCTATTATCAGCCTTATTAAGCACATCACGGGTACTTCCAAAAATACTGGTTGCGTGCAACATACTCTTATTAGTCACTGGTGAGATACTCAATGATTTAATAACATCATCTGTTAGTGGTTCAAAAGTGTAACATCCACTATCAGCATCTGTACTAAATTCAACACCCATTGAGCGGTAGCATGCCTGCATAGCTAAATCATTACTATTGTGCTTTTTAATATCTTCATCATCATCACCAGTTAATTTATTTGCTCTGTACTGATGCTGTGCCCGAATATCATCTGACTGGAGTGTGAAAAGTTCATTTAGAAGTTTTGTTGCACCAACAGACTCTAAACACCATGTCTCCATTTCTCCAATACTTTGACCACCATTCATCTTACTACCTTTTGTAGGCTGTAAGAATGTTGAGTCTAATTTGGCATCCATACCAACTGAATGTATTTTCTTATCTGCTGTATGATGCAATTTGTACATTGGTAATACGCAAAAGTTAATTTGTCTTTCAAATCTTCTACCTGTTCTTCCATCGATCATCACACGTGGATAAACATTATCAGCCTTTGCACGTTCTCTTACAAAATCGACATCATTTTTATTGTATGGAGTGACTATTGCTACTTTTCCCTCAAGTTTCATACAATAGCTTAGTAATCCGTCCAGTAACTGCGTGATATTCATACGTGATGGCACACCTAAAGGATTTAAAACTATATCGGCTACTTCCCCAGTGTCAGCACAGTATGGCATACAGGTTTCATCCATTATCTTAGCAATAACACCTTTATTACCACATCTACCTGCCATTTTATCCCCTGTGTTTACGTATGCTCTCTTTGCAAGTATAACTGTTGCCTCTAACCCTTTCTGAGTTGTTGCAAAACCGGCGTAAATAACCTGGCCTTCAGCGTATGTTCCGACTTTCTTATATCTTGCCCGAACTTCACCATTCCAAGAACTGCATTTACTAATTGCAATCATACCAGGTTTTAAGTAAGTACCGACTGCAGGTAATCCGTTTGTACCTAAGTATTCAGGTGCTGAATTCTTATCAATACCAAATGATTCCTGATTATCCTCCGTTCTTGCTGCCACGTCACTTATTTCATACATCTCTATATTGGTTAATCTGTCGTCATAAACTAATGCAGAACTTATTGTTATACCATCCTCGATTACACTACCCTCAAATGTTTTGTAAACTACATTTAAGTTTCTGGTCAATGAAATTCCTGTTTCGAAAACGGATGTATCGATTTTCTGTGCACCAAAATCTGCACACATTACTAAATCTTTCTTTTCAATATCATAACCATTATTGAACAACACAATCTCACCAGGATGGTAAACCCCATCTGTTTTTGGGTTTAACTTAAAACTAAACATTGTAGCTTCGTAAGTTCTGAATCCGTACGGTACTGTCACTACTGCCTCGCTTGCACCACTTTTTACATTTTCAACATTAAAATAAAATGTTCGTTTCCCGTACTCTGAAGTGATACTACTCAGTTTCAAATCTGAAGATTTTACTTCTGCCTCCGATTCACTAATGAGATGTTTATTCTTCATATAAAAATCATTGAGAATACTATCTGCTGTAATTGTTCCTGCACCAAGCAAACTTTCTCCGCCTGAGTTTGTGTAAGGTCTATCACCACCATCTGCGAAAGGTACTGCCTGTTTAGCCTGGTTACATGCCATCGTAATACGCTTACCTGCACTATGTCCTGTAAATGGAACCATAGAGTGTGATGCAGAAAGATTCTGGTATGGCGAGTATTCTTTGTAAAGAACTCTTGCCGTTTCAACGGTTGTAACAGCACCATTACACCGTACCCTAATTCTGCTTTTAAGTGAACCATCTTCATTGTGAAAAGTCTCGTCCCACTCAGCTATATACATATCTGTTTCTTCTATTGCTGTCAGATATACAGGTTCGTCGGAAATAACCTCCCCATTCACCACTTTGAGAAATGGAGACATAGGATCACCACTTGGACTAAGCTTTGATAATAACGTTCTGTAATGCACACTACCAATTTTATCTGACTCAGGCACATCTAATGGATCCAGTCTACCTTCCTGCATATCCTGCACATTAACCATTTCATCTGTTGCTGTGGCTTTCCCAAGATTAGCTGTTGCCTTTCCACTCTTTGCCGTGTATGCAATCACATTACACATATCTGCCATCTGACCTGCATTGTTTGATGCATTTGTAATACTGTTTATGAATGCATCAGTGTCTATACCTTGATTACATCCTGTAATAGCTGCGGCTAATTGTCCACGATAATCTGTTGAACGTAGTTTATTACTTACATTCTCTATTACTGTGCTAATAGCATTTCTCAGTAAATTCTCTGCTTTCTTATCGTATGAAAGTAAAACTCTGTTTGAAATCTCAAACTGTTGTGAATGCTTTCCGAACCCATTCAGATTATCTACCCAGATACTAAAAGCTGTGTAAAGATCTTCTACTTCTAACGTAAAAGCATATTTACGTCTGACAACCTTTTTATTCCCTGACAAAATAAGACTTGTGAGATCTGATGCATTCAGCTGATCAACCATATCTTCTGTAATCTTTGTACCTGATTTGTAACTAAGTACATCCTCTGCCAGTGTGTAACCAAGCACATCAAATGTAAACTTGGAAAATTTCTTCAGATGATAAATCTTATCATTGTATTCTACCTGTAACTCATTGATTGGCAGCTTATCCAAAACTGCTAACTCATTTGCACTCAGAATTATACCTTTTTCGAAGCGATAACCATTGCACTCTACTGTCTTAGCTAAACTGCGTCCATTTGCTCTGTAACTGAATGACTGATAGTAATTAAGTCTTGACGCATTATTACTACCTAATGGCAAATATCTTGATGAAAACAAATCCATCTCAATATTATTTTTCATTGTAAGAATTGTACGATTCGACACATCATTATTCAAGATTGCAACTGCCACATCCCTTATACAGCTATCTATTGTTCTGTTATCTGCATGTGCACCGAAAGCTGCTATAACGTAAGGATTGTTGTATCCGAATAGACTAATCAATTCCTCATTTGAACTATTTGAAATTGCTCTGAAAAATGTACTAACTCTTATCTTAGCCTTTTTATTTTCACCGTGCAGTAAGAACCTCACACACGGACCGTATTTATTGTTTAAATTCAAATAAATTGATCTTTTATTATCCGCAATAAGATTTGCACACTCTCCATTACTCTTATCTTTGTAAAAGTTCCATCCAGTAGTTCTCTCGTAAATATCCAATTGCTGCATAAAACTTCCACGGATTTTAAAACCAAGTTCCTGCAGTATTGGAAGCTTCATAAGTTCAACATAAAAATCGACTGATTCTGATGTTACACGGTTGCGAATCACACATTTCATTTTTATACTATAATAATCTGTACCATCCTCTGAAACCGGTATACTATTCCCAGCAGCCATTGGCTCCAGTGTTAAATCATAATCGCCTACTTCACATCCGCTATTTCTGATTATCTCAGGAATACGATTTTCAATCAAATCCTGATATGATACTTTTTGCATATTACCTATCGCATTTACTGTATCTGCCATTTTTACATTTCCTCCAAGGTTTTAATTATTCTCATACCAAATATTGATTCTAAGTATTTCTTCACAATTAAATATTCTTCACTATCATGCATATTATTAGTGAGAAATTTAAACTGTCTGACTACTTTGTCTATTGAACAAACTGAATCGCATTTACACTCAGCGACTATTTGTCTATCCAGATCACTATCTTCAGAATTTACATATAGATTAATTAGTCTATCGTAAATACCCATAAAATCCTAAATCTCCTTTCTCTCCATCATTAAGTGACATACGTGTCTCACTCTCATCCACATAACCTTTCTCAGTTTCAATTCCTAAACTGCCTATACAAACACCATCATGAAAAAGTGTGATCAAATCCTCCCTTGCTTTTTCACTTTCAAGGACTTTCTTTAATACATCATTTTTCATAAAAATATCTGGAACACCTGGCACCTCCATACAACCAGTCTTGTAAATTGCATAAGTAATCATTTCACCTCACCCCCAAATCCGACAGCTTCTCTAGCTCTTTTCGTCTGCCGAGCAATCACATCTGCTCCTTCAGCTATCGTCGATTTTAAAACTGCCCTACTTGCATTAAACTTATTAGTATCTGCACAGTAAATTACATACTCTTCACCTGCCAGATTTACATTATACGGTGAAAGTTTTATTGCACTATCATTTAGTAATCTAATCACTGTCTTCGTTTCCATTCATTATTCCCTCCAGTCGTTTACCGTGAATCAAAATATTTACGGCACCTGCATTTCTCTCAAACCAAACCTCTTTCCCAACATAAAGATCATTCTCTATCACTATCCCGGGATTAAATGCATTAATATAAGTCGCATTACATCCATCTGATGATTTTATAGGCTCGATCTTTATCCTAACTGATTTGTAAACTCTTCGTTGTTCAATCTGAATATCCGTAATAATACCTCTTAAGTACTCAAATCCCCATTGTTCAAACTTTAGAGCTATCTGTCTATCACTGTATTGATTTTTCTCTGTGTATGTATCTAATAAATTATCGACCTCTAGCACCACACCATCTGATGGGTACTCTTCTTTGTAAGCAGCTAATGTATCAAAAACTTCTGATTTCAGCCATACACAAAATTCCTCATAACTCTGCCCGTCTGGTACACTTATTGTGAAATGTGGTGGTGTTGTAAATCCTGCTTTCTCAAGTGCACTGTATTTATCCTGTACTCTGGAAAATTCACCGCCGTCTATATCGAATGCAAATGCATTTAATTCATTGTAATCATCTAACTCATGCTCTACTCGCAGCAAACTAATAGCTGCAGATTTACTTGTTTTATATTTCACTGAATCATACTTTTCCCTAAGCGCAGGTAATGCACTTTTTGTTACAAAACACTCTGCCGTTACCTTTGTTAATTCCTCCCCATCTATAAATTTGGGAAGTATCTTTTTAGCACCTTGTGTATAGTCAAGACTATTACTTGCCCTACCTCTGCTCAAAGTTAATTGATACTTCCCATTCTTGTATAGCGACTTTGAATTAACTCCATCCATTTTTAATGATACATGCAATAGCTTTCCTTTATTAGAATTTACAAAATCCCACACCTCTTCGTAACTCCGGACTGCACGTATGCTATTCGATTTATCCTCATCCAAGTAATCGTAGTACTCTCGTGGGACTGATGGGTACACTACTTCCATATTTAAAGCTTTTAAAAGCTTGACCGGAATGGGATCATCATCGTAACTTCGTTCCAAGTAAGCTTTACATTCATCATAGTAATCCCTGCGTATTTTATCTTCTAATACATCATAATCATCGTCTGACAATGTCGGCAATCCTACACGATAGCAATATCTTGCTAGTACAAATGCCAACTTTTCGTAACCTTTATTCATTAAATCTTCAATAATCAAAACCGACAGCCTCCTCTAATCTCAATGCCTCTGCTTGTTGTATCACTCTAACTCTATTCTCTAGCTTCAAAGCAGCTAAGAGTTCCCCTACGTAAACATCATTCACTTCTATCGTTGTAATAGAATTGAACCATATCGTTAAACTCTTTTGCTTGTTACTAAAGTCTTTGTACCAAACAGTCATACCTAGAACCGGATGTAAATGGGTTATTATACTCTGTATTGTATGATGTGGTAATTTCAAGTATCCAGTAGCTAAATTATCCAGAAATACTTTAAGTGTCTTCATTTCTGTCTTTATCTGATTCTCTGACCACTTCCCAACTTGCCATTCTTCTTTTGTATTAAATACTTTCAAATTATGATCAAGAATTTCTTCAAAGTTACTGTTTGCTGTGTACATAACCTCAGGAAAGTTATAAATTGTGGACTCTGTATGCGGCACTACCAGTGAGTAAAATTTTTCATCTGAACCTAACCAGTTGTATAGAAAGCAACGTAATAGTCCTGTCTCTATTACCATTGCTCCAAGAACAACCTGTACATGCTTACCTTTTATAAATGTCTTAACTACGCTTGCTACTCGTTCGTATTTGTTCATCACTTCATCATAAGCCATTTTCCTGTTTTACACCCTTTCGATCTCTCATACATCTTCTTATTATTGAAAACTATTGAAAATTTACATTTAATTTTATTGAACTGATCAAGATCAATATATCTATCATCAACTAAAAAAGAAGCAGTACAAAACTTTGCTCCGTTCTGTACTGCTTCTGGAATATTCTCAATTACTCTACATGAGTACATTTCTCCATAACGATCTTTTAATACTACTCGAACTTTTTCTACCTCATTACGCCCTCCAACTATTGTTATCTTTATCATATAAGTTCTCCTCAATTTTTCATAACAAAAGGGACTATACGATTTGACACATATAGTCCCCGATTCACGACTTTATTCAATTTCTAAACGATTCTATACGCTTTGTTGATGTTTGTACACTACACGCATACCAACTTCTATACTCCCCTCACCCTGTGGTTATTCAACTCCTAACTGATATATTTTATTATAACTACATAATAACATGTACAATGGTTCTCTTGTTGTAATAACAAAATAATTTGTATAATTCTTTACAGTATCAGCAAACTTTCTTGTTTTTACAAAATCAATATCCTCGTCAAAAATAATCGATTTATCAATATTTTAAGTTGTTCAGAGTGGCTATCAAAATTGTCTAACTTCTGACTTATCCATATCAGCGATCATATCTTTTATAATACCTTCCTCTGATCATCTGCTTTCACACTCGCCGAGTAGTTATAATGACTTACATCTGCTGGTTCATGAAACCATAAAAGTAGCACACCTACTATCTTTAACACATAATTTACATCATTTCACAGATGACATTAGATTTTTTGCATCTGTAATGGTTAGATCATACACTGAAACTAGCTCTTCTAAAATAGCGTCTTCTGAAATATGTAACTTTCTCTTTGAACTAATCATCTTAATTAAGATAGCTTCCTTTCCTTCTTCTCTGCCCTCTTCCCTGCCTTCTTCTCTTCCTTCTTTTCTTCCTTCTTCTTTTACCCAATCCATTCTCATATAATTATCCTCCAAATCTCTTTCTGTTAATAGACTTTTGTATATTGTTTGTAATTTCTTTAAAGATCTATCACTGTCATCAACTGATATTGATGAATCATGTACAAACTTTAAAAAATGGATTAACTCATCCGGTTCATCATTTTGTATAGTACCTTTTGTGTTTAAAAACATCTTGACTGTGTTATCTCCAAGTTCTAAATCTGGTACTTCATCACACTTATTCTTAAATGTATATCGATACAGTCCTCTGTCAAAGACATCAAACTCTGTAATAAAAATTACGTATGACTTAGGCAACTCTCTGTATTTACGTCCCTTAAATAGTGTCGAGGCATCCATAAGACCTTGATAGAATCTTGCGCGCAGTGGCATATCATCGTTTTTCAACTGCTGCATCTCTACATTGTAGATTGTGCCATCAACTCCCTTGGCAAACACATCTAATCTAATCGATTTGTACTCTATCACGTTCTGGTATGTCTGCTGCACCTCCACACGCTCTATAGATTCTAGCTCTATACCTAAAACTATTTCAAGAACTGTTTTACAGAAATCATCGTAGCCCATCAAAAGGCTAAATAGTTTATCATCTGATAGATTCAGTTTAGTTAAATCTACTCTCTTCCTGTAGTTATTGACAAGCCCATTACTTGATCCATTATTTGGTTCTTTATCTGGTTCACTGTCTGTAAATCCTCTTACACGTTTAAGTGTTGTCACTTACATCATCTCCTTATTAGTTAAATGCCGTTAATCTCTTAACTCTTCTTTCTAAGATTGCTGTTACTGTTTGATGCATTAAATCCTCTAACGCCTCTAATCTCCAATCTGGCAAATTGTATTTTGAATGTCTTTCGAACTTAAAATCTCCAAGATTTACCAATACTTTTCTTGACTCAGGTTCTAAACATGCGATTGCTGTCCTTATCCAACTGTCACCAATTCTCGGTCCTTTCTCACTAAAGTACTTACCATCAAAGTCAAAGTCACCGTCCTCAGCGTATGGCAATAGTGAAATATTGTGATCAAATAATGGTGCCATACACTGTATCTCCTGCGTTCTATTATCGACTATAAATCCAAAATTATTTTTATGCCGATCTTCATTCATAATCAATGCATCTATTACGAGCATCTGTTTTATTTCTTTCTCAAGACCTAATCCTTTCATCTTATCTAAAACAGACTCTATTGTTGTGTTTCCTGTGTCAATTGCAGCATATGGGAGAAAACCATAGTCCTCATTTGTAAAGCAATCACACACAGAGCACAACCTTCCGTCTTTTGTTCGTAAATTATATCGTACAAACTTATCTGTGAATCGCTCGATAACTTGCCATGCATAAAACTCTGAGTATGGTTCCAACCCTGCATTTCTCGCACCAGAACTTCCCCTCTTCAGCATTTTAATGATATCATTTTCTCTTATCCAGCACTTAGCAAATGAACCATCTGTTCCGTATTCTGGTGAGGTTGTACTAAATTGCCTGCCGTGTAAACCACCCTCAAAAGCTGTCTTTGCTATCACTTCATTAAATGGATGTGTGTAAAGAGATACATCTTTCCAAGATAACTCACTATCTGTTCCCTTTACCCAGAAAGTATCTACTAAACTCAAGGCATGGGATATCTCTAAAAAACCAGTTAGTGTGTCACATCCACTTAATTTCAGTAACTCTTCTATATTTTCTCTCTGTTTTGGTGCACGCCTATTTCTAATAAATGTTCGTAAATCGCCAAACCATTCCGGTAACTTCACATACTGCTCCTCAATGTCGATAAAGTCTAATACCTCATCAACACTAAACTTTGCTATCACTACATCCTTATTCATCAAATAATATGTCATACTCCACTTACCTCTTAAGTTTTAATCATCATTAAAAGCTGATAAAGATTTCAACTTCTCTTTTTTCTTCCTTCTAGCATTCATTTCTGATTCTAATATCTCTTTTGCATCTTTACACAGCTGCTCCGTGATCCTTAAGCACTCTTCCGCATCGTCATTATTTACACAAATAAAGTCATCTCCAGGATATCTGGCATCAAAATAAAAATCTCCTACCCATTTACAATCTTTTGAAGATATTGAAAGCTCATACTTCGTAATAATTACATTGTATAACGATCTAAGATTATGACTGTGTAATAACTTTAACAGTTCTTCTCTATCTGAAAAGCATAGTTCTAAAACTGCTTTCATATACTTTCCACAAGCTTGCGAGCACAGAGAAGCAACTACATTATAATTCCCAAGTTTATCGCCGGTTTGCATTCCAGCTTTAGCAAATAAATAATCATTATTTGCCATACCAAAATAAGTGTTTAAACTTTCCATAGTAGTACACCGTCCTTTCTTATATTCCTATATAATAGATTATCTGAAGTATCAAATATTGATGTAGTACAGAATACAATATCAGCGTTATTCTCTTCAAAAACTGATGCTAAATAGCCACGTTGTTCTCTTGATATTTGATTATCTGACAAAATAAAAATATCTAAATCGCTGTCAATCTTCTGCTCCATCCTAGCATAGCTCCCAAATAGTACTATCTTTTTGCACTCAATATCTGAGTCTAGTACCAAACTCACCAGATAATTTAATTTATTTTTAATATCATCAGAATAAGGTAACTCCATTATTGTATTCATTTACTCACCTCATATTATAAACTGTTTCAGCTCTTCTTCGTATTCAGCTTGGAATTTTCTAAACAGCTCTTCCAGTTTTTCAAAATTTCCTGCATGCGACTCCATAATCGCTACAATATACTCCGTTCTATACCTATCATCAACAAGTACCGGTACTATATCATTAACCAAACACTGTCTATACATAAGTAAACGTCCAACTCTTCCGTTGCCATCCTGAAATGGGTGAATATGCTCAAACTCTGAATGAAATCTTACAATATCCTCAAATGTTAATTGTTCAATGTACTTACTAACTAATTCATGCATTGCATATGACACATCCTTTGGTGCCACTGTAATTTCACTGCCAGCTATATTTGCTCTGGATTTATATTCACCTATAGGATAACCATTCGCTTTGTCTTCGAAAACACCAGATTTCAATTCCCAATGAAACTTCTTTATAAGTTCCTCTGTTAATGGTTCGTCAAGTGTTTTAAGCATATGATTAAACATCAGAAAATGTCCATTCGCTTCCTCAATATCTTTCGCACGAAAAACCTCGTCACTGTATAAAGTGCCCGTATCAAAAAGCAATGATGTTTGATCTGCTGTTAGTGTACTGCCTTCTATTCTATTTGAACTGTATGCCAATTTCTTTTGTGTGTATGAGTATATCCCATTTTTCACATGATTCTTGAATTCATATTGTAAGGATTCGCGTAAGCCTCTTACTAAATTATTTTCTGTAAAACTTGTTGCTTTTTTCATACTTTCACCTCTACTATGACTATCCCAAAATATCTTCTATCATTATATCAATTATACAACCTTATCACAATACTACCTTCCTACACTCAAGTACCTAATAAACAAAAGAAGAACCACCACGCATTGATGATTCTTCTTTTGTTTACTATTCTTAAATTCTGTTGTTTCGAGTATTAAAAACTTTCAATCTTGCTACACTCGCTTTCACTTTTATGACTTTGCACATAACCTGGATTTAAAAGCAAACATTTTTTCCTGAAAAAATCCTTAAGCTTATCTGAGTTACTTGTTTCATAAAAATCAACTAAGAGTTCTTTGAATCTATCAATTTCATTGTACGGAATAGAAAAAATACCTATATCATCCTCCATCATAATTTTATTACACATAAGTTGTGCTACTCTCTTATTCCCATCCAGAAACATTTGTGTTCTAGCTACATAGCAAAACATTTCTAGTGCTGCTTCCAACCGATCATCCATAGTAGCAATTTCATCAAGCTTATCTATAATAATTCCTTCCTGCGGAAGTTCTGGTACCCACGACGTACCGCCAATCGTAACTGGTGCTGTCCTAATATTGCCTGCATCGTATGAGAGTTCTTCCATACAAATTTTATTCAGTTCTCGCAAATACGAAATATTATTTGGATATTCTATATTATCAAATAGAAAATACCATGCTCTTTTCATATTTACAATAAAAAGAACTTCATCTCTTCTTGTCTGTACTGGCAGGTTAGATAATATCTTTTCCGTATTAGGGAAAGTTGTTCCTAACCCTTCGATTCCTGCACTCTTCCAAATCGAGTCAACCAATTGTCTCTTACCCATCGCTATAGACATATTATTCATAAAACATCTCCTGTTTTCAATCCATAATTTACACACGCTACTGCTATACATTCTAGCATACCAGCGGCTGTGTGTAAATTAAGAAAGATACTATGTTACTTAAAATGCTGTTGCCTTTTTACAACTACTACCATGTTTTTCTCTAAAGTATTCATTCACTCCCTCACACTTTTCTATCAACCTCTCCATTTTTCCTAAATCGAATAGTGAATCTGATTCTAGAAATCTTTTATTATACTTCTTGCATAGCTCATACTCAGAATTGCTAAAATACACATTCATATTTTTGAAAGTCTCCACTACCTCGTCATTAAAATCTGTTATGATAAACACTCTACCAGAATCGTATAACTTGGAGTTAATTTGGGCATTCGTATATTTACCTAATCTACGATAAATACCAGTTTTCACTACTGTATCATTAAAGATTGCAAATGCTACATCTACACCATCACCACCGTAACTAGCAATCGTAAGTGCTAAATGTTTTTTAATATCAAAATACTCAGGAACTTTGTAACCACACCTTAAATCAAATTCACCTGATTTCATCGCATCTACATACTCTTGATTAATCACGGTTCTCGCAAATGCTAATTCAGTTTCTGGATTAAAAACAAAATCACCTTTCTCATTGTAATGATCTACTTTATGTGATTTACAGTACTCTCTAAATTCACAATCTGATAATACTGTAGATTCACCATTAACCAATAAACGATGATACATCGCATCTCCGGTAGTTTCGTTAAACACTGCTGTATCAAATGTCTTTCTTAATTCCTGTACCTTAGATTCAAGTATTGCATTTTCTAAAATACTTCTCACATCCACATTCCTAACATCGTTTGCAGCACGAGAAAATGTATCACGCAATAAACATCTTGCTTCTTGCTCAGTAAATATATCCTTCTGAGCAGACGTCTTCTTACCAAATAATCCCATCTCTACTCCTCCACCAATTCAAATCTGTATTTCTGCTTTGCATCAGGGTATTTCTCCCTATCTACCTCACTCATAAACATCTCTAAAGGTCTATTCCATATAGTTCCATTATGATCGTATACTACTGTCAATTCTTCAGTTTCAGTGTGTCTTGCTATTCCAACTACTGTTACAATTTTACCAACCTTAAAATGCCTGTATTGCTGCCCGGATTCTGGTAATGGTCTATCGTACTTTAGTGTATCATTTATATTCTTGAAGTATTTCATACAATATGACAGGTCACAATTTTCATGATTTAATGAGTTTTGACTTGACCAATCATTGATATCCGCGCTTTCAATATGTAACTGTTGACCAATCATATTTAGCTGATCTGTAACTGCCATTTTGATATCATTGTCACTACAATCACTAGTTGCATCAATTAAATACCCGCTTATTCTATGTATCTTTGCCATTTCAAATGTTCCTCCATTTCACTCAATTGATTATTCTACTGATTGCTCGGTTGTTGATCTTCTACTGATTGCTCAGGTTGCTGATCTTCTGCTGGTTGCTCAGGTTGCTGATCTTCTACCTGTACTTCTGCTGGCACATCTACTGGTGTGTCTTCTACTGGTTGTTTCACTGGTTGTTCCACTGGCTGTTCCACTGGCTTTATCCAATTCAGACTACTCTGGTTATTGTCTACTGATTTTTGTTCACTGTCACTCAGTAAACTTACAGCATCTCCACCTAAACCATTCAAAGTATTTATCCAAATTCTTGCAGGGTATGTACCTCCCCAAAGATCTTTTACTGTGCATTTATTATCATCTGCACCAACGTATACCGCTACAGTGTATTGTTTTGTGTATCCGCAAAACCAAGCTGTCTTATTTTCATTTGTTGTTCCAGTCTTACACGCAAATTCTGCACCGTTACTAAGTTTCAACCCTCTTGCAGTCCCATTGGTGCTAACACCTTTCAGTACATCCGTCATTGAATCAGCTGCAAGTTTCGAGTAAATACCTCTACCAAGACTACCTTCGTAAATCTCTTTTCCATCTTTATCTTTTATAGAAGTAATACAAGTCGGTTCTCTCCAGTAACCATGATTAGCTAACGCTGCGTAAGCCCCTGCCATCTCTTCTGTTGTTACTCCGTATGTCAGCCCACCTAATGCTGCGGACTGCGTGTAATCTTCAGGGACTAAACTTGAAAAATGCATATTCACTGCGTAACTTAATCCTTTTTCTGGTGTCAATTCTTCGAAAAGTCTCCATGCTACTACATTCTTGCTTTTCTCCACTGCTGTTCGTAATGGAATCATACCACTATATTTACCATCTGAGTTTTTCGGACCGTCTTCAATCGGATTATCCTCCACCCTACTATTGGCATCGTATCCATACTCAATTGCAGGTGTGTAAACTACTATCGGTTTTATCGTACTTCCTGGCTGCTTGTAACTTTGGTATGCTCTGTTTAATCCTAAACTTGTACCCTCTACAGAACTACTCCCGCCAACGGACGCAAGTACTAATCCAGTCTCATTATCGATTACCGTCAAAGCACCCTGCATACCACTATCTTCTGAAAACCGGGATAGCTCATTATCTAAAGCATTCTGTGCAGTCTGTTGTGTAGCCTCATTCAGACTAACGGTAATACTGTATCCGCCTACCTTTAATGTGTACAGAGCTTCTTCGTATGCCTGATTGTATTCTTCTTTGTAACGACTGTAATCTGCATCTGTAGCAAATTTGAATACAAATTTGAATCCAGCAAGTTTCATAAACTCTTTGACTGTACAGTTTAAAGCATAGCTTGCCTTGTATCCGTATTCCAGATTATCTTCACTCTTTACACAAATCTTATCCTGCACTGCCGTTGTGTATGCTTTACTCCCAATGTATCCTTGCTGGTACATCTCATGAAGTATTGTATTTCGCCTGCTAATTGTATGGTCAAAATTAGTTCTGGGATTGTAAAAAGTAGGGTTATTTGGAATTGCACACAAAAATGCAATCTCACTTAAGCTTAGTTTATCAACCGTCTTACCAAAGTAACCTTTTGCCGCAGCACCTATTCCGAAGTACCCATTACCAAAATTTATACTATTTATATAAAATTCTAGTATCTGTTCTTTACTGTACCTCTGCTCTAAACCAAGTGCCAGAAAAATCTCTCTGATCTTTCGTTCGTAACTTACTGTAAAACTTAAGTATGCATTTCTTGCTAACTGTTGTGTAATTGTGCTTCCACCACGCTGCACTTCTCCTTTGTTTTTTATTAAAAGAAATGCAGCATTTACTGTTGAAGCCCAGTCCACCCCTTTATGCTGGTAAAATCGTTTATCCTCTATTGCTACAAAAGCATTCTTTATATCATCCGGTAAATCTTTGTACTCAACATAAATCGTATCTTTATCAGCTTTTAATTTTAATAGTACTGTGCCTTCTTCATCGTATACATAACTTGTTTCACCACTACAAAAATCTTCTGGTTTTGATTGTGCTGCAATACTCATACTATCATCAAACCACAACTTTATTGTTGGGTAAATTCTGCATACAACTGCGATCGTTGCAAAGACCATAATTATCAACAGCGTCCTTATTATCAACCCACAGAAAAGAAAAAAATATCTTCCTGCACTATTACTACCATGAACATATTGAGCTTTTCGCATTATTGTACCTCTTAAACTGCTTTCAAAGTTGCTCTTACAATACTTCTATTCTGACAAACATATGCCAAATCATCTACAGGATTTACCTGTACTACTATTGGGTAAAGTGCGTCATGTGCGCCTACAACTGTACCTGCTGGAACTTCAATACCAAACTTCGTCTTAGAGTTTTCTACATTTCTAAACTCAAGCACGTAACCCTTTGGCACTACTGCACTTACTCCTAAATCTAATTCCACCTTATCGTCTCGTTTTAAACGCACTTCATGCACGCTATTGAAGTTACGCTTTCTTCCATTTACGAAAACCTGTTTGATCGGAAAATAGATCCAACCGTTATCCACCTTCACCTCATTCACACCGGAGGCGTATCTCAGACTTACTGTTTCACACTCAAAACCACCGTATGGATCGGCGTATCTATTAACAGCTCTACTCAGCTTTAAAAGAATATCTTGGCTCTCATTGACATTTCTTTCCTCTACTGGCTTTTCTGGAGTTTTTATTGGAACATCTATTTCAACTGTGTCTTCTGAATTATCGAAGCTTACTGGTAAATCTTCCTCTTCCTCTTTATCTTCGTCTACATTGACTGAATTCCTCATAATGATTCTATTCACTGTCTTTGCAACCTCTTCCTCATCTATACCTGACATCTTGGTTGACTCCATCCCTAAATCCTTTGACTCCTCTGATTTTAACACATCGCTGTCATCATCACTATCGTCATCGAATTTGAATACTGTTCTATCAGTCCCATTCTTCTCAGTTCTACTTTTTGATTCATGTGGAGCGATAGCACTTACACGTTTTCTTCTTGTTCTAGGCTTTATTTCCTCCGCTACCTCGCCTACTGCTCCACTCACTGTCTCACTTTTTTCTGGTTCAAGACTTATTTCCTCTTTTAAACTCTCTGCTACTTTCTTCTTAAAACCTATCATTGTTTCCTCCTAAATTATTTGAATAAATTCTTGGGATTCGAACCCAGCACCCCTACATCGAAGAATCTCTAATTGAAAAAATGGGGCAGCCTCTCGACTCCCCCATTCATCAGCGATTATCTTCTACTATCAATCAATTATATGACTATATCATCATCTTACTCGGTTTTACCTAATTCAGTGTAAGATGTAATTTCCATACAATCGTTGCATCGTAAACATCGCTCTTTAAACTCTGTAAACTTATATCAGGCATTACATAAAAGGTTTTTGTATCTGTTGCAGGTTTTCCATTACTAGAAGCTGCTTTCAGTATTGTGTTGCCTGCGTCCACTTCTGTAAAGTCATTTCCATTGCCAAAGTATGAATGTAATGAGTAAAGTTTGCTACTCTCCCTACCTCTCAATGCTGATACTGCATCCATAGAAAGAGTTGCTGTCACACTAGCACCCTCACCTGATCTGGCTGTAATACCTACTTCTGCCTGTTCACCGAGTGTAATCCTGTCAGGTATCTTCACACTGCTTGATGAAACTATTACTTTACAGTCTCCTATATCTGTCTTACCATCACTAGTGTATACCTTTATTGTTATCACACCAGGACCTCTACCTGTAATCTTACCTGCCTCCGTTACTGTTGCTATACTATGATCTGGAGAAACGTATACTCTTCCTAAATCGCTAAAGTAATCTGATTTAAACCGATTTCCAACATTAATAGAATCACCTACAAGTATAGAAACACTTGTATGGATTTTCTTATCTGCCGGCATCTTTAATGTTTCGTATTGCTGGTAAAGTGTTGTATCTTCTCGGAACTCGTAACTTGTCTGTGGATTACAGTTTATTCTACGATCAAATCCCTCCGGCCACTCTCCTTGTGTTACTTCAAAATCTACTGTGAATCCTTTCGGATTCGTTGACCAAATAGTTGGCAGCACATCTGTTTCTCTCTGATTAATCTTTCTGTAAACCGGTACTGTATCTGCTACTGTGATCGTTGGGTAAATAAATCCCACATCTGAATCTTTTCTCAGATCAACTGGTGCCGAATAGTCTGTTTTCTTTGTAAAAAAATCATTCAGCCAGGTATTACTCAGTACATTCTTGTAAGATGGATGCACATAGTCCTTTACCTGCGAGAAGTCCCATGATGCTGTTGAGAAGTATGCCTTTCCTGTCTGTGAATCTGGCACTCTATTTACAGGATCGTAGGTATTTGTATCGTAAGTTACTGTCACATCTTTTTCGAATAATCCATAGAAAACCTGACCCTCTGTGGCTATTATCGTACCACCTGACTGAACATCCGGATCTGCCTTACAGTCTGCTTCGTCTGTCCAACCCTGCGAAACCCATCCTTCTTTCAGTGTCTGGTTTGGTGCTTTGTCTTTGTATTCATGTTCAAACCGGTTAATATCGTAACTATTTCTGTAGACTGTTTTGTAATGCCTGTCAACCTTATTTTGCTGAACAAAATACCAGCTCATTTCTCTGTGGTACTGCGCGTAGTAGACTACATTTTTGGTTATCATTCCAGATGCACCAGCCTGATTCACTGATGCCTTATTGTATCCTTTATCATCATAGCTGCTGCTTGCTGTGTCACTTAAAACCCAGCCATCAAAGACCCATCCATTGATCTGTCCTGCAGATGGGAAATTAAAGGTCATCTCACGTGGTACTTTCTCTATCAGCTTTCCTGTTTTCGGATCATATTTATCTACAAACTCCTTTGAAATCTCCTGTTTCCGCTGTGCTGAATCTGGTATATTGTAGCTGTCACTACTGGAGTATGAGTGACTGATAAAGGTTGCTGTAATCACTTCTTTTGGCAATGCGGTTGCTGTCAGCGTGATATCCTTATTCGGCATATAAAACTTCAGACTTGAACTTACCTTAAACTTATCAGAATCAATCGTAGTATCATGATTCTCTCCGTATTCTACGATCTTATTTATATCACTATCACTGATAGTCCAACCCTTAAAGTTGCCTGTTGCCTTTACCGTTGTTGGCTTGCCTGTCGTCTCCGTAGCTGGCTTCAGCTCTTTTGTTACTGTGGTCGTCTTTGCAGCTCCGCCATCAATACTTACAGCTGGACCTTCTGTTTTTACTGTCAGTATATATTTTGGCACTTCTTTAGCATTACCTGACTGGAGCTGAAATGATGACTTACCGTATGGTTTGCTACCATTTGATTCTTTCACACCGTAAAGAACCTCTGTTGCCCTAAAAGTCTCAACGCCTTTTTTAGCATTAAAATCACAGTCGATCGAGTATTCGAAGTAGTCGCGTTTTCCTTTTTCTGATGGTGCGCTGGTTCCTGTCACACTTCTCAGTACCTGCGCTGTTTCTGCTGTTGAATCCTTGTCCTCCCAGATTATCTGCTGCTGACCATTCTTTGTCGAGACTGTGCCTTTTAGAGTGTCTGTCGACTCTTTATCTCGCTTCCACTTGTGTGCTGTCAGCACCGGTGAGCTATTGGAATCTGAAACTGTAAGACCTTTTGGCAGTGTTACGACCAGTTTACCGTAAGAAAATCCTGTTTTACCCTTTGCTGTTGTATTCGTAAATTTACCGGAGACTACTACCGGTTTGCTACGTTCCTTAACTGTTATTGTCTGCGTTGCAGCTATATCTACCTTTTCTAATGCAACATCTGTCACCACATATCGCAAAGTATTCCAGACAGAAGTATCCTTTGCCTGTACGGAAAAGCACGATACTGACGAGCCTTTCGCTTTATCCGTCGGTACATTACCATTACTTCCGTAAATACCTCCACCATCAGCATTTAGTGCGTAGTCTGTCGGGTCGTACCAGAATTCAGGTTTATCTTTTGGGTTTCCTACTTTATTAGCCTTTTTGACACTTTTTGCGAAATTCACTCTTGCCAGAAGATCTCCGTTGCTTCCTGTACCACTTGTTGTAAAGGCTGTACTGATCGCAACAGGTGTGGCACTTGAAGTCTGTGTTTTAAATTCACCAAAGTCTGTTTTTGTCTGCACTGTCAGGAGTTCACGGCTGCCACCTGTCAGCACGTATTGTGATCCGACCTTTATTGTAACTACATGTGGTCTGCTGTCACTTGTCTCACTAACTATAAAAAGACTCCATGAACTTAAATTTTCACCGCCGTTCACATTCGCCATATCAGTTGCCGAACTACCACAGGTAGCCGCCCGTTGAGTACCACCGTTATCGTAGTAGTCTGACCAGTAGATCGGCAGATTACAAACTGAGTAAGTTCCGTCCCCTGACATATAATCTGTCACATCCGCGTAGGAAGTGTAAAAAATTTTATTAGGTTGTGCTTTATTAAGATCATCCTCAGACCAGTTGTCCTGTCGAACAACTCTGTTGTCTACCAATGCCTTCTTTGAACCAAGTTTCGGTGTTTCCGGGTAATTATCTGCGTTTATACTGTATGCTTCGTTATCTGAATTGACAAAAATAATTGGTAAACTTCCATTCTTTGAAGATCGTGTCGTCCAAACCAAAAATGCTTTTTCGATATTTTTATCTGTTATTTTTGTACTACTACTGTTTTTGATACTTTTGTATTTTTTTGGTGTTGCAGCACCTGAGCCTGCCCAGAAACTCTTTTCATCTGATCGTACCCATTTACTTTTATAGCTACTGTCCTTAGCTATCTCTTCCGCTGCTTTTTTATGCGTATTTGATGCAGTATTTTTTACACCATCTGTATTAACTTTCCAAGTGTAATCTTTCGTTCCCATCCATGAATTATAAGTGTAACTGTTGTATGTCTTTACTGATGCATTTCCGACTTTGTTGTAAATTGTCTGTAAATTCGGATCTGCGTCTGCTGTAGCGTCATTGTTAAATCCGATATTGGCTGACCTCGTTACAGTTTCTACTTCTTCTACCTCTTCTTCAGTATCATTGTAGTATGGGCTAATATCATAGTCTGGACTGTACTTCCTCTCTATCTCTTTCTCCTGACTACTTGTTTCTGTTGGATCCGGTGGATCCTCCTCTGTGCTCTCTGTCACCTCTTCCAATGTCACATAGCTATCCTCACCTAGCAGTGGAGATGCTTGCGCTGGAACTACCGTAGTTAGCAACAAAGTTGTTGCTAGCACTGCAGTTACTAGTTTTTTCTTCATCTTTTTCACTCTCCTTTTAATAAAAAATGGGTGTCAACTTTTGACACCCTTTTATTACTTTTTTATAGGAGATTTTTCTATTTTTTCTACGTCTTATAGTTGCAGGTTAATTTTTCTGAAATAAAGTAATTTCTCTATTTATTCTGCAAATAATTCACTTCCCACATTAAAAAAATAGGGTTCCTATTTCTATGGAACCCTATTCTTACACTATTACAGATACAACTTCGTTAGATACTCACGCTCGAGATACCTCACAAATTCGACTGCATCCGCAAATGATAATTTGGCATTACGCAATACATTAAGTGAATACTTTGAAGCATCCCTGTACCTTGCATTATAACAAGAAAGTATCTGATCTACTCCCTGCTCGTTTATCACATTTACACCTGATACATCTGCTAACTTAGCATGTTCAATAAGCAAACTTATATCGCATACTAACTGCTTATACATACAATGATTAAAATCTCCAACGTAAGGATTTCGCACAACACACTCATTTGCTAACTCTTCGAATTTTAAATTTGACATTTCTCTACCTCCATAGTATATTATATTTATAATTCGAAATAGAGGAGGATTATGATGAATTACAATACCACTGAACAATTACAAATTGCACTTGCCTATGCTTCAGTAAAAGCCAATAATGAGACTGACACTAATGAGTTTCTTAGATTCGTAAATGAAATGATTAATACGTTATCTAAAAAAGCCGATAATGAAATTAGAAAGATTGACACTGGCAACTCCTAAACTAAAGTGGATACTGATGCAATCATGGCATAGCCACCTCTACATTCAGAGAGTTGGGTTTCATTTCTGGAAACCCAACTCTTTGAATCAATCATTTAATTATAGTCATAAATTTTTAAATAAACTGTTTTGAAAATATTTTTTCTGTTACGGACTCCTTTACAATATCACAATAACAGTTTTCACTTTTTTATGCAATTCATGCAATATTCAAATCTGGTAACCTATTGACTAAATCTACTGATTGAAGAATTTTTATATTATTTTTCGCTTTATTGTAAATTACAATTGGTAATTTGTATAACGCAGAAGCAGCTATTATATTGCTGTAGTTAGACTTTAACTGTTCCAATGGTACGTAAATCACTAGGGTTCCATTTTGGAACCCTACTCACTATTCATCTTTGATGTATCTGTTTTTCCTTCACTTTTTAGCTATCCCACATTAAAAAATAGGGTTCCATTTCTAGGAAACCCTATTTTAAAAAGCTATTGACATTGAGTTGATTTTATGCTACTTAAAACATGAAATTTTGTACCCATAGCAGAGTGTTCTGACAAACACTAACTCGCAGCCTAGCTACTTGAAAGGAGAATCAGTCGTATTAAAGCTTAACTGTCCTTAATCCTAACAAGTCGTCTTGAAATTGCGATTTTTAAATCAACAGCAGTATTTGTTTTAACACACTTTAATCGTAATTTCAAGACTAAATTTGATCACCATAGCTATAATTGAGGATTTTGGCAAACTATCAACTATAACTATTTTAAATAGCGTGAGCTGTGGAACTCACGCCAAAGCAAAGGAGGAAATTTTATGACTTCAACAACTTTTCTTACAACACTATCAAATCACATCTTTACTAAGTGATTCTACACCACCTCTCCTTTACACTTCATTATAACTACGTTGCATTTGAATTACGGTTTCAAGTTTTTATAAATTTAATTATTCTGTAAATAATTCACTCCTAACATTAAAAATAGGGTTTCTATTTCTAGGAAACCCTATCTTGTTACTATCTCGCTTCTACTGTTGCGTTGCCCTCACGGATCCACTTTGTTCCATTAAATAAGCTCTCACCTTCCCTAAAACTATATAATACTAATACTTCTTTTCCGTGGAAGTTTACAACTTCCATATGCTGCAATACAAAACTTTTTAAATCTTCGCTCATTTTGGAATCACGTATACTTTGTGCTACACTTCTAAAATACTGATCTACGCTGCCATAGAGCTTCATAGCTTCATCTGCAATACCTGTTACATAGTGCTGTTCTACTAAAATAGCATTTTTATGATAAATGGATTTCCACGCATCATATGCATCTTTATTATCAGCAATTCCTATAACTATCATTCCCATTTCAGTTGGATCTTCTACATTAGCCATAGCAACAAGTGTTTCCTCTATTCTCTCCATACAGTGTGGACTGAGTTTATTTGCTCCATGATCAGAAACTGCAATTTTAAACTCGGTCATCTGACGCTCTATACTTGAGTATTTCAATCTTCTATCTATCTCTCTTTCAATTTCAGAAACCTCATTGACTGTAATCTGTTTTATCAATTTGTCTTTCAGTAAGCAATAAAGATTTTCTGTCTGTGTTGAAATTTCACTGTAATCAACCTTGGCTGAAGTTACTACAGTATCAAAAGTATTTCTTGCATTTTTTATAGCCAGTGCAACATTCTCATAATTATCAATCGTATATGATTCATCTGTCAACCTGTATAACGCACAGAATAATATTGAAAAACAAATATCTTTATTCTTGATGGTTTTCTGACCATCAAATATCCAATCTGAAAAATTAGAATCAACAGTATTGAAAATATTACTGATCTGATCAAAAACTGCTACAAATTTATTTTCCAAATCATCCTTTCCTAACTTTAATACATTATCTTCAATAAGTTTACCAAGCTGACTATTTGCATCATACAGAGCATCCAAGGAATCTTTGCTCTTCCTAAAAGTATCTGGTAAAAGTATCGTGGCGAGCAAACTTTCAATAATCTCTTCATCCTTCGATTCTTTCATACCTGGATTTGTGACTAAATCATGTTTTCTCCAGAAAACTGTATCAATATCAACACCGTATCCATGACCTACATCACCAACACTTATTTTTTTCATATCACCAAGACATATTCTATCTGTATAAGTATAATCACCACGAATACGGCATGCTATACGTCTTACCAAGTCAGGAAAATCACCTACTGCTCTTGACTGACGTAAATCCTGCGATGATATCTTCCTTCCAGTAGAGTTAATTCTACTGAATATAAGCTCTATCGCTTCTTCGTCTTTACCTGTAATAATAACTGGTATTTCACTTTTGTAGAAATCAATGCAGATATTTCTTGGCAAGTAATTTACTCCATCTCGCTTTTTTATTTTTCCATCCCTAACCAAATTAAAAGTTTCTGCATAATCATCCGGGCAAAAATAACATTCTTTATCATCATACTTAACAGGAAAATCCCCAAGTAGAAATGAAATAATTGCCTCTGTACGCTGCATTCCATCCGCTATCTCTATATATGTTTTCCCATTCTCTTTGTACTCAGAGAGTAAAAGAGTTGGTAAGGGCACACCACGAATGATGGAATCAATAAGTAATTTCTTATCATAAATATTCCACACCAATTTTCTCTGATATTTACGATTCACATATAGCCGATCTTCAACGTACTGTACGAACAAATCATTTATTGTACACTTATTTACATTAACTTCTGTGACCATTTTGTAATCTCCCATATCTTACTTTTCCTCCATTCTACAACTTTCTACATATTTAGTCAACATATATTAAAAAATAGGGGATGACATTTCTGTCAATCCCCTATTTTTCTACCTTACTATTCAACTCTGAAATTATTCTCGTCTCCGATATCTCCTGGATTAATTGCATCCCCAAAGTCACTTGTAACTTCTAAATCCCAAGAGTACTTAAATGAATGACCATCCTTAGATTGTACTGTAATTCTCGCCTTTCCTGGTTTCAGACACACAAGCACCACTCCCCCTGGAAAGTATTCGACTTTCACAATACTCTCATCACTACTAGTAACTACCCAATTTAATGTCTGATAACAACAATCATTTGCATCTGGTTCCGCTACATCTGCCATACTCTCTACGTTGTCTCCGTCTCCAAAATGTGTGCCTATAAAGATAATACCATCCAACCATGCTTTCCAGTCTGCTACCTTCACTACTATCGTAGCCTTTGTATTAGGATCTGACTTCGAACTTACTGTTACTACTGTCGTTCCTACTCTTTTACCCTCTATCCTACCGTCTCTCGTAACTGTAGCAATCTTCGGGTTAGAGGATTTGTAAACTACCTCTTTGCTAGCTACTCCTGTAAGCTTTGTTACCTTTATCTGAAAACGTCCCTCCTTCTCAGCTTTCTTTAAAATATTTCTTAGATTAAGTGCTATTCCAGCGTCACTCGTACAATCTCCAGGCATAAGCGCGAGCTCCCCTTTACTGTCTTTACCAACGAAGTTATACTGTCCATTCTTTATTTCCGCGAAGCAAGCCCATCTCTCGTAAACACCTATCTCTACCTCGCTCTTATTTACTTCTATACTTTTCTTTCCTTTTTTTGTGTAATCAGTTTTTACAGTACCTCTGGAAATAACCTTAACCTTTACTGTGGTTTTTACTTTTTTATTGGTCTTTGAAGTTACCGTTATATTGGCTTTTCCGGAACCTACTGCTGTCACTACTCCATTTTTATCTACAGTAGCTACTCTCTTATTACTTGACTTGTAGGTTACTTCTTTGCCACTTAAACCTTTTACGGATTTTATGGAAAGCTTGCTCTCTTTACCATTCACTAATGTGATAGATTTCTTTGCCATTGTGATGGATTTCTTTGGAGCTTTCTTTACGATTACTTTTAAAGTTCCCTCATGGCCGTAATCTTTGTAGTTACCTCCGTAATTGTATCTTTTGAACTTTATTGTCACTGTACCTGCTTTTTTTGCAGTAATCGTATTATAATGCGTCGTATTAGACGTTGTGCATGTCACGATACCTTTTTTTGAATAGGTAAGCTTGTAGTTCTCCCAAGAACTACTACCAACGAAATTAGTTACTTTACCATTATAAAGCCTTACTTTACTAGGCGCAACTTTTCTTATTGACTCTCCCTCATACATCACTAACTTGGTGCCGCCGTTGTCGAATGTCATTATCCCTTCGTAGGATTCGAACTTCATATAACTCTTTGTCTTTGCTTCTACTGTGGTTGGTGCCACTATTAAAAGTATAAGTGCTAAAAAGGCTATTGCTAACTTTGTTGCTTTTACTCTTTTGATTGTTTTCATAACTCTTACCTCCAGTGTTTTATCTATTTCTTTGTTTTCCTTGTTTTTCTTTTTCACTTCCTTATTATAGTTATTTTTTCTTTGAATGGTTTTAAGATTTCTCTGTATTTTGTATTTCAGCTTCTTTTGTAATTTTTTCCAGTACTTTTCCAAAATCTTTAATAACATCTATCAGCATGTGATTAATCTCCGAATTCCCATTTAGTATTCTAAGTGCTTTGTAGAAACACTTTTTTGCTCGTTCCAATTCACCATCCATTAAAAACAAGACAGCATTACAGTAATGTGATTCTACGATGCTATAATGATTTTCTGTTAGTACAGAGCGCTTTATTGTCAAAGCGCTCATATTTAACTCTACTGCTTCTTTAATATTTCCATCAACGCACCATCTTATCCAGGCAACCAATGACAAATAACTTGCAAAGATTGAACTCTTCTCACTACAGATCCTCTTATAATAATCAGCCCCACAGGCTGAAATATTATAATCCTCGTAACGAATAGTTCCTCCCTTAATTTTATATACCAAATCATTAAAATCTAATACAAATTGAGTTTTAATACTTAAATTATCGCTTTTTCGTAAATCTAAAGCCTTATCAAAGTATAGCATCATATCATTACTTATTTGATCGCCTGTAAGCTTGTATCTACATAAAGCTATGTCACACAGATTTGTGCAAATCATATCATCTGACACACTGCCCTTCTCTTTGTAAGAATCTAATGTATCATTAATTAGTTCAAACCAATCCAATGCTTCCTTGTAATATTTTTGATAAAACAAAGATGACGCATAATACTTAGATAATTCAAGCATTTGTAAAGCATGTATATAAGATACCGTTCCGTCAGCAAATTTATATTTCACTATTGAATAGACTTCTAAACGATTTCGAGCGGCATCGTTAAAGTATTCTCTGCGGCTTAATGACATTTTAGATTTTGCACCTTGAAAAGATACCAAAGCAATACAGAACATGATTTAAATATGCTTCAAGAAAGAATATCGCTTATAAGAGACATACACACTTCAGAGGACTATCCATCAGAATACAAACATACAGCCTTTGACATGTTTTATACCATTTGTTTGACTTTAGTTACTTTCATAAGCCCATTCACTTCAATCATTGAACAACTCATTATTAATGGGTAATCCACACTTTTTATAACATATATCAAACATAGTTATTAAGAATTTTTTGAAATCTACATAAAATTGTGGATTGCTATTTTTAAATAATAAAGTTTGTTGCATAATTTGAAGTATTTCTGACTCTAGTTCGCTTAACAATGTATGTATAACATTGTATTTTGCAATTAATTTACGTACATACTCGAAGTCAGATGTATTTGTTAATTTTTTCCGTTCGTGTGGCGTACAACAACCATATAGGAAAGACATAACGATATTCTTTCTGTGCTTTTCAAAATCATAATTTATGCTGCCTTTATATTTTTGATTTATATCAGGTGCTGAAAAAGGTTCTATATCGTTCAGAACTTGAAAACAATATCCACAAGAATAACCAATATTTACTATAGCATCTGGAGTATCTAGAACGGTTGGTGCAGAAAGCAGATAACCCAAAACAAAACTATTTTTAATCAAGGAGATTGTTTCAAGTTCTATAATTTCTTTTGCATCTTTTAGGCTAAAAGTTGTAGCTGCTGAATTGATTTCCTTAATTCCGCCTCTTGCCATATTATCAACAATGTTTAATAATATAGCTGTGCGAGAATGTTCAATAGTATCCCTTTCATGCATTAGATCGATACTTCGATTTAGCATATAAATTGCATACAGTAAGGCTTCAGATTTTGAATATTGAATATGAAAAGTTTCGCGCCCATGTCTGGCAGTATCTTCGTCAATTAAATCGTCAAGCAAGATAGATGCCTTGTGTAATAATTCAATGGAAATTGCATATTCCGCAATATATGAATTATTTTCATGACTGCAATTTGAATAATACCCCCACGCCATCAAAAGTGGCCTCAAACGATTTCCAGCTTCAATTTGTATAGCATTTGTATATGGTAAATTCTGAGAATCAATTTCCTTTTTCCATAAGTTGTTAAATATAGTCAAAAAGCAAGAATCATCTGATCCCATAATCAAATTATGATAGTCGAACATTTAATTAGCTCCCATTTTATAAATTCATTCGTACGATTGATTGAATGATAACTAGAAATTATCTATCACATTTATTATAATACACATCTGTAATATCATGCAAGATAAAAATATAAAATCTTCTATTTTCTATTTTTATTAAAACTTCACTATACTGTAATTTAACAAAGTGTAATTACACTGAATTTTTCAACTACTCCACACTAAAAATAGGATGCTTCTCGCATCCTATTCAGTCCTTAACTTACCTATTTAATTCCGGTGTTTTACTATCCCTTGTCAAACACATTTTGAAAAATCTTTATTGTATTTTCAAATCTATTATAAGCGACAATTGATAATTTGCATAATACTTACTACTTTTCACGCCATTGTAATGGACAACTGAATCCTTGACCTATACTATAATCCAATAACTGTTCTTGGTTAACCGGCTGCACTAACTCCTCATCCTTACGATGTCCGTCTTTAAAAACTCCTTTATAATATTCGTATTCTGAATCATTCCATATCACAGACCATGCATCCCCTGTATTGTCATTCATCATTCCATTTGAAAACATACCCTTGTATAACAACGTTACTGAACCTTGGATATCATATTTTACTAAATATGCATCGCCTGTACTATCCTCATACACACCATCCTTTGTGTCCCCTTTATAGTAACTTACAAGTTTATCTGCGCAATCATTTAATACTTTTGTTGTACCAACCAAATCAGTCACTTTAACATTCTGAAAATCAAACTCCATGGAAACACTGTTTATACATGTATAGCACTTACTTGTACCTGTATTTGATCCATCATCATTATGTGTCCTTGTTGATTCAACGATTGTGTTATCACCTGTAAAAAATGCTTGTTTATAATATTGAACTTTACCGTCATCATACTGTGTCTCTGTTGCAAACCACAATTTATTATTACGGTAAGAATTTATTATGCAATGACCATCCCACCGATTTTTCTCGTCAAATTGACCATAGAATATATTTTCACAATCATCCACTGTATAACTAAGTAGCAATTTTTGTCCAACTAAATCATTGACTGTAAATTCTTGTCCTGTCTTTTCATCTATTGCAATTAATGTTTCATCAGCCAAGGCTGCTTGATCAACTGGTGCATTCAAACTTATCATATTTGGTACAAAATTATCTGTCACATTACAATTCTGCACACCGTATAAATCACCCTTTATCATTGCAACATCAGTCTCCAAACTAGAAACTCTTTCACTGAGATCATTCAAGGATACCTTCATGTCATTCAAATCTGATGATACATCCTCTTTGAATTGCCCAATGGTATTATTCATAGTATCTAACTTTTCATCTATAGAATCAAATCTAGACCCAAGTATAGTGTTATACTGATTAACCATTATTCCTATAATCGCAGCAAAAGCCGCGAAAGCTGTTGCTATAGGCTTCCAATATCGTTTAATATCCTGACATACACGTACAATTGTTTTTAATGACTCAATCTCTGCATTGTCAAAATTGTTTTGTGATGTCTCTATTTCCTGAGAATTTGTCTCATCATTCATTTGTAATTTAAGTACCTTCCTGATATTTATACATGCAACCATCCACAATACCTCATTCTACTTTCATAATATGATCTTGTCAACTACAAATTTATTCTGTTCAGAAAAACTATGAATCTTATTACAATACAATTATGTCAAATAGCGTAAATAGCGTTTAACATTATTTTCCAACTATTCATATTAAAAATAGGAGTTGCACACTAATCATTTCGTGTGCAACTCCTTCCCCTATTCTATCGCATTCACTTCATCTGTCTTTGTATCGTAAACCACGAATGGTAACTTTTTATCAGCTGCTTTTTCCTCATAGTATGGCTCATTGTGTTTGTAGACACATAGCCGTTTTATTTCATTTTTAATTTACATGAGATTTTCAGCTACCCCACATTAAAAAATGGGTGCCAAAAACTTGACACCCTAATAGTTTATAGAAAGTTTATACTTTTGCCTAAACTCACTACCACGTTGCTCCGATATACAAAGTATATCAAATTTATGAAATGGAGGAAATAGAATGAAATTCAATGAATCTGAAAAATTGCAAATTGCTGTTGCCTATGCCACCTCAAAAGCATGCAACACACCTGAAGACTTTATTTCAAATGTCAATAACATGTTAGATGAACTTTCACCTAAAAACTGGTATTCAAAAAATCGATACTGGCTTGGAACCAGTATCGATTGACACAGATGCTATCCTTGTATAGTATCATCCCACTCCAGACTCATTAAGTGTTTCTGTCGGGATTTTTCTATTTCTATTTCCTCTCATTTCCAGTACCTAAGCTACGCATACACCATTTACAGATTACTTTTTTCAGTAGCGAGAATTGGCGGCACAATTTTAATTACCGTCTGTGCAACACTAACAATAGCTGTTACCACTACTATGGCTATGCCAATAATTGTTACTTTTTTTGTACCATCGCTCATTGTTTTTCCTCCTTTCAAATTGTTGAAGTTTTTGATTTTTTCATTACGGTAATCGTAGTTTGAAGCAGGCACTCCCAACTACTTCAGCACGAAGGAGGGTTTTATGCACCAAACAACTTACCTTGCAACACTTACAGATGAAACACCTGAACAAAAGTTAATCCATTTCACTTTTAAAAACTTAAGTCTACTTCAAGATGCTATTAATCAAGCTGTGTGCACTCTTTTTTCTACTCAAGAAATCAGGTGGAACACTTTAAAAGCATTTTGCAAAGAATGCTTTTATGGTTTTTATGTTTTCCATGGTAAAACAAGAACTATTGACCTTCTACAATTATGCTATGATTCCTATCTCAGACTGTTATCCACCTACAATGAATTCCGCCCATACATCCTCTACTACTCTACAAATCCAGAACTCATAATTGCTTTTAAATCCATATTCAGAATTCTATTAAACACTTCTGATAAAACTGCATTACGAAATGCTATGAATCTTCATGGTATTGGTAGTCATAGTCTCAGAAGCTACGCACTGTCAAAAACCCTTTTAAAACTGTACACGAACTTACACCTAACCGTATCCGCATTGCATTACAAGGTTCTAACTCTTTCCTTCGCGTTTTATTATAACTATGTCGTACCTTACATTATGGTTTCAAGTACTTTGAAAAATTTTATTACACATTGATTGTCATCGACTTCTACAATCATCGCAGAAGCGTATGTATTTATTTTAAATAATCTGTTATTTATTTTTCTTACCATATTATAAACCTCACTTCTGTTGTAAATTTCCGTTTCATTGTTCTCCTAACTTTTTAATCATATTACATATTACACAAAACCCAATATTCAAAATCTGGATCACATGGTTTATTTCCATTTAAGTAATAGAATTTATAGTTATCATTACCATCATATTCTATTAACATTTCATAATTGTAGCCATCAATATTCGATTTGACTTTTGTAATTGTATCTGTTATATATTCAGTGATTATTTCTTTAATTTCATCTACAATTTCAAATCCATCATGTAACCATCCTGACATATCAGACAACCAATCTGATACTGCCTCTTCATCCACTCCGTCTTTATCAATGAATCTTTCTGGAATATTTACTTCACTTGGAAGATCTACTTCACATCCATCTGTTTCCCATTTAATATTGATTGCTTTATACATAACAACTCCCTCACTTTCTACTATTTATTATTAAGAAATAATCGTTCCTATGCTTTCTTCGTAGAATAATACTTAACAATCTTTTTAAAATCCTTGTTAGTTGCATAAGCAACTCTAGGTTTACTTCCATTAATATTAAATTCTGTTACGCTTAAAATTGCATATCCTTGTACCGTTAATGTAGCAAGATATACAAGTAAATTCAATTTATACCCAAGGCTGTCAAATTGGATTTCTTTTCTTAACTTCTGTACTTCTTCATCATAATTGTCATCTACTTCAATAATGTGTGCAGAAGCATATGTATTGATTTTATATAATCTATTGTTCATTTTTCTTACCATATTATTTGCCTCTCTTTCCGAGTAAATCATCGTTTCATTGAAATTCTACGTATTTCCTAATTTCATTTTTTGAAAATGAGATAGGATTGGTTGTATATTCATTTGAGCAAAGGCAAGTATCGCCTTTTATTTCTACCACTTTAAATATACCAAATGCTGTTGGAAATTTGTCTCCAATTTGGATTTCTCTGTTTAATAGGTCATCACCAATTCGCATAATATTTACCATCCTTTCCTATTGAAACTCTTGTTTACTTGCCTATTTCACATCCCATTTTACTTCATAGCCAGTAATTTTCTTTCCAAAAGCACAAGCATGTACAACTACAGCTCCGCAATTATCGCACCATAAAGCAAAACTATTAACTCCTACACCAATCCTAATAGCACCACCACGCTTCATTTTTGATCCACACCAGACACAAGTACATTCGTTAGGAATCTGCACTCCATTATTTACGACACTTTTAACAAGTCTTTTCATTTCTGCTCTTGCTCGTCTATTGCAGCGAGTACATGGTTTCGAACAATAATTATTCCCGTCTGCATTTTGTACAATCCCCACTAAGTTTCCACTGTTCATTTTCCTGTATTGTTTCCATTCGTATTACTCCTTTACATGTGTGTCTGAAAGAATTTCTCTTCCATTAACTTAACTCTTTCTTCAAATGGCAAATTTTTATTTTCTTCCAATATTACATATTGGATTCATAACTCCACCATGGTCAATACTAGGAATATCTAACATATATTCACACTTCTGTCTTGTGGTTTTCTGATTCCATTTCTCCATAAATTCTGCTTTGCTTCGTTCTGCTGTTTTCTTTATCTTTTCCATTGCATCGGCTGGAATATAATCTTCAGGAACATAAAACTTAATCACACCATGATTGGAAATATGTGCAATAGTTTTATAATCTCCATGTTCATATACTGCCTTATTACATACAGTAGTTCCATTTCCCATGCACCCCATAAATAATTCAAATTTTTGTGCTGCCATTTGCATTTCCTCCTATAAGCCAAGTACAAAACAATGTCCTGATGTGCCAGAGCATCTCTATGTGTATATGTTCCGCCATTCAATGGCCATGCATCTTTACAGGAGTGGGATGCCAATGCCTCTATTGTCAGAATGGCTCGGGCATGCTCAGATGGAAACAACGATTAAGTACTATGCGAATGCTGATATTCGGATGAAGCAAGAAGCAATTGAAAAAGCAACCTCAGATCTTAATCCTATTCTCAGCTCGCAAATCGATTTTACATTTAAAGATGATGAAGAAACACTTAAGAAGCTTTATGGTTTGATGTAAAAGATTATCCCGACTTTTTTGATATATTTTCACAGAAAAACGGAGTATTCTGCCAGAATTCCAGATAATCATAAAGTCTGGATAAGTGGTGTGAGAGGGCGGCGGTTAGTCACCGCCTCCTACTCGATTTAATCAGATACCCTATTCTTACATATTGTTATTACAGAACTAACAAATTTAGTAAACTTAGATGGCCATTGTTGGTCTAATTCAGGTGTTCTGATTTGTAATTCATTTATATCAGTAAGCATTGAGGCATAAGTATTATTCAGTTCATTCATTATACTTTCATATATTTGATACTTTTTGAAATATTTAATAATTAAGTCGTTCTGTATTTCGATTTTGTTGCTTTTTATCCGATCAACTTCTTTGGATGATAAAAACGGATATAGCAGAGAAACACATATATTTTTCCGGCTTCTACTAAAGTCAGTGTTTATACTTCCTTTATGATCGCTATTCTTCAAATTACAAAAAGACTCAAGATCATTTAATGCCTGAAAAATAAATCCAAATTTTTTCCCGATTCTTTCTATAATTTTTATTGCATCTGAATTATCAATCTGCGCCAGATACATACCCATCAATAAACTATTTGTAATGAGTGTGCTTGTTTCCAAATGCATTATTTCTCGGACAACATTGATATTTTGGTTTAGTTGATCGGATAAATCCAGTTCTTTAAGAACACCAAGCGTCATTTCCTCTAATGTAGTAGTAAAAGCATTCATGCTTTTCCATATGAAAGTATTGGAATTTGAATATAAGTAGAACACATGGTTTAGTATTTTTAGTGATCTACTTAAAATATTAAGAGAACAAATCACTGTTCTGTCAATACCGTGAATTGTATGAAAAGTAGGCTTTCCATGTCGTGCGGTATCTTGATCTATAAAATCATCCAATAAAATAGATGCTTTATGCACTAACTCAATGCATACAGCAACTTTGGAAACCATATCAAAATCATAATTAGTCAATTGATCACAACCATTCATAATAAATCCCCAATAAACTAGACGTGGTCTAAATTTATGTCCAATATCCAGTTGCTCAGACTTATAATAGGTATCCGATAGTATCTCGCTCCAGTTTTTCTCATAAAAATTTAGAAATTCAGCTTCACGTTTAGCAGCATAATATGTTCCATCATCTTTTAAACCTAAATATTTTTCCATTCTTATAACACTCCATAATGTCTATAGTATTAAATACCTACTTATCTTTAATTGTTTTTGCGAAAGATAATTGTGTATTATCTTATATCCAAATTCTATTGTATTTCCAACAGATAACGATAGATTGTCTTTCATCCCATCTACTTCTTGTTACTGTGTCATATAAAGCTCCGTTTGCATCCTGGTATTCATCGTCTTCAGAATATGTGAATATATAACATTTATGACCATTGCTATTTTACATTTTCCGTTTCGCTTCTGCTCATCGGTTATGGACTCTCACCATAAGACGGAAGGCAAGTATTATATACCTGCCATTTTAAGTGCGGAATAAAACATATCTTTTGAAAGTTTCATTCCTGGAGCGAGAGTTAAAATGTGATAAAATTTTGCATCACATTCGTATAAATTTTTGGCAAATACTTTTCCATATCTGCCAAACTCACCCCCTATCGTCTATTTTAATGGTTACCTGATAATTATCTATTTGCATAATATTTCCTCCAATTATCTAATATTTGACACAACTACAGACGCATTTCCCTTGCAATAACCAATGCGCAGTTTCAGTGACCTCATTCCAATGCAAAGGATTGTTTATCTGATGCGTGCTAATTCTCTGGTTGCCTTGTGTGATTTATAAATTAAAAACCCTTAATGCGTATGAAAAACGATCTGAAGTCACGTAATTTGCAATATCCTCTTTGTGTTGCTTAATCCGCTTTTCTAACAATTCCTTATTCTCAGGGTGTTTTTCTAGTAATTCTGTGTCTAGTTTTAACCTATTAACTAAGTTCTCTAATGTTGGTTGATTCATTTTTGCCCACTCCTTTTCTTGAAATCTTAGTTTCTTTGTTAAAATAAATCATTCTTTTTTATTTCTTTTAAAACAACATCTCTGTTCTTCAAAGTAATTGTATATGGTATGCCTCCTCTATATCCAAATATTTTACCAGATTCACGCATTTTTCTGTTGTCTTCTGCTGTAAACCTCCTTCCACTACTAACAACAGATCCAATTTTAAATAATTCAGAATTAAGTTTCTCCCTTGCATTTGCTTCACTATCAGCTTCTATATTCCTTGTACATGTTTTAATCTCTTCTTCCTTAGTTGAACTATCAACATAAGTTTCTGAAATTTCAAATACATATACGTTATCATAAGCAGGAATACCTAATTCCCAACATACAATTTCTTTTGCTTCTGATTCTAAAATTCCTTGCAGGGCTACCCGAAAAGAAATTCTTTCATCCTTTGAAAGCTGTTCATACTTTTCCATTCTTTCTATTTCAAATGGAAATTCATAATCAACCACTCTGCCACTATCATAAAGAACATCAACAGTTGCATCATCACAAGTAAAAAATGAACCATCAGAACAAACAAACCAATTTGTCTTTCCCTTTCCCTCTACATCTTTTACAGTTGCGAAATCTTGATACATTTCTATTGAACAATCAATCTCTCCAATGTATCTATACTGCAAATCTTCTTTCAGACTTGCAACCCGTCTCCGTGAATCTTCCTCTATAGCAGAAAATAAATTCTGCCAATCTTTATTACTTAACGCCTCTAACTGTGCCATAATATTTGCCATAATATCATCCTCCATTCAAATTTAGTTTGTCATCATCAGTATGCAAGTTACTATCTTGCATAGACCGCCTGTAATAAGGCGGTTTCGACTTAATTCTTTGTAACGAAATGCGAATTTCTTACCAATCCATAACATCACAGCATTCTTCCGTTTTTAGCCCGTTTTCCTTGCAGAACTCTTCTGCTTCCTCCCATGTATCACAAGAAAAAATGTTTGGCTCATCATCTTCTGGGTTACACCATGTTACATATACCATTTTTATTACCTACCTTTCTAATTACAAAGAATCACGTATTTCTAAATACTATCTTCCCCACTTTTCACTCTATTTTTGAAGTTATCTAATACTTTGTATACTCGTGAATTGTCATTAATTTCCGCAATTTCACTTTTTACAAAATTCCAACTGCTCTTTGCATTTTCAGCCAATTCATATACTCTTGCAGCTTTTTCATATGTGAATTTTTCCTTTAAGTCATCCAATGCAGAAAACAATTCGTTGATATTATAAATCGTACTACCTGCCTGGCATTCATTTGCGAATGCTCTGTCTGAACATTCAATTTCTTCCAAAGACATAATTCGCTGAATTAATTCTTCCTTTGACTCCCTGCTAAGTTCAGTTATCATTCTTTCATATAAAAATCTCTTCATATCTAATCATCATTTCCCTTGAAATATTGCTTCTATGCTTTATTATCCAACAAAACTTTAGTATCCCTAGCTAAATCCAACACCTCATTTGCAATAAGATTTGCTGTTTTTCTGTCACATCCTGCCATTAGCATAATTCTGTTCTCCATTACGGACAAAACAGAATTATGATTTTCCTTTAATTCTTCTAATGTTAAAAACATAATTTCTTACCTTCCTCCAATCTTCCTATGAAATATTGCCTTCTAATCTTCTTTCAATCTTCCATCTCTACACTGTTCCTTAATCGTAGTCGTAGTCGTCGTAATCGCAGTCTACGCAGTATGTATGACTTATTCCTGGTCCAAACTTCATGATGAGAATCCCACCACATTTAGGACATTTTTTATTCCAGTGATACACATCTTCTACAAATTCTTCATCTTTACCTAATTTAATCTCGTTTTTACATTTATGCTTCATTATTATCTCCTTTGTAACACGTATTTTCTACTCGTCAATTTCATCCGGATAAATAATTACACCATGCTCTCCATCAATTTCCATTTCGTAGCAGTGAACATTATCCGTTTCTTTTCCATCTATCATCTCATCTCTCCTTTGCTATACTAATCCTAACTAAATGCTTTCACAGACTTCCCAGCAAGTCAGTAATCCTGGCAGCACGTATCCCAAGTCTAATGGTATAAATTCTTCGAACTCTTCTAGTTCTATCATCTCTTCGTCTGTTGGTACTATTGCACCCATTATTTCCAGAACATCATCTGGCGATCCACCTGACTCTAAAATCCTATGTAATGTTGATTCAAGTGCTGTCGAAATATCATCGGATCCTTTCTGGGCTATTGCTGTCCTGCTTATGTACTCATTTGTAAGATTGTATGTCACTAGACATTCATTGCCATTTACTAGATGTGAAATATCCATCCCACCCACCTCCGCTAACTTGTTCTCATTCCACTTTACGGTTTTTTATAAATACTCTGTATTTATGTCATGGCTTTAGATATTTTTCGTCAATTATTATTTTTATTAATTATCCTGAAAATAATTTGATTCCCACATTAAAAAATAGGGTTCCGTTTCCAGAACCCTATTTTGAAAAACTGGCACACCCTATGACACAAGGAAGTGTTGCCACACAAGACTTTTGTTATAGATACCAATCATTTAACATACACACTTACTCACCTGTTAATCTGTCAGCCTCTTACTGTTGAATTACCATGTCATACCTACTTTTCCGCAGCGTAATAGCTAACTTCACCCCGATAGACTACGTCCAATACAATAAGATCACGACCAAGGTACAGTAAATGATGACACGTATCCATAACGTAATCTTTTAATCTCTCAGAAATTTGTTCTTTTGCAAGCTCTCCTGAAAGCATATCCTTGATACAGTAGCCATATTTAGAAACCACATAACGGAATCCTATTTTGTAATCAGCATCATGCAACCAAACTGTTCTAAATGTCTCATCACAAATAAGTTCACAATGATTTCTTTCTTCAATTTATTCAGTTACAAAAACTATTCTAAAATTTATGATAATTATTATTTATCAATCTAATGATCACAACTATTGCTTCATGAATATGATAAATATTCTCTCTTTGCCTCTGCTCATTAATACATGGATTATTCGCCATACGTATTAGCTCATCCTCTAACGCTATACACTTCTCCTGCAGTTCTGAATAAAAATCATGTTTAGCGTATGCGAAATATTTACATGCACCTACCATATCCATCATAACATCAACAAGAACTCTATACTCTGGTGATAACAGATCACCATCATAATGCAGATTATCTGCAGCCTTTGGTATCTTATTTATCATATATTCTTTAAAAATCTCTTCAAAGTACATTGCTTGTAAATTTGTACTATTCATATTTCTACTTTGATAAGCCGTAACAACTATTTCAGCCAAAGCAACCATCAAGGCTAAAATTGCTATAATATCTGAACTATCCATATTTATACACCATATATAGAAATTGACTTCTCAATCTTATCCATTGTTTCTTTATTGTCACTTTTTAAGGTCATTTTCTGCAAAGCCTCATTACAACCATATGTCTCACTTAATTCAGCATATATACCCTGTATAAATGATGTGCCAACATATGAAATATTTTCTGGTATTATAACAATATTTTCAGCATCTGAATCAAAGAATGGCTTCACCTGATCTTCATATATTCTTCTGCCAAATCTGTTCCCGGCTAAGTCTGCCATTGATTTTTTAAATATCAGTCTGTGTTCTACTCTCTTCATTGTGTTCTCCTTTAAAAATAAATAAAAAATTATAACCTGTCCCAGGAATTGCTGTTTTAGATTTGAATATAGCTTTAGAACTTGGCGGTTGGTTTAAATAATCATTTTCATCATTGAAGCCAATCCAATTATCTTTATCAAAATTCAATAAACTCTTTTCAAACAAAATACCATTATTTCCACTCAAAACATAACAGTAATTTTCAAAAGCATACTCTTCTAATGTTCTTATCAACTCTGTTAAACCAGTTCCACCAGACTCTGATTCGTTCTTTCTCCCTGAAATGTCTTGTTGAAAAGATGTTATATTGAAAAAATCAACTTCCGAATATTCTTTACAAAAATACTTCCTATGATTATTATATGCAGTCTTTGCTTTATCATATCTCTCAGAATCTGAATAATATTTATTTTTTAACTTGTCACCTATGCGGTCTCCCAAGCTAATATCTGAAAAGTTAAGCACAACAACATTCACACCGTAATACAAATTATTATCATTCATAAGCATATGATCATGTTCTGTAACATCAATATCTATTAGACAATCAGACACTGCGTGCTCTAAAGCATTGTCAACCAACTCGGAAACTGTTGACGCTAATGTGGTTTTAAATTCATCAGCCATGTCAAATCTATAGAGAAAAATTTTCACTTCACTTAATATATCTGACGGGGCATCCTCATTATTACTAGTCACCTTTACAATTTTTCTGAAATGCTTATTGTTGATAGAGAAAAAGAATTTTTTATTGAACTGTTCGACGGATAATAACTTATCATCCATCATATCTGCCAAAACAGAATCATTTATTCCACGGGTATTTACATTTGTTTTACAATTCCGCACACGAAAATGAACTACGTATCCGTAATCATTAAATAATGAATATATCATGCATTCTAATAAAATATACACCAGCTTGTCATTTGGTATGAACTCTGGAATAACAATATACAAATCATTACTCCCACCTACTCTGCCAACCGTTAATACATGTCTAATATCGGTTAACATATTTCTCAATTCAACAGAACCAAACTCTTTTGATGTACAAATAGCTGCTAAAGATTTCCGATCATCCATCATACATCTTTGCATCCATTTTCTCTTTTTATCATAATTTTGTATAATGAAATTCTTTAAATCCATTCTTCTGGCTCCTTTACGAAAAATGGTTGCTTGTATTTTCTTTCATTATATGTCAAATATATCCATTTCTCAACAACTTTTCTTACGCATATTATGCGGCTTTAAACTAAAAATAAGAAGTGTCTTACTGCACCACATTATTCTTCGTCAAACTCATCTTCATCTCAGTCTTGATACTGTTGAATGCTTCCTTTTGCCTTAACGATACAAGGCTTAAGATCTCCCTGAACTTCACTGATTTTTGAAACCGTAATAGTGAACATCCAATCATCCACAAAATCATAATGAAGTGCAAATTTCTGTCCTTTGCAAAGCCCGACCTCATCCAGTGTAATATCTGCAGAAGGTTCGTCTCCCTCCGGATCTGACTGATAAGCATATTCGCTGTACATACGGTTATCCATACAAAATTCATACATATGCTCATCTATAAAATCAAATGATTCCAGGATAATCTGGCACAATTGATTTAATGTACTGTTACCGCAGATTTCAATATTTCTGTAAACATCACGTCCGTTGCCTGCAGGATATATCTTCATCGTATACTGGTTACTCATCATCCACCTCATTTCCAGATAAAATCTCATTACTTCCTCAAAAGAACGTTCGCTTCTGGCAAATGCTTCCATTAATTCCTTCACAGCATTCTCCAGTTTAAATGAATTACATGGTTTAAGTGTTTTGTCTACTAACTAATCAGCTAACTCTTTGTAATTTTTATCCATTGTATTTTTCCTCTCCTTTGTATTTCATTATAACTATGTCACTTGTCGAGTATTGTTTCAAGTTTTTAGAAAGTTGTATTACATATCAAAAATAGGGTAGCATTTTATCTGCTACCCTATTTTTGATATTATACCTTATTTTTAACTCAAACTACAATCAAGATTCCTATCATCTACCAACTGCCAAATAGTACCTAACGTAACATAGTTTTCTGGCGTAACGTCACTTGTACACTTCTCATCAACAAAAGAACCTTCATAGTAAAGATATTTTATCAATTCTGTTGTCCCCACCTATTCTACAGTGTCCAGATCTTCGAATTCATCATAATACATATCCCATACAGGGTCATATGGGCGTACTTTTTCAGAATCTTTTTGTATATCTGCAAGCTGAATAATATTGCTTCTGTTCTCATCATCCTTCAAACCTGCCCTGGAATTAAGCCATGAAATCTCCCGATGTAACAAATCACTTAGTTTCCATGATGCCAATGCTCCATATTCAAGTAATACATTATTTACAATATATTTAATATCATCAGAAATATTCTTTGTTTCGACAAGAAATTCGCCTTGCTCATAATCTTGTCTTACTTCTCTTGATACAAGACCATATTTCCATCCTTCAAAATCACCCTCAAAAGCTGGTTTTCCTAAAATTGCAAATGATTCTCTTTGAGTAAAATAAAGGAGTTTATGGAGTTTCATTTCGTCCAGAGTCTCATGTGTCATTTCTTTATATTTTGCAACAATATAAGCAGCCACATCAATAATTTTATCCATACAGACTCTCCTTTCATAGCTTCTGGGACAGAGTGTCTTATAAACTCCCAGATTCTAGTCTCATAATTATCTATTTTTTCTAGATCATCAAGCATGTGTTCAACTTCTTCTACATCTTTTCTTGATACCTCCTCCTAGAACTCATTCTCTGCATAATCATTCTTCCCTGAATCTAGGCCTACTTCCTGAATATCTTAATTTTTTTGATAACATTGTAGTTTTCAAACAAAACTAGAACATACTACACATTAAAAAAATAATGTGCCAGTTTTATCTGGCACCTTTCCCGATAGACTCCTATGTTTGCTGCTGTAATATTGACTGCACCTCTACGTTATCTTTAAATCCACTTAGTTAAATATCATCTTCTGTCCCACGTATTTCTGCAATCGCATATTAACATCTTTCGTATAATGTCCTACGACAGGATCTGAATCAATTACAACACTCTGAATAACATTTTCATCATCAAATCGTATACTCCCAACTGTTGTACCAAAGACTCTAATTACAAGACATTTCATTTGCAAACAATAACCATTCGCAAGCACATAATGTCTGAAACCACCAGTGTATCCTGTAATGATTGCAGCATCCAATTCTTCCGTAAGGTTTGAATAGTACTCACACATTGCATTGTACTCTGTATTTTTATGCTTATTGATAAATAATACTTCCATATCCTCACTCCTTTACATCCGCATAGTACGCATCAAATACAATACCGGCATTCATCAACTTATCTTCTAGGTAATTGCCGTAGCACCAACCGTCCACATCTTCCCAAAAACTGTCCCAAGCTTTCTCTAATACATCTCTTGCCTTCTATTCATCATTCTTATTTACAACAAATACACAATCCATCCAGTCATTTAGCTGCGACTGCACTCTGATCATACTTTCCTTTAATACTTTCACACCAGCGCCCATTCCACCTGCTCCTTCTATAATTTCAAGTCATAAATCACTAATGAATGGTCAAGGAAAATCTTTGACCATTCAAAAAAAAATATTCATCACAGATGCACAACTGTTCATCTCTAGGCAAATTTAATAAAACCTTTCTCATTACATGATACTCATGCACTTCATCTGTACAATCCAATGCAACAGTTGATAAAAATATCGTAGTTGCTCTTCGCTTAAATCAGCAAAATTAATCTTCCCACTACGAACATCACTCAATAACGAATCTGCATTTATCATATGAAACATTCTACTGTATTAACCCACAACCTTAATCAACCACTGATATAGCTCTCTCTGTTACTCTTCTATCGGGCTCACCGCAAATATCTTCGACCTCATCTCTGTATGCTCCGGTATGTAAATCTAATTTACCTCTTCCGAAATTTGTATCAAAGTATAATCTACCATTATCATCCTCATAACATGGATAATTCATTCCACTTCCTCCGATACCTACATATCTCACTCTCATCCACTTATTCCTCAATTAAAGCTTTTAGCAGGTGCGTATACTTTACTATCAGTCCCATGCTTTGTGTTATCTGGTATGTATTTAATATACTGATCACCCGTTTCCTCAAATTCATTAATGAATTTCAATAACTCTCCAGTAGTCACTGTGCTGAATTCACCGCAACTATATCCTGAATCAAACACACTGTCATTGCCATCATAATGATCACTAAAACTTCCGCATACTGGACAGTATACAAAATCTGCCGTAGTTCCATGAGTCGCTTCCCATCTTCCATCTGAAATTCTAATATACTCTGTCCAGAATCCATAGCATCCACCATCATTACACTTTTCACTATCATACTCAGAGTAATCAAAAAACTTTACTTTCTCAATTCCATCTAAGTTATTTCTCTTCATCAATATCTATCCTTTCTTAAACTATTCTGTTAACTGGTATAACATGCGCTAATCACTACATGCACATTCAGCAATTATTTTTACAAGATTGACCTTCCCATCTTCATATCCTATATGATCTCCAAAAATCACTCCAAAGAATTCTTCACCTTTTTCATGATTTTGAGAATTATGCCAGATAATTCGCACTTTGCTTCCAAATGGTAAATTTCTTAGTTCTTCACCTGTAATTCTTCTCATTTATGCTACGCCTTCTTAAACGATTAATTTATAAAAAACATAACCTCTTATTTTCTATAATAAAAAAGAAGCAGTTGATTTCTGCTTCTAATGCTTATTTCTATATTTGATTTGCTTTCAACAAGAAAGCAATTTTTCTTTGGATTTAGTTACCTTCTAACTAAACTACCAAATAAATTCATCGCCTGTTCTCTTGTATATATTTCTTTATTATAAGTGACTCTTGTATCAAAATGATACTCTTTTAATTTTGTTTCATCTAATTTCAACACACCGTAAGCAATCATATTATTTATCTCATCTATTCTGACAAGATCCCCATTAGAATTGCTTTCAGATACATTAAAATCTGAAGGATACATTCTATCCATAGCCATCACCACCTTTAAAAAATCGCAAAATAAATCGTCATTTACAGTGGAATTTTACCACTTCTATAATCTTCAATCTTTGTGGTTCTCTGTCTGCCATCACCTCTTCTATCTAACCACCTGCGATTCAAATCATCAATATAATTCATTCTCTTATTTTCATCAACCGAAGTTTTCTCAACTCCGTTTTCACTATAAACAAATCGTACTGGTAGTTCCATTTATATCACCTCTTCCAATCTTTACTTCGATCTTGATTCTATTCTTTTTGCAATTTCTTTCTTTCCAATGAATCTATTATTTATTGTCTTCATTTTACATGATATGATCTTACAACTCAATTACTTTATAAAAAATAAATCTTAGTTTCAACGCTTTCTATATTTTGTCTCTGTATAAGCTTCATAACCTTCTTCCACATTATAACTATGACTAAGCTGTTCATACTCTTTTACTTTCTGTTCGATTTCTTCTTCTGTAGCATCGTCATCTACATAAAATTCATAATTATAAGTTCCTAATGCTCTAACGCTAATATATCCTGATACTTTTTTTCATTTTCATTTTCTCCAATCTACCTTTGAAATGCAAATTTAGTCTGCTTCTTTTTCATTTAATAACTTATTTGCATCTCTATCCAAATCCAAGATTTCGTTTGTGACTAAATTTGCAGTCTGCCTATTACATCCTGTCATTTGCATAACCCTGTTTTCCATTATAGTTATAATGTTATTGTGAGCTGCTTTCAATTCTTCTCTTGTCAACATTTTAATTGCCTTTGCCTTTCTTAAAATCCGAAGGGATCACGCATTTACTCCGTTATGATTTCTGTGGAAATAGAAATTCCATCAACAAGGAATCCTTCCAACATTTCCTTCGCAAACTTCATCGCTTGCTCCTCATTAGCTGCCCCAATTTCTTTATAGAAGGCTCTAATTTCACTTTCTTTTCGTAATATAATTTGTACTTTAAAAATCATATTTATCTCCATTCTTTCTTTTGAAATGCTAATTTAATTGGCTAAACATCCAATTTCCACATTCTGAACTTCCATTGCAGTATTATCTGCTACAAATTCGTTTCCATTGAAATAGATTTTATATCCTAACATATATCGTTTCCTCCAATCTTTTAAAAAATGCGATTTCATATACACCAATATTCTTCTCCATCCATTGCTCGCTTCACTTCATCAATGGATAAATCGTATAAGTCGGCAACAAAATCTATTGCACTATCAATACATTGCAATGATGCGAACTTCCGTTTATCCCTTAGACAACTGATTGCCTGTTGCAAATTCCTTTCTTTATGCAATAATTCCTGCTGTTTTACTTCAGCATATTTTTCATAATTGCTTTTACTCATCTCTCTTCACTCCTTCTTAAGAAATCTTAGTTTCGTTGTAACATTCCAGCCATCAAAGCCATTGAAGTCATAGCTTTTATTCCTGGTCTTATATTTGATTTTTCTACAGAAGTATCCAAAACATTATCATTCCATCCAGTAGTAAATAATGATATACACTCTCTATTTCTTTCATAAGTTCCAAGTGATATTGAGTAGCATTGAACGCCAAGACAACCAACAATACCTCTATATGCAAATGGGTAGCTTGGTAATATTTGTCCATTCAATTTTTTTCCTTTGTTATACTCTTTAATGGCTGCATATATTTCCTTTGTTTTTTCATATGCCTTATCAGCATTTATATCATATACAGCAACTTCGTATTTAAAATTTGTTTCATGCATATATTTAATTGCATCATCTGCATTTTTAAACACATGATCTTCTTCATAAATTTTTGATACTAACATATATTTCTCCTTTTCCTAGTAAATGCGAATTTAGTCCTCTTTTATTTTCTGTGCCTCTGTAATAATTTCGTCTAACTTTTTATAAACATCTTTGCCATAACCCGGATGTTCATGTTCAAAATCTAAATGTTTTAACCAGCACTTAATTGTTTTTGCGTTCTCTTCAATAATACTCATTTCATTTCTCCTTTCTAATTCATAGGAAACGTGCATTTGCTGTTCTATAATCAGCTTTATTCGTCAATCTCACATTGATAGACTATAATCCCATGTTCCCCATTGATTTCCATTTCATAGTAATATACTTCGTCTGTTTCTTCTCCATCTACAATTTCATATACAACTTTTTCAATGGTGCTAATAGCACCACCATAGGTTCTTACTCTTACTTCATACATTTCAAGTTCTAAGACTGCCTCTCCTTCTACACTCCCTTTCTTGCTTAAATTGTCTTAACTAACTCAGAAATTTTTCTATTACAAAACCGTGTAATCAAGTGATCCAGCTCTCGCCACAACTTAATCAGATCAGTTTCACATGTGCATTTTTCGATTCTATCGAGAACCTCCTCTATTTCCCTTCTTCGTTCACGCATATTATCCACCAATTATTTCCCCTTTCCACTATCGTATACTTTTATTCCACTTTTCTTCATATTCTTTACTTTTATCAGTATTCATTTCCAGGACTTCAATATCATTTTCCCAGAGAATACCAACAAATCTAATAGACATTTTTAATGGAATTTCCATATCCATCATAGTCTGTAAATGCTGCCATTCGTCCCAAGTTAGTAAACTGTCTACTCCAGATTTTGCAATCTCAAGTAACTGCCCATCTCTGTACTCAAAAAATTCCCCATCTACTAAATGCTTTGCCCCAACTGAAGTCAACCACTTATTTATGACTCTCTGATCTTCACTATTGTACTTCATCACCATCTACCACCACTACTTGTTAAAATCATCATCTACTATATTATCAATTGCAGGTATACCAACAATAATACCATAAATAACTGCTAATAACAGTCCACAAATTCCTGGAAAAATCAACACCCACTTACATGTATCAATACCAATACCAAGTAATACTGCACTTAACATAACAATTAATGCAAACACAACAAACTTTTTCATACGCTACCTCGCTTCCTCCTGTATCTAACCATCAATAAATCTATTTATATTATCTTTTGTTATTACATAATTCCAAAACTCATAATTTTCTGACGAACTTGTTTTACTGTCTGCTTCCTGATAAGCTTTTTTTGCTTTCTCAAAATCATCTATCGTTTCAAATATACCAACTAATCCAAGATTAAGATCACATTCATACCATTTACCAGATATACCCAATACCAGACTAGAATTTGTTTCATTTAGCAGATCGGAAACTTCTACTGTTTCCTGTCCTACGATCTTTTCTAATGCTTTTATCGCCTCATTCAATTCCAATCTACCAACTTGAATACATGACGAATTACGAAGAGCTTCCCGTTTTGCGCTTCGTAATTTTTGCAATGCTTTCTTCCTATCCATACTAACACCTATCATCAATTAAATAACGGAATACATTTTCCCATCAATTCTGAATTGTAACATCCGTAGTCTCCATTACTATCATCAATAGACGATTCTGCGTGCTTATCACAAAATCCCGCAACGACTTTTTTATCTACATAATTGCCTAAAGCCATCTTATCTTTAGCAATCACATAACCGTGCCACATCTCAGCAGGTTTACCACAAACAACACATCTTTCCGTTTTTAAATATCGCATTTCTTCTCCCTTTCCATATCTTATTCCAGTTTAAAGCTTCTGTAATAGCACTCTTTCGGATCAAAAAACAGAACTTCTTCGGAGTCTTTGTAAAAGATTACTCTATTTCCATCTGTCAGCATACTATCAGCAGTACTTACACGGATTCTCTTATTAGTTGCCTTCTCAAATATCTCTATTCTTCTGTATTCATTCCACACTACCACTTTATCACCTTCTTTCTCGCTAAATGCTGTTAATTTCTTGATTCCATTCCTTGTTATACGATGCGTTTCCCAAAATTCTTTTTCCTGTTCATCATAATATGGAACATTATTAAAATTTTCATCTTTAGTAGATTTTCGTAAATAGAGCACATTGCGTAACTCAAACCACAACATCATAGCATCTCTCTATGCATCGCTATAATCCATTGTAAGGTGATTAGAAATGAAAATCATAACAAAAATTCAACTCTGCTATGATTTTCATTTATTCTTTATTTAAAATGAAGAAATTCCTTTTAAAGAACCTGTCTTACTATCTTTATTATCAGGACGGTCATAATCCACCTTAATTCCAGTACACTCTTCAAAAATATCTGAATCAAAGTTTGGTATTGATTTAATAATATCCTTATCGCTGTCTGATAAGTTATTCCACCACTCCTGACTGGATTCTGCTTCATCAAGCACTTTCAGGTAACCGCCTGTTGTTTCATGTGTCTGGTGCTCTGCCTTTTCTTCATCCGTCATATCTGCTGAAAAAATCCACCTAACAGTACTCTTTGGCATCTGCTTCAGTAAATATCTTGCATTCGAATCCATCCATTCACGATAAGTCATATCTGATGGTTTATCGAACAACATGATTTTCTGTTCAACAGTATTGAAACAACCAGTATTGAAAGATGACTTGTTCCAGTCCCCAGTGTTCCAGTCCCCTGTGTTGCAGTCCCCAGTGTTACAGTTCCCAGTGTTCCAGTTCCCGGTGTTGTTGTTCCCGGTGTTGCTGTTCCCAGTGTTGTAGTCCCCAGTGTTGTTGTTCCCGATGTTCCAGTTCCCGGTGTTCCAGTTCCCGGTGTTGTTGTTCCCGGTGTTCCAGTCCCCGGTGTTGCAGTCACCTGTGTTCATACCCCCAGCGTTCATGTTCCCAGCGTTGCAGTCACCGGTGTTGTAGTCCCCTGTGTTTTCGTCTCCTGTGTTTTTGTCCCCTGTGTTTTCGTCTCCTGTGTTTTTGTACCCTGTGTTTTCGTCTCCTGTGTTCAGGTTCCCATCGTTACAGTCCCCGGTGTTTTTGTTCCCAGTGTTACTATTTTCAGTGTTGTTGTCCTTAATATCCTTAATCTCACTGTTTTTGAACGAAGACCTCTGGTTTTCGTCACTAACGTTTCCATCTTCTGTATTGTTGTTTTCAGTATCCACTTCGTCTCTGAATGGAAACCTATGATCTTCATTCCATATACTTTTATTATTTTCCATTTCTTATCCCTCCTGTATTTTCATTCAATTTAAACTACCACCTTTACTATCAGTACTCTACTTCGGCATTATTCTACAGGCTATTTAAACCTACAATAAATGCTGTAATAATTAATGTTAATTCCTGTACGACAAAAGTGCTTTGTCGACACCTACCCGTACTCAAGTGCCACTACTGCAACCAACGCCATAACAATTCTACCAATCAACTTGGATTTTTCCCTTTTATAATTAAGTTCATTTACTCAATTGCATATTTTGGACCCTCCTTTGCTTATTTATTACATTTTTATAGCAACCAAACAGTAGCTGTTTGGTTCTAAATTTTATGATATGACTTTATGCTATCCCTGAACTCTTTGATATTCCTTTAAAAAATCCCGTTTTGATCACCTATTTATATAACTGCCTGTACCTCTAACAGAATCTAAGCTCAAACAACTAATGAACCGATATTTTTGACTTGTTAAATTTGTATCTGCAAATAGATCGATTATTGTGTTCCACGCCTCTATCGTCTTTTTACACAATTCATCATCTATGAAATCTGTCCTAAACCATACATTATCTAGTACAAAGCAATTATTTATTCTGTCGTATGATAAAAATTGTATTCTTGTTAAAATTGTTACATCACATCCAACCTTCTCCATGCAGCATTACATCCACTGCTTCTTGTAAACTAAAATCGTACTGCATCGTTTATCCTATCTTCCTATCTGAAATATCTCCCTATTGAGAAATCTTGGCATTTTTACAGCATTCCAACTAACAAAAAGTGGGTTGCCTTTTATGACAACCCACTATCCAGCTTATTAAAAACCACTGGCACGTTTTACACTTTGCTGCTTTCTGTATACATCAATATATTGCTTTTTTGACCATCCATCCTCAAAATTACCTACACCTACTACGGAATCATAGCACAGCACGCCTATAAATCTGTACTTCTGCCCAACTAAGTATTTATCGATGGTAATATCACTTATTGAGCCCCAGACTGCCAGTGTACTATCACTTAACTTTGGATCTACATGGTCTTCTGCATTTACAGCATTTAATACAAAACAATCCTCTTTTTTATCATAAGCTATATAGGTATTTTTTCCAAACCGTTCACCTTGAACCCAACCTTCTTCATTGTAGAGTACCTTCATAGCTTCCTCAAATGTGAAGTTATATAGCATAAACTACGCTCCTATCTGACAAACTATTCCTAAACTACTTGGACTAAAATAAAAGGCTGTACACTTATTGTTGTGTACAGTCTTCCACTATTCTTACTCTCGCGTAATATTGTATTTATCAAAATACAATTAATTGTCTTTGATTCATTGTATATTTTTTTCTTTTTGTACACTCATGATTTAGAAGTATTCCACCTAATTGTGTCTTTTCTCTGAAAGACATTCAATCTGTGCAACTTTATTCGGGCTATCTTTCATTATTTTGCTCTTCCAAACCTACAATCTCATACAGATCTGCAACACACGAACTTAACATCTTTCTTAATTCATTCACCTCTACTACATGGTCTCTTCTTTCACTACTTGTTAGTAAACCAATAGCCATAATTTCACTGTGCATCATACCCAGATAACCTCTTACTAATCTTGACAGCTTCCATCTCAATTTCCATTTCATTAATACATACTTGATTTGACTTCTCATATCACTTACCTCCATCTTGTACCAAAACAGTCCAATCTGTGTATTCCACTGTACTTTGTTTTAAAATAAAAATAATTTCAAGTGCCAACTAAACTATTGCATACAAAAGAGGGCATGAAAATGCCATCTTTATAAATCAAATATTAAGTTTGTAATTCCAACGAATAATCTTCGGATTTAGTTATTCTACTTTCTACCTTCTCCTCCTGACTAGTTACGTCCCAAATGATGCATCACATTTACTCAAATGCTTTTAATTCTTTCACAACATCTGCTGATCTCACACACTGTCTACTTTCCGTGTATGCTATCACGCTATTTCTTACTAACTGAATATCTTCAAATGCTATATCATTACCATCGGCAAATCTATTCACTTTAATACCCTTCAATCTACTGCACCCATTAAATAATTGATACTCCTTACTATACTCCATTGAAGCTCTACTTCCAATGCAACCAATAGTTAAATCTTCTAAACTAGAGCAATCAGCTGCGAAACAATATGCTTCTGTAACCGAATCTAAATCCAACCCATTTATATTCAGATATTTCAATCTGTCACAGGTTGAAAACATAGCTACGATTTCTCTAGCTCCAGACAAGTCTGAGTTACTAAAATCAGCCTTTACAAGGCTTGAACAACATGCGAACATATTATTTGCAGTCTCAACACTACTTAGATCAACACCACACATGCTTACCTCTTTCAAATTTTCAAGATGAAAGCATAGACTTGCCATATTTTTAACTTTACTCATGCATGAGTTTGTCAGGTCAAGCCTTTCTAAATTGTAACATCCCCTAAACATCTCCTTTATATCTCTATCAAACTCCACGTCATTTAAAGTCTTTATTGATCTCACAAATACCTCAAAATTGCTTATTAAAAATCGGTATCTTCTGTTTAACCAGTGCTCATGCAGAAAATCTGTTGCCAGCACGCTCCCTGCCTTGGTTTTTTCTATAGTGATATCAAATGGATCGTCACTATCTACTACTCTCATTATAGTTCCGCCATCTTTATCTCTGCTTACGTCAAATTCTAATTTTTCCAACATATTAATCCATCACTTTATGCTTGTTTCCCTTTTACACCGCTATTAACTTCCTTAGACACTTCTCTATCTCTGCTCCGGCTTCATTCACCTCTAGTATCCCTTTGAACAGCATTGTGTCTATGTTATCGAGAGTATCATACATGCTCAACTTTTTATCCATTGCTATTGTTCTGACACTCTACAATAGCTTCATCTAATGTCATATAACCTCCTACTTTCTGTCACCTGCTAGTTCAGATAATCGGAACAGTTTACATACTTGTATACCAACAACAATTGCAGCAGACACACAAGCACCATTAAATAGCACTTCTTTATTAATTAAATATACGATGAATAATATAATTAACATAATTGTTGCTACTATTGCAGTTTTCCTGTATTGTTTAGATACATCATCCTGTAAATCTTCATTCACTGTAATCACCTCCGTACAGTATAGTTAAGTAAGTCTTCTTTCCTTCCATTAACTATAGTGGCAAACCTTTCTGTAATAACACCTACTGTCAATGTAACACTACCACTAATAGCTTTCGTATAATCCTCTTTAGCTTGTTCAATATATTTCCTATACTCGCATAAGTCTTTATTTCTTCTACACTTATGTAAAATCTCCTCTTCTGTATCCAAGTCGTTGTACTCTTCTTTAGCTGAATCAACATTAAGAATAGAAGCCTCACTGTTAATTGTGTTAATACAGCTTTACAACTAAGATTATTGTTGTCATACTATCTTAATGCACACAGTACATGCTCACCTAAAGTAACATAAGCACTGTATGCGATATATAAATTATAATTTGGCAATTTAAATTCCATACTAACCCTCTCCTTAATAGTTAACCCATAATTTGTCATACTATCTATTACAATAGTCAAGTATCTAGTCCATAGACTTTATTGCTACTATCATCCCGTATATTGCTATTACTATAGCTATTATAACCAATATGCAACTTACCTTAATTGGCAATTCGCCAGATGCTACTCTCATCCCTATTGCAATTACTGATAATAGGCATGATGGAAGTATCCATTTAGCTTTTTCTCTATACTTCTCTTTATCTTTCATGTTTCTTAAACCTCCTTTAAATCTTTGAACTGGGCATGTTGGATTCGAACCAACGAATGCAGGAATCAAAATCCTGTGCCTTACCATTTGGCTAATGCCCTCTAATGATAGATGACCACGGCATGCCATTACCTGTCTTTATGTGAGTGCCCATCAGTGATCTGGCGCTATCCTGACTACCCCTTCACTATAAGCGCCCGATTATTGAGCGCTTACGTTATACCTTTTATGCAGAATCTCTCTAAAGGCATAAAACACAAAGCTAACAACAATAATTCATACCATTAGTATTCCTAATACAGCCAATACACTAAACATATTCAGCTACCTCCAATCAAAAAGAAGCTGTGCACTAATACTTATTGTGACAGCCACTTATCCTTCATATTCTTTCTGCTTTCTTAGCAGTTTTTCATAATTACTCTTATTTTCTGGTGCTCTACACGTGCTGTGTCCCACGGTGAATACAAATCGTAAACGTTCGGTATTTCCCATTTATTGACAAATACTCTGTGTATCTGCTAGAATAACTAAACTAAGGAGGATTGTTATGGATATTATTGTTTCACTCTTTACTACTTATTTTCTCTATCGAACGCTATTCTCAGCGCCAATAGATGCACCAAGCTCCCTTTATAATCGGATCACAGATGGTGATTTAACATCACCTGATTGCTCTACCTTGAAAGAAGCATTTATTAACTTTGCTTCCTTTCTGGTTGGTTTTATCATTATAGGTGCTATACAATCATTACTGATGAATAATTTTGCCCCACAACGCTCTGAAGTGCTTGACGAAATTTCTATAACTGTACTGTCAGGTCAAGAATTTAATGTATTTTTCACATTACTTCGACTCATTGGTGCAGGACTATTCGGTGCACTTTCCTTGTCAACGATTGTAGCTACTTCGCTTATAAATGTTCTCTATTTGATTTTAATGACTATACTTTTTAAAGAAATTGGAGTAGCAACAAATTCTGTTATACCAATTTTGAAACCATTTGAGCGACCAATCGTTTTAGCTGTCACACTTCTTATACTTTTTATTTATTCGATGGTAACATATGATCCAAACTTATCTGCTGTTCAAACAATTTTCAAATGTGTTTGGGAATTTGTTGACAAAGTCCATCTCCAATCTTGCCTGTCTACGTGCATTGCATGCACTGTAACAAATGATGTTGCAAAAGCTGTAATTCTGGCAACAGGGCACAGTACACACCTACATAGACTTAATAGTTTCTAAATTCATAAGGTTCTACAGAACAACAAAGGGATAACCCACTGATAGTAAGCTATCCCTTTTGTCATTCCGCATCTTCTTTTCCAATATCACCATTTTGACATAGCAAATCACTTATCTCCATATCTTAATAAAACTAGCTTATTTTCAAAATGAGTTTATTGTTTTCGTCCCACACGAAAGAAATGTTAACAGTCTACTCAACAATTCATCGTATAACCCCTTAGCTGTGTTAAGCTGCTTAACTGTTGCGACAAAAGACTCCTTGTATCTACTACTGGCTTCCCAATCAGTGATGGTCCCCGCCATAAGTTCTAATATTTCTATCTCATCCCAACCAGCAGAAACGTATTGTGAGTATAATTTTGTAATTGAATGAGTAAACTCGTAGTTAACACCCTTGAGTTCTATAGAACACTTCAATAATTTTTCGATAGCTTGTTGTGTGTGATAACAGCAAACATCGAGATACATCTCATCATTCACTTTTTGCATTGTATTAACAACATCCATATCCTTTTGTGCTTTTTCAATAAGTAAACACATCACTTACCCTCCTGAAGTACTACACCTTTTGTTTTTATTTCCTCAAGTATTTTATCTGACTCCTGTAAATCATTATAATATATTACATCACATGGGTGCTTGCTACACAGCTGAATCCTACGTTGTAGTTCATGAAACAAGTCCAGATCATACGAGGCTGTTCTAATACAAATGTCAATATCACTCGTGACATTGCACATCATTGTGATGGAGCTTCCGAATAAAATCACATCTACGTTATACTGCGTGCACTCTTTTAAAATATTCTTTACATCTAACTGCATAAGTGGGTATACACAAGATAACCTACTATCATCTACACCTGAAATCAAAGGAAAACAGGACAGTTTTCGTAAATCAACTATTTTTCCCCAATTAGAGTTCATTTTTCTTTCCTTCCTAATAAATACAGAATGCTGGAAATACCGCCAAATTAGCGTCTGCATCCTCCCTTCCCATATCACCATTCTTGACACAGCAAAACTTACTATCGTTATAGTAGTATGGGCTTCGTAACCACCACAACTGTTTGAGATCTTTACTCTCTACTGTTGTAGCTATTTTTGTGAAATACTGATATTGAAATGTTGCATTTGCCTCTGCTAAAGTACAATCGGATTCACTGCAAATCTCATTACCAGATAACAAAAAGCATTTATCACAGGTAATGTAAACGGTATCGACATTGTACTGACCAGTGACTTTTAGCACACATCCAATCACGTTCTGTGTGTTTATCGGGAGCTGTGTAAAGTATGCTGACATAATATCCTTGCGCATCTCAGATTCTTTCCAACTTCCTTGATTCTTATTGTATCCGTTCATTTGTGCGAGGCTCAACGGAGTTTTTTCTGCATCCATAGCTACAGGCTTTCCATTTCCAGGTCCTACTGAAGCACCAAGACACATTACTGTTAAAACATCCCTGTAACTTCTCAGAACAAATGGGTTTCCATTTTCATCACATGGAATATCCTGATTAATTCCTATAATAGTGTATGTGAAAGTACCATCTCCAAATGTATCCCCGACACTTGCAACCTCTTGAATTCTTCCTTCAGTGCAACACTGTTGCACTTCCTCCGGTGTCATTTCCCATACTTGCTTTTGCTTGACACCGAAGTCCATCTTTACTGGTTTGTTCATTTTCTCCTCTTCATTAAAAGCTGTTATTGATTTAGCCATCATCATTGTATCTACCCTTTCAACTTCTGACTTTCACATCGCCTCATTCAGACAATTATACAATAGTGTACCTGCTTCTACAACATAAACTACATTGTATTTACCATTTTAGTTCTGTGTAAACCTCCTGCAAAGCAAACCCTAACAAATTTTGACCTCGCCACTTCGTTCTGTCCCATCGATCAGGATCTTGCCTATCCAACCCTATACCTCAGACTAAGTCATTCTTGGTACACTCTGCAAACTCTCCATCCGTACTTAGGAACTCATTGCGCAACTCTGGGTTCTGCTCAAACTTTGCAAGAACTCCCCTCTTCACAACACCATAGCGAACTGCTGCCCATCTTGAGTCCACATAGTTTCTAACACTTCTGCCCAAATGTTTCATCTCAGCTGGATCGGATGTTGCCAGAATACCTAATGCAGTCGCACTATCTCAAAACAGCATTGCTTTACAGTACATCATATAATGCTCAACACACGAAAATTGCAATCAATTAAGCTCAAATGGGCTGTCGTACCAGTTACTTAAGTAGCCAAATGGTTCACTCACTAAATGAAAGCATGTTACACTGCCATCTCCCATAAATAAAACCTTAATTGAAAACTCTTATCTTCTGTAATTCTTCATCTGAGAAGTAACTCAATAATATATCGGCTTTCATATTGATCGTATTATAAAGCTGCTGTATACGCTCATCCGACATTGCCGGATCTTGACAGTATACATTATAAAACTCTTCAAAAGTTGGTAATGCTTCACAATCAAATAAATTATATTTCACATACTTTAATAGATGGTATTCTTTTTTCACAAATGATGCTACTTCAATCTTCAACATTTCTTTTTTAGTTGATGGGATTAACCGTGTATTCCAAAACAATGAATTACCGCAATCGTATATTGGTGCAAACCGTTTAAACTGTAATGTATCGGAATCACGAATAATTCCGATATTATTAAGGTGTCGATCAGTGTTAGAGATAACATAATCCAATTCAATCTGGTAACTCAAAAACTGTTCAACATACTTCTGATCCAAACCATACTTAACACACGCGTCTACACAAGTTTGATATAACGACTCATATCCTGGATTTTTAACACTACAATATACATCAGCGAGAGGAATAAGCTCTTCCTCATCTGACACTATAAAATTGTCGGACTTGCAAATAATTGCATCACTGCCATCAAAAGATGTGTGAAATAGCTTATACTCAACGTATGGGAACCTCCTTAATTGTTTGGAGTTTACCAAAGAAGCAAAATTCTCATTTAAACTTTGTTGCCAGCTGCTACCATAATTCCCCTTTAAAAGCACTCTTGTCCCAGTGGAATCTACTATCCACTTTTTCTGTAATTCACCTTGTAGTGAGGAATTTGGTGAAAATCTGGTATGTGTAATCTGTTTAGCATCCGCATCAGTCACATCGTATAATGCATCACTGAAATCATTGACATACATATTTACATCAGACCAATTTACATCCAACGTTACTGGCTTGAACCAATAGCAGTCAGTCAAGGATAATCCCAAATTCTGCAAAAGTAAGCTACTAGTGCTTGGTAATTTCAATTTGGCAAGCGTTTTGTTTATGCCATGACGAACTTTTGAAATTGCTCTTGACGTTATCCAATCCTGTAAAAAATGAACATCCTTTTGTGCTGGCAATGGTAATAACTCTTTCACATAATAATGACTTCTATTTTCTATAATACCATCAGGTGACATATCCAACAGACAGACAGCATCATCTTTATGCATAAGAAAGTATAACATTTAAACACCCCACATCTTATTCTCTAATTCTTTCATTTTTTCTTGACGTTTACGTTGCTCTAAACGTCGATGAACAGACATGTCAATAAAATCCTGTGTAAACTGATCTTTCACACTATCCGGAACTTTCACTTTTATTGCAAGATTTTTTCCATTATGCCGTACAATCACTTCGTATTCATTCCCTACTTTGTGAATTTTATGTTTTCTTGCCATAAAAATACTCCTCACTGCCTCATTTCATCCTTATACATAACTTAGTTCTGCTTTTACAATCTAAATTCTTTAAAGTTTTTCGGTAATTCATTAAATTCCTGTAAGAGCACATGATCCTCAAAACACATACTCACTATCAATAACAAGACAACTGTACATCACAACTCTTACTATTTCTCCTTTCATAGTAGCAGCACTGATCCAGGTGCCCTTGAATACTTTTCATAGTAACCATTAAACTTCGCAACTATACAAGACTCTTCATAATTCCCAATCTTATTATTGATGTTGACGAAACCATTTCTTACATAGTACTTAACAAGGGCATCCACTGGATCAGATATCAATCCTGCCTGGAACAAGTCATAGTCGCAAGCTAGCAGGCATCCAGCCTCCCCTAGGATTATAGAGTCTGGGAATACTTTACATAGCCTATCGAGAAGTTTAGAACCCTCACCTTTGGCTGAGCTACATAGAGTGTTTATCACAACGAATGATTTGAAATATAAAGAAGCTTCTAACACGTAAGATTGATACTTTCTTTCAGTGGTTGGTTTCTCAAATCTGTATACAGTGTATGTTAGTTTTGCTGTATGGTATCTATCTACTAACTCATCTTTAATACTAGCAGTAATTGGCAAATCAGTATTAAGCAACCATTGCTGCAACAAGTTTGACCAACTACCACTTCGTAGTAGTATCTCAGTTATTCGATATCCTTGCACACACTGATCATGTGTGCTAAGATAATTTACAAATGACTCAGCTAAATCCATATCAAGATCAGGCTCTAAATTGAGCATACTCTTGATGCATAAATCTAATGAATGTTTCCTTATATCAGTTATTTCACTCATAGGTAATCTCCTTTACATCTTAACCTGCTTCTGTATATAAAGTATCCAAAACTACATAATCAAACGCTACATGTTATTCTATTTTTAAGTATACCCTTTCCACTCTTAAATGTAAACATTCAGCTTACTGCATTCGCAACTACGCTATTGATGGGCTCACATCTCTAAATAGCTCCAAATTGTATTCAGTACTGTGTATGCTACAAAAGCTCCGATCACTCCGAATATAATTCAAAATTCTAAACTGGCTTCCGCTGCATCATTACTATCTGCTGCTATTACGAACCATACAATGAATACAACTATAGCAATAAAGATTACAATACTCATACTATACCTCACATCTTTATCTAATCAATACCACCCGTCAAACTGGTGGTTTGCTCAGCAGCTATAAGCCTTTGTTACCGGCTAGCGTCTAAAGACGCTAGCCTTCACTTTCGTTCAAGCTACTAATACTTTTGACTCGTCGCTGCCCTTAAAATGGTCTTCGTATTCTTTTACACTTAATTTATCCAAAGCTATATCATGTTTTTCCTGCTCTTGGATATATTTCTTTATTGTTGCTTCATTTAATCCTACTGTACTCACATAGTAGCCTTCTGCCCAGAAATGTCTATTTCCATATTTATACTTTAAGTTTGCGGTTACTGTACAGAGGTAACCATCTCAAAAGCCAAAAGATTGAACTTTACTCAACACCTTGCTTGGCATCTCTTTTTCAGTTAACTCCGCTCCAGGCACACCTAAACCTTCTTCGACAGAGTGCCTAACTATATCATGGATCTTCAACTCTCTACAAGCACGCATAATCGAACCAACATCAACCTTTGTACCTGGTACATAAACACTTACGGCATAATTTTCAAAACTCAGCATATCCCGCTCTGCATCGTAATCTATTCTTGTGTTATCCTGCGTAAAACGAAATGAGAAGCTTATACCGTTACAAAAGTAATTCTTCAAGTATGAGAAAATTTCTGTAAGTTCTTTTGGCTTTGCCATCGTCGTATAAGTTTGTCCGTTGGTGCTGAACAACAATCGCATTGACTTAGTACCAAAAGTTATCATCTCTTCAGCAGACGGTACATCTGCACCACCACTGCTGCATAGATCCCTTATTACCTCTTCATTCCATGACCATAACTTATTCTCATCCTTGTATCGATATACTGTACCATCCGCTGCCTGTAAATAGCGTGATCCAACATTGTCTACCTTTACCGGAATTGCACAGTATTCACCAGCTGTATTGTCCTTCTTTAAAACAAAAATATTTGTTTTAGTTAATGTCACCATATCGGAAGTTTTGCCACAATCTAATGCGTAAGTAAATATTGTTTCTTCATCATCGGATAGAGCATCCTTTAATTCTTTCTGGTGAGAATAGAAGTATGCAAAATCGTAGCGATCAAACAGCTTAGATGCCGGATAAACACTCACATCAGGATACAGTTGTGCGTCAAACACACAACTAGGAAATGCTGGTACCATATTCTTGTAACATAACATAAAACCATATCCTACACTACTACTGTTTCTGTAAGTGCTCGAAAGGTCAGATTGCTTTACTGATATTTTTTCAACATAACTCTCCCTTGGTATTTGTTCTTCTCTCTGACTGGATTCCGCAGTAACATCACCGATACTATCACTTTTTTTCGGTGCAGGCACCGCTTTCTCACTAAGTTTTTTTATCGCCGCAAAACTGTCAGTTCCTAAAAACTTTCGTACAAAACGCAAATACAATTTAACACACTCCTTCTTTGTATCTTCGATATTGTACTGAGCAGGCAAACCATTGTATATACGATCAATTACTTCCTCTTCAGCTACACCGAGATCAAGAAAAAAACGCCCTATAACAGCTTCTTCCTCATCTATATAATTGTTATTACGATCCAGATGAAATTCATCTTTTTTGTAATCATACCAGCACATACATACACTATCTTCTTTATCGAAAGCTAACTCATCTACTGTTTCATGATACTTTTTATAAATATCATCCATAACACACTCGTACGGTATATGTAACAAAGTGCAAGTATCTTTCAAATCCTTCAACGTAGCTTCCTTCCATACAAGCCAAGTATTAAACGCTTCGACTACATACTCAACATGCGTCTTATCCCAATAATATTTTCCAAAATAAGCATCATGACCAAACCCGTGGATAGGTCTATTAAAAATCTTCCCGCCGATTTTCCAAATATCGGTTATACCTGTGTAAGCAAAATAATTCAAAATATATTGACAATCTATATTCTCTGTACTCATAATTTTCCTCCTGTGTTATTAAATCACTCTAAAAAAAGAGTCTGCCTTCTTAACTTCTGAATCTTCTTCACTAATTCTTCTACTTGACAAATAATTGCAAATATTCAAGCTCTGCAAAATATCTTCAGTATCCTGATCGCTGTACTCCACAACTACACTTACATTTGATGCCCCATCCTCAAAATTGTGGTATCTTCTTGTAAGCTGCACCTAACTTGTTTAGTAATTTCTCTACTGCAGATCTCCATTCCTTTGTGACATAATATGGTAAATAAATTTCTCTTTTCATTATTTTATCCTCACTCTCTAAAGCTTTTTTTATCGTCGGTTAAACCATTTACGTAATTAACAATATGCAACGGTGTACAGACACTAAACCATTTAGCATAGCAATCACTCAGCATACTGCAGTTATCATCCGCGATAAGAATTTCTTTAGCTTCGCACACGATTGCTGTTCTTATTGCTTCGCATACAACCGATTTAGATTCAATTGTCGGAACACAGCAATTTTGTAAAGTACCTCCTGGATAGCTCCAATAGTATTCATTACAGCATATGAGCATACTGCCCCTACTAATGCAAATATTATTCCGAATCCTAAACCAGCTGTTGCACCGCCATTGCTATCTGCTGCTATAACGAACCCTACAATGAACGCACCTATTGTTACGATAATTACCACACCAATTTGACACACCTCCTTTCATTCCAATGCTCTTAAGTATGATCTACCGGCAAGTTCACGACAGTCTTTCTCATGAAAATCAATAAATCTGCGAATAACATCTAGATAAATCACAACTGCTTCCTCTTTACTAGCGCACACCTTGTAAACATCCGGCATGCTCTCGTATATCTCAGCAGTACTATTGTATAGTAAATATAATTTAGCCTTCTGAAAGTTATTAATTATTTTACCTGATTTATCAATGTAGTGATTATCTCTAGTTAAACATAAAACGTTCTCCTTAAAAGAATACCAATGCATGCATACACCATCTTCTTCATCTACAGTATAACGGTCACCTGCCAATAAGTTGAATCTTTTGCATATAACATTAAATACTCTTTCATACTGGACGTTTAAAAGATTACATGTGTCTTTTATATCTTGCAGTGTTGATTCTCTCCAGTCTAGCCAAACAGGAAAAGCATTGATAACATCCTCTGTAGTATTTCCTGTATGGCATACGTCATCTCGGTTAGGTCCATATATGTGCCTATCTAAAATCATCAAAGATATACTATTAATATCTGTGACTCCTGCTTTTGAAAAGTACTCTATAACATTCTCCATATCTTATTCCTCACCCCCCTACGCTCAATAATCTTTATCATAGGCATAATTACTAGTACTATAATACGAAGTACACATACCATTACTTTTGTTAAGTTTTTCTTATGCATGCTACAGTCTCTTTTTTCATGTATGCATAGTACTTAGCTGATGACATTCCTGTTCCGCATTTTGGACACCTGCTGCATCTATTTTTTACTGCTACTATCCTGCCCCAATGCTTTTGACATTCTGTCTATTGCCTTCTCACAGTACTCTCTTTTACTACTCTGGTATCCCCAATAGCACTTTCCTCTCTCATTACTTTCTGTACAAAAATCACATTTTGTCATCATACCCTCCGTATATCCATACACTTTCATTCGTCCATAATACCTAAATTGTTTATAAGCACTAATATATGTTCTCATTAACTTGTGTTAACGCTTTTATTTTTACTGCATCATTTACTCCACTTTCAGTCTTCATCAACAGCTGAGAAACCTGTCACCGTTTTAAGATCACCCTCTCTGTTTTCTATATTGCCTGCATTACTACTACATCTTGAGTTGTACTCAATCATATCATTACACAGCTCTTCTGAAACACTTTTATGTACCTCCCATGCCTCATCTATGCTCTTAATGTCTATCATTAAGATGCATACTTTTTCTCCGCTATCTGTGTTAATTATGATTGCATCTGTCAATATTCTACTCACAGTTCCGCATACAGCTTCTACGACTTCCTTATCCCTGTATCCACAAATATCCGTCTGATTTGTTCTTACAATGCACTTTTTGCCCTTAATCTTATTAATCCCATGCTTCTTTATTGCTTTCTGTACTAAGTCAGCATATGCGTTAACTTTTAATAGTTTTGCCCTTATGTACCGCCACTCTATGAACCTGTTTGTCACTCTTTCATTAAATAAGTAGCTTATTGTTATCCCTTCATTTGTTATTTTTCTAACTCTTCCAGTGCATGATCCAGGTCCGTCACATTTTACACTTATGCAATCCCCTACATGTATATTATCCATGTACTGTTCCATTCCTTCAATGTTATCTCTTGTCCTAATTTGCTCTCTGAACACCTTTAACTCTTCTACCTCTTTTGCACATTGCTCTTGTCTTATCATTGTATCCTCCTTATACCCATACACTTTCATTTTTCCATAATATCTATATTTTATATATGTACTAATGCATGTTTCAATCAACTAGTGTTAATGTTTTTTATTCAGCTGACTGTTTTTTACTCTTTCTTTACTATTACCTTCTTTGCATAATCTTGTTACATGCATTAAAAAGACTGTGCTTTTTACCTCATTTTAATATTACGTCTATTTTAATTTCGTGCATTCATTCCTGTATTGCCTACGATAAATACCTCTAGCATGCTACACATAACAAATATTGAGTTAGTTATCTTTATTATGATATTCTACATATTTATTGTGCATCTTGTCTCTAAGTTCATCATCTGACAAGTTTGACCATAGTGATGGAGCATTCTCTCTAAATCATTTCAACTAATCTTCATCGACAGCTGAGAAGCCTGCTGCTATTTTAAGATCATTTCCTTTGTCAGTTGTAAATATTTCACTGTGCAGATAATCACATATACTAAGGCTGCTGAGAATCACATCAACATCAGGATCATCATATTCGATCACTATAGATGTATGATCCCCTCCATTATGAAATCGTGATGCATCCTTATGGCTATAGGTAGCGCCTAACTTGTCTATGAGTTTCTTTACAGCATCGCACCACTCCTCTGTTACATAATTCGGTATTGTAATCTGACGTTTGTATTTAGTCTTTGCAGAAGTAATTGGCTGCACTCCAGGATCGCTGTTCAATCTAGACAATTTGTACCAACCATCAGTTCCACATTTCGTACCGTTTACAGTATCGAAATCAAGGAGCGCGCAATCCTCCTTTACGTCAGCTACAAGGCATGTTGCACCGTTATAGTTAAGATACACATTTGGTGCGATTCCTTTATCTACAGGTGCTTCTTTGGATTGTCAACACTTTTTCAGACAAATTTTTTTAGGTTATTTTTCCGATATTGT